>SXGT01498382.1_pt1 | contig 103393 bp, 76 predicted proteins | sample 3176221 | NCBI WGS metagenome assembly SXGT01 (sample SAMN11356862, study PRJNA531348) | freshwater metagenome | isolation source: freshwater sample F1-120 | place: China: Fuxian Lake, Yuxi | collected 2017-12-25 | reverse complement strand
GTGTGGAACCACACCTTCTACTGGCACTCGATGAAGCCGAAGGGCGGCGGCGCGCCGACCGGTGCGATCGCGCAGAAGATCCAGACCGACTTCGGCAGCCATGCGAAGTTCGTCGAGCTGTTCAGCGCGGCCGGGGCGACGCAGTTCGGCAGCGGCTGGGCGTGGCTCGTGCTGAAGGGCGGCAAGCTCGAAGTGACGAAGTCGCCGAACGCGGAGACGCCGCTGACGCAGGCTGGCTGCACGCCGTTGCTGACGATGGACGTGTGGGAGCACGCCTACTACCTCGACTTCCAGAACCGTCGCCCCGACTACATCAAGACGTTCCTGGAGCACCTGGTGAACTGGGACTTCGCCAACCAGAACCTCGCCAAGGCCTGAGCTCGCCCGAGCGCCTGTTCCGTGACCAGCAACCGCCGTCGCAAGCAGAAGGCGCAGTCGCTCGGCCTGACCGATGCGGAGCTGCAGCTGTGCGACCTGCTCGGGCAAGTGCTCGAATTGCTGCGCTGGAACCAGGTGCTCGGCTACAGCAACCAGTACCTGCTGCACGAGAAGCTCGGCGTCTCGGCCGAAGAACGGCATCGCGTGATGCGCGCTGCCGCGACCGCGGTCGAACAGGATGGGCGGCTGCAGGATTGGGGGCGTCGCTTGCTCGAGATCCAGGCGTCGTTGCAGCGCATCGAAGCGAACCTGCGCGGCATCCGGCGCGTCGATGGCGATGCGGCGGCGGGCCCGGCCGCGGAGGCCGCGGATGGCTAGCGGCGCGCGCACGCCGATCAGCGGCTGCGTGATCTGCTGGCAGGAGCAAGACCGCATCGCCGACTGCGTGCGGTCGCTGGCGTTCTGCGACGAGATCGTCGTGGTCGACAGCGGCAGCACCGACGGCACGCAGCGCATCGCCGCCGAGCTCGGTGCGCGCGTGGTCGAGAACAAGCCGTTCCCGGGGCATCGCGAGCAGAAGCAGTTCGCCGTCGAGCAGTGCCGCTTCGACCACGTGTTCTGTCTCGATGCCGACGAACGCGCGACGCCCGAGCTGTCGGCGCGGTTGCGCGAGCTGCAGGCGCGCGGGCCGCTCGGCGTTGCCTACGAAATGCCGCGGCACAACCACTACCTCGGGCGCATCAGCCGGCACGGATTGTTCGTGCCCGACCGCAAGGTGCGGCTGTTCGATCGGCGCCAAGCGCGCTGGGGCGGCCGCAATCCGCACGACCATGTCGAACTGCAGCCTGGGGTCATCGGCGAACGACTCGCCGAGGGCATCGAGCACCTCAGCTACCGCGACTTCGCGCACCACCTGCGCACGATCGACTCGTTCACGCGCATCGCGGCGCAGGCGCTGCGCGACGAAGGGCGCCGCTGCAATCCGTTCGACCTGCTGGTGCGGCCCCCGTCGGTGTTCGTGAAGAGCCTGTTGCTGAAACTCGGGTTCCTCGACGGCTGGCGGGGTTTCGTGATCGCGGCGATGGCCGCCTACACGGACTGGAAGAAGTACTGGCGGCTGTTCCGCTTGCCGAAGGGGGCGAAGCGATGAACGTCGCTGCCGCGCGCATCCTGCATCTGTTCGCCAACTACAAGTGGACGGGGCCCGCCGATCCGGCGATCCGCGCCGCGGTGCGGTTGCGCGGGCTCGGACTAGACGTGGTGTTCGCCCAGGGTTCGTTCCTGCACCGCGGCGGCGAACATCGCATTGCCGAAGAGCTGGCGCGGGTCGGCATGCCGGTCGTCACCGGGCTCGAACTGCGCAAGCACTTCCACCTCACCTCGCTGCTGCGCGATGTGCGCACGTTGCGGCGTCTGCTGCTGCGCGACCGCTACGACGTGCTGCATTGCCACCAGCCCGCCGACCATCTGCTGGCGGCGCTCGCGATCCGCACGCTGCACAACCCGCCCGTGCTGGTGCGCAGTCTCTACGATCCCGAGCCGCCGCGCCGAGGGCTGCGCGAACGGGCGGCGTGGAAGCGCACCGCGGCCGCGTTGGCGCCGACGCCGGCGGCGCGCAGCGGCGTCGTGAAGGCGTTCCGGTTGCCGGATGCGCGCGTGGTGTTGCAGGAGCCGGTGACCGAACCGCGGCGCCTCGACGGCCACGATGCGCGTGCGCAGTTCGGCCTCGACCCGACGCACCGCGTCGTCGGCATCACGGCGCGCATCCAGCCGCATCGTCGCTTCGATCTGCTGTGGGATACGGCGCGCGCCGTCGTTGATCGCCTGCCGACCGCACGCTTCGTGTTGCTCGGGCGCGGCAACGACGAGGACACGCGGGCCCTGGTCACGGAGCCGATTGCGCGGCTCGGCCTCGGCGCCCATGTGGTCCTGCCGGGCTACCAGAAAGGGCCTGCCTACGAGGCGGCGCTGCGCGCGCTCGACGTGTTCTTGTTCCTGGTGCCGGGCAGCGACGGCACGTGCCGTGCGGTGTGCGACGCGATGGCGTTCGGCAAACCGGTCGTGTGCACCAAGGCCGGGATCCTGCCCGAGCTGGTCGCGAGCCGGCGGCCTGGCGAGGTGCCGGGCGTCGCCACCGACGATTCCAAGGAAGCGCTCGCGCGCGAATTGCTGCGGCTGCTGCTTGACGACGCCGAGCGGCAACGGGCCGGGACATCGGCGCTGCGCCGCACGCGCCTGGACATGGATCCGATCCGTGCCGCCGAACGCACCCGCGCGCTCTACCAGGAACTGCTCGCGGACCGCGCGGGCCACGCGACGTGAGTACTGCCGACCAGGATCGCGACACCCTCGAAGCGTGGTGGCGCTCGTTCGTCGCAACCGGCGCACCCGGCCACGATCTGCACCTCGTGCAGGGGCGGTTGGTGCGCGCGGTCTACCGTGGCCAGCTGCCGTCGGGGCCGGTGCACGTGAAGGTGATGACGTTCCCGCGCGCCAAGGACCGCCTGCGCTACGCCGTGCGCGCCCTGCCAGCGCAGCACGAGGCGCGGTTGCTGGCGGCGGTGGCGCAGGCGGGGGTGCCGTGTCCCGAAGTGCTCCGTGTGCGCACGCTGCGGCGCTGCGGCCTGCCGTTCCGTTCGATGTTGGTGCTGCGCACGCTGGCGCTCGCGAGCGACGGTGCGGGGGCCGGCGATCCGTGGCAGCGGCTCGCTGAGGAAGCCACGCTGGGGCTCCGTCTGTTGCGCGCCGGGATCGTGCATCGCGACCTGCACAGCGGCAACTTCGTCCGCCTGGTGGATGGCCGGTTGGCGGTGCTCGACCTGCAGTCGGCGAGCCTGCGGGCGCCGGGCGAGCCTGGTCGCCGGCTGCGGCTCGCGCTGGCCGCGCGGTTGCTGCGCGACCGCAGCGAGTTCGATCTGGCGCGCGCCGTGCGGGTGCTCGGCGAAGCCGGGCTGCTGCGCGACGAATCCGACCAAGCCGAACTGCAGGATCGGCTCGTGGCGGACCGTGCCCGCTACCAACGCACCCGCCTGCGCCGGTGCCTGACCGAGAGCACCGAGTTTTCCGTTTGCTGGCGGTGGAACGGCCGCGAGTTTCGTCGGCGCGAGGCCACCTCGCCGGGGCGTTGGGTCGCGGGGGGTGGGAGCTTCGCCGACGCCTGGTTGGGGCAGCGGGCGCTGCACCTGGCGACCGGCCGTACGCCGTTGTTCGTGGCGATGTTCCGAAAGTGGTGGTGGCTCGGCGGTGGGGTGAGTTTGTATGTTCCCGCGACGTGCAGCAACGAGCACATCGAACCGGAGGTGCGGGCGGCATCCGCCGGAATCTTCTCGTCAGCACCACCACAGGCATGACCCGGAGGAACCGTGAGTCGGGATGAACGGGGAGGGACCGAACCGGTGCTGGCCGCGACGGGTAGCGGCGAAGTTCCGCAGTCACATGCTCCGCTCCACGGTGGCGTGGACGGCGCCGAGCCAACCATCGTGCTGCCGTCGAGCGAACCTGCGGGTCTGCGCGAGCGACTCGGCCCGGTGCGCCGCGTCCTGTTCTTCGGCAAGAGCATGTCGCGCACCCGCTGCACCGGAGCCCTGGTCGACTCCTTGCAGCGGCACGGCATCGAAGTGCGGTGGCGCAACCTGGTGACCTGGCGGCGATGGTTTGGCCAGAACCTGGCGAACCGCATGGCGCGCGCCGAGTTCAAGCGCTACCGGCCGGACGTCGTGTTCGTGTTCTTCCGCGATCTGCCGGCGTTGCTCGCCGACGAGTTCCGTCGCGACGCGCGCGTGGTGATCTGGTGCGAAGAAGCGCTCGAAGTGCTCGACGGCTCGATCGTCGACTACTTCAAGCTTGCCGACCTCGTCTGCATGAGCAACCCGGCGCGCTTCCCGTGGCTGCGCGAGCGCGGGCTCGACAACATGGCGTTCCTGATGAGCGGCTTCTCGCCGCGATACCACCATCCGGCGCCGAGCCAGAAGTTCACTCGCGACGTCGCGTTCCTCGGTGGCCCGGGCCGCCGCGGCCAGCGCGCTTCCTTCCTCGCCGAAGTGGCGAAGCGCCACAAGACCGACGTGTTCGGCCGCCACTGGGATCGGTGGCAGAGCCAGCACGACGGTTTGCGCATCCATGCGCCGGTCGGCAACCGCGGCTACGCGCGCGTGTGTGCCACGTCGAAGATCGTACTCGGCGTCAACGAGGTGAACGACGACCTCTACTACTTCAGCAACCGCACGTTCCTCACGCTCGCGTGCGGCGCCTTCCACCTCACGCACTACGTGCCGCGGCTCGAAGACGTGTTCAAGGACGGTGAGCACCTGGTCTGGTATCGCGACGAGGACGAGGCGCTGGCGAAGATCGACGAATGGCTGCAGCGTGACGACGATCGCAAGAAGGTCGCTGCCGGCGGTCACGCCGAAGTGATGCAGCACCACCAGTACTACCACCGTGTCGCCCGCATCCTGAACTGGCTGCAGTTCGGCTTGCCGCGCCATGAATCCAGAGACGTCGCGACCGCCGTTCCGGGTCGCTCCGGCTCGCCGTCGCAGGCGCCTCGGTCCTAGCCCGCGCCCCGTCCCGTGCTCGAACTGCTCGCAGTGCTCGGGTTGGTGGCCATCGGCGGAGTGCTCGCCGGCGCCGAAATGGCGATCGTGACGGCGCGCCGCGGCCGGCTCGAACAGGCCGCCGATGCGGGCAGCGTGCGGGCGCGCGCGGCGCTGCGGCTGCGGCGCAACCCCGAACGCTTCCTGGCGACGGTGCAGATCGGCATCACATTGGTGGGCGCCATCGCCGGCGCCTACGGCGGCTCGTCGTTGGCCAGGCAGATCGAGCCGCTGCTGCGCGACCTCGGCTGTGGCGACACCGCGCCCGAGATCGCCTTCGCGTTGGTGGTGGCGTTGGTCACCTACCTGTCCGTCGTGTTCGGCGAACTGGTGCCGAAGTCGCTCGCGCTGCGCTTCGCCGACCGCTACGCGCTGCTGATCGCGCGGCCGATGGTGTTGCTCGGCTGGATCGGACGGCCGATCGTGTGGCTGCTGTCGGCGAGCTCCAACCTCGTGCTGCGGGTGTTCGGCGACCGCACCAACTTCGTCGAGGCCAAGCTCGGCCGCGAAGACCTGCAGCATCTGGTCGACGAAGCCTCCGAAGCCGGCGGCATCGACGAACGCACCGGCCAGCTGGTCACGCGCGCGCTCGAGTTCACGCAGATGCGGGTCGCCGATGTGATGGTGCCGCGCCGCTTCGTGCAGGCCGTCGCCGTCGATGCCGACGAGGCGGCGCTGCGCGTCGTGATGCTCGACCAGGGCCACCGGCGCGTGCCGGTGTTCGAGGGTTCGATCGACCACGTGGTAGGCTACGTGCTGCGCGAGGACGTGCTGCTGCGGTTGTGGAACGGCCAGCCGTTGACCATCCGCGAACTGCAACGCGAACCGTTCTTCGTGCCGGAGTCGATGGCGGCCGAGCGGACGCTGCGCGAACTGCAGCAACGGCGCCTGCAGCTCGCCATCGTCGTCGAAGAGCACGGCGGCATCGCCGGCATCGTCACGCTCGAGGACCTGATCGAGGAACTCGTCGGCGAGATCTTCCACGAACACGATTCGGCGCCGCCGCGCCCGATCCAACGCGAGGCACCCGGCGTCTGGCGCGTGCTCGGCAGCGTGTCGCCGCGCGAGCTGTGGCGCGAACTCAAGGTCGACCTCGAAGCCCCCGGTGAGGAACGCACGCTCAGTGGCATGCTGGTGTCGTTGGCCGGCGATCGGGTGCCCGCCGTCGGCGAACGCTTCCAGCCCGCGGAAGGCATCGACATCGAAGTGATCGAAGCGTCGCCACGACGGGTGCGCGCGGTGCGGTTGCGCTTGCGCGCCGAGCCGCCAAAGCCCGCCGGAAACAAGCCATGAAGGCGGCCGCGTTGGCGTTCGTCGCGTGCGTGGGTGCGGCGTGTGCCGGCGCGGGTGCCGGACGCGGTTCGGAGCCGGATGCGATGGCGCCGTTCGTCGGCACCTTCCGCGGCGTGCTGCGCATGTTCGGCGCCGACGTGGTGCGCGAAGTGCCGATGGGTCTCGACGTGCTGCCGATTCCAGGTTCGCCGGGCGTGTGGACCTTCCGATTGCACTACGGCGAAGGTGACACGGCCCAGGTCCGCGACTACCGGCTGCGGCTCGACGACGAACGACGTGGCTCGTACCGGATCGACGAACAGAACGGCATCGTGCTGGCCGCGCGCCGCTGCGGCGACGAGTTGGTGTCGGTGTTCGCCGTCGAAGGCACGACTTTGGTCTCGCGCTATCGCGCGGTCGGCGCCGGCATCGAGTTCAGCCTCGAGTCGTTCGATCTCACCGGCGCCGCTGCCACCGGCAATGGCGTTCGCACGGCGACGAGGTTTGCGGTGCAACGGGCGCTGCTGCTGCCGGTCGCGGCCAGTCGCTGAAGCCGACGCTCGCACAGCGGTGGGGGGGCTCCGTATCATGCTCGCCATGAGCAATCTGTCGCGTCTGTTCGTTCCCGTCCTCGCCCTCGCCGCGCTGCTGCCGGCCCAACAGGGGGACAAGCCGAAACCCGATGCCAAGCCGGCCGAGAGCCAGGCGCCGGCCAAGGACGATCCGACGACCGCCGGTGATCCCGCCATCAAGGCACTCGACGATGCCGCTGCGAAGGTGGACAAGAAAGGCAGTGGCTGGAAACAGCGTTTGTCGATGCCGCCGAAGGTCTCGTTCATCCCCGACAACGACTACTTCTGGCACATGGAGACCGAAGTCGGCACGTTGAAGATCAAGCTGCATGCGGACACCGCGCCGGTGCACGCCGCCAACGGCATCTATCTGTCGCGCCTCGGCTTCTTCGACGACCTGACGTTCCATCGCGTGATCCCGGGCTTCATGGCGCAGGGCGGTTGCCCGGCGGGTTCGGGCGGCGGCGGTCCGGGCTACAAGTTCGGCAGCGAGTTCCAGGGTGGTCGCAAGCACGACAAGGCCGGCATCCTCAGCATGGCGCACGCCGGCGAAGGCACCGACGGCTCGCAGTTCTTCATCACGTTCGGCCAGACCGAGCACCTCGACAACCGCCACACGGTGTGGGGCGAAGTCGTCGATGGCCAGACGACGCTGAAGGCGCTCGAAGGCAAGGGCACGCAGCAGAACAACGGCATGCTGCAGAACCAGATCAAGATCAAGAAGACCTGGATCACGGTCGCCGGCAAGAAGAGCAAGGCCGAGCCAGCCAAGGACGGCGACAAGAAGGAAGCTGCCAAGGAACCCGCGAAGGAAGCCGCGAAGGAAGGCGGCAAGTAGGGCGCGGAGCGCGTCGCTGCGTCCGCGCGGCGACGCTCAGAAGTCGGCTTCGAGCGACATCGCGATCTAGCGCGCAAGATCCTCGACCAGTTCGCCGCGCGCCAGGGCCGGTTTCATCATGTTGGCGGCATCCTGCGCACCTTCTGCTGCGCCGGCCCCCACCATGGTGTGCAACTCGTCAATGAAGAGAATCACGCGGCCTTGCGCCGCGGTGACCTCCTTCAACACGGCCTTCAGGCGTTCCTCGAATTCGCCCCGGAATTTCGCACCGGCCACCAGCGCCCCCATGTCGAGGGCGAGCACCGCGCGCGAACGGAGCGACTCCGGCACATCGCCTTCCACGATGCGCAGTGCCAGCCCTTCAACGATGGCGGTCTGGCCCACGCCGGGTTCGCCCACCAGCACGGGAGTGTTCTTGGTCCGCCGCGAGAGCACCTGCATCACGCGCCGGATCTCGGCATCGCGACCGATCACGGGATCGAGCTTGCTGTCGCGCGCCAGCGCCGTGAGATCGCGGCAGTACTTCTTGAGTGCTTGATAGTTGCCCTCTGCGTCCTCGCTGTCCACGCGCCCACCGGCGCGCAGAGGCATCACAGCGCCTTCGATGCGCCCACGCTCGAGGCCGAGTGCCTTCAGGGCCTTCGACACCGCGCCGCCGTCACCATCCGCCGCAGCGAGGAGCACATGCTCGGTCGAGGTGTGGCTGTCCTTCAGCTTCTGGCGGCGCATATCGGCGGCATCCAGGAGCCCCATGGCCTCGCGCGAGAAATGCAGCGTGCCGCCCTGCTGCGCGGGCAACTTGCTCAACTCCGTTTCCATGGCGTCGGCAAAGCGCCCAGTGGGAATACCGAGTCGCTCCAATACCGCCGGCAGCAGACCGTCCTGCTGCTCGATGAATGCGGCGAAGATGTGCGCCGGTGTGACCTCTGGATGCGTACGCTTGCGCGCGAGTTCCGTCGCTTCCTGCAGTGCCTCCCGCACTTTCACGGTCAGTTGTTCCATCTGCATCGGAAGACCTCCCGGACCGGCGCTCAAGGGATCGTGGTGCGACCGGTCCAGGCACACTCATCGCAAAACCCGGGCCACGCGGATGGGGGCATGATCCACGGCAACAATCGGCCTCAAGCCACCGGCCACGCCCGGGGTGGCTGTCATTGCGGCAGCATGCTGCCAGCGCGACCCTCAGCGCGCGCGCACTTCGCGGGCTTCCTGGCAGGCGAGGCAGCGGAGCGCTGCCGGAAGTGCTTCCAGGCGCTTGGGGGCAATCGGCTTCTTGCACTCGCCGCAGGTGCCGTAGTGCCCGCTCTCCATGCGCTGCAGGGCCAGTTCGATGTCGTGCAGTTCCTTGCACTCGCGCCGCAGCAGGGCGACTGTTTCGTCCTGCCGGTTCACGAGATGCGCGGCGTCGCCGTCGTCGCCCGGTTCCGCGAGCACGGCGGCATCGAGGCTGTGCCCCGCCACTTCCGCCTGCAGGAGATGCTCACGCGCGAGCAACTGCTCGCGCAACTCCACCAGCTCATCCGTCGTCATGCCGGCTTCTCGCACGGGTACATCCTCGGCGCGGCGGCTGCGGGCGCGGCCATGCGTGCCTTGAGAGTGTCGACAGGGCACCGGGAGAACTTGAACACGGGCACCAGCACACGTCCCTCCGCCGCGGCACTGCCACCGTCGTGGCCTGCGGGGACGGGGCCGGCATTCTGAAGCGTGACTTCCGGATGCGCTCAACTCGCGAAGGGCCCGTCTCCGCTCCGACCCCGGAAGCGCGCCAGATCGAGGCCGAGTGCTGTCACCCGGGCATGCAGCGTCGGCCTCGGCAGACCCATTTCCCGCGCCGCCTCTGCGAGGTTTCCTGAAGTCGAACGCAGAATGGACTCGAGGTAGCGCCGCTCGAAGTCCTCGAGAACTTCGCGGTAGCTCCGCGCTCCACCGTGAGCGGGTGGACTGGGTGCATCGTCGAATTGAAAATCTCCCGCGTCCAGAGGCCCGTCCGGCTTGAGGACGAGACTGCGCTCGATGGAGTTGCCAAGCTCGCGCACGTTGCCAGGCCAGGGTCGCGCTGAGAGCAGCGCGATCGCCGCCGGAGTGACGACCGTGCCGCCGCGCCCGAGGCGCATCAGCATGCACTGCACGAGCAGCGGCATGTCGGCCAAGCGCTCGCGCAAGGCGGGGACTTCGATGGGCAGCACATTGAGACGGAAGTACAGGTCCTGACGCAGGCGCCCCGAGTGCACGAGTTCACGCAGCGGTTGCGTGGTGCTCGCCACGACGCGCACATCCGGGTGCAGCACTTCCGTGCCGCCCACCCGCACGACTTCGCCTTCCTGCAGGAAGCGGAGCAGTGACGGTTGCGCAATGGCGGGGATCTCCCCCACCTCGTCCAGATACAGCGTGCCACCCGCTGCCCGCTCGATGTAACCGGGGCGAGAACGATCCGCGCCTGTGAAGGCCCCAGCCTCGACGCCGAACAGTTCCGTTTCGAGCAATCCCAGCGGAAACCCGGCCGCATGCACGGCCACAAAGGGCCCCGCACGTTCGGAGCGGTTGTGCACGGCACGCGCCACCAGTTCCTTGCCTGTGCCGGATTCTCCGGTGATCAGCACCGGGCCTCGGCGCGGGGCAACCCGCGCAATGGTGCGCGCGAGATCCCGCATCACATCCGAGCCGCCAGCGAGTCCTTCGAAGGCTCCGTCCGCAGCGCTGGCCTTCCAAGCCGCAGCATCCAGAGCGAGACGCGCCTTGTCTCCGGCCTTCGAGACCGCGAGCAAGAGCTCCTCCGCCTCGAAGGGCTTGCTGAGATAGTTCTCCGCACCCGCGCCGAGTGCTGCGACAGCATCCTGAATGCTGCCGAAGCCGGTCATCAAGACCACGCGCGGCGGTGCGGGAAGTTGCAGGACCGCGCGAAAGAGCTCGTGACCGTCCATCCCGGGCATGCGGAGGTCCGTCACCACGACATCGAAGAGCCCGCGTTCGAGAGTGGCGAGGGCCTCGGCGCCGTTGGTGGCCGTGGTGACGCGGTGACCGGCGCGCTTGAGGGCACTCTGCACAAAGAAACGCATGGAGTCTTCGTCGTCCACGACGAGGACATCGAATCCATCAGGCGGCTTGTTTGCGCTCATGCCTCTCTCTTTGCGAGGGGAACCTCGAACCAGAACCTGCTCCCGCGTGGTTCACGAGGAGCGTAGCCCGTGCTGCCGCCTTGGGCGAGAGCGAGCCCGTGCGTCACGGCAAGACCAAGTCCGGTTCCTCCACTCTTCTCGCGGGTGGTGAAGAAGGGTTCGAAGAGCCGCGACCGCGCGCTCTCGCTGACGCCTGCGCCTTCGTCCTCGACACACACACGCAACACCCCGTCGACCGCTTTCGCAGTCACGCGCACAACACCCCCGGCAGGAGACGCCTCGATCGCATTCTTGACGAGGTTCATGCACATCTGCTGGAGCGCTGTCGCATCCGCGAGCACGCTTGCGGCGCCGCGCGTCTCGTCCACGATCCGCAGTTGTTTCTCGTCTGCCGCCTGCCGCTGCAGCCGCAGCACCTCGGCGACGAGTGTCTCCGGCGCGACGGGCAGCGCGTGCTCCTGGCGCCGGCGCCCGAGTTGCCCGAGCCCCTCGACGATGCCGCGCCCGCGATCCGCGGCACGCACGATCATCAAGAGACAATCCTCCACATCGGCGGCGGGCTTGCACGCGAGAGCCTCCCGCGCGCACCCGCGCACACCACCGAGAATGTTGTTGAACTCGTGGGCCACACCCGCAGCAAGGGTGCCGATGGCCGCGAGCTTCTCCTGCCGCACCAATTGCTCACGCGCCGTCTCAAGGTCGCGGATGAGCAGCGCCAGCTCGTCTTTCTGCTGCTGCTGCACTGCGAGCGCGCGTGCCAGTTGACCGGTCTTGGCGTCCACATGCTGTTGCAGTGCAAGACGCGCCGCCGCCAGCTCGCGAATGACGGGATCGAGCGCTCGAGCGAGGGACGGAAGCGCATGGCCTCCGTCACCACGCCCGATGGCTGCCTCCAATTCCGCGAGCGGCGCCTGCCAGCAACGCTGCCACCAGAACGCGAGTGCAAGCGCCGTGAGAAGTCCCCATGGCGCCAAGAGCCAGGCGCGCCAACCCCGCCCTGCGGGCACCGTATCCACCGCTCTGCCGCGCAGTGCCTCAGGCAGCGGGAACACCGCCGCATTCGAATGATCCGACGCCGCGCTGGCCGTCTCCTCCGCATCGACGACGCGAAGCAGATCGGCCAGCACCTCGGGAGCGATCTTCCCGCCGTCCTTCTTCAGCGCCTCCCGCAGACGCTCGGTCATGCGGTTGCGGCGCGAGTCGAGCAAGGCCCGAACAGACTCTCTGAATTCGCGCTCCGCCGCGCGCTCCCGGAGAACGGCCGTCGCGCGCTCGGCCTCCGCGCGCAAGTTCGCCTCCTCTGCGGCCACCGCAAGGTGAATAGCCACCAGACACCCGAAACTCATCAGGAAGACACACGCGAGCAGAACCCGAGCTCTGGCGCTCATGCGCGCGGCCACCGCAGCCTGCCGCTGCAATCCTCCGCCATGACAGAGGATTCGGGTGCTCGCAACCTTGCGTCATGGCCACCCTTCATGCGCGCATGGTACTCGTGTGCAGGCTAGACTGGAGGTGCAGGAGACTCCGCCATGTCACGTGCTTCCCTCTCGCTCTTCTTGCTGCTTGGTGCTGTGGGCTGGGCGCAGGAACCGGCAACACCCCGCCCACCGGCAGCGCCCTCCCGCGAAGAACCACAACAACAGCCCCCGCCGGCAGAGCCTGCCACGCCGGCCCCCGCAACGCCCGCTAGCGAGCCTGTCACAGCACCGCCGCCCGCGACTCCGGTCGTACCCGCAGCGGAACCTGCCCCCCCCAGCACGGGAGCAAAGGCACCTGCGCCTGCGGAAGCAGAAGCTTCGCTCGCTCCACCGGGTACTGGCAACGAAAGCGCTCCGAAAACCCCGCTGGCAAGGCTCCATTCTGCAAGCCTCATTCCTCCGGCCGAGGCGGATCTGAACGGTCTGGTGACTTGGTACGCCGGTGTGCGCCAGTCTCTCGCCCGGGAACTCGCCGCGGCGCAGAAAGCCGGCCTGCCAACCGAGGCGGCCTGTCTGATCGAGTGTCTGGACACTGCGCGCAGAAACGTTCTCGCGGCCTACGCACGACTCGCCCCCCGGGCGCGCTGAGGTCACGTTCGTTCTGTATCATCGGCCCGCATGTTCAGGTGTGCGGCAGCTCTCTTCCTCATCCTCCACACAGCGTCAGCGCAAGCTCCGCGACCTGTGGTCATCCTCGACGGCGCACGCGATGAAGCGGTGAGCCACGAAGGCACGCTGGGTGCAGTGGCCGTCGAGCAGCGCTGGTTGCTGCGCATCGCAGCGGGAGCCTCGCGCTTCTATGGCATCACGGTGGAGGATCTAGCGGGCACCAGCCCGAAGAAGCTCCACGCGGAAGTGTTCCTTGAGGGCACCAAACCGATCCGGTTCCAGTGGCGCATCGAGGACGTGGAAGGGCGGAAGAACAACGACTCCGCCGCTTGGATCGAGGTGGAGCTGAAACCCGGCCTGCAGCGTCTCGAAGTCCCTCTCGCCGGGCTGAAGAGCAGGAAAGGCGAGCGCGTGCTCGATTTCAGCAACGGCGTTTCCCGACTCAGGCTTTCGCGGCGTGCAGATGGGGATGCCGCAGCCTTCGCCATGGGAACGCTGGCCTTCAGCGGCGAAGGCGCTGCGAAACCGGACCCGGAACGATTGAAACAGGCCCTCGAGACGCGCGCTCGACGCCGCGAAGAAGTGTCCTCAGCCCTCGCAACATTCCCCGCTCCCCGACGTGTAACGACCGCCCTCGAACTTCTCGCTGACGCCACAACACCGGAGGATGTGCGCCGCGCCGCGCGCATCACGCTTCAGCGCACGTCCGAGGGCGCCGCACTCGATGCGCTGGTCCAGCGCGCGGGCAAGGATGTTCCGGAGCGCGAAGAACTCCTCTTCGTGCTCGCAGGCAATGCGACACCCGAAGCCGCCAAGGCTGTGCTGCGTTTCATGAAGGACCCGAAGCTCTCACTCACCCAGCGCGTCGCGTTGCTGCGGGGCGCCACACGCTGCGGACGGATCCACATTGAGGCACTGAAACTTGCGCCCGAGGGCAGCGCCTGGCCGCTGCGGACCGCGCTGCTCGAACATGCGAGTCTCAGCAACTGCGATGCGGGCGTTGATGCCATCCTCACCTGCGCCGGCATGTCGGAAGCACCACGCGTCCGGAGCGCCGCCCAGCAATTCCTCATTCAGCGCCTTGGCACTGATCTCGGCAACGATGTCGCCGCGTGGAAGGAACTCTGGTTGGCGCGCAAGAATGCAGCTCCGGCAGATGGGAAGGCCTCACCGTCGCCGTACGGCAGTTTCTATGGCATCGGTGCCGATGGAGGCAGCCTCGTCTTCGTGCTGGATGGATCCGGGTCCATGCGGGAGGTCGTCAAGGGCGGCCGCGCAGCCGAGCACATCAAGTCCTCAGCACACCTGAGGAGCCTTGAGCTCTCGACGCGCCTGGATCTCCTGAAGGCGGAATTGTTGCACGTGCTCTCGAAACTCCCTGAAGGCACGCGCGTCGGCATCGTGTTCTTCAACGATGAAGCCTTGTGGCTCACGGATGGGCTTGAACGCCTCGATCCATTGACGCGCGAGAAGATGGGCAACCGCGTCAGGTCACAATCCGCAGGTCAGAAGACGAACATTCACGCCGGTGTGCAACTCGCCTTCCATCCCGAGAAGAAGCCGGCCCCGAAGGACGCCCTCGACGGACCGGACACCATCTTCCTCCTCTCGGATGGCGCGCCATCCGCAGGAGCGATCCTCAACGAGAACGAGTTGTGCGATGCGTTTCTGCGCTGGAACATCGGGCGCGCAATCCGCATTCACACTGTGAACGTTGGTGATCGCGCGACGCCGTGGATGAAGCGTGTCTCTGAAGGCACCGGCGGCGTGCACCAGGATCTGAGTTCCGAGAGGTCGGCGGAAAGGAACACCAAGTGAGCTCTGACGCAATTCTCATCCGTCCCGCCCGTATCGAGGACGCCGGCGAGTACCTGCAACTCGTGGACGCGCTGGCTCGCTACGAGAACATGCCTGCGCCCGATGCCGAAGCCAAAGCGCGTCTGATCGAACATCTCTTCGGCGCGCGCCCGTACTACGGCCTGCTCGTTGCCGAACACGGGGGACACCTCGTCGGCTATGCCGCACATTTCCTCGCCTATTCCACCTTTGCGGCACGGCCGACCTTCTATCTCGAGGATCTCTTCGTGCTGCCGGACTTCCGCGAGCTCAAGGTCGGACACCGGCTCATGGTCACATGTGCGCGCCTTGCTGTCGCCAAGAACTGCGGCCGCATGGACTTCATCGTGTTGGACTGGAACAAACTCGCCCTCGATTTCTATCAGCGGCACGGCATTGCGGTGAAGAAGGAATGGTTGTTGCACCGCCTCGATGGAGCGGGCCTCGAGCGCCTCGCACGCATGTCGGACGCGCAGGATGCCGGTTGATCCTGCAGCGATCCCGCTGCTCCAACCGCTAACATCACTCAGGCTCACGTAGCCCAATTGGCAGAGGCAGGGGACTTAAAATCCCCCGAGTGTGGGTTCGACCCCCACCGTGAGCATTCAGCCGCCGCAACCGAACAGAGCCTTGAGGATATGCCCCGCGATGGCGGGGTTCTCCTTCAGGCGGCGCGTGCTGTAGCCGTACCAGTCACGCCCGAACGGCACATAGACACGAACTTCCTCACCCTCGCGCACGAGGCGCTGGCGGAGGCTTTCCGTGACGCCGAGCAGCATCTGGAACTCGTAGCGCTCGCGCGCAATGCCCTGTTCGCGCACCATGCGGCGCGCATCCTCGACCAGCACCTGATCGTGAGTGGCAATACCCACTCGACGCGCGCCCGCTCGGAACATGGCTGCGAGTGCGCTGCGGTAATTCTCGCGCACCGGTTCAAGACCTTGAAAGGCGATGCTGGCAGGCTCGATGTAGATGCCCTTGCAGAGGCGGAAGGATGGCTTCAGAGATGCGAGCGCCTCGATGTCGGCGACAGTGCGCTTCAAATAGGCCTGCAGCACGAGCCCGGTGTTCTCGAACCCCTCCTCGCGCAGAGTCCTGAAGATCCCGATCGTCCTGTCGGTGCAGGGGGAATCCTCCATATCGATGCGCACGAAGTTGCCGGAGGCTCTGGCTGTCTCCACCACGCGGCGTACCCGGGCAAGGCAACGCTCGCGATCCAGCAGAAGACCGAACGCTGTCAACTTCACGGAGACGTTGCAGTCGAGCTTCCGCGCGGCGAGGGCTTGCAGGATCTCCACATAGCCGGCTGCGGTCGCATCCGCTTCCTCCTCGCGGGTGATGAACTCGCCGAGAAGATCAAGGGTCGCGTGACAGCCCTCCGCATTGAGCCGTGCCACGACGTTCAACGCATCCGCGAGAGATTCTCCGGCGACGTAGCGCTTCGCCACACGCTTGACCACCCAGCGCGGCACGAGAGGCAGCGTCTTCACCACCATGCGATCGAAGAAACTCACGCTCAGTGCCCCATGGCTTCGAGGAAGCGTTCCGCTTCAATGGCCGCCATGCATCCGGACCCGGCCGCTGAAATGGCCTGTCGGTAATACGCATCCTGCACATCACCGCAGGCGAACACACCGGGGATGTTCGTCGCCGTCTTGCCCGCCACCGTCGTCAGGTACCCCTTGCCGTCCACGGGCAACTGCCCCGTGAAGAGTGCGGTGTTCGGTACATGGCCAATGGCGAGGAAGATGCCGTCCATGGCGACATCCTCGATAGAACCTGTCACCGTGTCGCGCATCTTCGCGCCGGAGAGTTTCTTTCCGGGCACGCCCAGGTACTCGACGATCTCGCTGTTCCAGCGCGCCTTCACCTTCGGGTTCGCCAGCACACGATCCGACATGATCTTGCTGGCACGCAGACTGTCACGGCGGTGCACCAGTGTGACCTCCGCCGCGTAGCGCGTAAGGAAGTTCGCTTCTTCTGCGGCCGAGTCACCGCCACCGACGACCATGACGCGCTTGTTCCGGAAGAAAAACCCGTCGCAGGTCGCACAGGCCGAAAGCCCGTAGCCCATGAACTCCCCTTCGCGGGGCAGATGGAGCAAGCGCGCGGTCGCGCCGGTACTGATGATGACGGTGCGCGCTGTGATGGTCCGCTCGGCGCTCCGCACGACGAACGGCGCGCCGCCCGCAAGACGGGCCTCCACCACGGACTCCGAGTGGATCTCCGTGCCGAAGCGCGCGGCTTGCGTCCGGAAGCGCTGCATGAGTTCCGGGCCCATGATGCCCTCGGGGAAGCCCGGAAAGTTCTCGACTTCCGTGGTGATGGTGAGCTGGCCACCCGGCTGCGGGCCTTCGAAAAGCACCGGGTTCAGATTGGCGCGGGCAGCGTAAATCGCGGCTGTCCACCCCGCCGGACCCGAACCGATGATCACCACCTCAGCGCTGTCAGCCATGATGCTTTCCTTCGCGCGGATGCTACGCGCCAGCGCGAGAGCGCCAACGCTCCGTTTGACCGGCGGCAGGCCTCGGGTATGTTGCCCGCGCCCGGAACCCTCCATGGAACTCACGCACCTCCTCGCCGCTGATCGCATTGTGACCTTGAAGGATCCCACCAAGGAGGCCTCCCTGAAGGCGCTCGTCAAGGTGCTTGGAAAGACCAGCGTGGTCGCCAAGGAGAAGGACCTCGCCAAGGCCATCTCCGATCGCGAGCGCATCCTCTCCACGGGCATCGGCTACGGCATCGCCATTCCGCACGCGAAGATCGTGAGCGTGAAGGCATTCATCGCCGCCATCGGCGTGTGCAAGGCCGGCATCCCCTTCGAGAGCCTCGACGGCAAGCCCGTGCAGATCGTGGTCATGATCGCCGGGCCCGAGGGCCAGAACGAAGACTACCTCCGCATTCTCGCGCGCTTCACCAACGTGCTGAAGTCCGAGCAGACGCGCACACGCATCATCGAGGCCAAGAAGCCCGAGCAGGTGCTGCAAATCCTCGGCGAGTCACGCTGAGCGTGGCGCGCTCAGCGCGCTGACGGTGCGCCAGCAGCATCCGTGCGCGCGCACGCTGTGGCCTGAGTGCGTGACAGCAGCAGCGTGACGAGCACAGCCCAGCCGAGCCACGCAAGGCGCGCTGTTCCAGGCATCGAACGCAGATAGTCCCAAGCGATCTCGACCGGCAAGAGCGTGCCACCGCGCAAACCATCCGTGGGCGCAGCAACCAGGAGGGCCGTGTGGGCACCATGCTCGCGCAGGCGCTGCAACACTTCTCCTTGCCGTGCAGCAAGCTCCGGGCTGAACTCTCCCGGGAAGAATGTGACGCAGGGCGACCCGCGCACCGGACCGTGGCTGTCGCTTGCGCCGAGACCGAGCAGGCTGTGCTTCTTGCAAAGCGCGAAGAGACTCTCGGCGTCCTGCTTCTCCGCCTTTGAACCCGGCACGGCGCGATGACGCACCTCGAATCCGTCCACCCCCGCTGCCACATAATCCGCACGCGACGGCAGCCCTGCGAGTCGACCGCCCGGCTTCCATGCGCTGCGCGTCGCTGCATCGTGGGCGACAACAACCACGAGTCCGCGCTCCTTCAATGCACGCACTTCTGCAAGAAGATCCGCGGTGCTGAGCGCCGTACGAGCCGCAAACCCCGTTGCGCTGCGCGCCGCGTCCTCGAGAGCAACCCGCTCGCCGAAGCAGAGGAAGTGCGGCATCACGCCTCCCGTGTGTGCAACACCCGCGCTCCATTCGAGAGCCTCGAGGACCACGACTCCAGCGCTCGGTGAGAAGGCAGGCGCCACCGCGTCGTGATGCGTGAGGCCGACCACGTCGATGCCGCGGGCCGCCAGTGCGCCGACCAGCTCTCGCGCATCCGCGCGCCCATCCACTGGATCACCACCGTGCGTGTGCAGATCGAGAAACAAGCCGCGCTCGGTGGAGTGCCAGCGATCACCGGGAGCAAGACCCAGCACCACTGCGCCCGCGACCAGCCCGGCCCACGCGAGCAGCAACGCTCCGCGCAAGAAGCGGCAGCGCCAGTTGCGGGCTGGCAACAGCAAGACCACGACGAGAGCGAGCGCGAGCAAGGGCAGCGCAGCCTCAGCCAGAGCGCGCGGCGTGGCCGAACGCGCCAACGCGAGGGCCGGCCCCAGCACGGGCTCCGCAAGAACTCGCTCCCAACGCGCGCCGGACGCGAATCCGTCGAGTTCCTCCCCGCTGCCATCCACCACGCGGACCGGTTTGGCGACCGCGAAGCCGAGTGCCAGCACAAGCAGCAGTCCGAAGGCCGGCCTCCAGCGCGCTGCGACCGGGGCGACGCCATGCCGAAGAACCCGCAGCGCGAACGCCGTCACGGCACATGCGAGAGCAGCGCCACACAGCACATCCGAAGGGAAGTGCCGTGCCAGCGCGAGGCGATCGAGCATGAGCAGCGGGATGCCGAGCAGCAACCAGCGTGCAGCGCGCCGGCGTGAAAAGAGAATCACAAGACTCGCGAACACCGCCGTCGTGGTGATGACATGTCCTGAAGGAAACGAACGGCAATCCACGAGGGGGTCCGCTGTGGCGAGCCCGCGCGCGACCAGCCCCAGTTCCTCGGACATGGGCCGCGGGCGTGCAATGGCGGATTTCAGAGCTTCGCCAGCGCTGATGGCCAGCAACGGCACCGCGAGCAGAATGAGACCGCGCGTCCGGAAAGCGCGCGTCCGTGCACGGAACAGGAGCCACGCTCCGAGAGGAATGGCCGTGGCGAGCAGCAGGAGCGGCGTCCAGTTCTCTACAAACTCCCAAAACGGAGCGCTGGACTGAAAGGCCTCATTGCAAGCGAGCAGCAGCACGTCTTCCCACGGCAGCAGCAGCAGGGCCACAGCGAGAAACACAAGAGCAGCGACAAAAGCTGCGCGCGGAGACGGTAAATGTGCGGAGTCCTGCGCGTCTCTGTCGGGCGTCATGTGCGGGTCGGCGCTGCGGAGCATGGTATGTTCCCCAGCGCAGTTTGCGCAACCCAGGACACGCTGGAACACCCCATGGATCTCGACCCACGCGACCAGACCGGTCGCACGCGCTTCATCTGCACAATCGGCCCTCAACTCATGGACCGGGCCAGCCTCGCGGAGCTGCATGCCTGCGGCATGAATCTTGCCCGGGTCAACGGAAGCCATGGCAGCCTCGACGATGTGCGCGCCATGGTGCAGTTCCTCAAGCGCGAACTCCCGGCTGGTGTGCAGATCCTCCTCGACCTGCCCGGCAACAAAGTGCGCACGGACAACATCAAGGCACCCATTCCCCTCGAAGCGGGTTCAGAGTTCCGCCTTGCGCCGGAGAACCTCACCTTCCGCGGGTTGTACACACGCGTGAAACCCGGCGACCGGATTTCCGCCGCCGACGGAGCCATCCAACTGGATGTGGAGCGGGTCGAAGGTCAGGACATCGTCACGCGCGTGGTGGTGGGCGGGCTCCTCGCGAACCGGAAGGGGATCAACATCCGCGGCATTGGCGAAAGCATGCCCTTTGATTTCGAGCGCGACATTGCGCTCATGAACATCGCCATTGAGTACCGGGTGGACTACATCGGGCTCTCATTCGTGCGCAGCGGCGAGCAGGTGCGGCGCACCCGTGCACAGCTCACGGGCACCGGCGTCGGCATTGTCGCCAAGGTGGAGACGGCCGAGGCAGTCGCCACGCTGGACCGCGTGCTGATGAGCTCCGACATGATCATGATCGACCGCGGGGATCTTGAGGCAGACATCGGCCGCGAGAATGTGCCGCTCGTCGCGAAGCGCGTGCTCCGTCGAGCGCACGAACTGGAAGTCCCCGTCATCGTCGCGAGCCAGTTCCTCACCACCATGATGGAGCGGCCACTGCCCGTGATGGCGGAGGTCTCCGACATCTCGAACGCCATCCTCGATGGCGCCGACGTGCTCATGCTGAGCGAGGAAACCGCCATCGGGCGCTACCCCTTCGATGCCATTGCCACCATGCGTCACGTAGCGCGCACCGTGGAACGCTGGCAGGAGACGGACTACCGCGCCGTGATCCTCGCAGCGGGGCCGTCAACGGGATTTGGATCCCTCACGACCAACAAACACAAGTGCATGCTCGACGTCGGTGGCTCGACGATCATCATGCACCAGATCGACAACCTCCGGAAATGCGGCATCACCGACGACCGCATCAGCGTGGTCATCGGCCACAACCATCATCAGATCGAGGCCTATCTCCGCGGCGAAGGCTTCCTCGGCAGCTTCATCTTCAATCCCTGGTTCGCCACCACCAACATGCTCACGTCGTTGTGGTTGGCGCGCGAGTCCGGCAATCTCGTGATTGTCTACGGCGACATCATCTTCGACCGTGGCATCCTCGCAGACCTGCTCGCCACACCTGGCGCAGCGGCTCTCGCGGTCGATCACGATTCCGAGATGGGCCCCGAGGACGAGAAGGTGGTCCTGCGTGATGGAGCCGTGATGGAAGCGAGCAAGGAGCTCGATCCGGCCCGTTGCCAGGGAGAGTTCATCGGGCTTGCGCGCTTCAACCGGAACGCCGCGCAGCAGCTCCTGCAAGCCATGGACAGTGTGGTGCGCACGGGCGACCCGATGGCGTTCCTCACTGTCGCCCTCGAAAAGCTCGCCCTGCGTGGCATTGCACTGACGGAAGTGCCCACGCACGGACGCGCCTGGAACGACAACGACTGCCTCGCGGATCTTGATCGCTCGCGAGAGTCCGTCTGGCCTCGCATTCTGGAAGCCAACGCCCGTCGCGGCGACGTGGTTCTCCGCTGAAGGGCGCTGCAGTGAACAAGACCGCACACCGTCGGCCGGCACTGGTCCAGCTCAAGCTCGCAGGTGACGCCCTCGCTGCAGCGCTCCGCCGCGCAGACACATTGCCGCGACTTCTTCTCGACCGCAACAAGGTGCTTGACGTCGAGAAACTCGCCAACGGCACCTTCTCGCCCCTCACGGGCTTCATGGGCCGGGCAGATTACGTCTCCGTTCTCGATGAAGTGCGTCTCGCGAACGGCACGCCGTGGTCGATCCCGATCGTGCTTCAGTTTCCGGCGGCCAGCGTCGCCGGTCTCACGGCCGGCACGGAAGTGCTGCTCTGGAACGCGGAGGAGAATCAGCCTTCCGCACTGCTCACGATCAGCGAGGTCTTCGATATCGACCTCGCAGAGCAGGCGCGCAAGGTCTACGGCACCGAGGACACCTCGCACCCGGGCGTGTTCCGCATGTTCACCCTTGGTGCACGCTGTCTCGCCGGCGCGGTCAGCCTGCTGGCCCACTCGCAGAGCCTCATTCCCGCTGCCTACGACCTCGATCCCGCACAGGTGCGCGCCGAGATCGATCGCCGTGGATTCAAGACTGTCGCCGGTTTTCAGACGCGCAATCTCGGCCACAAGGCCCACGAGCATCTGCAGAAGATCGGACTTGAGCTCACGGACGGGCTGCTCATCCATCCTCTCATCGGGTGGAAGAAGAAGGGCGACATGCAGCCCGAGGTGATTCTCGAGGGCTACGAGATCCTGATCGAGAATTACTACCCACGGGAGAAGGTGATCCTCGCCGGACTCACGACGGCCATGCGCTACGCCGGCCCGCGCGAAGCGCTCTTCCACGCCATCATCCGTCGCAACTTCGGCTGCACGCATTTCATCGTCGGCCGCGATCACGCGGGCGTCGGCGGCTTCTACGAGAAGTATGCCGCGCACCGCATGTTCGACCGCTTCACGGCGGAGGAACTGGGGATCACTCCTCTCCGGCTGCACGGTCCGTGCTACTGCGCGCGCTGTGACGAAATCGTGACGGAACAGATCTGTCCCCACGGCCCGGATGCGTGGCGGGATATCAGCGGAACGGATGTGCGGGCCATGATCGCCTCGGGCACGGAGCCCCCGGCCACGATCATGCGCCCTGAAATCGCACGCTTCCTGATTCAACGTGGCCGCGAAGGCCGCGTCTTCTTCGAGGGCTGACAACCATGGGCGCCTGGCAAGAGATCAAGGCACTGCACGCCAAGAGCACCGCGGGTGCCAAGGAAGGCGTCGCCTTCCGTTACTTCTCGCGGCCGCTTGCGAGCTTCATTCTTTATCACATCCAGCATTCGCGCTGGACCCCGAACCAGATCACCATCCTCTCGCTCATCACCGGCGTGGCTGGCTCCGTCGTGCACATCACGTGTCTATCGTGGTTGGGGCTGATCGGCGGCTGCGCACTGTTCATGCTCGCCCACGTGCTCGATGCGCTCGATGGCCAGCTCGCACGCCACAGGAAGGCCGGCAGCGTCATCGGCATGTACTTCGATTTCTTCATCGATGCCCTCAAGGCGTACATGATGTATGGCGCACTGGCGATCCGGCTTTGGTTGCAGGCTGTGTCACCCGGCACTGGCGACGCACCATTCGGCGGAGAATGCGCCTCTCCGACCTGGGCCCTCGACCACTTCATTCACTGCCACGGCACCGTCGTCATTCCCATCGTGGCGATCTTCGGCATGGGTTTGCTCGCAACCGGCATCGGCTGCACGGAGTTCATGAAGAAAGCCGAATGGAAGGCACTCCTGCCGGCGCCCGGCACGGCTGCAGGCGGTGGGGGGTTCTCGCTCGTCGCCCTGGTCGAGAAGCTCGGACGCTTCGTGGTGGATTACCCGAGCTACATCCTGCTGCTCTGCATCTGCAATCGCGTGGATCTCTACTTCCTCGGCTACACGCTGGTGGTGGCGCTCTACGCCGCACGCGCACTCAACGGCATCATGGTCCGTCTCTGGCGCATCAATCCCTACGCCAACCGCTGAGTCCGCAAATGGCTTGCGTTGAGAGCGCCGCGGCTGCGTTGACAGCCGCGCGCTGACAGCATCATCTCAGGCCAGAAGCCAACGCATGTCGAGGGGGTGACGCGTCGCGTCCTCGGCCCGCACAACGCCGTTGGCCGCCAGCCGCCGCAGAAGTGTGAACACCGTTTCCGGGTCCGCTTCCGCCGCACGCGCAAGGTCCTCGACACTCCGCGCCTGCGGCTCTTGGCGCAGCGCTCGCAGCAGACGCTGCTGCACGGCCAACACGCGGCCCGCAGCTTGCTTGCCTGCTTCGACGCCCGGTTGGTCGTAGGCATTGATGCCCGCGAAGCTGGCATAGAAACCAACCGCCCGCTCAAAGAGGGCCAGCAATGCACCCACCGAGCGCGGTGACAGATCGGCCAGCGTGATGGTGAGGCTCTTCCTGCCGGCTCCTGCGAGGGCCTCCCGCGTGCCCGAGAGGAATCCGCCCAACCAATCGCCGGCGCTCACCCCCGACTCGAGTTCCTGCCGCACTCCGGCGCGTTCCTTCAGCACCTCGATGAACATGGCCGCGAAATCGTGCACGCCATCGCGGAGCTGCTGCACAAAAGCATGCTGATCCGTCGAACCCTTGTTGCCGTAGACCGTGAGGCCCTGATGCACCACGTGTCCATCGATGCTCTCGCGCTTGCCGAGGGATTCCATCACGAGCTGCTGGAGCCAGCGTGCAAGGAAGATGAGTCGATCCTTGTACGGCAACACCACGAGCGAGCGCTCACCGCGGCCCCTGGCCTCGGTCCACCAGAAGATGGCGAGCAGCAGGGCCGGGTTCCGCGCCGCGTCTTCACGACGCGTGAGTTCGTCCATCGCGGCGGCACCCTGGAGCAGTGCTTCCGTGTCGATGCCCTCGAGAGCCGCGGGCAGAAGGCCAACGCTGGACCACAGCGACGTGCGACCGCCAACCCAATCCCACATCGGGAAGCGCGCGAGCCAGTCTTCCGATTCCTTTTCGAGGAGGCTGCCAGCTCCGGTGACAGCCACCGCGTGACGGCGAAACGCGAGGCCTGCCTTGCTGAAAGCCCGCTGCACTTCGATGAGAGCGTTGCGAGGTTCGGCTGTGGTGCCGGACTTGCTGGTCACGAGCACGAGCGTGGTTGGAAGGCGCGGCCCGAGAGCTGTCAGTTGGCGGTCGAATCCGTCCGGATCGGTATTGTCGATGAAGTGCGGATGAAGTCCGCGCCCCATGCCCAGCGCGTCCGCAACCAGCATGGGCCCGAGGGCGGAGCCACCAATGCCGAGCACAAGAAAATCCGTGAAGGGTCTGCCGTCCGGGGTGGAAGTGCGGCCAGCACGCACGGCTTCCGCGAAGGCCGTCACTGCGCGCGTTGCAGCGCCGATGGCTTCACGTGTGGCTGCATCCGGAGCACGTTCCGGTGCGCGCAACCAGTAGTGCCCCACGCGCCGCCCCTCGGAGGGATTGGCAATCGCGCCGGCTTCCAGCGCCTGCATGGCATCGAGCGCAGACTGCACCCGTTCGGGGTGCCGCTGCCACCAGTCGGAGCTGAGCCCTGTGCGCGAGGCATCCAGCGCGAACTGCAACCCGGCATCGAAAAAGAAACACTCGCGGTAGTGCGACCAAGCATCAGACATCAGTGGGCCTCGAGCGCGATCATAGAGGGCGCCGCCGGGTGAGCGCCACGCCTGTGAGGATCATGGCCGCTCCCACAATCGTGGTCAGGCCCACGTGTTCCGCACCGAACACCGCCCCGACACCCAGCGCGATGATGGGCGTCACGTACGAAACCACAGCCAGCTCCGAGGCCGGGCGGTGGCGCAGCATCCAGAACCAGACGCCGAATGCAAGCACCGTGCCGAAGCAGGCGAGGTAGAGAATGGCGAGCAACGCGCGCGCACTCAGTTGTGTTCGGGCCGGTTCCTCAAGCAGGAAAGCCAACCCCGAAAGCAGCGCTGCTCCCACGAACATGCCGTTGCGGTTGAGCTGCAGGGAGGAGACATGCGCTCCATGCCGCTTCACGACCACGGTCCCGACGGTGCTGATGAGAGGAGAAAGCAGCAGGAAGAAGGCCGTGCCCAGTTGCGCACGGCCGAGGTCAAGCACGTCCGTCGCAAAGAGCATGGCGACTCCAGCGAGACCGAAGAGGAATCCGAGGCTCCGCCTCAGGTCGAGACGTTCTCCGGGCAGCAGCCAGTGTCCGCCCAACGCCACCATCAAGGGGTAGACCGCCCAGATCACGCTCACGAGCCCGCTCGGGAGTGACTCCTCGGCGATGTAGAGCACGGCATAGGATCCGCCGCAGTTGAAGACTCCCATGCCGAAGGAGAGCCAGAACCCGGGGCGCTCCCCGCCCTCACGCTTGCCGAGCACTGCCACCACTCCACACATGAGCACCCAACTGAGGATGAGCCGCAGCGCCGCGGCGGTGAGAGGCGCAATGCCGTCCAGGCCCCAACGAATGAAAAACCAGGTGGTGCCCCAGATGAGACAGAGCCCCATGAACATCAGGGCCGCCATGCGGGGCGTCGGCGCGTGACGCATCAGAATGTTCCTGCCGGGACAATGACGGGCGTCTGCGTGCCGGTGCCGAGAGCTCGTGCGCGCCCCGCGCTCGACAACTCGCCCGGTTCGCTCCAACGCACCATGCTGCCAGCCACGCGCGGCTCATGCGCCCCATCGGGGAGAACCCACATGATGCGGAGTTCCTGCTGCACGGCGCCCGCCGGATCACCGGCCTCGGGCATGCAGCGTCGCGAAAACCGGTGTGCCTCGTAGCGTTGTTGCCACAGATGTGTCGCTTTCTTCCCGCGCGGCACCACCACGGCGCGCACGTCTGCTGCCGAGAGGCGCTCCCGAACACCCAGCACGCCGCGACCTCCCGCCCCGTCCACAGGCTTCAGCACGCCCTCCGCGAGTGCGAGCCCCATGGCTGCCAGACGCTCCAGCAATTCCTCATCCGCAGCCAGCAGAGGTGGGTCCAGATCCGCACCAGCCAGCGTGGCCTTGCTCACGAGAAAGAAATCCTCAGGGTGCACGCTGAAGCTCACACGCGCTCGCTCTTCCGGGGTGCGAAAGATGCGCGTCAATGCTCGTGTGTCGAAGCCTGCGGCATCCAGTTCGTCCGGCAGACAGCGCACGTGTGCCCGCTCGATCTTCCGCGAACCTTGGTGCTGGCAGGGCCCTGCCTCTTCTGCGCTGATCCAGCGCCGCGCTTCAAGAGTTCCATCCGCCCCGGTCTCCAGATCGCGCGGGTCCACGAGCACGATCCCGAGAGTGCGCGCCATGAGGAACGCATCCACGAAGGTCTTCTGCTTCAGCGGCTCGATTTCAATGATGGCCGCCAGGGCGGGATCACTGCCCGCGAGGATCACATCCTGAAGGAACGCATCAAGCTCGTCGGCACCAGCGAACCCGAAGCCGTGTCCTCCGCCGGGAAAGCCCGCGCGCGTCATGTCCTCCAGCGTGGGAGGCAACTGCGCCTTCCACAGGAAGTAGTTGCCCGGGAAAGACTGCAACTCCGGCATCGGATGACGCAACGATCCATCCGCATGGAAGGCGCGGGCGAAATCCGTCGCGAAAAACCGGGGGCGACGCGACGCCGCCGCACGGAATCGCTCCGGCACGGCCTGCCGCGCGGCGCCAAGAAACTCATGCGCGAGCAACGGACGGAGTCGCTCAAGAACGGCTGCGCAATCGAGCGCGAAGATGTCCGCTGGCACGAGGGCCGGCGCCTCCGCGACGCGGAACGGGAACTCGAATCCCTTGTGCACGCGCGCGGCCATGCGGCGCACGCGGGGCTCATGTCCCGGAGCGAGCGCTCCAAGAAGAGCTTCCTGCGCTGCAAGCCAGTTCATGCGCGTCGCCGCGCTCAGCGGGAGCGCCGTGCCTCACCCTCAGACCACTGCAACAGCAGCTCTTTCGCCTCGGCGGGCTGGATCCAGGCTGCCTCGATGGCTTTCTTCTCCACAGCCGCGGTGGCTCGGGCCACGCGAGCATCGCGCAGCTTCGCCCGTATTCCTGCCTGCGCCTCGGCAAATCCGACCGTGCCAGCCTCATGGCGTTCCGTCACGAGAATCAGCAACCAGCCACGGCGCCATGCGATCGGCGCGCTGAGCTCGCCCACCTTGGCAGCGAAGGCGTAGTCGAGGATCTCCGGCCCCCAATCAGACTGCTTCGTGACCCAGCCGAGATCCCCGCCCTTGTCGGGTTCGAGATTGCTGTGGCGCCGCGCGAGGGTCGCGAAATCGGCACCCTCCACAAGTTCCTTCCGCACCTTGGTGGCGGCTTCTGAAGCCAATTCATCAGTGCCGAACGCCGAGCGCGTGAAGGCCATGGCGAACACCTTTGCCTCGGCACCCTTCTGAAACTCCCGCTCCAGGTTGCGTCGGTAGTCATCGCGCACTTCCTCGTTGGTCGGGTCCACCACGTGAACCGCACGCAAGGCACCGCCGATGCCGCGCATGGCACCAGCTTGCGCGCGCACCAGCACAGTGCGGCTCTGCTGCTGGGCCATCTCTGTCACGAACTGTGCCTCGGTCTGGTCGCGCTCGCGGAGAGACTCGTTGAACGCATCCACGCTGCCGAGCTCCTCCTTCCGCTGCTCGACCCAGGAGCGGACCGCGGCGGGGTTGATGCTGAGTTGCAGACGCTTCACCGCTTGATCGAGAACCATCTCGCGGATCATCCCGAGAAGCTTGCCGTTGTAGATCTCCTTCTTCCGCTCTTCCGGAAGACCGGCGCTGGCGCCGCGCACGGAGTTCCACACATCCGCTTCGGTGATGATTTCGCCATTCACCACGGCAGCGACGCCCGTGCGCCACGTGGCGCGCTGGGGGCTTTCCTGGGCCATGAGTCCAGTGACGAGAACGCAGCAAACGATCAGGAAGCGCATGCAGCCATCCCTCCCTGCGGGATGACGTCATGCTAGCCGCGCGGACGAGCTCCCGCGACGGGGCGCAACGCCGACTTCAGGAACTCGAGAACACGCCGCGCCGACGGAAAGACGCCGGGGTGAACGAGCAGCAGTGTCTTCCCTTGCACCGCTCTGAGTCGTCCCTCCGGCAGCGCGAAAGCCATCCGGAGGCGTGCGGGATCTCCCCCGAGAGCGACGCCCTCGCCGGGAATGAGCCACACACGCTTCGCCCCGAGCTGTTGCACGAACACACGAATCTCCGCGAGATCCAGCGCAGCCTGCACCTCCGGCGGCAAGGCACCAAAGCGGTCCGCCAGTTCCGTCTTCAGGCGTTCGAGATCCGCCACTCTGTTCGCCACGGACATGCGCCGCCACACCTCCACCCGCAACTTTCGCTCTGGAATCCAATCCTCCGGCAGGCCGGCCGGAAAGCCGAGATCCACTTCCACGCCCTCGTCCGTCGGCAGCGCCAGTTCCTTCGCCGCACCGCCAGCACGCAGCCTCTTCGTCGCTGCTTCGAGAAGGCGGCAGTACATTTCATAGCCCACGCTGGCGATGTGCCCGCTCTGCTCGGATCCGAGCAGGTTGCCGGCACCACGAATCTCGAGATCACGCATGGCAATCCGGAAACCGGCCCCGAGATGGGAAAACTCCTCGATGGCCGCGAGCCTCCGCGTCGCATCCGTGCCCATGACGCCCGAGTCCGGCTCGAAGAAGAAAGCGAAGGCCTGCAGGTGCGAGCGCCCGACGCGGCCGCGCAACTGATGCAGTTCGGAGAGCCCGAAATCGCCCGCCTCGTCCACGAACAACGTATTGGCGGAGGGGATGTCGATACCGCTCTCGATGATGGTGGTGGCCACGAGCACGTCGGCCTTGCGCGTGAGGAAGCGCAGCATGGTCGCTTCCAGTTCTCCCGCACCCATCTGTCCATGTCCGGTGATGACGCGCGCTTCCGGCACGAGAGCCTGCACGCGCTCCGCAACACGATCAATGCTCCGCACCCGGTTGTGAATGAAGAACACCTGGCCCTGGCGATCGAGTTCGCGCAGCACAGCCTCGCGCACGAGCCGGTCACTCCAGCGCGTCACCTCGGTCACCACCTCGCGACGCCCGAGCGGCGCTTCCTGCAGGGAGGAGATGTCGCGGATGCCGAGCATGGCCTGGTGCAGCGTGCGCGGGATCGGCGTCGCGGACATGGTGAGCACGTCCACATCCGCACGCAGGCGCCGGAGCCTTTCCTTGTGGGCCACGCCGAAGCGCTGTTCTTCGTCGATGACAAGCAACCCAAGGTCCTTCAGTACCAACTTGCCCCCGAGCAGGCGATGCGTTCCGATGAGCACATCCACGGAGCCCTCCGCCGCGGCCTCGAGGATCTCTGCCGCCTCCTTCCCGGTACGGAAGCGCGACAGAGACTCGATCCGCACGGGCCAGGGAGACATGCGCTCGCGGAAGGTCTCTGCGTGCTGCTGCGCGAGCAGTGTCGTCGGCACGAGAATCACCGTCTGTCGCCCACTCATGGCGCACTTGAACGCAGCCCGCATCGCCACTTCGGTCTTGCCATAGCCCACGTCGCCGCAGAGCAGCCGATCCATGGGGCGCACGGCTTCCATGTCCTTCTTGATGGCTTCCAGAGACTGGCGCTGGTCGCGCGTGAGTTCGTGCGGAAAGGCGGCTTCGAATTCCAGTTGCCAAGGAGCGTCGGCCGCGTGCGAGCGACCCCGGCGTGCAGCGCGCAAGGCCTGAACCTCGAGCAGGTCCGCGGCCATCTCGAGCACGCTGGCCGCCACGCGCTCTTTGCGCCTCTGAAACGCTTCGCCTCCAAAGGTCGAAAGTTCAGGCAGGGTGCCCCGCCCGCCCACGTACTTCTGCACGAGGTCGATGCGCAAAGCCGGCACCAATAACTGCACGCCATCCGCGAATTCGAGACGGAGATGTTCCTGCGGCGCACCCTCACGCAGCACTCTTTCGAGAGCGAGGAAGCGGGCGATGCCATGCACCGCGTGCACCACGACATCCCCTTCAGCAAGATCAAGGAATGCTTCGATGGCTCGTGTGGGCGGCGGCGTGGAGTTCGCTGTCGCTGGGGCGCGACGGCGCCGCACCGTGGTTGCGAAGAGGTCCGCATGTCCGAGCGCCGCGAGACCGAGTGCGGGTGCATGAAACCCGCCGAGCAAGCGACCGACTCTTGCTTCGAGCACCTCGCGTACCGCACTGTCCGGCGGGATGAGACTCATGAAGCGCTGCTCTTCCCCGCTGGCGGGGAACACGAGTTCCACACACTCCTTGCCTTTGGCTGTGCGGTCGAGAGTCAACAGCGCCGATTCAAAACTCACACCTTCGGCCACGATGCTGCGGCCACCGAGATCGAGCCCGGAGTCATCCACGCTGCCCGCGGTGGTGCGCAAGCCCGGGAAAGCCTGCATCAGCGCCGCGCGTGCATCGGCAGCGGATGCTTCCGCTGGATCGAGGCGGCGGCGATGCAGCGCGCGTGCCTCGCGGCAACGCTCGTGATCCAGTTCCAGCACGAACGTCTCCGGCTGGAGCAACCCCGCGACGGAGCCCTCGACAGTGGCCGTGTCCGTGGCCATGAGCGTCGCGCGCTCCAGCGCACCCAGTGAAAGCTGCGTGGCTGGATCGAAGTGGCGCAAGGAATCAATGCACTCCTCACCGAATTCGACCCGCACGCCGCGCGTGTCACCCGTGGCGAGGAAGTCCACCAGATTGCCACGCACCGCGCAGGTCCCCTCCCTTTCCACCACCGCTTCCCGCACGCAACCCGCCCGCGACAACACACGCAGCAGATCTTCGCGCTCCAGCGCGAGGCCCGCACGGAGTTCCAACAGCGCTGCACGTGCGGCCTCCGCCGAAGGTGCCGCATCCATCAGCACCCGCGCCGAGGTGCAGAGAATCCAATGCTCCGGAAGGTCGAGCAACTGGCGGACCCTCTGCGGACCTTCGTGCGTTCCAGCAGGCAGAAGCCCGGTTCTCAGGCTGCCCTCGCGCCACGCGAGTTCTCCGGCCGCATCCTCGGCCTCCTCCTCCGTGGGCAGGATCATGAGCAGGCCTCCCCCGCGGCTCTGCCGCAGGTGGAGTGCCAACAAGACGGCCATGGAGCCCGTGACACCGCCGAGCACGCCGCCCGCGCTGCCCAGAGCCAGGAGTTTCCCGGCCTCGACGCGTTCAGCGAGACTGCGGGGCAGGCGCGCGGGCTGGCTGCGCGCCATCAGAGCTCCCCGAGCAACTGCAAGGCGTGATGCGCCGCGCGCTGCTCCGCCTCCTTGCGCGAGCGACCAAAGCCGCACGGAAAAGCCGTCTCTCCGCGACGCACACACACCTCGAAGGTGCGCTCATGATCCGGTCCAGCGGTGCTCACGAGCTCGTAGACCACGCTGCCGAGCCCATCCACCTGCGAGCGTCGATGCAGCATGCTCTTCCAGTCCGACCCATCCGGAGCGCGCGCCGCATGCGTCAGATCCGTTGCGAAGTGGTGTTCGATGACCGCGCGTGCCGCACTGAGGCCTCCGTCGAGAAAGACCGCGGCCAGCACCGCCTCGAGCGCATCCGCGAGCATTGCCTCCGTCACGGCGGACGAGCCTTCGAACATGCGCCCGACCTTCAACCTGCCGTCAAGTCCGAGTGCGCGCGCTTTCGCCGCGAGACTCTTGGTGTTCACCACAAGGGCGCGCGCGCGGGTCATGCTGCCCTCGTCCAGTGCGGGCTCCAGCTCATGCAGCATCCAGGAGATGCACATGGAAAGCACCGCGTCGCCGAGGACCTCCAGCCGTTCGTTCGAGCACTTCGCTGCGCCATGCAGCGAGGAGTGCGTGAGGGCAAGCTCCAGCAAGGCCGGATTCGAGAATGCGTGCCCCGCCGCCTCCGTGCTGCTCATGGATCGAGGCTGGCGCTGCCGGGCTGCAAGAGCAACGCGTATTCCTTCTGTGCGTAGCGATCCGTCATGCCCGAGATGTAGTCCGCGATCGCGCGCTCGATGCCATCCTCGGTGGCAATGCTCTGGAAGCGCGGTGGCAGAAGGCGCGGGTTCTCCCGCAGCGTTCCGAACAGCCCCGTGATGATGACCCGCGCACGACTGCGCATGCGGCAGATCTTGTAGTGCGTGTAGAAGCGCTTGTGGAGGAACTTCCGCAACTCCACTTCCTCGGCCCCGAGCTCGTCCGAGAAGCGCACCACGTCGTCCGTCTGGCGGCGGAGATCCTGAAGACTCGCGATCCTGCGCCTCTTCAACTCGGCCGACGTGGCCACAATGAGATCCGTCACCTGCAGAGTGATGAGACTCGCCACGGCCTTGTGCTCCAGCACGCGCCCGCTGGCGCCTTCGCTGCGCGCTTGCGCATGCTGCACCGCCCGCCGCCAGAGTGCTGTCTCGCTGAACTCCTCCGCCGTCACGAGCCCGCTCCGGATGGCGTCATCCACGTCATGGGAGTTGTAGGCAATCCCGTCCGCGAAGTCCGTAATCTGCGCCTCAAGGCACGGCCCGTCCTGCGGGCCATAATCGGCAAAGAGCGGCCCTGTGAAGGGACGCTTGTGCTTCAGGATGGACTCGCGCACCTCGTAGCTGAGGTTGAGCCCTTCGCGACCCGGGTTCCTGAGTTCGAGTTTCTCGACGATGCGCAGCGACTGGCGGTTGTGCTCGAAGCCGCCGTGCTGCTGCAGCAATTCCTGCAACACATCCCCGCCGACATGGCCGAAGGGTGCGTGCCCGAGGTCGTGCGCCAGCGCGAGAGCTTCACAGAGATCCTCATTCGCGCGCAAAGCCCGCGCGAGCGAGCGCGCGATCTGGCTGACCTCGAGGCTGTGCGTGAGGCGCGTGCGGTAATGATCACCGGCATCAGAGAGAAACACCTGCGTCTTGCCGATGAGACGCCGGAACGCGGTGCAGTGCAACACGCGATCGCGATCGCGCTGAAATTCCGTGCGCAGCACATCGGGCTGCTCGGGAACACGTCGGCCCCGGCTCTGGCTCGCGCGCGATGCCCAGGGCGCAAGGGCCCCCTCCTCCCGCGCCTCGAGCTCCTCGCGCGTGCACCATGGCGTTCCTGCTTCGTCGGCCAGCATCGGCGCGAGCCTAGCCCCGCGGCGAAAATCGCTCAACGTCAGAAGTGGCGCACGGCAGCGGACCTCGGCCGGATGCCCACATTCCCGGAATGATTCTTCCCCGCCGTATCTGCACTGCCCTTAGGATGCGCGCTCCATCAAGGAGTCCGCCATGCGCAGTGTCTCGGTCCTCGTCGTTGCCCTCGTTCTCGGCCAACTCACGCCCGCTCAAGGCTGCAATGGCAATGGAGCCGCCAGCCTCGCCTTCGGGCGCCAGGCTTTGGGCACGAACATGGACTGCACCCTTGGCGGTGGTGCGCTCGCTCCCTTCTGGCTCTACATCGACATGGCCCCGGGCTCGATCCCGCTCTTCGGCGGCAGTGTGTGCCTCGCGGCGACCCCCGCACTGGCGGCCATCATCGACACGCCCAGCACGGGGCTGGTCATTCCGGCCACGGGAAGCCTGCCTCTTTCCTTCCCGCTGCCGCTCGCTCCTGCATTGCAAGGTCTCACCATCTATTCCCAGCTCGTGACTTTCGATTCCGCAGCGCCGGGTGGTCTCGGCCTCAGCAATCCCGCCAGCGTGCAACTCGCCATGCCGGATTCCACCAATCCGGCACTCGGACTCATGAGCGTCTGGCGCGGGCTGCAGACTGCAACCCGTCTCAACGACACGCGCTACACGCTCATCGCGGGCGGCGGCAGCGGTCCCATTCTCGCCCCGACGCCAACCTCCGACTGCACCCTCTACGATCACTACACACGCACGTTCCTGCCAGTGCCGCCGCTCTCTTTGCCACGCGTGCTGCATTCCGCGACCAAGCTCAATGACGGGCGCATTCTCATCGCCGGTGGGCTGGATGGCATCGCCATCAACAACTGGGACACGGCCGAAATCTACAATCCGGCAACCAACACCTTCACGCCAACGGCCAACAACATGTCCGGTCCGCGCGCGGCACATACTGCAACGCTGCTCAATGACGGCCGGGTTCTTCTCGCCGGCGGCAACACCATCTTCGCCATCGTTTCAGCGGGCAACTACATCACTGTTTTCTCGTCGGCTCTCAACACCACCGAGATCTTTGATCCCGCCACCAACACGTTCAGCGTCGGCCCGGTCATGAGCACCAAGCGCCTCGGGCATGAAGCCGTGAAACTCCCGAACGGGCTCGTGCTCCTCGTGGGCGGCATCAATGGCGGCATCAACCTCGGTGTCACGGCGCTGCCGACATTCACGAACTCCACGCAGCTGTTCAATCCCGCCACGAATACCTTCACAGCCTCTGGCAACATCGTGTCGAGTCGTCTGAAGCCGTTGCTCAAGGTGTTGCCTTCCGGCAATGTCCTCATGGCTGGCGGCGCGGCTGGAACCTTCCTGACGGCGGCCGCAACCTCGGAGATCCGCAACACCAGTGGTGTGTGGAGCGCTGGGCCTGTCATGCCGATTGCAACGGTGCTGCCGGGTGAAGCGATGACGCCCGCAGGCCAATTGCTCGTGACCGGCGGCGGTACCGGAACGCTGGCCAGTTTCACGGCTCACAACTCCGTCTTCCGCTTCACCGAAGGCGGAGGCTGGACGACGCTCAATCCCCTGCCTGCGACGCGCATGAACCACAGTTGCACGCTGCTGGCCGATGGGACCTATCTTCTCGCGGGCGGCGTGGACGCAGCTCTGATCACCTACAACAACGCGCTCATCTACACGCCCTGATCTCTGCCCCTTGCCGCCAGCCGCCGCCCACTGTGGCTGAACTGAGCGCGCAGCGCCGCCGCCGCGGGCTGGCGCTCCTCGCGCTTGTCGGCCTCAATCGAGATGGGCGCGCGCGCTGTCACCCATGGCGGGTGTGCGATCCGGGAAGTACTCCTTCCACCGCGCGCTGACCCGCCGGTCCGTCGCCTCGTCGCAGAACAGCTCGTCCGGATAGTCCCGTTTCATGCGTGCGTCGATGATCAGCGGCGCCTCGCGCACGATGTGTCCCGCGTGAATGCGGCTCGACGCCGAGTGGATGTCACTCGCGGGGTTCATGCGGGTGAAGCAGGTCCAGAGGAAATTCATGCTGCTCTTTGCCGCTGCGCAGGCATGGTCCACATACACCAGCAGCGGCCAGTTCTTGAAGGCTGGATGACGCGCAAGCTCCTCCGGCGCGCAACCTCCTCCTGAAACCACCAGACATCCGGGCGTGAAGACCGCGACCTCCACATCCGCAGGCGGTGTGCCCTCAAAGTGCGCGAGCAGTTTCCGCTTGGGTTCGCCAACCCCGAGCAGCACTCCTTTCGAGCCTTCATTCACTCGCGGCCCCGCATAGTCGAGCGTGTCCATGGAGAGATTCGAGAAGATGAAGAGGTCGGTCGCGAAGTCTGCGCGTTCGAGCACGTGCGTGAGAACCTGCTTGAAGTCCGTGAGATCCAGCGGCTTGTCGAGCACGAGCAAGAACTTGGTGAGCGAGAGCTGGCCCTCACCGAGAATGCGGAATGCCGACATCATGGCCTCATGCCGGTAGCGTTCGCGCACGACCGCCGCAGAGAGCGCGTGATAGCCCGTTTCGCCGTAAGACCAGAGATCCAGCACGCCGGGCATCACCAGCGGGAAGAGCGGTTTCAGGAGCCCTTGCAGATAGTCGCCGAGAAAGAAGTCCTCCTGGCGCGGCTTGCCGACCACCGTGAACGGAATGATGGCGTCACGGCGGCGCAGCACACGCTCCACGCTGAAGATGGGATAGTCGTGCTGCAACGAGTAATAGCCGTAGTGGTCGCCGAAGGGGCCTTCGGGACGGCGCACGCAACTGGGCACATGCCCGATGAGCACCGCCTCGGCATCCGCTGCGAAGGGCAGCGGCACATCAGCCCGGCGCGCCATGCGCATCTGACCGCCCTGCAACGCAGCAGCGAGCAGGAGCTCGGGCACATTCTCGGGCAGAGGCGCGATGGCAGCCAGCATGAGCGCGGGTGGACCGCCCAGATGCACGTTGACGGGAAGAGCGCGGCCGAGCGCTTCCGCAGCGTGGTGATGGAATCCTCCGCCCTTGCCGATCTGCCAATGCATGCCGGTCTCGTGGTCCGAAAAGACCTGCATGCGATAGAGCCCGAGATTCGCAGGCCCACCACCGGGCGGCTCGGTGAGCACGAAGGGCAGCGTGAAAAAGCGTCCGCCATCCAGACTCCAGGAACGCGTGGCGGGGAGGCGCGTGAGGGCTGGCTGCTCGTCCACTTCCATGACCGGCGCTGCTCGGACGGTCTTCACACGCGTACGGAAGAGCTTCCAGAGCAGAGCGCGTTCCTTCCAGAGGGCCGCGGGCGTGGGCGGCAGGAGTGTCTTCGGCAGGGCTGCAAGCCGCTCGATGAACGCTCCTGGTTCACGCCCAAAAGCAAGATCAATGCGCGTCTTGGTGCCGAAGAGATTGCTCACCGCGGGACACGCCGCTCCCTTCACGCGGTGGAAGAGCAGCGCAGGTCCTCCGGCGGCGATGACGCGACGGTGGATTTCCGCCATCTCGAGGTCGGGGTCCACCTCCGCATGAATCTCCAACAACTCCCCGCGCGCACGCAGCGCTGCAAGGAAGCCGCGAAGATCTCGGAGGGGTGCAGTCATGCGCGCACCATATCAGCGCGCCTTCCGGAGAATGGAGGCGGGGGCTAGGCTCGCAGCGTGGCACCGGTGCTCGTCGACCTCGGTTTCGTGAAGATCCATGGCTATGGCGCCATGATCGGGCTCGGCGTCTTGCTCGCCGTGTTCCTCGCGCTGCACCGCGCGCAACAGACGGGCATGCGCGCCTTCATCGAGGCCTTCCCGTTCCTCTTCGTGGTCATCGGCCTCAGTGCGTTCATCGGCGGCAAGGGCCTCTGGTGGGTGATGGCCCTACCCGAAGAGCGCACGGGCGGAGGCGGCGGCGCGGGCTTTGTCTACTACGGAGCGATCCTGCTGGTCATCCCCGCCACCATCGGAGCCCTGCGCTGGAAGCGCGTGCCACTGCTGCAAGCCGAGGATCTCCTCGGCTTGTTCCTGCCCTTCACCCACGCCTTTGGTCGACTCGGGTGCTTCCTCGCAGGTTGCTGCCATGGCTGCCGCACGGATTCCGCATGGGCCGTCACCTTCGAAGGCGGCATGGGCCTCCGCGACGTGCCGGTGCACCCGACGCAGCTCTACGAAACGGCGGCGAACCTCCTCATCTTCGCGTTCCTCTGGCTCTGGTCCGCGCGCCGGAGCCTCGCGCCGGGGTTCCTCTTCGGACTCACGCTTCTGCTCACCGGCATCTCGCGCATCGCCACCGAGTTCTTCCGCGGCGATGTGCCGGGTGCGCTCTGGGACAACCGAACCGCAACGCCGGGCGAGGCCCCTCCCGGAATCACGCAGGCACAGGCCATCGGTGCCGTGATGGGGGTGCTCGGCATCCTCCTCGCGCGGCGCGCGCTCCGTGCCGGAAGGAAGGCCTGACATGCCACGCCAACGCAAGGGTGCCGTACGCGCCCATCAGAAGGCCGCCGCTGCCGTCCGCGTGGAGCTTGAGGAACGCTTCGACGATCTGCTCTTCGAGGATGCCGATTTCGTGCCGCTCATTACCGCGCACGGCGCGCGCGCTGAACCCTTCCATCGCTGGTTTCGCTATCGTCAGGGTTTCGCACCCGAGTTCGTGCGACGCTTTCTCACCGAAGCACGTCTGCCCGACGGCCCGGTTCTCGATCCCTTCAGCGGCAGCGGCACTGTCGCCATCGAATGTGCTCGGAGCGGCCGCGATGCCATCGCGGTGGAAGTGCTTTCCGCGCTCGCCTTCCTCACCAGCGCGCGCATGCTCGGAGCCATACCCGACTGGGAAGGGCTCGATCCCCTGCGTGATCACGCACAGCTCATGCGCGAAGCGACGCATCCCGGGCACAAGGCAGCGGTGCTGTGTGCGGCTGCGCGCACGGTGGACGGTGAGGGCCGGCAGAAGGACGGGGTAGCGCCCGACGTGCGCTCGCTGCTGGATCTCATGCGTGAAGATTCTGGCACAACATTGTCAGGCCGCGCTCTGGTCCTCGCTGCGGACGCCCGCGCGTTGCCGCTGGCAGAAGGGTCCATCGCGGGAGTGCTCACCAGCCCGCCGTACTTGAGCCGCTATGACTACACGCGCATCAACGAGCGCATCCAGCGCTTGCATGAAGACGGTGGCAAGGGGCGCCAGCGGCGCTCGCAATTGCGTGCCTCGCGCAACATCGCTGCCTCGCGCGGCGGCACGGCACTCCATCCAGTGATTGATGAGATCTCACGCGAGGCGTTCGAACGCTCCGGGCCCGCTCGCGCACGCCAACTCGCGAGCTACTTCACCGATCTTGCTCGTGTTCTCGATGAACTCGCGCGCGTCATGAAGCCCAAGGCGCCCTGCTGGTTCAACATTGCAGGCACGGATCACCAACGCGTCTATGTGCCGAGCGATCTCGTGGCGGCCGCTCTCGCGGAAGAGCGCGGCTTCCGCGTGGAGAAGATCATCGTCGCGCGCGCACTGCGTGAATCCGGCCGCAGCCTCGGCGCCCTCACCCATGTCGCGCCAAGAGAATCCGTCCTCTTCCTCCGCCGCCGCTGAACGCCCGGCCAACGCGATCACCGGAGACGTGGCGGGCCGGGCAGATCTGGTTTGGCTTCGGCCACGAGGCACCCGTCAGCACCTGAAAGGGCGCGATGGATCGACCGCAGTCAACTCCTGCGCCTGCTGTTGAGTGCTTCTTCTGCACGCATCTCAGGCCACGTGCATAGTATGCATGACACGTAGCACGCTGACGCGCGAGTGTCTTCAGAGCGGTCGTGCGCAAGCCGTTTCAGAACAGCAGGAGTACGAATCATGATTCGAGTCTCGAGTCTCAAGTTGGCCAATGGTCTGGTGCCAATCCGCAGCGCTAGAGGGGCGCGCAATTCATGGCTCACCTTCGCGGCACTATTCTTGCTCAACTTTCTGGTCGCGCCGGTCTCGGCGCAGACACCACACCTCACAAACCGCATCGCAATGGGAAGCAACTTCATGCTGGTGGTGCTCCCCACTGGTCAGATTCAGTCTTGTGGCAACAACAGTAATGGCGCGCGTGGATTGGGAGGCAACACAAGCTTCTCCACACTGCAGACCTTGTGGTATCTTGGGGCACCAACTCTTTAGGCCAATTGGGACTGGGTCACACAACTGATCAATCAACGCCACAACTCATCCCGCCAGCAAACCTTGGTGGCGTCGTTGCCATAGCGGCCGGTCAAAACCACAGCCTTGCTTTGCTCGGAATCGGAATGGTGAAGACTTGGGGCAAGAACGATAATGGGCAGTTGGGAATCAACAACGCGATCAACCAACAATTTCCATCGCTCATTTCCCAGTCCTCCTTGAGCGATGTAGTGGCCATTGCAGCAGGCGCGAACCACTCGATGGCACCATCAAGGCTTGGGGCAGCAACACCGTCGGGCAGCCAGGCTTCGGGGGATCCGTCAATATGTCGGCCGCTCCTCAGCTCATTCCGCCAACCACTCTGAGCAATGTGCTCACGCTCAGCGCGGGTGGCCCGAACTCATATTCTTCCAGCGCCGTCCTCGGGAACGGACGTGTCAAGAGATGGGGCCAGAACACCGATGGCCAGCTGGGCCTCGGGATCGACTCCTCACAGTCCATACCGCAATTTGTCCCGGGCCTCTCCATGACGGGCTTGGATGCCACCGCGCCATCGACAAGCGTCATTGGGAGCACTCTCTCCTGGGATGTGGGCTGCTTCATGGGAATAGCGTCCGGCGCGCTCTACGCGTTCGATCTCCGCATGACAGGGAGCCTCCCGGTGACATCGCTGCCTGGGCTGGGCGTGGTACCGCACGTGACTGGCTTGGTCGGGATCACCCTCACTGGGGCAGCTCTCAGGCCGAATCCAACGAGTTCGGCGCCGCTGGCGGCCACCACGCTCCCCGTTGACACGCAGCTGGTGTCGTCGGTTGCCGTAGTCAACTCGGTCCTCCCAGCGACGGCTCTCACCAGTTGCGGAGAAGCTCTGGCCATCTTTGGTGATGGTTTCATGCCGGGTGCAACGGTGACCATCGGCGGCGATGCTGCCGCAAATGTCGCTGTCTTGGATCAATGGGTCATTACCTCACGGCACCTGAGCATGCCGCCGGAACCGGTCGCGTCGTCGTCACCAATCCAGGCACCACGGCAGGAACATGGAGCGGCCAGTTCACGTGGCTTGCGCCATCGATCAGTTCTGTGACTCCGAATAGTGGACCTGCTGCCGGGGGCACCGTCGTTTCCAAACGTGGAGCCAATTTTCACCCATCGGCTGCGGTGATGTTCGGGTTCTCAGCCGCGACTGCTGTGACCTTCCAGAATTCAGGACTGCTGACCTGCACTGCACCACCACATGCAGCGGGAACGATCACAACCCTGTGGGTCTCCATCACCAACCCGGGTGGCGTCAGTGGATTCGTGCCAGCGGCATTCACTTGCAATTGAGCACCAGCCAACTCGCCAGAACAAGTGTGCGCTCGCTACACGTTGAGTCCCGTTGGGCAAAGTTCTCAAGTGCATCCAAGCGGCTCTGCGAAGCGGGATCACTGCGTGGGCGCCTGGGCACAGCACGGGGATCTGTAGCGCGCAGGTCGTTCCTGCGCGCTTCGGCTCAGCGCGGTTGCGCTGGGGGCCCGGCCATGGCCACGCGGAGGCCCGTCCAGCGCAACGGAGCGATCTCGGCCTGACCGGTGATGTCCAGCACGGTGACGGCGCTCGCACCAGCGAGGCAGGTGCCTCCGTCGGCCGCGAGGCACCATTCCTGAGCATTGCCGCCCGCATCATGAATGAGCGCGGGCTTGGACGCTGTGTGGAACACACCGCCGCGGCGTGAACCCGCCGCTTCGAGGAGCGGGGGGGCTCCGCGTTCCGGCAGCGCCTCGATGCGTTCTCTCAGCGCACGTGCTTCCGCGGGTGCGGGTTCGAAGCCTGCCCACCAGGCGAGGTTGTTCTCATCCGGCCCGCGCGGGAGCGCTTCCTGTTCATCCAACGTGAGCAGCCGCCAAGCTGTCCCTGTGCGCTGCGTGAGGCGCGCGGCGTATTCCATGGCCTCCTCTTCCGTGATGCCCGTCACGGGCCAATTCTCGCGCCCCGGCGGAATCTGCCGGTCCGGGAAGACCGACTGCCACTGTGCGAGAGTGACTTCATGCACGCCTACAGCGAGGCCCTCGTACGACACTGTCTCGGGAGCAAGCACGCCCTGCATAGGCAGGCCGAGGACGCTGCTCGCGCGCCCTTGCTGCGCGAGCAACAACTCCAGCGGCGAGCCCTTCGCGAGCGGTGGGCTGTCGACGGCCGCACCAAAGAAGTGGCGCTCCATCCAGACCATTTCCTCGCGCAGTTTCCTGAGTTGAGAGTTCGGCTTTCTGAGCCCGTGTTCCTCGCCGGGAAACAGGATGAAGCGCACCGGTGCCTTGCCGAGCTGCTGCAGAGCGCGATGCCATTCATGGCCCTGTTCCGTGGGAACGGATGTGTCTTCCGTGCCGAAGAAGATGAGCGTCGGTGTGGTCACCTTCTCCACGTGGAACAGCGGCGACTTCCTGATGTAGTCGGCAGCGCGCTTCCACGGTGGCCCGCCCATGTAGAAGTCATCGAAGACCGGCCCGAAGGCGCAGTTGCCGTAATCGCTGGTCCAGTTCACATCCCCCGCACCGTCGATGCAGGCCTTGAAGCGGAGGTGGAAGCGCGGCGCGAACACATCGGCCATGCTCACAAGCGCCGTCGCAAGAATGGCGCCGTTGCTCCAGCCGCCCACGGCAAGAGCGTTCGCATCCACGAGCCCGTCCTGCACGAGCGCCTCGACGCCCGCGAGGATGTCCTCCAACTCCAATTCGTAATTGCGCCCGCGAATGGACTCACCAAACGCGAGTCCGTAGCCCGACGAACCGTGGTAGTTCACGTAGAGCACGCGCGCTCCGCGCTGGCAATAGAGCTGCGGCGCGTAGGCGTAGCCTTCCTCGAAACGGTCGTAATCGAGAGCGAAGGGGCCGCCGTGGGGCATGACGATGAGAGGCAGCGGCTTCGTGCCGGCATCCGGAGGCGAGAAGAGGATGCCTTCCACGCCTTCCTTTGCGGCGCCGATCCACTGGATCACGCGCGCGTCCGCGAAGCGGCGCTGCGTGAGTTCCGAGTGCGGTTCAAAGACCAGTCGCGCTGCGCTCAATGTTGATGCGCCGAGTTCTGCCACATGCCACCGATCCGGCTGCATGGCCGTGCCCTCGACAAACATCACGCGCGACGCATCCCGCGCACGCACCCAATGATGAATGTGCCCCGGCACCTCCGCGCCCAGATCCTCCACCAACGCGGTCGCGAGACCATGGCGCACACGCACGGGACGCGGAACACAGCCGCGCATGAGGATCACGAGACAACCATCATTCAGGGCTGCGAGTGATCCTGGTTGTGCGCCAGCCTCCCAGCCGAGATCGAGGGCTTCGACCTTGCGGTCCTGCCAGCGCACGAGATCCAGCACTGCCGCGGTGCTGGCGCCATCCTCGGTCGAACGCGGCATGAGCGCGAAGAAAGCACGGCTGTCCGGCTGCCACGAGAATTCGAGCGGCCTGTTCTTGCGCTCGGCGAAGAGCGTCAGCTCCGCACCGGTGCTGGTGTCGAGCAGAGTCACCACAGGCGGATCGCGTTCATCCACCTCATGCTGAGGAGAAGTGATGCGCACCAGCACTGCACGCGAACCGTCAGGGGCGACTTCCAGACCGGCAATCCGTCCCGGTTGATCCGTGAGGCGCCTGATCTTCGACACAACGAAGTCCGCATCGAGTTCGATCCGGAACACATGCTCGGATGCAGCGGCCCACTCGGATGCGCCTTCCACGACCACCGATTCATCTTGGGCCTCTTTCTCTTCCACTTCGCGCGCACTTCTCCGCTCGCGGGCCACGACAAGCAGTGCTCGAGGACCCGCCCATTCAGCGCGACTGACACCCAGCGGGAACGAAGAGAGACATCGGGGCTCGCCTCCATCGAGGCGGAGCAACCAGAGTTGGTCCGGACGCTCCTCGTCCGTGTCCGCATCCTCGGCATCCTCCGGCCCCTGACCTGCTGCGGGCATCCGCTGTGAGAGGAATGAGATGGCAGAGCCATCCGGCGCAATGTGCCCGCCGCCGCAGCTTTCATGGGAGAAGAGAATCTGGCGTGGCTCTTCCGCATCACGCGAGAGATGCAGACTCGTGCGTCGGAGGTCCTGCTTCACATCGGGGCGGCTGATCTCGAAGAGTGCCAGCCGTCCATCGGCGGAGAGTTCGGCGCCCTCCACCGTGACAAGCCCCGAGAAATCTTCAGGCGTCCATGGCCGCAGTGGTTCCTGAGCGAAGAGCTGAGCCACGAGCATGAAGAGCACCAGCGTGCGCATGAGCATCATCAACTCCTGCCGGGCCTGCCGGCCCCGCGAGCATAAGCCGGAGTGCTAAGGTCCGCGCCGAAGGAAACCCCATGACTCAGCGCATCGCCATCCTGCACGGCCGTGAACGCACTTTCCCCGCCGCTTTCATCGCCGAGGTCAATCGACGTAACACCGGCGTCGTCGCAGAAGAAGCACGCATTGCGTTTGGTTCCACAGCCAACACGCGGCAGTACGACGTGATCGTGGACCGCATCAGCCACGAGGTGCCCTTCTATCAGACGTGGTTGAAGCAGCAGGCCCTCGAGGGCGCGCGCATCATCAACAATCCGTTCTGGCGCCTCGCGGATGACAAGTACTTCGGCACCTGCCTCGCGGCCAAGCTCGGCATCGCCGTGCCGCGCTCGATGGTGCTGCCACAGCGCGCGTACGTGGAGGACATCTCTCCCGAGAGTCTCACCAACATGCTGCTGGTGAACTGGGAGGAAGTCGCCTCCTTCAGCGGCTGGCCCTGCTACCTCAAGCCCACTCACGGCGGAGGCTGGAAATCCGTCTTCAAGTGCTCGAACATGGACGAACTCCTGCACAACTACAACAAGAGCGGTCAGACGCTCATGATGCTGCAGGAAGGCATCACTTGGGATGCGTACGCGCGCCTCGTCTGCATCGGCAAGAAGGACATCAAGATCGCGCCGTGGAACCCGGACATGCCGCACCACGAGCGCTACTCGAAGGCTCACTTCAACTATGGCGCGGATCTCGAGGCGCTGATGCTCCGGCAAGGCGAGCTGCTCAACGAAGCTCTCGGCTACGACATGAACACCGTGGAATTCGCCATCCGGGATGGTGTGCCCTACGCCATCGATTTCATGAATACCTCACCGGACTTCGATGCCAACAGCCTGACGCCAGAGACCTTCACCTGGGTCGTCTCGAAGATGGCCGACCTGACCATCCGCCTCGCCAAGAACCCCGGCCCGGCGGATGTCCCGCCCCGCTGCGCCGCGCTCATCTGAGCGCGCGAGCAGCAGGCTCAGAGCGTGCGGTCCACAGCGTTGGAGACCTCCGTCACGGCCAGTGTGGACGGATTCACCGTCGCGTAGGCGAAGTGCATCGTCATCCCGCTGAGCACTGGCAAAGCCGGGATGAACATGGCCGCGCTGGCGCTGCCAGCCACATCCAGCGTCCCGATGAAGTTCATGAAGAAGGGACTGAAGGCCGGGTCCCATGCGAGCGGCGTGAACATGCCTGCCAGATTCACCGGCACCGTGAACACGCCGCCAAGGCTCGTGCTGCCCGAGAGCTCTGAAAGCGCGAGCACATAGCTGTCACTCGGACGCGTCGGTGCCGAGAGGCTCAACGTCTGCAGCGACCCGAGCGGCCAACTGGCCGCAGCACTGAGACCGGCTTGGTAGATCTTGTGGCTCGTCGTGTAGATGAGGTCCCCGCTCGGAGCATTGTTGTTGTTCGTCTGATTCCCTGCGGCGTAAACGGAAAGAGGACCGGCAGGCAGTGCGCTGGGAGCAAGGGTCGCATTCCAACCCGTCAGCGAGGTTCCTGCAGCCAGGTGGTTCACATGGAAGCTGCCGGTCTTCTGCACCGTGGTGTTGTTCACCGACCAGCCGGACACGAGAGCGTTGGCGGAATCACGCACACAGAACTGGAACCCGTGCTTGATGCTCGGTGTGGTGGTGAACGCCGCCGTGACCAGTGCCGAGCCTGTGAAGGCGACACTCGCGGCGCCACCGGTCACGAAGACCGCAGGCCCACTGTTGACCGTGCCTCCCGAGTGACACGCGACGCAACTCGACTCGCCTCCGCCACCGGTGAAACCGGCCGGAGGACCTGACGTGAAAGCAACGCTGCTCGCCAGCGCTGCGAGCACGAACCCTGTCGTGCGGACAATGGATTGGATGCGGATCATGGCTGCTGCTCCGGGCACTTGAAGAATAGCCTGCGTCGACCCGGCGTTGCAACGTCAACTGGTTCGGCGACTCGGTCTCAAAGTCGCAGCTTGGCGCCGGTTTGGACTCCCTCGGAGAGCTTGGCCTCGGCCTTGGTCACGGCCTGACGCACCGCCATCACGGTGTCGGGTGTGACACTGATGGAGGTGATGCCGCACTCCACGAGGAAGGGCGGCACTTCGTCGGGGAAATCGGAAGGCGCCTGGCCGCAGATGCCGATGGGCAGACCCGCCTCACGGAACGCCCGCACGGCCTCGCGGATCATCTTCTTCACCGCGGAACTCCGCGCATCGACCGCGTAGGCATAGCGTTCGAGGTCGTCACGCGAGACGGCGTACACCGTCTGCACGAGGTCGTTGCTGCCGATGCTGCCGCCATCAAGGCGCATGGCCGCGATGAACTCCTCCGCTTCGATGACGTTGCTCGGAAGCTCGATCATGAGATAGACGGGCACACCTGTTTCCGGCGCAAGTCCGCGATCGTCCATGAGGCGGCGCACGTCACGCCCCTCCTCGGGGCTGCGGCAGAACGGCACCATCACCTGCAGATTGTCGAGCCCGAGTTCGCGCCGCACGCAGCGCAGGGCTTCGCATTCCATGTCGAAGGCCGGCAGGAAGCGCGGATCGACATAGCGCGATGCACCACGCCACGCGATCATGGGATTCTCTTCCTGAGGCTCGAAGATGCGCCCACCGAGCAACTCGCGATACTCGTTGCTCTTCAGATCGGAGAGGCGCACCAGCACCGGACGGGGATGGAATGCGGCACAAATGAGCCCCACACCCATCTTGAGGCGATCCACAAAAAACTCGCGTTTGTCGGCATAGCCAGCGGTGCGCCGGTCGATGGCACCGAGAAGCCCGCGCAGCTCTTCCTGCGGCTCCTCCTTGATGCGCTCCGCGAAGGCCGCGATCTCGGGCATGATCTCGCCGGTGTCGTGGAAGTGCCAGAGTTCCTCGCGATAAGCGAGCGCGAGCGGGTGAATGCCCACTTCCGATGTGAGGATGAACTCGATGCGCGCCAGACCGACGCCGTCCGCCGGAAGCAACGCATCCCTGAGCGCTTTGTCCGGAAAGCCCACGTTCAGGTTGATCTTGGTCTTCAACTGGACCGGCTCACCGAGATCCACTTCTTCGACATGCACGGGGTGCAAGCCGCGATAGACCACGCCGATCTCGCCCTCGGCGCAGGAACCCGTGACGGGCTCCAGAGCCTTCAGAACGCTGGTCGCTTTCTCGGCACCCACGATGGCCGGAATGCCGAATTCGCGGGCGATGATGGCGGCGTGGCTGGTGCGCCCGCCGCGCTCCGTGACGATGAGGCTGGCCTCCTTCATCATCGGCTCCCAGTCCGGGGTGGTCATGCTCGTGACCAGGACGTCGCCCTTGTCGAAGACGCGCTCCTCCACAGGAATGTCTTCCAGCGCCTCCCCCTTCAGGATGCGGTTTCTGAGCGCGCGCTTGCGGAGAATCACCTCTTCGTAGCTGTCGTAGACACGCACCTTCCCTGAACCGATACGCGTGCCCACCGCCTGGCCAGCCAGCACGCGCTTGCCGCCTGCAGTGAGCTCTCGAATCAGCGTCCCATCCATGCTCCAGCGCTCGAGCTTGTTGCTGCTGTTGCGCGCGTGCACCGTCTCCGGGCGTGCCTGGACGATGAAGAGATCGCCTGTGCGACCATCCTTGGCCCACTCGATATCCATGGGCTGGCCGTAGTGCGCTTCGATGATGAGAGCCATGCGTCCGAGGTCGAGCACTTCCTCGGTCTTGAGGGACCAGGCGCGGCGCATGGCGGAAAGCACGTCCACGCTTTCCGTGCTTGCACCACCTTGCACGGCATAGACCATCTTCCGGTCTTTCGCGCCGAGGGTCTTGTGCACGATGGCGAGCTTGTGCCGACGCAGACCTTCCTTCCAGACCGTAAACGTGTCCGGTGAAACGCTGCCCTGCACCACGAGCTCGCCGAGTCCGTAGGAACTCGAGATGTGAATCACGCCGCGGTGGCCGCTCTCGGGGTCGAGCGTGAACATCACACCGCTGGTGGCGAGGTCCGAGCGCACCATCTTCATCACCACCACGGCGAGCGCCGCGGCGAGAGGGTCCATGCCGCGCTCGATCTGGTAGCTCACAGCGCGCTCGGTGAAGAGGCTCGCAACGCAGCGCTTCCAGTGCAGCACGACGCTCGCCGCGCCGTGCACGTTGAGGTACGACTCGCACTGGCCGGCAAAGGAATTGATGGCGCTGTCTTCGCAGGTTGCGGATGAGCGCACGGCCACATCCACCTCTGGTCCGTACTGGCGGCAGAGTTCTGCATAGCCGTGAGCGAGCGCTGTCTCGATGTCCGTCGGGACCGGCGTCGCCACCACGAGGGCACGCGCGTACGCGGCACGAGCGTGCATCTCCAGGTGATCCTTGACCACCGCATCCTGGAAGCAGGCGTGCAGTGCATCCGCGAGCGTGCGCGCACGCGCGACGCGCATCCGCAGCCCCTGCACGTGGCCGTCGTCCTCGACGCTTTCGAAGAAGCGCTCCGGCACAGTGGCCGAAACGAACGCTCGGAAGGCGCTGGCCGTGCTCGCGAAGCCATCCGGCACGCGCACCCCCTTGGGCACGAGCGCACCGAACATCTCACCGAGGGAAGCGCCCTTGCCGCCCACGAGGGCCGCATCGTCGCGCTTCAGGTCTTTGAACCAGATGATGGGTTGGGAACTCTTGTCCACGGCCGTCTCCAGGCAGGATGGGGAACGGGATTCGGAGTCAATCGCCGTACTGACGAGACTACCTCAGGAAACTCATCGAAGGAAAGATGCTTCACAATCCAGCTCTATGCCGCTCCATTCGCTTGACACAGCGAAACACGGCTGTTGCCGGGAAAAATCGACCTTGCCGGGTCAGATCTTCGGGTGCTTCCGGCCCACGGTGCGCAGATAAAAACCACAGCCGATGCCCACCACGGCCGAGCCTACGGCTCCAGCGAGGTCCGTCGTGGCGCCATGCTTGTCCCAGCGCTGCCAGAGCACCCAGCCAAGAACGCCGCACATGAGAATGAAGGTCACAATGAGGACGCGATGGAATTTGATCAGGCTCATCGCAAGACTCCGTCCGTGGCGATCGTAGCAGCACGGCTACACTCTGCCTCATGCTGGTCCTCTTCGCCGCATCCGAAGTTCATCCCCTCGCGAAGACTGGCGGTCTCGCGGATGTGACGGGTGCACTCCCCGGTTCCCTGCGCGCGCTCGGCTTGGACGTGCGTGTTGTCATGCCGCTCTACCCGGGCGTGCGCCCGAAGCTCAAGAACGCGCGCCGCATCGCCGAACACGTGCCTTGTCCGTTTGCCGGAAGCAACCGGCCCTTTCACCTGCTGGAATCCACGCTTCCCGATGGCACACCCATCCTGCTGGTCGAGAACGGCGGCGTGTTCGAAGCGGAGGACGCCATCTATGGCGTGGAGCCGGGGAGCTATGGCGATGGACATCTCCGTTTTGCCTACTTCGCACGTGCCCTCTTGCGCGTGCCCGCAGCAGCAGGATTCACGCCGGACATCCTGCATCTGAATGATTGGCAGACGGCTCTCGCCGCCCTGCTGCTGCGTACCGGCGTCGAGAAGAACTTCCCGCTGGCGAAGGCAGCCACGCTGCTGACCATTCACAACCTCGCCTATCAGGGTGTGTTCCCCGTCGCGGATCTCCGCCGCGCGGGTATTGCGGACGCACTCTTGCGGGAGGGCGTGCTGCTGCACGCGGGCAACGGCAATCTCCTCGCCGGAGGGCTGCGCGCCGCCGACAGGATCAGCACGGTCAGCCGCACCTACGCACGCGAGATCCTGAGCGCCGAGTTCGGCAACGGGCTCGAAGGCCTGCTTCAGCACCGCGCACAGGACCTCTGCGGCATCGCCAATGGTCTCGACACCAGCGTGTGGAACCCCGCCACCGATCCACATCTTTCCCATCACTACGATGTCGACCGGATGGATGGCAAGACCGCGTGCAGGAATGCGCTGCTCGCGCGCGCGCGCCTTGCTCCCACCGACGGCCCCATCTTCGGCATTGTCTCCAGACTCGCAGCCCAGAAGGGACTCGATCTGGCCCTCGAAGCCATGGATACCGTGCTGCAGCAACGGGCCGACGTGCGCTTGGTCGTGCTCGGCAGTGGCGAGCCCCGGCTCGAAGCAGGATTCCGCGCTCTCGAGGCACGCCATTCCGGTCGTGCTGCGGCGCGCCTCGCTTTCGACCCCGCGTTTGCGAGTCTTGTCGAAGCCGGCTGCGATCTCTTTCTCATGCCCTCGCGCTTCGAACCGGGCGGGCTCAATCAACTCATCAGCATGCGCTACGGAACGCCTCCCATTGTCCGGCGCACTGGAGGGCTTGCAGACACCGTCACGGACACCACAGAGCGCACTCTCTCCGATGGCACGGCCACCGGCTTCGCCTTCGAGGCGCCGACCGCCGCTGCACTGTTCGCGCGCATCCAGGACGCACTCGCGCTCTTCGCTGACAAGCCACGCTTCGCCCAACTCATCCAACGCGGCATGAGCGAAGACTGGACTTGGAAACGTTCTGCACAGGCCTACGCAGCCCTCTACAGCGAGGCCAGCAATGCGCGCATTCACGGCAGCGCTGCGCGCTGGGTGCGCGACATCCTGCCGCCTGATCCCATCGAAGTGGAACTCCCCATCCTCCCGCACGTGCCCGCGGGCTACGGTGCGAACTCGCTGCGCTTGATGCCGCGCGACCCAGAGACGCTCGCTGTGCTGTGGGATCTCGCACTGCCCGAACACGCGGAGATCGTGCTCGAACTCACGGATCTCGAATGCGCCGGCAGCGAACGCCGCGCTGCGCGCGTCCTCGAGCGCCAGGCCTTCTTCACCACCCGCCCGGATACCCGCTACCGAGCACGGCTGCTGACGAGCGGCGGGCAAGAGCTGCTTCAGAGCACGGTGGTCAGAACTCCGAGGCGGCGCGGCTGAGAATGCTCCGTCCCGCACGCACGCTGCTCGTGCTGCACGGGCACCTCCCATGGGTGCACATGCCGGCTCATCCAGAGTTCCTCGAAGAGGACTGGCTCTTCGAGGCGGTGAGCGGCACCTATCTTCCGTTGCTGTCTGTTTTCCAGCGCCTCGCAGATGATGCGATTCCGACACCCTGCGTGGTCGGACTCACCCCGCCCCTGCTCGAAATGCTTCGCGCACCCTCGCTGCGGAGGAAGATCGGTGAGCACCTCACCACGCGGCTCAAACTGGCGAGCCTTGAGGTGCGTCGCCTCAAGGGCTCTGTGCCCGAGGCCGCAGCCGCGCGCCACTATCTCGAACGCGCGGAAGAGTGTCGTGAAATCTGGCGCAGCGCGGACGGCGACCTGCCGGCACTCTTTGCTGCACACGTGCGGGAGGGCCGCATCGCGGCCATGGCTTCGGCCGCCACCCATGCGGTGCTGCCGCTGGTCGCCACCGCGGCCGCGCGCAGACGCCAAGTGGCCCTCGGCTGCCGACTCTTCGAGGAAGTCTTCGGAGCTGCGCCGCAAGGCTTCTGGCTGCCGGAGTGCGCCTTCGAGCCGGGCCTCGATCGCCTGCTTGCAGAGCACGGCATCCAGTGGACCGTCCTCGAAACCCATGCCATTGCCGACGCTTGGCCGCCGGTCCCGCACGATCATCGCCGCCCACTGGAATTACCGGCGGGAGTGATCGCCTTCGCGCGCGATCCCGAAGCCTCGCGTCAGGTGTGGGCCCATGAAGTGGGCTACCCCGGCGATCCTGAGTATCGAGAGCTCTATCGCGATCTCGGCTACGACGGGCCCTGGGCGTATGTACGCCGTTTTCTCAAGCGCGACGGTGTGCGTCGCAATCTCGGCTTCAAGTATCACCGCGTGACCGGGAAGGTGCCGCTGCACGAGAAGGCTCCGTGGAATGTGGAGCACGCGCGCGCACGCACCGTGGAGCACGCGCGGCACTTCCTCACACGCCGCGGCGAGGATGCGACGGGCATTGATGGCGCAGTCCTCACAGCACCCTTCGACATGGAGCTTTACGGACACTGGTGGTACGAAGGCCCCTGGTTCCTCGAGGAACTCTTCCGTCAGTCAGCGGCAGGAGTCGGCGCGGCACCTTTCGCGCTGCCCGCCACGCTCATCACGGAAGCACGGCCCTTCGCCGTGGCTGATCCACCCCTCTGCACATGGGGTGAGGACGGCTACCTGAAGGTCTGGCTGAACGACGCCAATGCATGGGTGCTCCGGCAACAGCAGGAACTCGAGGTGCAGGTGGCACGGGCACTCGACCAAGCGCATGCAGAGACTCCCGCTGCACAAAAGGACCAGCTCGTCCGCGAATTGCTGCTGCTGCAGTCTTCCGATTGGGCCTTCATCATCACCAAGGGCACATCTGATCACTACGCACGCCAGCGCGTGTGTACGCATGTGGCACGCATCCTCGGGCTGATCGAGGGTATGGCGCAGCCAGGTCTCGAGAACTCGGAATGGTTCCGCGAACTCGCCCGCGAAGATGCACTCTTCCCCGGGCTCCGTGCCACCTCCGATGGCAGCGTGGCGCTCAGTGCCGCGCGGCTCGGAACGGCGGCAGGGGCAACTGGAGAGGAAACGGCAACCCCGCAAGCTTCCACTCCGTGAACTCCACACCGAAGCAGCGTTCGAGCACATCCTGGCGCAGCACCTCGGCTGGCGTTCCGGCAACGGCCACGCGGCCCGCAACCAGAATCAACATGGCATCCGCAACCGCTGCCGCAAGATTGAGGTCGTGACTCACGACGACCACGGTCTTGCCACGATCGGCCAAGTCTCTGAGGCGGCGGAAGGTCGTCACTTGATGGGCCACGTCGAGCGCCGCAGCCGGTTCGTCGAGCAAGAGCACCTCGGGGTCGCGCACCATGGCAAGAGCGAGGGCGAGCCGCTGGCGCTCACCACCGGAAAGCTCTGAGGGCTTCCGGTCGGCAAGCTTTCCGAGCTCCGCTTCACGCAACATGCCCTCGCACGCGATTTCATCCTGTTGCGTCGCAAAGGGCCAGAACCCCTGATGTGCGTAACGCTGTTGCAGCAGGAGTTCGCGCACGGTGAAGGGCCCTGTGGTGACACCGGACTGCGCGAGATGAGCAACACGCCGCGCGCGTTCACGCGACGGAAGCGACGCGAGCTGCGCTCCATCGAGGAGCACCTCGCCTGTCGAGGGTCGCAACAGACCGGCACAGAGCTTCAGCAACGTGCTCTTCCCCGCTCCATTGGGACCGGCGATGACGGTGAGCGTTCCGGAACGCGCCACGCACTCGACCCCGGCGAGCACCGTGCGCCCGTCGCGGTCGAATCCGACGTCTGCAACGCGGAGTTCCGTCATGCGTCGAGCCCCCGCCGCGCGCGGCGCTGCACGAACACGAGCAGGAAGAGCGGCCCTCCGAGAAGTGCTGTCACGACACCCGCAGGCAGTGGCACTGCGAGGGTGACCTGCGCAGCCACATCCACGGACACGAGAAACGCGGCTCCGGCACCGATGCCCGCGGCGAGCAGGAGCCGGTGGTCCGGCCCGACCACACCCCGCAGGAGATGTGGCACCAGCAATCCAACGAAGCCGATGGGACCAGCGAGGGCCACCGCCGTTGCCGCCAGCAGAGTGCCAGCCACGAGCTGTTCGCGGCGCACGCGCTGCACATCCACGCCAGCTTCCGCGGCCAGCCCCTCACCCAGCGAAAGAAGATCCAGTTCCCGCGCCCGGAAGAAATGCAGGCCCGCCGCCAGCAGTACGGACACAGCGGCAACCATGAGTTCCAGCGCTTCGTAGCGCTGTTCGAAGCCACCCACCATCCAGCGCAGGATGCGTTCCTGGTTCCGCGGTTCCACCAACACGTTCACCAGCAGGATCGCGGCACTGAAGAGCGCATTGATGACCACACCCGCGAGCAGCAGGGCATCGCTCGTCCCCCCCGCGGCGCGTCCGATGAGCAGCGCGAGCAGAAGAGCCAGCAGCGCACCGAGAAATGCGAAGGGCTCCACGAACGCTGCGCCCGCACTGAAAGCGAGCACGGCCACAAACGCTCCTCCACTGCTCACGCCAAGAACATAGGGCGAAGCGAGCGGGTTGCGGAAGAGCGCCTGAAAGACGACGCCCGCGAGAGTGAGGGCCGCCCCGGTGAGCGCGGCCGCGGCCGCTCGCGGCAAGCGGAGTTCGAAGAGCTTCGCGTGATCCGTGGAGGCCTGATCCTCGAGTGCCTTCTGAAAATCGAGAGACGTGGGGCCAACGCGGGCTGCGAGGACGAGCGCACCGCCCAGCAGGACTATCCCGAGAATGAGCGCAAGGAGCACGCGGGACGCGGAAGCACTGGCTGCGTGGCGCGTGCGTGACATGGCGCGCGAAGTCTAGCCGTGCCATCCTGCGCCTCGCCCGCGCTTGAAGCAGGCTTCGCCCCGAGTACGATGCGCGCGCTTCAAAAGCTGGGGGATTAGCTCAGTTGGGAGAGCACCACAATGGCATTGTGGGGGTCAGGGGTTCAACTCCCCTATCCTCCATCCCGGCAAGATGACCCGCGGCACCGCAAGGTGACGCGGGTCACTTCATTTCGTGGGCGCGCTTGCGGCAGGCCAGGTCGGCACTTTCGGGAGCGACGGCGCCATCAATCCCAGGATGCTCATGGCCGTGCTGTAGTGCTTCGAGCGGGCGAACACACGGTCGTTCCAACTGCCATCCTGTTCGCGGGTCTTCCAATAGAGAGCACGGAGTTGCTGGCGGAGTGCCGCTCGCTCCGCCTCCGGCAGCAACTCGATGGCCTGTGCACAGTAGGTGTGTGCGTAGTGGAAGTAGTAAGGGGCGATCATGTAGGGCGGAATGTGCGTCCCATTCTGCTGGCGCCGTTTCTCGAGCCACTCCCAGTGTGTGAAGAAGGCGTTGACGGCTCCACGCACGCGCTCCGTCGAGCCACGTCCCGCGAGAAAGAGCGTGGATTCGCAAACCGCCATGCGTGCACACGCTCCTGCGACATCCTCGAAGCCCTTGCCGGTCGCGCGCGCGGGATCGGTCCCGTACTGAAAGGCCGTGTTCGGAAGCCGCGCAGCTTCAAGTGTCTTCAAGGCCCGCTCCACCACGTCGCCGCGCACGTGCAGCCCGCGCGCTTCCGCAAGAAAGAGCGTCTGCAAGGTTGGAGCGGTCATGAAGGTGCTCGCCGGACTCGCCTTGTCAGCGCCCCGGCGTGAGTAGTTCCAGCCACCCGATTCAGCGATCTCTGTGCGCTCGAGGATCCTCACCAGGCTCTCCGCGGTCTTCCGCGCGCGCACGGCGAGGTCTCCAGTGAACACCTTGGCATCGAGCCCGCGCAAAAGCCACTCGAGGGCGTAGGCGTGTCCCCAACCGCGCACGTCATAGTTCCCGAGGAAGCCCTCGGCCAGCAGCGGCTCGGATGCAAGTTCCTTGAGGATGAACTCCGTCGCGGCGAGCACCGCCTTCTGCCGCGCTGAGTCCTTCTCGAAGCCGGGTGCCGCGAGCAGCCCGAGGGCCGTGATGGAGCTGCCTCCCACGCGATACCCCGGAGGCAGTGCGCCGGATGCCACGCGGTACACGCCTTGGTACGGCCACTCCGCGCCATTGCTGAAGCCGGGGATTCCCGTAGCGGCCTTCTTCTCGGAGCGTGCGGCCTTCAGCGCCTCGGCTTCCTTGTCGAAGTCGTAGTGCTCCTGACCTTCGAGAATCACGGCAGCGCCGCGGGCGACGGCATCCAGAACCGTGGCATCAGAGATGTCCTGAGCGCCCAACGTGGTGAAGCAGGCCGCAAGAATGGCGAGGGAAAGACCGAGGTTGCGCATGGCGCTGATTGAACCACGCAGGGCCAGTTGATAGAAGATGCGCCACCGCTGGCCAAATGGCCCGAAGGAGCGCCCCATGGGCAAGAAGTCCAAGGACAAGAATGAAGTGATCTTCCTCGTGTGCTCCGAAACGGGCGACCGCAACTACACGCTGCGCAAGAAGTCGAAGGGCAAGAAGCTCGAACTCATGAAGTACAGCCCGCGCGTCCGGAAGCACACCAAGCACACCGAAAAGAAGAAGTGATCGCGGTGCGTTGAAAGGGCCGCCCGCCCGCCTCACGAGGTTGGCGGGCTCTCTTCGTTTTTGCCGGCACGCAGAACCCACGCGACATAGCTCTCGAGCCCGCCCGTCGCCTCGAAGTGGATGAGTTCCGGAACCTCGTAGCCGTGCAGTTCGCGCACTCGTTGCGCAAGGAGTGGTGTCGCGCTGGTCGGATGCTTGATGAGCAGCAGCACCTCTTCGGTAGCCTCCACCCTTCCCTGCCAACGGTAGATCGAACGCGCCCCGGGGAGCGCCGTCACACAAGCTGCCAACCCCTCATCCACCAGCGCGCGTGAAAGTCGTTCCGCCTCCGCCGCGTTCGCGACGGTCGTGAGACTCAAGGTGACGCGCGGCTCTGCGGGCATGCATTCTCTCTCGCCGGAAAGCGTATAGGATGCATGGCAGTGGCGCTCATGGCACGGTTCCTCGCGCGCATTCTCGGCCTGCTCCTCCTCGCGGCAGTTCTGCTGCCCGCGCAAGCGTCCGTGCGCGTGATTGCGATGCCCGCTGCCGCAGACCTTGAGGGCACTGTTGCTCCCAACGGGATGCCGCTGGATGAGGCCTTCCTCAAGGCCTGGCGCCGCGAACGCGACTCTCTCCTTGCAGATGGCACAAAGACCATCTTTCTCGAACTGACCAGCCAGCATGGTTCGCTCGAAGTTGCCGAAGCGGTCGTGGACGACTTGTTCGCGCTTCGTGAGCGGACTGTGCGCGTGGTCGGCTATGTCCCCGAGCACGCGCATGGCGCGGCTGCCCTCGTGCTCATGGCGTGTGCTGAAGTGGTGGCCGCTCCGAGCGCGGAAATCAGCACTCGCGGTGCTGCCGATTTCAGCGGCGAGGCTCGCGCTCTCAACGATCGCATGGATCGCATCGTCAAGAGTGCAGCGGCGCACGGAACCTTCGCACCGCTGACGCTGCTGGACGCCATGGTGCATCCCGAACGGGAGCTCTTGCTGCTGAAGGATCGACGCGGGACGCGACTCGTCGAAGCCTCCTCTTCCCGCCGCGACGGCCCTCTGGAGAGTGGTGCGACCACCACCATCTGGAAGGCTGCGGGGCAGGAACTCGTGCTCAGTTCCGGCGGCAACACCGTGGGCATTCCCGGACTGCTCCTCCCACAAGCGCTCTCGCGCGAGGATGCTGCAACGGCCCTCGGCTGCACGCTGCCCCTTGAGGTGCGCAAGCTCGCCCTCGAACCCCGCAGCCTGTTCGGACTCAGCTTCGGCGATTCGCTCGTCGGCATCCTGCTCATCGCCCTCGGACTCTTCTTCCTCACCATCGAGTTCAAGACGCCGGGCATGGGGCTCTCCGGTGCGCTGGCCTTGGTCTGCTTCATCGCCGGGTTCATGCTGCAGGGAGGCGAAGGTCCCCCGCTGTTCATCACCGCCGGGCTCCTGATCCTCGGCTTGCTGCTGCTCGCCGTCGAACTGCTCATCCTCCCCGGCTTCGGTGTCGCCGGAGTCGCCGGTGTGCTCTTGATCCTCTTCTCCATCTACGCCGCCACGGTTCATCTCCCGGGGCAGACTTTCCTCGAACAAACCATTCCCGATTCGGACGGCGACTGGGCCCTCGTGCGCGGTTTCGGCCTGCGCTTCCTCATCAGCCTCATCGCTTCCGTCACGGCGGCACTCTTGCTCTTCCCTGCGCTGCGCCATCTGCCCTTTTTCCGACAGGCTTTTCTCGCTCCGCCCATCCTCGAGCCTGTGGCTGCAGGCGGAGTGAGTCCTGCGGCTCTCGGTGCCGTCACGCCGACGGGCTTCGTCACCATCGCTGTGGGGACACAAGGGAAGGCCCTCACGACCCTGCGCCCATCCGGCCGCGCGCTCCTCGCCGGCCATGAAGTGGATGTGGTGAGCGATGGGCGCTTCATCGACGAAGGAACGGCCGTGATTGTCATCGCCACGGCTGGCAACCGCGTGGAAGTGCGCCCGTGCGAGGAAGCGAAGTCATGATCCTCGCGGCGGTGCTCACGCTCGTCGCCTTCCTGCTCGTGATGATCGAGACTCTCATCCCGAGCTTCGGGCTCCTCGGGCTGCTCGCTGCGGGTTGTTACGGGCTCGCTCTCGTGGAGGCCTTCGCTGTGGAAGAGGCCACGGGTTGGACCTTCGTCACTCTGGGAGTGGTGCTCTTCCCGCTCGCTCTCTTCACGGGCTTCCGCGTACTGCCGAAGACGCCGCTCGGGCGCTCGCTCGTGTTGCAGCCAGCAGCAGCCGGGCCGGGCATGGAAGCCGGAGTTCAGCCAGAGGCCCGTGGCAAAGCCGTCACGGATCTGCGCCCAGCCGGCATGGCCGAGATTCAGGGCAAGCGCACGGACGTAGTGTCCGCAGGCAAGTTCATTTCCAGCGGTACGGCAGTGCGCGTGGTTTCAGTGCAAGGCGGGCGCGTGCTCGTGGCCCCCCTTGAGGAGGAAGTCTGATGCAGATCATGCAAACGTCCAACGGGATCCAGATGGACATCGTGTTGCTGGTGGTCGGCGCCATCGTCGCGCTGCTCATCCTCATGTTCCTCTTCAAGCACCTCTCGCTCTATGTCCGTGCGCTGTTCTCGCGCGCCGAGGTGAGCCTCTTCCAACTCGTCGGCATGAGCCTCCGCAAGGTGAATGCGCCGCTCATCGTGCAGAACAAGATCCGTCTCGTGCAGGCCGGGCTCACCATCAGCACGCAGGAACTGGAGGCGCACTTTCTCGCCGGGGGCAACGTGCCAGCCGTGACCAGTGCCATCATTGCGGCAGATCGCGCAGGCATCGACCTGCCCTTCAAGATCGCGGCCGCCATTGATCTCGCCGGACGCAATGTCGTCGAAGCCATCCACACTTCCGTGGATCCGAAAGTCATTGATTGCCCGTCCAAGGGCTCCGAACGCACGGTCATCTCTGCCATGGCGAAGAATGGCATCGAGCTGCGCGTGCGCGCGCGAGTGACCGTGCGCACGCATATCCCGCGCCTCGTCGGCGGCGCCACGCAGGAGACCATCGTGGCCCGCGTGGGTGAAGGCATCCTGACCACAATTGGTTCGTCGCACGATCACAAGGAAGTGCTCGCGAATCCTGACCGCATCTCGAAGACCGTTCTCGCGAAGGGCCTCGACAGCGGCACCGCATTCGAGATCCTCTCCATCGACATCGCCGACATCGACGTCGGCGACAACATCGGATCGAAACTGCAGACCGACCAGGCGCAGGCGGACCTTCTCGTCGCGCAGGCCCGCGCCGAAGAACGCAAGGCCATGGCCATCGCCCGCGAACACGAGATGCGGGCGGACATCGCCGAAAACGAGGCCAAGAAGATCGCAGCCGAAGCGGCAGTGCCGCTGGCCATGGCCGAAGCCTTCAAGAGCGGGCGCCTCGGCGTGATGGACTATCTGCGCATGAAGAACATCGAGGCTGACACCTCCATGCGCCAGAACATTGCCGAACCACCGCAAGCCTGAGCATGGGCTCCAAGCGCCAGATCTTTGAACTCCTCATCGCCCTCGCGGCCATCGCGATCCCGATCGTCGTCCAAGTGCTGAAGGCCGCGCGGAAGGCGCGCGAAGAAGCAGAGCAACGTGCCGCGCTGGTGCGACGAGGCATCGAATCTGGACAGCGAGGACGCAGCGCCGATCCGACCGAGGATGAGGACGCAGAGGATGAATCTGGCGACGTTGAGCTGGACACGCAGCGCGAGAGCATCGCCCAGTTGCAGGTCCTCGCGCGCCAGGCTGCGGCGAGCCTCGCAGAAGCGAAGACCAGGCTCGCCCAAGTGCAAGCCGCGCAGCCGCCGCACGGGCGTCAACGCAAACCAGGTGTCGCAGTTGCCCGTGCGGTCGCCAGCGGGCAGCCTCTCCTCGCCGGCAATGCCCGGAGTGGCATTCTCTGGTCCGTGGTTCTCGGGCCCCCGGGCGGCCGCGGCTCAATCTGAGCGCAGACACTCCACCGGCTGCATACGCGCAGCCCGCAACGCCGGGATCACACTCGCCAACAGCGAAGCCACCAGCGCGATGGCGGCCACACTGAGGAGCGAACCGGCTTCGAAGCGCACCGGGATTTCCTCGAAGTGGTAGACGGCCGGATTCAGAAGCTCGATCCCGAGCGCCGCACTGGCAGCGCTGATCACGGCATCGAGATTCAGCGCCACCACCCAGCCGGCGAGAAACCCGGCGAGTGTTCCGATGATTCCGAGCAGACTGCCATAGGCGAGAAACATGGTGACGAGGCGCCAGCGCACGAGCCCCATGCTGCGCAGAATGCCGATGTCGCGCGTCTTCTCGCGCACCATCAGCCAGACCATCCCGAGAATGGCCACGGCCGCCACCACGATCACTGATGAAAGGATGATCAGCATGATGCGCTTTTGGTCTTCGATGGCCATCAACTCCGGGCGATGCTCCTCTTCGAAGCTGCGCACCACCAGATCCGGATGACGGGCGCGGAGTTCCGCCGCCACATCGGGAGCAGCGCGCTCCGCCACCACGCGGACGTGCAGACCATCGGTTTCGAACGGCTGCACCACGCGGCCATGCTTCAGTTCCATGAGGGCACGCCGGTCCATGACCGCTGTAGCAGCGTCATGTTCGGCGTGTCCGCTGCTGAAGGTCCCGAGCACCTTGAGGCGTGCCGTGCGGGTCTGATCGAAATGCGGCTGGCCGTTCGCAGTCGCCTGCGCACGAGCCGCCACCACTGTCACTTCATGCGGACCGCTGCCGGCGGGGCCTGTGACTCCCAGCGCCTCGGCGAGCGCGTCACCCAGCAGGATGCCTGCCTCCGCGAACGGTGCGGCGCGCTTCTCAAGAGGAACCTGCAGCCCCGCCGCGCTGACGGCATCCAGCATTGCGCCCAGTCCGGAGACCCTGATTTCGTCCTGCCACTCCACCCCCAGGATGCGCACCCCAGCGAGACGCTCTTCCTCTGCAGCCTTCTTCTCATCTCCCGGCAGCAACAGTGCCAGCATCTCCATGCGTGGCGCAGCGGCCAGCAGGGCACCGTGCGGAGCGAACTCTCCAGCCAAGGCGGCCTTCAGCACGCTCTCTTCGTCGGCCAAGAGGTCGCGCGCATGCACCACGAGGTCCGCCTGTGTGCTCCGAAAATGATCGACGAGAAAGCGCTGCACACCGGCCATGAGCGCGAGGATGACCACCATGGCCATCACGCCGAGGGCAATGGCACTCGCCGCAAGGAGCGCGATCCTGCGCGTCCGGAGCCAGCGCCAGACGAGCCCCACCACTCAGCTCTCCTCGCCGATCACGCCATCTCGCATCACGAGCCTCCGGCGTGCGCACTCGGCCATCACCTTCTCATGGGTCACCGCGAGAATGGTCTGGCCGAGGTCCGCATTCACCTGCTGCAGCAGTTCGTGGATGCGCGCAGCCGTGCGTGAGTCGAGGTTGCCCGTGGGTTCGTCGCAAAAGAGAATGGACGGACGGTTCATGAGGCCGCGCGCGATGGCCACGCGCTGGCGTTCGCCGCCCGAGAGCTCGGCAGGCCGGTGCTGCATGCGCTCCTTGAGGCCCACACGCTCGAGCAATTCCACCGCGCGCTCATGCCGCTCTTTCCGGCTGGCAGGAGCGCGACCGCGGCCGCGCGCGATGGCAGCCGCGATGAGCACATTCTCGATGGCGGTGAATTCCGGGAGCAGGAAGTAGAACTGGAAGACAAAGGCCGATTCCGTCGCACGCAGTTCAGCGCGCCGCGATTCACCGGCCGCCGCGAGAGCTTCGCCATTCCAGAGGACTTCCCCCGCGTCCGGTCGATCGAGCAGCCCGAGCACATGCAGCAAGGTGCTCTTGCCGCTGCCACTCGAACCGAGGATGGCCGTGAACTCTCCCCGTGCGACGCTGAAATTCACGCCGCGGAGCACTTCCACATCCGCTTTGCCCATCGGGAAGCGCCGGACGAGTCCGCGCGCTTCGAGCACGACTTCCGGAGCAGTTTGACCGTCAACAGGGTTCATTCGCAGCCCAGCGCTTTCAGGGGATCGTTGCGGACCGCACGCCATGCAGCCAGTGCCGACATGATCAGTGTGAGCATGAAGGTTGCAAGGCCGATGCCAAGGACGAGTGTGTCATCGAGCCTGGCCGGAATGCTGCGGGTGCGGTACGGAATGGAAGGATCAAAGATCGGGAACCCCGCCTCTTCGAGCGCAAGCACGAGTCCGTCCAAATGATGCACGATGGCGATGCCCGCCCAGCATCCCAGCAGCACGCCGACAAGGCCGAGCACGCCCCCCTGCAAGGTGAAGATGGCGAGCACCTCACGGCGCGTGAGCCCCATGCTGCGCAGCACGCCCACATCGCGCGCCTTCTCGAGCACCATCATCAGTTGCAACGCGCCGAGGAGAGCCACGCTGAAAGCCACCACACAGGCGAGAACCATGGCCATCACGCGCCGCTCCACCGTGAGTGCATCCACGAGGCCGCGGTGGCGATCCTCCCAACTGGTCACCACGAGCAAGGGGTGATCCAGCGCGAGTTTCTTCGCGACCGCGGGTGCATCGGCGCGCAACGCATCCGCGAGGCGCGCGTGCACGCTCGTCGCATCCGGCCCGGCAGTCACACTTCCACGCCGCAGGCGCAAGAGCTCGGAGCGCGAGAGCAGCACGCGTCGCTGATCCAACTCGTCGCGCCCGGAATCGAGGGAACCCGTCACTTCAAAAATGCGGCTCGCTGGTTCGAAATGAGCCTCGGCGGAACCGAGCTTGTCCATGCGCCCGGTCATGACCGTCGCTTCATCACCCGTCATGGCACCAAGGCTTCGGAGAAGCGAACGCCCACCCACAAGGCCCGGCATGGCCCGGCCTCCGAGAAGATCGGATCCGGGTTCCTCACCGGGACCTGCATGAATCACTGCACCGAGATCGAGCACCGCTTGCTCACGTGCCCAGTCCACGCCGATGAGGCGTGTTCCATCCATGCGCCAGGCGCCGTTTCTCTCGGCAAGCACCACGCCGACACTTTCGTAATGCGGCGCGAGCGCAACCAAGGGGCCACCGCTCGCGGCCATTTCGCCGCGCAACTCCGCCTCGATGCGCGCCAAGAGATCGCGGGGCGGGCTCCCCTTCCACTGCAGGCAGAGATCCGGCTCCATGGAGCGAATGTGGGTATGGATGCGGGAACGAAATCCATCCATCACCGCAGTGATGAGGATCATGGCCGCCACGGTGGCCGCGATGCAGAGCGCCGCAACGAGAGCGACTCTCCGCGTCACGAGCCAGCGCACCGCCACCATCCAGACCGCCATGGCCGGGATCTTACTTGCGCCGCGCGGGTTGCCTCAGGCAATCAGTTCGCGGCGCACTTCCCCGAACACGTCCGTCAGGCGCATGTCGCGCCCGAGGTAGCGGTAGCCGAGCCGCTGATGATCGAACCCGAGCAGATGCTGCAGCGTGGCATGCAGATCATGGACCGAGACCGGACTCTCGGCGATGTTGTAGGAGAAGTCATCGGTGGCCCCGTGCACATGGCCACGCCGCACGCCGCCCCCGGCCAGCCACATGCTGAAACAACGCGGGTGGTGGTCGCGGCCGTAGTTCGTGTCCGAAAGTTCGCCCTGCGAGTAGACTGTGCGCCCGAATTCCCCGCCCCAGAGGACCAACGTGTCGTCCAGCAACCCGCGGCGCCTCAGATCCTGAACCAGCGCCGACTGGGCGCGGTCCACCGCCCCGCACTGGGCCTGCATCTCCTTCGGCAAGTTGTTGTGCTGGTCCCAACCGCGCATGTAGAGCTGGATGAAACGCACGCCGCGCTCAGCCAGGCGCCGTGCGAGCAGGCAGTTCGCGGCGAAGGTGCCCGGCTTTCTCACATCCGGCCCATAGAGTGCGAGCGTCTCCTCGCTTTCGTCCTTGAAGTCCGTGAGTTCCGGAACGGACATCTGCATGCGGTACGCCATCTCGAACTGCGCGATGCGCGTCCGCACCTCCGGATCGAGGCTCCGTTCGTACTCGCGTTCGTTGAGATCGAGGAGCATGTCGAGCATGCGGCGTCGATCGGCGCGCGCGACACCTGCGGGGTCGGAAAGATGCAGCACGGGGTCCGCGCCCGAACGGAGCTTGCAGCCCTGGTGCTCGCTGGGCAGAAAAGCCGAGCCCCAGAAGCGCGCTGCCAACGCTTGCATGTTGCCGAGCCCCTGGCTGATCAGCACCACAAACGTCGGCAGATCCTTGTTGGCACTCCCGAGACCGTAGGAGGTCCACGCTCCGAAGGACGGGCGACCTGGCTGCTGCGTACCGGTCTGCATGAAGGTGATGGCCGGCTCGTGGTTGATGGCTTCCGTGTGCATGGACCGGATGAGCAGCATCTCCGGCGCGATCTTGGCGGTTTCGGGCAGCAGCTCGCTCAGCCACAACCCGTCGCCGCCGTTGTCATGCCGCGAGAACTTGAAGATGGAGGGTGCCGAGGGGAAACGCTTCTGACCGCTGGTCATGCCGGTCAGGCGCTGGCCCATGCGCACGGAATCAGGCAAGTCTTTGTTGAATTGAGCCTTCAAGCCCGGCTTGTGATCGAAGAGATCCAACTGACTGGGGCCGCCCTCCATGTGCATGTAGATGACGCGCTTCGCGCGCGGTGGAAAGTGCGGACCCAGCGCGACGGGGCCGCCGGCAAGGGGCGCCTTCTCCTCATGAGCGCATCCGAGCAACTGCGACAACGCGAGTGCGGAAAGGCCCGCACCGAGGCCCGTCGCACCGGCCGCGAAAAAGCGACGCCGAGTGAGCAGGAGACGCGCACGCAGAAGATCATCGGTCGGTTGTTCAGCCATGCCTCACCTCCGGGAGATCACTTCATCAAGGACCAGCAGCGTGCTTGCCAGCAGCGTCAGCGCAGCGAGACGCGGAGCAGGAAGCGTCGCGTCACGCATGGATGCGCCCACACTGAGGAGTGCAGCCGCAGCGCTGGCATCCGCTGTGTAGCGCTCAAGCGCTGCTTCAAGAGCAGACTCCAGCCGGTTCAATTCGCCGCGCTCCGCGGCGCGTCCCGTGACCCGTCGGAAGAGGCTCGCGAGGATCTCGCGATCCCCTGCCGTGCCGGTTCTCGCAAGCGTGCGCTCCGCGAGTTTTCTCGCTGCCTCCACGAACTGCACATCGTTCATGAGCACAAGCGCCTGCAAAGGCGTGTTGGTGGTGCTGCGCCGCACCACGCAGGCTTCCCGCGTCGGAGCATCCAGCGTCAGCAACGAAGGCGGTGGACAAGCGCGCTTCCAGTAAGTGTAGAGACTGCGTCGATGCAGGGCCTCTCCCTCTCCCTGTTCGTAGACACGCGTGTTCGATTGGAGCATGGCGACTTCCTGCCAGAGCCCTTCGGGTTGGTAAGGCTTCACCGACGGTCCGCCGAATTTCTCCACGAGCAACCCCGCGAGGTGCAAGGCTTGATCGCGGATCTCCTCTGCGCCAAGACGCCGACGGGGATAGCTCGAAAGCCAGCGGCGCCCCGGGTCCTTCTCAGCAGCCTCAGGTCTCAGGCGGGAAGACTGGCGATAGGTGGCTGAAGTCACGAGCAACTCGAGCATGTGCTTCGTATTCCAACCACTCTCGCGGAACTCCACCGCCAGCCAATCGAGAAGTTCCGGGTGACTCGGCCACGCACCTTGCAGTCCGAAGTCCTCGCTCGTCTCGACGAGCCCCGTACCGAAGACCATCTCGAAGTATCGATTGACGGTGACACGCGCGAGCAACGGGTTCGCCGGACTCACCAGCCATTCGGCGAGGCCGAGGCGGTTCTGCGGCGCCGCCTGTGGAAGCGAGCCCAACGCCGCGGGTACACCGCGCGTGACGGGGCGGTCCTTGGCAGGTTGGTCGTACTGCCCGCGCATGAGTACGTAGGCCTGACGCGGCTCTGCCAGCTCGCGCATGACCATGGTCTCTGGCACACGCTCTTCGAGCAGCTTCAATTCTGCTTCGAGAGCGATGAACTCCCGGCGTCGTGTCCTGTGCTCGGGGGACGCCTCATTGCGCCAGTCTTCAAACAAGCGCTCGTCGAGCCTCGCCACGCAGCGTGCACGCACCTCTGCCGGCAGCAAAGCGCTCGCGAGAGCGCCTTGCAATGTGCCCTCGGCATCACGCCCGCGCCACTGGAACCCGCCGACACCGCCGGTGTTGACGATCTTCAGAACCAGCGCATGCACGCCCGGCTCGAGAACGCATTCCAGCGTGTCATCATCAACACCCACTCCGCGATCCACGCGCCGCTCGAAGATGCGCTCGCCATCGAGGAACACCTGGATGCCGTCATCGCTGCTGAAGCCGGCCTTCAGCGTGCGTCGTGACGGGACGTACAGCCGCTTGCCGGCGAATGACACCACTTCGCCCTGCGGAAGATTCGTATTCCTGCGGCCATCAGCGAGCCCCTCCACGTAAACCCAGGAATAGTTGTCCGGTGCATATTTTTTCGCGGGATCGATGGTCTTGTCCCGTTCCGGGCCGAAGACCTCGTCGTAGCCCGCATAACGCGAGCTCGCCTTGTAGGGCCAGGTGCCGAGCCAGCGGGAATCCGCCACTGGCAGTTTGTCGAGGGCTGCGTCCAAGACGCCCGAAGTCGCGAAGCGCACATGCCCGAACGCGTGGTGCGCGTGCTGTGAGCGATACTCCAAGGTGAGTTCGAGCCTTGTGCCGCCTTCGAATCCGAAAGGCTCTCGGCTGAGAAACAGCGCGGCCCGGCCGCCCGCGGCACGATGAGCATCCACGGCCCAACCCTCGCCCAGGTCGTTGCCGAGAACGTTCACGACATCGAAGTCACCGTTCTGCTGTTCGTTGTCCGCAGAGGCCCAGATGAACTCGACCGCCATGCGCAGGGCCGGCTCGCGCTCCGACACGGCCATGGCCTTGATGCCGGTGAGCACGGCATTGCCATTCTGCGCACGACCGACGCGCCCCTTCCCCTCGGCATCGGCGAGTGCCTCAAGGAGCAACAGGCGTTGCCTGGTCTCTGCGGTCCGGAGGACGAGTTGGTGCGTGTCACGCACCGGGTTCACACCGGTCGCGCGCACCGAACCATCCTCAAGACACGCCAATGTGGCTCCATCCGTCGAAGCAGCGCTCTGGGCCGGCAGCGGATTCCAGCGGGCACCAGCTCCAGCCGGAACCGCGGTGAGGAACGTGGCGAACGCTGCCGCATCCTCCGGCGAGCGCGTCTCGATGGCCGTCTTCTTGTCCGCTACCGCGCTGCGCAGGCGCTCAAGCTCCACAGACTCGTCCTGCGTGGGAACGCGCATGGACGGCTCGAAGGCACGGTTGGCATTCGGTTCCTGCGAGTAGAGCCCCTTCTCGTCGTTGGAATTGAAGAAGGCGAAAAGCCGGTAGTACTCCTCCTGACTCACCGGATCGAACTTGTGTTCGTGACAGCGCGCGCAGCCGAGCGTGAGACCGAGAAACACCGTGCCGGTGGTGTTCACCCGATCCACGGCATACTCAACGCGATACTCCTCGTCGATGGCACCGCCCTCGTCGGTGATCACGTGATTGCGATGAAACCCGCTGGCGATGAGTTGCTCACGCGTGGCCCCGGGAATGAGGTCGCCAGCGAGTTGATCACGCACGAAGCGGTCGAAAGGCAGGCCGTCGCGGAACGCGGACAGCACCCAGTCGCGCCAAGCCCACATCTGCCGCCCGGCGTCCATATGAATGCCGTTGGTGTCGCCGTAACGCGCCGCATCGAGCCAGGGCGTTGCCATGCGTTCCGCGTGACGCGAACGCCAAGGCTCCTCATGCATCAGCCGGTGCACCCAGCGCGCGTACGCTTCCGGATCAGCGTCCGCGACGAAGGCATCCAGATCCTCCGGTTCCGGAGGCAGCCCCGTGAGGTCGAGAAACACCCTCCGCAGCAGTGTTGCCTTGTCCGCTTCCGGAGCTGGATCGAGCCCGCGCTGTTCGAGTTCCACGAGCACGAAGTGGTCCACGGCATTGCGTGGCCATGAAGAAGCACTCGCGTCTGGAACAGCAGGTCGCTTCGGCGCCGTGAACGACCAGTGGGGCTCGTATGTCGCGCCTTCCCGGATCCAGCGCTCGAACAACGCGACCTCGCGCTCGCTGAGTGCGGGCTTCTTGGCAGAGGGCGGAGGCATGACGTCCTCCGTGCCGTGCGCACGCATGCGCCGCAGGATTTCGCTCGCCTCCGGATTGCCCGGCACGATCGGCCGGATGCCATCCCGCTCCTGCAGCGCCTCTGCGCGGAGATCGAGGCGGAGTTCGGCTTCGCGCGACGAGGGATCGGGTCCGTGACAGAGGAAACAGCGCTCGGACAGAATGGGCCGGATGTCCCGGCCGAAGCGCACCGGCTCGTCATCCCCTCCAGCATCAATCCCCGCAGGGGGAACCAGAGCGACAAGAATGAGCGTTCCGATTGCGAGAAGACCGGAGCTGTAGCGCGGTGTCATGCGGTGCCGTCCAATGCCGATCCTACACCGCATGTCCAGCCACGCGTGCACAGTCAATGCCGCGCGAAAATGACCGCAGAGAGCGCTGCCGCCTCGTTCACAGCCCGCTGACCGGCGGCCACCTCGCGACCATTCAGCGTGCGCTTCTGCGTGCGTCCGCTGCGAGTTCCCATCGTTCGCGCACAGCGGCGAGCGGCCAGACATCGAGATGCCGCTTCAGATCCTCATCCGCAACGCTCACACGGGATGCCGCCGCACCCAGTGCCCGCCCGGCCGCACCCCCACCGCCGGGCGCCGCCCCGCCACCACCACGCGGCAACGCGTTTTTCAGATCGAGCACTTCGTGCAGTTGATCTTCGAGACTCATGCGCAGGTTCCATGAGACCGCCGCGCCTGTGTCATCCAGCAAGGTCTGCAGCCTCGCCGCGGCCACACGTCGTGCGGCCTCGGGATCACGTTCCCATTCCAGAGCCAGCTCCCGCGCCAACTGGCGCACGTCCGCATGCGGCGAAGCATCAACCTTCGCGAGTCCGGGTTGCGGATCATGAGGGCTCCTCCAGACATGGGCGAAGAGCGCAGCGCGGCGAACGAGTTCGGACTGGTCTCGCGCGTGCAGCAGAAGCGTTTCATCGGCTGCGCCGGCATGCGCGAGGCTCACCAGAGCTGCAGTGCGCACTGAGGCTTCTTGATCGGCGAGCAACGTGCGACTGAGCTCAAGACAACGCGGTTGCCACAGCGCCGCAGCAGCAGCAACCACGCGCAGGCGGATGTCCGCCGCACGTTCGGCAGCGGCGCGCACGCGCGTGTCCTCTTGCCAGCCGTTGGCCACAAGCGCGAGCAAGAGCCGCGCGCGTTCGAGGTCGGCACCCTCAGGAAGGCGCTTCCAGTGCTTCGCCACTTGCTCGAGTTCCGTTGCGCTCAAAGTCGCAAGGGCGAGTCCTTCCAACGCGATGCGCCGGGAGACGGCATCCTCGTCCTCAAGACCGCGCAAGAGCAAGGCGCGCCCTGAGCCTTGGCGCGCGTTGCCGGCGACCAGAAGCACCGCGCGCCGCACGCGGTCTTCACGCGATGCATACAGGTCCAGAAGTTGCTGTGGCGGCGGCGCGGCCCTGGCGAGGGCGAGGCCGAGCAGCGCCGTCAGCCGATCCAGTTCCGTGCCACTCGAGAGTTGTTGGATCAGTACGCTCTCGGCAGCCTCTCCTCCGAGTCGTCCAAGCGCCAACATGGCCTTCCTCTTGTCCTCGGACTGCGCGGAGCGAGTCGCGGAGAGAATGTGCGTGAAGTCCTCCCCCCGGCCACCGATCGCCAACGCCAAGGCGGCCAAGCCGCGCTCTCCGCGCAACGACCCACTGGCCAGTTTTCGCAACACATCGGGGGCCTGCCCCTCGGCCATATGCACGAGGATGAGTTCCGTCTGAAGAAACTGATTGGCGTGGGCCAATTCCAGTTCCACGTGCTCGCGCACGGAAGGGAGCACGCGTAGGAGATCGCAACGCGTCCGCGCTCGATCGGCACCCGACCCATGCTGGAGCAGCCGCAACAGTGTCGCGAGGGTCTCGGTTTCGGCTCTGTGCACCACTGTTTCGAGGGGCACTCGTGCCGGAATCTGGCGCACCTGCCCCCCGGCCGAGGAGCCGATCACTGCCAGAAGCACAAGCGACACACGCCTTTTCATGTTTTTTGTGTGAAACGAGAGCACGGCGGCCCATAACAAAATACGTTTGGTCAAGTCGTTCCAAAAAATCATGGACAGCGCGTTTCAAAAGCTTACAGTGAGGAACCTGTCGCTCGTGGACTCGTTGACACGGCTCCGCGGATGACAGGGAACGGGAAGACCGCGTCAGCGCGAGCGGCAGCGAAGAAGGAGCCGTCGATGTCGTGTCTCAGGACCCTTGTGGTCTTGGGATGCGTCCTTGGTGCAGTGCGGACCGGGGTCGTAGCCCAAGCCGTTTGTTCGAAACTCATGGTGCCCTGCGGCCCTGTAGCCGTGGGCGAAGTGCTGCCTTTCACGCTTATCCATCCGGCTCCAGGGCCTGTGGATTACGTACTGTTCGTCGCGCCCCAGGCCGGGCTGACGTCGGTGAGCACTACTGCGGGGACGTTCATCGTTCCCCTCGATCCGGCCATGGTGCTCGTCGCGGCGGGAACCAGTTCCTCGAACCGGGTGACCTCCTGGTTCGTGGCACCAGCGCTGCCTACTCTCACGGGGATTCTTCCTCGCGCGTCTGGGATGACCGTCTCACAGGGTCTCCTGCGGGTCAGCGCTGCGGTTCCCTTCGGGCCGATCATCGAAGATTCGATCCAGTGAGGCGCCCTACCCGCCGGCACCCTCGGGTCCGGCGGGTGGCTCCTCTCCGCGTGCCAGGAGTTCTCTCACCACTTCCAGCACGCGCGGCAGGCTGCAGGGCTTGGTCACCACCGCATCCACGCACTGACGCTGTGCCGCGGCCGCATCCATTTCGCCGGCCCAGCCAGTGACCATCGCCACCTTGATGCCGGGATGAGTCTGTCTGGCTTTCCTCGCTACATCGAAGCCTGTGAGCGGCACCATGCCGAGATCCGTCAACACGAGATCGAAGGTGCTCGCTTCAAGCAGCCGGAACGCAGCCCCGCCATCCGGCGCGGTACTGACTTCATAGCCAGCACGTTCAAGGAGTCCGGCCAGAAGTTCGAGGATGGAAGGCTCATCGTCGACAACAAGCAGGCGGCCGCCGACGGGCAGTTCTCCCGTCGCCGATTTCTTCGCAGCTGAGGCCGACTTGGGTTCTGTCCTGCGGAGTTCGAAATGGATCCGCGTTCCTTCGCCGGGCGCACTGTCCACACGCAACGTGCCCTGATGGCGCATGATGATGCTGTAGACGATGCTCATGCCGAGCCCCGAGCCCTCGCGCCCCTTGGTGGTGAAGTACGGATCGAAGATGCTCTCGCGTACCTCCTCGGTCATGCCGACGCCATCGTCCTCGACGGACATGAGCACCTTGTCGCCCTGCGCGTGAGCCGCGATCGTGATGGTCCCGCCCTTCGGCAAGGCGTGCACGCTGTTCAAGACGAGGTTCGTGATGACCTCGCGGAGCTCTGTGGGGTTGCCCAGCACAAAGAGTCCGTGATCCACATCCGTGACGAGGCGGATGGTGTGTCCGGTCCTGAGCGCATCCCCCTCCCAGCGCCCGCGCGTGAATTCGACGCAACTCTTCACAGCATCCGCGAGATCCACGGGTTCGAATTCGCTGCCTCGGCGCACGCGCGTGAAATCCTGCAGACGCCGCACCGCCGCGGCTCCGTCGCGGGCCGCCTTCAGGATGGTCTCGAGGCCGTGTTCCAACTCGTGGCGTCGCGCGGGATCCTGCAAGGTCTCCGCCCAACCAATGATGCCGGCGAGCAGGTTGTTGAAATCGTGGGCAACGCCGCCTGCGAGATTGCCCATGACGCGGATCTTCTCGTCGCGGGTGAACTGGCGCACGAGATGAGCGTTCTCGAGGGCGATGGCGACCTGGGTCGCGAAAAGGTCGAGCAATTCGAGATCCGTGTCATCAAAATGGGCCACGCGCGCGCGGTGATCCACGTAGATGACGCCGGTCACCTGCTCGGAGCGCAGCAATGGAGCGCAGAGCACGCTGCGGAGTTCAAGATTCACCACGCTTTCCCGATGCTCGAAGCCCCCCTCGACGGCGGCATTCTCGATGCGCACGCCACGCCCGGTTTCCACCACCCGTTGCACGATGGAGCGCGAGATTTCCTCGAAGGCATCCTGGATGTTCTCGCGGTCACGTGTGCGGGCCATGGGCACGTGCAGTCGGCCGCGCTCGTCCACCGTGATGAGATAGCCACGCTCTGCCCGGCAGTAGGCGACCACCCCATCCACCGCCTCGAGCAGGAGTTCCTCGAGAGCAGCAGTGCTTTTCAGGGTACGCCCGAGTTGCAGGACCCGCGCCAGGGCTTCATCCATGCGGCGCGGTTGATGACCCGAGCCATCCCCGCGATAGCCGGCTTCAAGCAAAGTGGTGCGCAGGCTGCGCAGAAGATCGCTGGCCTGGGTCGCCACGCGCGTCTTGGGTGCCGGACGGACGCGCTGCGCGAAGGCACGCGCCTCTGAGGCAAAGTCGGTGACGAGTGCAGTCTGCAGGAAACACTTGAGGATCTGGCCCTCGCCGACGCCGGAGAGCACGTTCTCCAGTGCGTCACAGGCGCGCAGCCAGGCACCTTGGGCCGGACCGAGGTCTCCGATGTGCGTGCGAATACGCGCTTCCAGAAAGGCGCACTCATGAGCCAGTTGCGGCATGTGCGCTTGCTGTGCAAAGCGCGCGCCTTCAACCAACCGTGGCAGGGCCAGCCCGACCGCATCGGCCCCGTCGGCAAGCTGCACCCGCGCCCGCATCAATTCCACCCGCAGCGCCGCTTCCGGGCTCAAGCCATCCGTCGTCGCCGGCAGGACCCGCTGCGCCCGTTCAATCAGACCGGAGCGGAGGGCGACGGCCGACGCATCGAGGGCGGCCTCGGCCCTGGTGTCCGCGTCCAGGCCATCCTCAGCCAGCAGGGCCTCCAGCAGTTGCAACGCCTCGACCAGCCTGCCGTGCACGGCTTCGAGCCGCGCCGTGACCAACGTCGCGCGCCGCAAGAGATCGCGGTCCTTGCGCTGGGCCAGTACGCGTCGCACCACGAGCAGCAGACGCTCCGCGCGGTCGCGCACGCCGAGCCGCACGTATTCCTCGGCCATGTTGAGACGCCGGGCCAGCGCTGCGCCAATATTGCCGACGCTGCGGTCGAGTGCCTCCGCCTCGCGGTAGCAGCGGAGCGCGTGCAGAGGCCGGTCACGCATGTGCTGCACCGCGCCGAGATTGTTCAAGATCTGTGCCAGCGAGCGCAGATCTCCAAGCCGTCTCGAAACTTCGAGAGCACGCTTCAAGTAGCGTTCGGCAGCGAGCAGATCCCTACGCTCGACATGCACGTTGGCGATGTTGATGCAGCTCCACACCTCGCCACTCACATGTCCGATTTGACGCCGCAAACGCAACGACTCGCGGAACTGTTCGATGGCTTCGGCAGCGCGTCCCGAGCGGCGCAACAACACACCGAGGTTGTTCGCGCTGTCCGCGAGCCCGGCCAGGTCACCGATGTGTTGACGCAACGCCACGGCGCGACGGAGAAAGCGCTCCGCATCCTCGGAGCGCCCCGTGGACATGTGCAGAGTCCCGAGTCCGTGCAACACCCGTCCCTGGCCTGGCAGATCGGCGAGCCGCGCCTGCAGTTTCATGGCCGCCATGAACGCGCGGAATGCCAGGAGGAAGTTCTTGCCACCGCGCTCGAGTTCCCCCAGCAGGACCAGCCAGCGCATGACCGCGCGCGCCGCTTCGCCCGGCCAGCGGAAACGCGGTCCGCGTGGTTCAGCCTCTTCCGAAATCTGCGCACGCAAGTGCTCCAGCGGGAAATACGCACCCACGACATCTTCGACGGCGGCAAGCGTCTCGCGGGCTTCTGCCACGTGTCCGGATTGGTGCTGCACCTCCGCGAGATCCACCGCGAGACCGAGGTGGTCCACTGGCGAGAAAAACTCAGGTCTGGTCTTCAGCGCTTCAAGGGCTTGCCGTGCCGCAACCCAGTTTCCTTCCCGCGCGTGCAACTGACTCAAGCGACGCTGCGCGCCCGGATCGCCGATCGAAGCCTCGCCGAGGACGTCCGCGAGCAGCGCGTGCGCGCGCCGCAGTTGCCCACGCTGGAGCGAGAGCTCCGCAAGCCTGAGCCGTGCGAGCCGCCGCAGGAAGGACGGCAACGCGCGCACACGCAGAGTGAGGTCGAGCAGCCCTGCGGCTTCCTCCTCGGCGCCTCGTGCGAGCAGCACCGGCACAAGCTCGTGGACCGTCAGGGCGGCCTTGCTCGCGCTCGCACCTCGCAGGCGTGCGCGCAGCACCACATGCTCCGGAGCCCCACCGGCCGCCAGTGCGTCCGCCAGCAGGTCCTCCAATTCCAGCGCTTGCACAGGGTCGATTTCCGTGCGCAACACCTGACGCACGGTCGCATCCAGAATGCGGATTCCCTCTTCGGTCCGCACGGCGAGGCCAGAGGCCAGCGCCGCTTCCACATCCCGGATGTGCAGGACGCCGCTGGCCAGTTCGGGATCCACGCTGCCTTCCGGAATCGCGAGACGGCGCAGGTCCTGGCGCACTTCGGAGGAAAGACGCGCCAAGCGCCGACGCACCACCGCATCCAGAGACGCAGGCACCTCTTCGCGTGATGGCAACTGACGCGCGATGGATCCCAGCAGTGTGCCGGAACCGCGCGCGTTGAGGGGATGAGCGAGCAACGTCTCGATCACGAACAGCGGCACTCCGCCTGTGACGTCATGCAGGAAGTCGAGGACTGGCCGCCGCACCGGTTCCGGTGCGACCATGCGTCGCACCAGGCCGGAAGTCGCACGGCTGTCGAGCGGCTCCAGCGGAATGGAGACCACCGCTCCGTTCTCGACCGCCTGTTCGAGCCAGGCCCGCAACCCATCGTCGCGCAGCTCCGGCAGATGCGTGGTGAGAACGATCTCGCACGGGCTGCGTCCCCGCGCTTCCCAATGCTCATGCACTGTGCGCCGGAGCAGGTGCAGCACGAACAACCTGCTGCCCGGATCGAAGTCCTGAACATCCTCGAAGACGAACACCGTGCGCCGTGCGCGCACGCGGCGCAGCACCTCACCGGCGAGACGGTCCACGAGACCATGCCGATCAGAACGGAGGTCCACCGCATCCCATGCAGCGCGAATGCCCGTCAGAGCTTCGAGTCGTTCGAGCAGCGAACGCACGATGCCGAGCGTGCTGGGGGGGCCACGCTCCGGTTCGCTCACGAGCACGCGCGCACCGGCGAGTGTCCACTGCGTGAGCCCTTCCTCGACGAGACGCGACTTGCCGAGTCCCGGAGGACCATGAATGAGCGCGACCCCGGCGCTCTTTCCGCGCTCACGACGCATGGGGAGCGCCGCAAGCAGTCCGTGCAGTGCGGCGCGACGACCGGTGAGTGGTGCCCGCCTCAACATGGCTGCGCGAGTGGCTGCTGTTTCAAGCGCGATGCGTTCGCCCGAAGCTCTCAGCATGCGCAACACTTCGCGCGCCGAACGCGGGCGCAGCTCCGGGCTGGCAGCCGTCAGCCGGCGCACCAAGGTGCGCAGCCACTCCGGGTGTTCCTCACCGGGGTCGAGATCCGAGGCAGGCGTCGCTCCTGATGGCCAATCTCCGGTGAGCATGCCGCAAGCCGTGACACCCAGCGAAAACAGATCGCAACGTGCGTCCGCCAGGGCATCGCCCGCCATGACTTCAGGTGCCGCGAAGGGTGCGGTTCCGCGGCCCCGCGCCGCCACTGGCGTACCGGCCAGATCCAGATCGATGAGCACGGCTCGCGGCGCATGCGCATCCACCAGGATGTTCGAGGGCTTCACATCAAGATGGAGCACGCCGCGCGCGTGCAGAAAGGAGAGCGCGCGCAACACATCCGCAAGCAGCGGCACGAAGCGCTGACGCCGCTCTGCCGCCGGCAGGGCCTCGAGGCTCGGCCCATCGATGAAACGCGTGACGAGGAAGCTGGATCCCTCGCCGACATCATGGCGCCAATCCAGCGCCTCCGGGAGATTCGGATGAGCGATCCCGCGCAGCAAGCGGTACTCCGCAGCGAGGCGTGCGGCGCGCGTTGAATCCACCGGCCCCCCAAGAGCGCGCTTCAGGGCACCATGGACTCCGGGCAGAAGGCGATCCTCGACCTTCCACACTTCCGTGGCCGCGCCGCGAACAACCAGAGCCTCCGCGCTCCAACGGCGCGCGAAGATGTTGTCTGACACCGATTCGTTGTCCGTCCGCCGCGAGTCCAAGGCTCCCCTGCCGCGTCCTACCGACGCAGGCTGAGTATAATCACGCGCCGCTGGCGTCCGCGAGCGCGCCACTGCATGAGCGAACCGGCAACGCGCACTTCACCCATTCTCGTCCTGCTCGACGGTGCGGCACTCGCTTACCGCGCGTATCACGCGCTGCTGCGCTCGAACATGTCTGCGCCGGACGGCAAACCCGTGGCCGCCGTGTTCGGCGTGGCCTCCGAGATCCAGCGTCTCCTTGCCACCGTGGAACCCACGCATGCAGCGCTGTGCTTCGACACGGCCCACCCCACGTTCCGCCACGAGAAGTACCCGGAATACAAGGCTCACCGAAGCCCCATGCCCGAGGCACTGGTGGAGCAGTTGCAACGCATCAAAGAGACGGCCGGAGTGATGGGATTCCCGTTGATCGAAGTGCCCGGCTTCGAGGCGGACGACCTCATCGGCACGCTGGCGAAAGCGGCCGAAGCGCGTGGCATGAGCACCATCATCGTCACGCCGGACAAGGACATGCTGCAACTCGTCACGGAGAAGACGAGTGTGTGGAAACCGGCGCGTCAGGGCGAAGAGCCACTGCGCCTCGACCCTGCCGGCGTCGAGAAGCTCTTCGGCGTCCCTCCGGGCGGCGTCGTGGATGTGCTCGCCCTCATGGGCGACACCTCCGACAACATCCCCGGCGTGAGCGGCATCGGCGAGAAGGGTGCTGTACGCCTGATCCAGAAGATGGGCTCGCTGGATGCGGTGCTGCAGAATCCGCCAGCGGACATCTCTCCGAAGATCAAGAAGGCCCTCGAAGACGAACGTGAAGCCGCGCTGTTCTCGCGCGAGCTCGCGACGATTCACTGTGACGCCCCGCTGCCCCGCAGCCTCGACAGTCTCGTGTTCGAGGTGGATGCGGCGGCCGCAGCAGCGCACTTCTCACGCCTCGGTTTCCGCACGCTCGCATCCCGCTACGCCGCACGAAGTCCCGCGACGCCCATCACAGCCGCGGCGAACATCACCTGGACCATCGTGCGCGACCTCGCGGCGCTGGAAGCCCTGCTGCTCGAGCTGGATGCGGCCGACCTCTTCTCCGTGGACACCGAAACGACAGGGCTCAACACGCGCACGGTGGACATCGTGGGGCTCTCGTTCGCGACGGCCAACGGGCGCGCGTTCTACGTGCCCCTCAATCTCGAACCGCCCATCCTCTCGGATCTGCCCGGCACGCGGCGCGGCAGCGCCATTCTTGAACGGTTCCGCGGTCTGCTTGAGGATCCGCGCCCCAGGAAGTGTGGTCAAAACGCCAAGTACGACCTGCTCGTTCTCCGGCATCACGGCATCCAGCTCCGCGGTCTCAAGCTCGACACGATGGTGGCGAGTTATCTGCTCGAACCGGAACAGCGCGAACGCAATCTGGATGCGCTCACCCTGCGCCACTTCCAGCACGTGAAGATCAAGACGGCAACGCTCATCGGCGAGGGTTCGTCGCTCATGACCATGGCTCAGGCACCCGTCGAGGACGTGGGGCGCTATGCCTGCGAGGATGCGGATTTCACCTTCCGCCTCGCGCGCAAGTTCGAGCCCCTGCTCGCCCTCGAGCCCATCCGGCGTCTGCACGAGGAAGTGGAACGCCCGTTGATCGACGTCCTTGCGGACATCGAGGACTTCGGCATTCGCGTGGAACGACAGGTCTTGGACGACCTGCAGATCGAGTTGCGCCGCGAGGTGAAGTCCTTCGAACAACGCATCTACGCGCTCGCCGGCGAGTCCTTCAATTGCAACAGTCCGCGCCAACTCGGCGTCTTGCTCTTCGAGAAGCTGAAGCTTCACGAACTCGCAGGCATCAAACCCAAGAAGACCGCCACGGGCTGGGGTACCAATCAGGAAGTGCTGGAATCCCTCGGCGATGTGCACGAACTGCCGCGACTCGTCCTCGAATACCGCTCGCTCACGAAACTCCTCGGCACCTACGTGGAGACGCTGCCGGCCCTCGTGCAGGAGGATGGGCGCATCCATGCCTCCTTCCACCAGACCGTCGCCATCACAGGCCGACTCTCCAGTTCCGACCCGAATCTCCAGAACATCCCCATCCGCAGTGCCACCGGCCGGCGCATCCGCGAGGCCTTCGTTCCTTCGACGGCGGACGGTGTCCTCATCAGCGCCGACTACTCGCAAGTGGAACTGCGCATCCTCGCACACATGAGCGGTGATGCGGCACTCGCCGCCGCATTCCGTGCAGGTCTTGATATCCATCGCGACACGGCAGCCCGCATCTTCAATCTCGAACCGGGCGCCGTGGATGCCGTGCAAAGAAGCCGCGCCAAGGCCATCAACTTCGGCATCCTCTACGGCATGGGGCCGCGCCGCCTCGCGCGCGAGACTGGCCTCTCGCTGAAAGAGGCGCAGGAGTTCATCAGCCGCTACTTCGCGGTCTTCCCCGCTGTGAAGGGCTTCCTTGAAGGGCTCAAGGCCTCCGCACGCGAGCGCGGCTATGCCGAGACGCTGCTCGGTCGGCGGCGGCCGCTCCCGGAACTCGCAGGCACCGACCCCATGCTCAAGGCCTTCGCGGAGAACATGGCTGTCAATACACCCATCCAGGGCAGCGCCGCGGACATTCTGAAGCTGGCGATGCTCCGGCTGCACCGTGCCCTCCAAACCGGCGGCTGGCGCGCGCGCATGGTGCTCACCGTGCATGACGAGCTGGTGCTTGACACACCGGCTGCGGAGGCGGACGCGATCGAGGAACTCACGCGCCGCGAAATGGAATCTGCCTTCCCCTTGAGCGTACCTCTGGTGGTGGAAGTCGGCCGCGGCAAGAGCTGGGCCACGGCGCACTAGAACGCCGAGTTGCCGCGCGGCGCCTCCTCCCTAGAATCCGCTCGTCGTGCCGACGACGAGGAGCGAGCCTTGCCCCCCAGCCAGCCCATCAACAACCGTGGTCGCCTTTCCGTGGTCGCATGTGAATCCGGCCGCAAGTTTGCGGACCGCATGCATCACTGCCTGCTTGACATCGTGCGTGCGGAAGCACCGGATGCGGGCCCCCTGCTCCGCTCCACGGAGGAAGTCGCCTTCGCCAACGGCGAGGTGAAGACGGTGGTTCGCGAAAACATCCGCGGCGACGATGTCTATGTCATCCAGTGCGTCGATGACCCCTTGAGCCAACGCACGGTCAACGACAATTTCATGGCCCTGCTCACGGCGGTCAATGCGGTCTATCAGAGCGATCCGGACTCGATCACGGCCGTCATCCCGCAGTTCCCCTACTCGCGCCAGGAGCGGAAGAAGGCCCGCGAAGCCATCACCGCCCGGCTGGTCGCGGCTGCACTCGAAGAGGCCGGCGCCAACCGCGTGATCACTCTGGACATCCATGCAGAGGCCATCGAGGGTTTCTTCCGCCGCGCCATCCTCGAAGATCTCCACGCCAGCAAGGAGATCATCAGCTACTTCCGCACCATTCTTCCGCCCGGCTCGGAAGAGGACCTCGTCGTGGTCGCACCCGACACCGGCGGCGCACACATGGCGCGGCACTACTCCATGGTCTTCGGCTGCGGCTTCGCTGTCGTGGACAAGGCCCGCGACTACAGCCGCGCGTCCGTGGTCGAATCCATGCGTCTCGTCGGCGACGTGAACGGCAAGCGCGTGCTGCTGCCGGACGATCTCATCGCCACTGGCGGAACGCTCATCAATGCCTGCCGCCTGCTCCGCGACCAAGGCGCGCGGGAAATCTACGTCGCCTGCTCGCTGCCCTTCTTCAACGGTCCGGCCGTCGAGAAGCTCGACAAGGCCTATGCCGAAGGGCTGTTCCAGATGGTCCTCGGTACGGACGCGGTGTGGCGTGGCGCGAAGTTCGCGGCGGAGCATGCCTGGTACCGCGAAGTGTCGGTGGCCAACCTCTTTGCCCGCGTGATTTTCAACATCAATCGACGGCGTTCGGTCTCCGAACTGCTCAAGTAGTCACGCCCGGCCCGAGGGGCAGAGCAGGAGCGGCATGGCCGCCTCGGCGTAGCACGGTGATATAAAAGAGCCTCCCGGACGCGCACCCGGCGCGCCAAGGGGGACTTCCGGAGTGCTCGCCATGAATTCTCGCCACGCGCTCGCGGCCGCATTGCTGCCGCTCTTCCTTGCCACGCTTCACGCTGATGAAGTGACCCTCAAGAACGGTCAGGTTCTGAAGGGTTACATCGCCGAGCAGAAGGACACCTTCGTGCGCCTTGAGCTCGCCGACGGCAAGGTCATGCGCATCAAGATGGACGAGGTCACCAGCGTGGCTGAAAGCCTCGAAACCGGCGACGCGGTTCTCGATGCCAAGTTGAAGGCTCTTGCCAGTGACAACGCGCAAGCCATCGCCGACGCCGCGGCTGCCGCCAAGGCGGAGGGTTCGCGAGCTGCGGCCCTCGGCGCCAAACTCGCACTGCGCCGCGACGAGAACTGCGACACCGCTCACGAACTGCTCGGGCACATGAAGGTCGGAGAGAAGTGGTACTCGAACCCGAAGGACGCCGAAGCCGCGCTCGGGAAGGAACTCGCGGACAAGTACAAGGCCGAGGGATACCTGAAGTACAAGGACGGATGGATCAAGAAGGAAGACCTCCCCGCAGCGCAGAAGGATGCGAACTCCTTCATGAAGGGCGAGGACCTGATCTACCGCGACAAGGCGACCGTCATGAAGGCTCAGGGTTACACCCTCGTGGCCGGCAAGTGGGTCCGCGCTGGCTCGCCCGAAGATCAGGCGGAGATGGCCCGCTACAAGGAGCTCACCGGCGAAGGCATCTGGATCCACACCACGGCGCACTTCAAGTTGCACATGCAGCAGTTCCAGCCGGACAAGGTGGCCGAGTTCGGCACGCTGCTCGAGAAGGTGTACTCCTGGTTCCTGAAGATCATGAAAAAACCGCCGGAGCATGACGTGTTCCGCGGCAACAAGGGCCATGTCTGGGTGCTGAAGGACAAGGCTGCCGTGATGGACTGGTTCAAGAACTACAGAAACCGCTATTCACTGGATGATGGCTTCTCCACCCTGCTCGAGCGCGGTGGCGGAAACGTGCAAAGCCCGGGGCAACTCATTGCGACCCAGGTCCCGAATCAATCCGGTGACATCAGGAACCAACTCGTGCATGTGGCCGGGCACTTTCTCATCGGTCATCACTGTCGCGGTGTGCAGGGCACTCCGGCGTGGCTCGCAGAAGCCTTCGGACACATGGCCGAGCACGAACATCTGGGCAACGGTGTGGTGAACTGCAGCTCGCTGGCGAAATACGCCTCGGGCGGCGGCGTGGCTCAGAAGGAGTTTTCCACCAAGGACGCCATGACCCGCGGGAAGGCGCTTGCGAGAACTGGCAAGGATGAAGTTTTCAACGCGCTCAATGCGCTCGATCTCAACAGTTTGAACGGCGATCACCTCACCAAGGGCTGGACGCTCATTGCCTGGATGCTGAAGCTGCATCCTGACAAGCTCGTGGCCTGGCTCGAAGGCATGAACACCGCGCAGACCGATCAGGCGCTCGCGCGCGCGTTCGAGGGTTGGTCCACGGAACAACTGGATGAAGAGTGGCGGAAGATTCTGAAGGCCGGCTTCTGAAGAGTGTGTGACGGCTGCTTTCGCGGCAGCCGTCGGGATCAATCCCTGCGAATCTGGCGCGTCGGCAAGAGCAACACTGCGTTCATGAACAGGCGCGTCGTCGCCCGCCAGGCGCCACGGAAATTCGGGTCATCCGCAAAGCCCACGATGGCACCGTCGCCCACGGGCAACACCGTCGCGTAAGCCCTGCCCATGAGTTGCTGCGCGTCCTCTGGCGCAACGTAGCCTGAGATCTCGCGTGCCTCCTTGAAGAGCGCCACATGCAGCCCCGGGAGAGCCGTATCGAAAGCACGTGTGCCCTCCTTGAACGCTGCCAGCTCGCTGCGCGCGCCGAAGTTCAGAGGATGCGCCGGATCGAGCTCCACACGGAAGACACTGCCCGGTTGCTGCCGACGCCGCTCGAATTCTTCGCGCTCCTCGATCCAGCGCGGAGGTTTGGCCGTGGCCTCCTTCGGACCCGGAGCCTCTTCCTTCCTCTTCGTCTCCGGAAAGAGCTGAAACGCAGCCGATCCGAAGGCCACCACCACACCGCCATCCTCTGCAAATTTCTTCAGATGCTCACGCACTTCGGGCTTCACTCCGCCCTCGGGAACGACCACCGCCGTGTAGCGCGCAAGATCCGCGCGTTGAAAATCTTCCGGGAAAAACACACTCACTGGAGCATGCAGCACTGCGTCGAGGATGTGACGTGTGGCGCCAAACGACGTTTCCGAGAGGCTCGGACCACCCAGCAGCGCAATGCGCGGGGGCACAACGGACTGGATCGCGGTGCTGCCGAGATCGATGCCCTGTGCAGTGAGTCCAGAGTCTGCGCCGACAAAGTGCACGCGCCGACTCGCCGCTACTTCCGCCAGCACAGCGGCCACGTCCGGCTGGTTCTCATCGCGACGAATGAGCAGCGTGCCGCGCGCGTGCAGTTTCTCGCCGAGGAGAAACTCCTTCTGGCTCGATTTCACGCGCACGCCGCGGACGAGAAGGTCCGAGAGCGCCTCGACCGCCGAGCGCGTGCCGAAGGAGAGCAGCCAGCCCACCTTGGCAGCGGGGTTGTCAACACTGCCTGTTGCCTGGAGTGGTTCGTCTGCAGCGAGCAAAGGCACGTCCGGCAACACAGCCGATTCAAAGACGGGCACTCCGTAAGCAAGCGGCAGGCTCCACGCTGCAATGTCGTAGAAGAAGAGTTCCTTCACCTCCGTGCGCGCTTCAAGCAGCGTCTTCGCAAGACGCTTTGCAGGCTGTGCAAGGTCGACGACCAGCGTGCCCGCCTCGAACGTGCGGTCCTGCACGGTGGCGCCAAGAGCATCCTTCACGCGCGGAAGCGTGAAGGCCTCACGCGCACGTTGCACCGCTATGCCTTGCCCGCGCAGCACCACCGCCAGGGCGTCGAGCGCCGCAGGATCGGATTGCGCCGGCATGAGAAACGCGCGCAAAGGCCCCGTCCGCCCCTCCTCCACGGCACTCTGACGGAATGCCGCGTAATCGCGGAGCAGTTCCTCGCGGTGCCCCGCCGCGGTCTGCAGGGTGGTGAGAGCCGCGAGTTCATGATGCGCGGCACGGTCCGCCAGAGTGAGGATGCGTCCATCTGAGAGGCGCACAGCCGAGCCCGCGCGGCCACCGCCGGCCTGCTCGTAAGTCATTCCGATGGCCCCGTGCAAACTGGGCCACGTATCTCCGTAGCCCGGGTAGAAGAGATCAAAATCTTCGGCCGTGTAGTAAGGCCAACCGCGCGCATCGAATGCGCGCGCGTTGCCCTCGCCGAAGCGGCGTCCCCACTTGAGGATCTGCTCCGGAAGATTGGCGTTCACTGGCTTCTCCGCCGGGAAGAAGAAGTAGGTGCTGCGCCAGCCCATCTCGTGCAGGTCCGCGTGCACCTGCGGATGCCACGCGAGAAACTCCTTGTGACGCGCGCGCGTTTCCGGCTGCGTCATCCAGCACCAGTCCCGGTTGAGGTCGAAGTACCAGTGGTTCTCGCGTCCGCCCGGCCACGGCTGATCATGCTCGGCACTGAGCGGCTCGGGATCGGGCGCGGTACCGACCACGGAGCGGTACCACTGCACGTAGCGCTCACGACCATCCGGATTGAGACAGGGATCGATGATGGCGATGGTCCGTTGCAGCAGCTCGAGCGTGGATTCGTCCTCGCTCGTGAGCAGCCGCCGCATGAGCAACAGGGCGGCCTCCGTGCCGGACGCTTCATCACCATGCACGGTGTGTGAAAGCCAGACCACCGTGGGCAGGTTCTCGCTGAGCTTCGCGGCTTCGGCGACCTCGACGCCAGCCGCGAGACGCTCGATGCGCGTGCGGATCTCCGGCATGTTGTCGTGGTTGGAAGGTGCCGTAATGACCATCAGGAGCAGCGCACGCCCCTCGGGCGTGCGCCCGTACTCGATGAGCCGTGCCCGCGGTGAATGCGCGGCCGCGCGCACCCATGTCTCCATGGCTGCGTGCGGCGTGAAGGCGGTACCCGGAACGTGCCCGAGCACGGGTTCGAAGGCGGGAACTTCCTGCGCAGCCACAACCGTGCAGAACAGCGCCAGCACAAACAATGATCGCGACATGCACTTCTCCCGGGCAGAGCCTACAAGGTGCGCTGGCGGAACCAGCGCGCGATCGCAAAGAGGAGCAGGCCTCCAGCACCGGAGAGGACGAGCCCGACCATGAGCCAGCGCTTCCAGAGTGCCTCTGGCGCCGCGGCCTCGAGTTCCCGGTGCCCCGCCTCTGCTGCGGCGCGCGACTCCGTCGACGCGCCGGCCATGGTGCTCTCAAGATCGTTGGTGCCGAGCGTGGGTGGTTCGCTCGCGTCGATCCGTTCCCGTGGAGCTCCGGCGGCAGGTGCCGGCACTTGCGGCCGACCATCCGCAGGCAGCGCCTTCTGGTTGACCACGACCGGTTGCGGGCGCAGAGGATCCTGGGCGCAACAGAGCGCGCCGAGGAGAAAGCTCAGGGCAAACGCTGCCGCAAACGCACAACCGCGACGTGGGCTTCTTCCGTCAACAAGAGGCCCAGAGGTTCGTCGCGCCACGCAGCCACTCCCGCGCGCGCGATCCAGGTCCACTCCACGAGCGCCTCGTGGATGCGTTCCGCGGCTTCGAGCACGCGCGCCCGATGATAGTGCACGCGCGCAGGGGCCACGCCGCCACGTGCCGCGGCATCCAGAGCAGCAAGCACGGGCTCCGGATCGTGCCGTCCTGTGCTCCCCTGTTGCCAGTGGGCGAGCGCGAGTTCCATTCCGGCCTCTGCATGACCTGGTGCAAGTCCGAGAACTCGCTGCCAGATTCTCTGCGTGCGCACGCCGCCCGGGCCTTGGATGCCCGGCGCGGCAGCGGCGAGCGCCGGGTGCTCGCGCAAGCGCGCCACCAGCACAAGCACGCCAGGCATGAGCGCTGCATTTTCTTCCGCCTTGTCGAGCAGCCGCATGATCTCGGCCACCGAGCCTTCCTCTGCGAGCAGGATGCGCGCCAACGCCACGCGCGCGAGCGGCATGAACTCCCGCGCGTTGGCCGCCTGCCGGTACTGGCTCGCCGCCGCGTGCACGAGCAGCGGTTGCGCACTATCCTTCCTCGCCTTGGCCTCAAGGACGCGGCCCAACGCGAAGCGCAGTTCCGGCGCTTCAGGTTGAACAAAGAGGGCCCGCCGCAGGAGCTCGAAACTCGCGTCGAGGTCATCCCTCTCGTGCAGGAGGATCGCCTTCAGCAGCAACGCATTCACAAAGTCCGGGTTGATTGCGAGCGTGCGGTCGAAGGCTGCGAGCGCATCGTCCATCAGCCCGAGATCCCACAGCGCGAGTGCGCGTTCCGCCTGCAAGCGCCAGTCTCCCGGGCGCGCGGCCACCGCCCGATCAAGGGCATCCAGTGCGCGCTGGCGCAACGCGCGACCGTGGAGCTCGGGTGCGCTGCGGATTGAGTTCCTGAGAACACGGCCTTCCTGCAACGCACGTGACGCATCCTGTTCCGCATCGAAGAAGAGCGCGAGAACCGCTGCACCGGCTGCACAAAGAAATGCCATCGGCCAGACGCGCGTGACCACTGCGTCACCGCGCAGCAGCGGCGGAGCGGAGCCCGCGAGAGCTCCCAGCGCCAGCCAGCAGACCGCAGCGGGGAACGGGTTTTGGAACACATACGCCGCGACCGACATCGCGAGCGTCGCCACCACGAGTCCCACGAACGCATCATTCTCGGCGCGCCGCACACCACGCGCGAGTGCGCCGACAAACACGAGCGCCATCAACAGAAATCCAGCGACCCCGGTTTCGCAGAGGAGTTGCAGACTCTCCATGTGCGCCGCCTCGGGCTGACGTTGCAGGTTGTAAGCCTCCGGATCCAGAGTTGCGGAGGCGCGTGCATAGGCCGGAAACTTCACCACCCAGTTCCCGGGCCCTACTCCCAGGAGCGGCGCATCCAGCCACATGGCGACCGAGTTTCTCCAAAGAACAAGACGCTCGTGTTCGGTGCCTGAATCGAGACTCAGCAACTCGAGCACACGGTCACTGGGGTGCACGCTGGCGCCCCCACCACGGCCGGGCACATCGACGTGCGCATCGACGGCGACAAGCACAACCACCAAGGCTGCGATCACGAGTCCCCAACGCCGGGCGACTTCTCGGCGTGCTGCCGAATCAAGGCGCCAGAAACGCACAGCCATGATCCCGGTCGCACCAAGAAGCCCCCCAAACCAGGCCGCGCGGCTGCCACCGACGAGAATGAAAGACACGCAAAGAAGCGCAGCGACACTGCGCCAAGCCGTTCCGAGGCGCGGGAAGGCGCGCCCCTTCGGCAACATGGCGACCGCGAGGAATCCAAGCAAAGCGACTTCAGAAGCCATGTTGACATGGCCGAAAGTGGAGGCTGGTCGGTCCACCTGAGGCAACCCAGCCAGCCTCGCGAGTGGACTTTCCACAAGCCAACCGTCCAAGGCCAGCCATTGCAGCAGTCCCAAGGCACTCACGCCGGCGCCGGCGACGCTGAGACCCAACAGAAAGCGCCTCTGCGCCGTAGCACTGTTGAGGGTCAAGGACCCAAGCACAAGCCACACGGACATTTGCAACAAGTGCACGAGACAGGAAACCGACCCTCCGGGGCACGCGGCCGAAGCGGCCGAAGCCAACGCCACTACTCCGAAAGTGGTCAACAACCAGAACTCTCGGGGCAGCAACAATCTAGGGTTTTTTCGCAAAGCGCACCGCAGCAGGGTCAGCGCCAGCAGCGCCGCAGGAAACACCCCAACGAAGAGGCTCTTCGGCAAGCTGTAGGTAGACGCACTGCCAAGGTCGAAAGCGAATGCGCCAAGGACCAACAAGACTCCGAGGCCGGCACTCATCAGGCCTGCGGTTCCCGCTTCGAGGCCGTGCTTCTCAGTTGGTCCGGCCAATGGATTGCTGCGCTTCGTCAACAAGGAAGTTCACTCTTGGAACGCACAAGAATTTCCTGCAAGACTGCGGCAAATGCCCACCCACTCTGGGGTTCCGTGGCATTGACCAATCCTGCGGGCGCTCATAACCTAACGCCACCCACGGGGCCTCTGTGGGATGAAGGGAATTGCGCGTTGGCTCCCAGCCGACGCTAAGGGAATCACATGGGGAAAGACATGCTCGCTCCAACACTTGCAACCCGCGCTCTAGTGGTCGTCTTCGCCAGCTGCCTGTTGCTCACCAGCTGCTTCGATCACGACACGAGCACCTTGCCGCCTCCGGGCGGTCTTGATGCCAACGTTGGTGCGCCGAACGAAGCCTTCGCTCCGACTCTCGGTGTGCTGGTCTTCAACTGGACTGTCTCGGGCCCGCCGGGAACGTCCGTCGATGTTGCGCCGAGCTATTCATTGGGAGCTGGTGCAGATTCCATGGGCGGAATACCAGGATTGCCGGCAACTCCGGCACCAACGGGTGGCAGCTTCTCCGTGCTTCCCACACCGTCACCGCTCACCTTTGTCATTCCTGGCAGCGGCTCGGTCTCGGGTGTCTTCAATTGGTTCGCCGGTGCAGACCTCGGATTCATCGGCACCATTTGCCAATTCCACCTCACTCCGGTGAACACCGCGACGAGCCAGCAGGGCACGAGCGGCGGTTCTCCCAACATCAACTACACCAGCGGCCTGCCCTCCTCCGGCGCCGCCGGCGGAATCAATCAAGCGCCACCTGTGCCGGGAGTCGGAACGGGCCGACTCAATCACACGGCGGATGCACTTCCGGCCAGTGGCAACTCAATACAGTTCCTGCTTGCGGGCGGCAGTGGCTCTCTCACCGGCGCCTACTCAACGGCTGAACGATATGTGTTCAACCCGAGCACCTACGCGCTCACTCTCGGAAGCGTCAGCGCGATTGGTGGCGCACGCACCCTGCACGCCTCCAGTTTCTTCATGGATCCGAGCACAGGTGCCACCCATGTACTCATCACGGGTGGTGTGAGCGGCGAAAACAATCTGGATCCCACCACCGCTGGCTACACACTTCTGGCCCGGGTTACCGGCAGGGCGATGTCCTCAGCGACCGGCGTGATCTATGTACCTTCACCTGAATCCGCGACGGGCACCACCAATGGGCTCGCCTCGGCCCGCATTGCACACACGGCCACGTGGGTACCTGGCAACAAGGTGCTCATCCTCGGCGGTGCCGCCATCAGCGGCGCCAACCTGGTAGCGACTGACGGTATTGAAGTGTTCGATCCCGCCACCAGTTCGTTCAGCAGTCCAGCACCCACGACACTCGTCACGCGTGCGGAGCACACGGCCACCTTGCTCGCCAATGGCTCGATCCTCGTCCTTGGCGGACTCGACCCCGCGACGGGACTCGGCACCACTGGGCCGATGCTGATCGATCCGAGCACTTACGTGTCCACAGCCCTGAATGGGCTCTTCGGCGCGAGTTCGGCCAACAATCGTTTCGGCCACACCGCCACTCGTCTGGCCAACGGCTGGGTGCTCATCGCAGGTGGCAGGTCCACCGCGACCGGCAACCTGCTCAACTCGGCTTACATCTACAAACCGGAACTCGCAACCTTTGATCTGGTCGGGACGCTGGATGCTCCAGGCTTGCCCGCCATGCCTCTGGCCCGCTCGCTGCACGCAGCCACGCTGCTCGGCAACATGACGGTCATGCTCAGCGGCGGCCTGTGGAATGACGGCACATCGGAGAACTTCACCAATGACACCAGCCTGTTCCTGATGCCCACGATCTTCTCCTCAGCTGCACCAACAGGCTTCACGGCCAGCGCGACGAACTCGCAACTCAACACGGCGCGCGGACTCCACACCGCGACATCGGTTGGTGGCGGCAACGTGTTCATCGTGGGCGGGCGCAACCAGACCGCAGCGGGTTACGGCTACCTCGATGATGCGGAAGTCTTCGCATTCTCGAATCAGGTGCCCGTGGTGGCCGACGTGAATACCTCGGCGAATGCCACAGCCGGCAACATCAACATCACCTTCAACGTCAGTGACGTGGATGGTGACGGCGGCTACGTCATCGTGCGCTACCGCGTCGCGAGCATCCCGGGCAGTCCGTGGAAGCAGGCCACCATCTCCGGTCAGACCCCCGCGTCCCCCGGCATCACGGGGCACACGGGTGAAGTGGCACCCGGTGCCACGACGATGGTGTGGAACTTCGCCGCGGATTCCGTCAGCTCGGGCACACCCGTCGAAGTGCAGATCCTGCCCTTCGGCGCGACGCTGGGCACCGCTGCAAGCCGCACCTTCGTGATGCCCTGATCCAGCACGCTGAACGCGACAACCACGGCCCGCCCGCTCGCAAGAGTTGGCGGGCCGTGGTGTTGGATGCCCGCCCTCGCAAGGAGAACCCGCACGGCTAACATGCGCCGCTTGTGACGGCATGCCGCCGTCGCGAGCGGGAGCAAGCGCCGTGGCCACAGACCGCATGGAACAGATCGTCGCCCTCTGCAAGCGGCGCGGGTTCGTCTTCCAGAGCAGCGAGATCTACGGCGGGCTCAAGTCCTGTTGGGATTACGGCCCGCTCGGTGTCGAACTGAAACGCAACGTGAAGGACGCTTGGTGGCGTTACATGGTGCGCGGCCGTCCGGATGTCGTGGGCATCGACTGCTCCATTCTGATGCACCCGAAGGTTTGGGAAACGTCAGGCCACATCGCAGGCTTCAACGACCCCATGGTGGACTGCAAGAAGTGCAAGGCCCGCTTCCGCGCCGACACACTCGATGCGCAACGCTGCCCCGAGAAGCCATCGAAGAAGCCCGGCGAATGCGAGGGCGAGCTCACGGCGCCACGCCAGTTCAACCTCATGTTCAAGACGTTCATGGGCCCTGTCGAGGATGCCAGCGCCATCGTCTACCTCCGCCCGGAAACAGCCCAGGGCATCTTCGTGAATTTCAAGAATGTGTGCGACACCAGCCGCATGCGCCCTCCCTTCGGCATCGCTCAGCAAGGGAAGAGCTTCCGCAACGAAATCGTGACCGAGAACTTCATCTTCAGAAGCCGCGAGTTCGAGCAGATGGAGATGGAGTTTTTCTGCCCACCGGCAGAAGCGATGCAGTGGTACGAGTACTGGCGCAAGGCTCGTCTCGACTGGTTCCTCGGTCTCGGCGTGCGCGCCGAGAATCTGCGTCTGCGCGACCATGCCCAGGACGAACTAGCGCACTACAGCGCTGCCTGCGCGGATGTGGAGTATCAGTTCCCCTTCGGCTGGAAGGAACTGGAAGGCATCGCCAACCGCACGGACTTCGATCTCAAGCGGCATTCCGAGGCGACGGGCAAGGACCTTGCCTGGTTCGACGACATCACGCGCGAACGCTGGATCCCGTATGTCATCGAGCCTGCGCTCGGTGTGGACCGCGCCTTCCTTGCATTCCTCTGCGACGCCTGGGCCGAAGATGAGATCGATGGTGAAGCCCGCAGCGTGCTCCGCTTCCATCCGGCGCTTGCGCCGATCAAGGCTGGCATCTTCCCGCTGGTGAAGAAAGAGGGTCTGCCAGAAATCGGCCACGCCATCGAGAAGGAACTCTCGCGCGAATTCAGCGTGTTCTATGACGAGAAGGGCGCCATTGGACGGCGCTACCGCCGTCAGGACGAGTGCGGCACGCCCTGGTGCATCACTGTGGACTTCCAGACCAAGGATGATCAGACGGTCACAGTGCGCCACCGTGATGATTGCCGACAGGAGCGCCTCTCCATCGCGGCACTCGCCGGATTCATCCGCGAACGCTGCCTCGGTTGATCAGGCGTTGCTGGCCGCGATGGCGCGACGCGCTGCTTCCACGTGCGCCCTGAAGAGGGCGTGGTGGGCGGCGTGCTCACGCCAGAGCAGTTCCGGGTGCCACTGCACTCCGAGTGCGAACGGGTGTGACGTGTGCTCGATGGCTTCGACAATGCCGTCGGGAGCGACCGCAACGACTTTGAACCCCTCCGCCAATCTGGCGACGGACTGGTGGTGGTAGGAATTCACCGCGGGATTGTGCTCACCCATCACCTGCTCAAGCAGGCTGCCCTCCACCGTGTTCACACGATGCCACGTCGTCTCCTCCATGGTCTTCTGGAAGTGACGCATGCAATGTCGCCCGACACAGGCGTGAATATCTTGATGCAGTGATCCACCGGCGGCGACATTGAGCAGTTGTGCGCCGCGACAGATGGCGAGCAGGGGGAACCCCATGGCCATGGCGCGGCGCGCCAGCACAAGCTCCACGCGGTCGCGACGCGGATCGACGGTCTCCAGTTCAGGGCGCGGCTCTTCGCCATAATGCTGTGGCGCAATGTCCTGGCCGCCGGGCAGCATCAGTCCGTCCATGAGGCGCCACCAAGACTCAATGGTGCTCGCCTCTTCCGTCAGCGGCAGGATGATCGGTGTGCCCCCCGCGGCTTCAACCGCCTCGCAGTAGGAGATGGCGACGCCATAGCGGTCGTGCGAGCGCCCATCGTGCGTGAATGGGCACACACGACTCGTGATGCCGATGACAGGACGTCTCTTCATGCTTTCCTCCCCTAGCCGTGCCCTGCTCCGGGAGCGTCGGGCTTCTTCAGGAATCCCGGCGTACGGAACGCGAGACTTGCAACCTTGCCGAGGCCGCGTCCCTCGCAAGTAATGCAGGACTTGTATTCGATGCGTCGTTTCACCGTGTCGGCGCGCATCTTGCGGTACGGCTTTCCGTTCCACACCGCGTCAAACCCTGCCTCGAACATGTTGCCGAGGCTGACCTTCTCGTCCATCTGCAACGCGCAGCAGGGGGTGACTTGACCGTCCACCGCGATGTAGACCTGCACCCACGGGTAGATGCAATCAGGGCTCTTCTTCTCCGGATTGAAATCCTTCGTGTAGCGCACTTCGTAGAAGGGCAGGAGCTCGATGATCTCGCCGAGGTTCACGGGCATCTTCAAGCGTGCGGCGTGCTGGCGCGCGTCTTCCAGAGACTTCCGGTATTGCTCACGCGTCATCCCGCCAAGAAGTTCGTCTTCGCGCTCCTCGATACCGACCAGATTGAGCGGCCGGAAGTTCACCCGGCAGACGCCGAGTTCCTTCGCAAGGTCGAGCACGGCACACATCTCATGCAAGTTGTCGCGTCCGAGGACGTATTCAAACCCCACATCCGGCTCGCGGACGCCGCGTTCCTGCTTCAGGCGCTGCAGCACGCGAATCCCCTCCACAATCACGTGGTGGTAGTCCGCCTTGCGCATGGCGACGTAAGTCTTCGCGGTGGCTGCGTCGATGCTCACGCGCAGCGCCGTCAGTCCGGACTCGATGGCCTTCTCGGCAATCCGAGGTCCCACCGTCCAATTGCTGGTGATGATCGTGCGCGCGCCATGTTCCCGCGCATAGGAGATCATCTTCCAGATATCCGGAGCCAAGGTCGGCTCGCCATCGCCGGCAAAAGTCACGCGCAGAGGCCGGATTTGGTCGAACACGCTCGTGAACTGCTCGAGACTCAAACTCCTCGGCCGAAAGACATTCTTCTCGCGCACGCAGAAGGCACACTTCAGATTGCAGACTGTCGTGGGTTCGATCTGCAGGTGCAGCGGCTTCGACCAGGCCTTGTGGGGCCTCGCGAGAACGGCAATGCCGGAGTTGAGAAGGCGCAGTGTTGTTGCCATGCGGGTCTCTGATTCTATCCCCGCCACCCGGGAACTGTCACAGCCAGTCCTCGGCGTCCGAGGAGTCCTGCGTAGACGTGTTGAATCGGCTCCACAGCCTGCATCCAGCTGCAGTTCTGTCTGGCAAGATCCACGTGCCGCTGGCGCTCTTGTTGCAACTGGGAGAGCGGCGCAGCCATCCAATCCGACAGCGCTGCAATGAGGGCGTCCTTCGACCCTGCCTTGAACAGGCGTTGGCAACCGACGCGCTCGAGGAGTTCCTTCACGCCGCCCACATCGCTGCCGAGAATGCTTTTTCCGGCCGCGGCCGCCTCCAGCGGCTTCAGCGGCGTCACCAATTCCGTGAGGCGCACGGAGAGCCTCGGATACACCAACAGATCGATGAGCGAGTACCAATCGTCCACGGCCGCATGCGGCACACGACCAGGAAGGATCACTCGCTCCCCGAGGCCGGCCGCCTGCACTGCGGCGCGTACGGCACCTTCGTCCTCGCCGCCACCAAGCAGCAGCAGCTTCACATCGCCGCGTGTGCGTGCGATGTCAGCAAAGGCCTCCACCAGGAGAGGCAACCCCTCGTACCGGAAGAAGGACCCGACGAATCCCACCACGCGCGCGGCGCCCAGACCGGCTTTCGCAGCGAAGCTCTCGTCCCGCGCACGCGGCACGAATCGCGCAGCATCCACACCATTGGTGATGACATGGACCTTGGCCTCATCAATGCCACGCTGCACCAGATCCTGTCTCAATCCTTCGCAGATGGTGACGACCGCCGACGCGTCACGACAGAGGCGCGTTTCGGAATTGCGCACCTGGCGATAGGTGAACCCGTTCTCGCGGATCTTCCCCTTGTCCACTGCATCGTCTTCCCAGAAGGCGCGAATCTCGTAGACCCACGGCAGACCAAGACGCCGTGCTGCGCGCCGCGTCGCCCAACCATTGAAGATGGGCGAGTGCGCGTGAAGCACCTGCGGAGCAAAACCCTCTGCGACTTCGATGATGCGCTGCTCAAGAGCTGCGGTCATCGGCCACTCTCTCAGGATCGGAACGGGACGCAGCAGCCGGGCCACAAGACCGCCCGGCTGACTCGTGCGGTGAAACGGAATCCCCTCGAGCGTTTCCTCGAATGCTCCGCCAGCAGGATGGCGCGCGGAACTGAGGACACGTGCATCGATGCCGAGCTCCCGCTGGCAGGCGACCACGTAGCGGCTGCGGACGGCATAGCCGGAGAGCTCAGGAATCGTGTGATCCTGAATGTGCAACACCCGCATGGACATTCCCCGCATGGTATCGACCGCGGACGGGGACTCTCTTCGCCACTGTCGAACATCCGTGACGATGCCGGTTCAGACGCTTGCCATGAGCGCGGCACACCTGCAAGATGCGCGCCTTGCCGCGCCTTTCGAACATCATCGCGTCGCTTCTCCTCGTCCTGTGCTGCTGGGCTTGCAGCACGGTCTTTCCCGCGCGCAGCGACACGCTCGCCGCCGGCCTCGGAAAGCTCGGCGATGTCCAAGGCCTGCCGGAAGAATCCGACGTGATTCTGGTGCCAGATCTCCACGAGACCCATGGCAGCATCACCGGCGGCGGCCAACTCTGGACGCGGCACCGCAAGTGGCAACTGCGGGCTCTGCGCTTCATGGCCCTGAAGGGCTGGACACTTCTCGGCGCCGAACATCGCGAGGGCCCGCTGCCCGATGAAGAGCTCGCGCGTTCGCAACGCCGCTCCTTCGAAGAGGCCCTCGAAAGCGGCGTCGACCCCGACAGCCTCAACATGTTCATGCCGCTCCGCGTGCAGTGGGAAATACCGCAACTCACGGTGCTCGGCGTGGAGGACAAGACGCTCTACGACGCCGACGTGCGTGCACTCGACGACATCAATCGTCTCAGGCGGACGGATGGGTTGCCTGAAGACCAGAAACTCACAGCCATCCAGCAACTCGTGGCGAACATCGTCTCGCACAAGGATGCTCGGGGCCGCGCGGCAGCGGCCAACCTGCATGCGGCCATGCTGCGCCTCGGACACCAGCGAGCTGTGTTGCTGCTTGGCGCAGGCCACATCGCATCAGCGCACGAGGAACTCACCCGCCTCGGCCACCATGTGCTGCTCTTCCGTTCTGATGCACTGGAACCTCTCTTTCGCTCGCTGCGCTAGACTCTCTGCATGGCTGATGCGCGGGCGCCGCTCGCTGGATGGCGTGAGAGAGAGCTCCCGCTTCTCCTCTTCGCAACCGCGCTGATCTTGCTGCACGGCCTCTGGTTCGCTTTGGATGAGCGCGGCCCCTTCGCCGACCAGTTCCGGTACTACGAGCAGGCCCTGCATCTCAGAGGTGACAAGCTCGCGGAGGCTCACCCTTCACATCCACCGCTGTACTCAGCCCTCGCTGCGCTCGTCCCGGGTCAGAGCTTCCACGCCCTGCGCTGGCTGAATCTCGGGCTTGCCCTCGCCACGCTGTGGCTGATGCACGCCTTCGCTCGACGCCACCTGGAACGCGCTCCGGCTCTCGCTGCTCTGGCCTTGACCGTTGCCGCTCCGCTCACGGTCTCGGTGCAGCATCTTTTCTACATTGAGACACTGCTCCTGCCCCTTGTGCTTGCCACGTGGCTTGTTCTCCCGGATACGACGCGCCCTGCAACCGCGCGGCGCATGCTCGGCCTGGGCGCCATCATGGGCCTCGGCCTGCTGGCGAAGTGGACCTGGCCCATCTTCACCTTGCCCGCGCTTGTACTAGCCTGGCGTCAAGCGCCGCTGCGCATGTGGATTCTCGCCAGCGCAACGGCCGCCGTGGTGGCAGGCCCGTGGTACATCACTCATTGCGGCGATATCACGAGCTTTGTCTCGACCGGCGTGCTCGGCGGTGCGGGACATATCTCGACAGTGACCGGCAGCGAAGGCTGGCTCCATTACCCGAAGGCTCTGGCCGGGTCGTGGTGCGGCGTCGCCCTCATGCTTGCCGCAACGCTCGGCACCCTCGCGTGGCTGCGCCGCGACGCGCGGCGCGGACTCACGCTTGCTCTCGGCGTGCTTCTGCCTCTCGCAGTTTTCACCATCGTGCCCACCAAGAAAGTGAGGCATCTCCTCCCCATCCTGCCCCTGCTCGCGCTCTTGGCCGTGGAAGGTCTCTTGCAGCTCACCGCACTGCGTGCGCGCGCGGCCATGCTTCTTGCACTCACTCTCACCGCTCTCGCTGTCGCGGTCGGCACGAGTTTTCTTGCGAGCGATGTCCAATCGAAGAAGGTGCTCGGACTGCCCATCGCCATGCGTCCGCATGGCGATGACCCGGGGCCGCCGCAAACCGCCTCCGTCCTGCAGCCGCTCATAGCGCTGGTTGCCGCATCCGTAGCGCCGGACAGTCGGGTCCTGCTCGCGTTCCACTTGCCCGAGCTCCGCGACACGGATTTCAATGCCGCCATGCTGGCCGACGCCAATCCGCGTCGCTTCCCTCTCCTCCCGCTCGCGCTCCCGGAACCGGAATCCTCACGGCGTTTTCCCCTCGCCACGCCGCCCGGCGCGGAAGGAACCGCAGGACTTCTGGATGCTTCGCACGTGCTGCTCCGCCGTGGGCGCCTGTGGCTGCGCGTGCAGAGCAGGTTCCCCGTACACCGGCACGCCGCGGCCGTGCAAGAGGCCTTCCTTGATCCCGATGGCACTGCCAGAGGCTGTGGAACCCTGACGCGCTTCGCCGCAGCCGACGGCACGGCGCTGGAACTGTGGGCGCCTTTGGAAGCCTCTCCCGCGCGCCACATGCTGCAGCGCCTTGCTCTCCGCGAGGACCCCGACCACGACCTCGCATGGAGAGCCGTCGATGGCGCTGTGCCACCGGCCGGGCAGCGCGCGCGTCGACTGGTGGATCTCGGCATCTGGCCCGCAGCAGCTCTGGATCTCGACACAGAAGACCCGCTGCGCCGCAAAGTGGCGGTGCGGGCGATTCTGCAGCAGCACAGTCACATGACCGCGCTCCTTGAACGTGTTGCAGCCATGAGCGACGCGGAAGACAACGGCGCTGCTGCGCGGCTCCTCACACTGCGCGACGACTACTACACACGCATCGACGCGGCTCCGATCCTCGCGAGACTCGTCGCCGAGCATCACTCGCAAGGCGATCAGCGCGCAGTGCTGCGCTGGGTCCAACGCGCTCTTGCTGCACATGTCCTTGACGGCAGCGAGGCTCGCGTACTGCTGGCGCAAGCGGGAGAAGCCGCGGGGCCGTCAGCGCGCGACGCCTTGATCGAACACCTCGCGGAGCGCGTGCGCACTGGTCCGGCTCCGCGCTGAGTGCTCCACTCAGAGTCCATACCAGGTTCCGGCTGCGAGAAGTTCACCGGCCGCCGTCACAAAACTCACGTTATAGGGTTGCCCCGTGAGCAGCGGCACAATCGGAGAACTGGATTCGTAGGCGATCTCTTCGAGGCCCGCTGGGGGCTGACCGCCGCCCGGCGTGGCAATCAGTTCGTGGAACTGCGCTGCAGCCATGAGCGACGTCAGCAACTCCGGCGGAATGGTCCAGCCATTGATTTCGAGGCTGTAACCCAACCCGCCGAGGTAGTTGCTGGCAGAGACACTCCATCCCAGTCGCCCGAGCGGGGTCAGCCAGACACACAGGCCCGTGGCGCGAGCAGTAGCGCCCGCCCCCTCATAAAACGAAACGTCGTCGATGATGCCTGCGCTGGTCACGTTGCAACGCACCAAGCACGGCTGGGAGGTAATCGCGCCGGTCGAAAAATCGGCGAGCAGATTCCCCACGCGGTCGAACAACGCCATCTGTCCGTTGACCGGATACCAGTTGAGCGCAACCCGCAGCTCTCCGGCGCCGGGGACCAGCACACTCGCTTGCGGAATCCCGGGTGCGGAGAGCACCGCAGAGATGCCACCAGTCGCCCGGCGCAATTCAAGCAAGACCTGATTGGACGCACCGGGGCTTGTCCCGATGATGAGACTGCCCGCGAGACTGCCGACAGCTCCAGTGGCTTGCACATCACAGCCCACCCACACAGGAACCGCGTGGAAAGCCTGGCCGCCGCGGAGATCGAGGCTCGCGGTTCCGTTCGCGGCACTGACACGTCCGTCCGAAGTGAACACGAGATTCGCACTCGGCAAGGCGTCGCTCAGTATGCCTTCGGTGAAGGAATAGAATCGATCGCTGTTTCCCCACGGAGCCGGTGTTCCTGCCAACCCGCCAATAACGAGCGTGGTGCCCACCTGGTGGAACTGGGCCGCTTGGCCATTCACCGTCAGGCTTCCCACGGGCCAGCCCCAGGGGATGAAGAGTGTCGTCAGCAACGCACTGGAAGCGGGGCCTTGATGCTCCACACTCACGTGGCCATCCATGACGGAAACGGAGATGGGCAGATTGGAATTCACCAGTTGAGTGCCCTGACTCACGAGCATCGAGCCCTCAAGCAGTGCATATCCCGAGACCAGATTCCCGATCCGCCGCACCCAAAGCATGCGCCCGTCGCTCTGTTCCGTCTGGTCGCTCGCGGTCACTCCGCTGCGCGCGCCGAGGATCTTGTGCCGCCGTCCGCCGATGTCGAACGCTCCACCGCTGACACCAGCCGCAGCCTGCAGCGGCGCGGTGAACTGCGTGGCTACCGCGGCGGCATGCACGCTCATGAAGGTCCGCTCTCCGGCGGCAGCGCCGCCGCGCACAACGTGTGGCCAGCAAGTCAGCGCACTTGCAGCCGTGAGCGTGGCCGCACCGGGCACAAGCGTCACGGGGTCACCGAGCCAGAAGGAGCGCAAAGTGGACCCTCCCACGTTCATCAGGGCCGGACTGGAAAAGGTTCCGAGTCCGGTCCACGGTCCTGCGGCATTCCAGCGCTCCTCGAAGACGACGCTGCCTGTCCCCCCGGTCGCCACATCGTCCATCACCACCAGGAATGGCGCGCTCTCATCCTTCACCAGCAAGATGCTGCGCTGCGCGCGGGAGAGCATCCACATGCCGGCGTGGTCACCACGTACGTGGTCCACACCCGACTGGCGCGAGACGAGGCGGGCCTTCACCGCACCGCCGAATCTCCCGTCCGTTCCGGGCGGAGCAAAGTGGTTCGCGCTGGCGAAGGCTCCCGCACCCTGCACGGTGACGATGTTGTGATCCGCGTGCTGGGCATCGAGGAAGGCTCCACCGTTCTGCGCATAACCGCGGTCCATGACGTGGATTTTCCCACCCATACCGAAGCTGAGGTGGCCGTCATCTTCGTGGGCATGATTCATCCACTCATCACGGATCATGTAACTCACGTCGAAGGCCTGCGCTCCGGGACGTGCTGTATGCAGGAACGCGAGCGCCCCGTTGCCCAGCGCAGCGTTGTTGTGAGTCTTGTTCCAGCCGGCACCCAGCGTCGCCGATGGCAGGTTGAGGTTGTCGCGAAAAAGCGCGGAGGTGACGAGCGGCGCCTCGGGAAGGAGATTCTCCGGATAGTGCAGGATCAGGCTGATCCATGGCGAGTAGGCAAAGGTGCTCGCGTCCACCGTGATGGGCTGCTTCTGTTCCCACCGGAGCAACGCATGCAGTCCCTCGGCATCGCTGGTACGATCGACCGTGTGATAGAGAACGGGATCGAAACGCAACCCGCGATGCGTGGGTGACGAATCCCCCATCCACGGCGGCGCATCACCACACAAGGCCATGCCGTAGAAACGCGGTGTCTTCAAGATGTTCGTCCCGGCAATGCGGTCGCCGAAACCCGCATGCCACCCCGCGAGCATTGCGTGCAACGCGTACTCAGCTCCATAGCACGCATAACCGAAGGACTCGTCAATGCTGCCATCCGGGCTGATGGCATCGAGATAACCGTCTCGGATGAAATCCAGACGCGACGCGATGCTCGCCGGAATCGACGCCAGTTGCGAATCGCCCCAGATAGCGAGCAAGGCAACAGCAATGCCGCTCGCGAGGCCAAAGCTGTGGTTGTCCGTTGCGCCGCCGTACGCTGAAAGCGGACCTGCACCGGAACTCCCGAGCTGCAACGCGGCAATCCACTGCTCGAGTTTCGAGACCACCAACGCGCGTTCGCTGACGCTCAGCAAGGGATGGATGAGGTCGTAGGTGATCCCCATGGCTGCGGGGTAGGTGCCGTTCACGTAACCGTTCTGCCCGGTGGGTGTGAGCGCGTTGAGACAATTCCACGTGCCCGCGACGAGCAGTGCCTTGGCGCTGGTTCCCGCAGCCGCGTCACCGGCCACACGCCAGCGGAAGGCCTGCTCGGTCATGAAGCGCAAGCTGCGGTAGACACGCCACGACTCCTGCGAACCACCAGGACAAAGTCCGCTCGACGTTCCGCACTGAAACGCGTACGAAGTGCTGAGCTGCGCGAAGGCCAGCGCCGCACGCGAGCCCGGTGTCGCGATACGTTGTTGAACCACGGCCAGTCCCGTCGCTGGAAACAGGAGCCGCGGTCGCGGAGGTGGAGCCGTTGGCACTGGAAAGGAGACAGACTGCGCCCCTGCAGCCGCAGCCAGCATCAACAACATCGGAATGAGTGTTCGCATCACAGGGCGGGGAACCAGTGAAGAAATCTCGCAAGATCGGCGGATCCCGCGGATGGGCAACATCTTGCAGTGACCAGCCCCACTTCCGCTAGAGGACCTTTCAGGGTTGCGGGTTTTTCGATGCCGCTCCAACTCAGGTGCCGACGAGTGCGCTGGTCACCTGCGGCCGTGAGACGGGCTGCTAGCATCGGCGTGCCGGGGTGACCGGGTGATCGCGTCGGAGCAATCCGCCGAGGAAAGTCCGGGCTCCACAGGACGAGGTGGTGGGTAACGCCCACCGGCCGCAAGGCCCGGGAAAGTGCCACAGAGAACAGACCGCCGAGGGCCGCGTTCGCGCGGCTCAGGCAAGGGTGAAACGGTGGGGTAAGAGCCCACCGCCGCTCCGGTGACGAAGCGGGCACGGCAAACCCCACCTGGAGAAAGGCCAAATAAGCTGGAATTCCCGCCAACAGCGGGGGTGGCGCGGTCCGCGCCAGTCGACCAGCGGGTAGGCCGTTTGAGCTGCACGGCAACGTGCGGCCTAGATGCATGATCGCCGCGGTCCCGCGAGGGGCCGCACAGAACCCGGCTTATGTGTCACCCCCCGCGGGGCTCGAGGTCAACCCTCGGGCCCCGCGTCCTTTTCTCAGGAGCGCACTGGGGCATCGTCCACTGCCTCGCAGACGATGTACCGATGCTTCCCAGAGGGCAGGGGCTCGAATCCGTTCACGAACGCGACGCGCAGCGGGAGTTCCGGCCCCAGAACCTGCGCGACTCCCCCGGCAAGGCGGGCCTGTACATCCTCGCGCGCGCAGCCAGGCCCCACTTCCACCGCCACGTCAAGAGACAGATCAGCACGCTGAATGCAACGGAATCGCTGCACTCCCGGGACATCGCGCAGCATGTAGATGAGCGCGAGCCCGTGCACACGCGTGCCGTCCCGCTTGCGCACACTGTCTGTCATTCTCCCCGCCACCGAGGCCAGGACCGGATGCGGCAGACCGCAGTTGCAAGGGGAACCAAACGCGGCCCGGTCACCCGTGCGATACCGAATGAGCGGATACCCGCGCGCATGGAGATTGGTGACCACCACCTCGCCTTCGCTGCCGTACGGCACCGGGCACCCTGCGTCATCGAGCAATTCGACATGCACGGCATCGTGCATGAGATGCAGGGTTCCGCGCGGGCAGCCGTGAGCAATGAGACCGCCATCCCGGCATCCAAACTCATTCGCGAGCGGAGCCGCGAGCCGCTCTTCGATGACGGCACGATCTGCGGGCAACAAGACCTCTGCGGTCGAGACCACCAATTTCAGTTCACCAGGTGCGAAGCGCTCATTCCGCTCGGCGAGAAAGCGTGCGTATCGCGCAAGGGCGGATGCGTAGCCGTAGAGAAGGTCCGTCCTGCCCCCACCGAGGACGGACCTGAAGCCAGCCATGGTTTGTGCGTTCAACTGAAACGCCGGAAGGAGCCGCCAACCAAGTGCCCACGCGGCACAACGGCGCAGCCCGCTGTACGCAGCGGCCTCGATGGGAGAACCCCAAAGATCCGTTTCGCGCATCCCGGGATGCACACCAAACCACGCACGCCCGCGCGCCTTGGCCGCGAGCTGGCTGGCCTCACGCTGCTGATCGCTGAAAAAACGCAAGGGTTCGCCGCTGCTGCCGCCCGTCGCCAAAGGGATGAGCGCTCCACGGAATCCGGTCGCTTTCAATCCATCGCCCGCCGCACGTACCGCGGACTTGTCGAGAACGGGAAACCGCGCGAGGTCCGACGCCGCTCGAATCTCCGCAACCCGTTCGCGGTAGTACGGCACGCGCGCGGCCGCATGTTGGAGCAACGCGACGAGGAGCTCATCATGTCGCACCTGCAACTCTGCCGTGCTCAGACGGTCATGAGCTGCGTACAGGCGGAGGAAGCGATTCGTCGGACGCCCGCGCAGCACTTCGTGCAGCGGATGGATGACGCGACGCACCAGAGCGCGGGGCAGCATGGCTCGCGGGAGTTTATCCCCGCTGCATCACTCCGCCGCGAGGAGACGCGCACAACCGGGACACGGAGGGAGCTTTCCCGCGCGCGCCCCTGATTGCAGTTGAGGCGTGAGCCGCGTGCCACAGGCTGAGCAGAATCCCTCGCCTCCAAGGGCAGAGAGCCCGTGATCGCCGGCAGTCTGGCGTGCGGATTCATAGGCCATGCGCACTTGGGCGCTCACACGGTTGGACACATCCGCACGCTCTGCAGGCAACCTCGCCAGCACCGCAGCCGCTTCCGCCGCTTCCGTGGCGGCCTTCTCGCGCCGCACACCCAAGCGGGCCTCCCGTTCGGAAAGCACGCTGCGGCGCCCGTTCAGTTCCTTCTCCACACGTTCGGCCAGTTCCATGCTTTCGAGAATCGCGCTTTCAATGGCCGAAGCTTCGATGCGACGCCCGGCGATCTGGCCGTCCATGCGGTCCATGTCCGCCTTGGACTTCAACTGCAGTTTCTGATCTTCGTTGCGTGCGATCTGCTGCTCGACCGTCTTCAGTTCCAGTTCGCGCGTATGCAAACGCGCCTGCAGCAACTTGAGCTGCTGGGTGAAGGTGTCCAGCTCCGCACGGAGCACGCCCAAGGCTGCATCTTCCGCCTTGAGCTCCTTCGCACGTGCTTCCGCCGCGCGCGCGAGCTTTGCCGCGGTGCGATCCAGCTCTGCGAGTTGGCGCAAGGCACCGAGTTCCGTCGCGTGAATGCTCAGGAGCCCGGCTCCTCGATGAAACCCTCGAGCTGCCGTGCTCGACGCGGATTCTGGAGCTTCGCCACCGCCTTGGCCTCAATCTGACGGACGCGCTCGCGCGTCACCTTGAAGATGCGGCCTACCTCTTCGAGGGTGTAGGTGTAGCCGTCCCCGATGCCGTAGCGCAGTTTGATGATCTCGCGCTCGCGGTAGTTGAGGGATTGCAGGACCTCCTCGATCTTGTCCTTCAACATGCGGTGCGTCGCCGTGATCACCGGCGATTCCGCCGCGCGATCCTCGATGAAATCACCGAAGTACGAATCGTCGCTCTCGCCGATGGGCCGGTCGAGACTGATGGGATGCTTCGAAATCCGCGTGACGCGTCGGACTTCATCCACCGCGATGCCCGATTCGCCCGCGATTTCCTCCACCGTGGGCTCGCGGCCCATGTGCTGCAGGAGGCGCTTCTGCACATTGCGCAGCTTGCTCATGGTCTCGATCATGTGCACCGGAATAAAATTTCTTCAACAGCAATGTTGCAAAAAGAAGGATTGCAACCTATTCAACTTGGACCAAAAGAAGGGTTGGCACTTATTAATGGCACACAATTTATTTTGGCACATGCAGCAAAAGCAGTT
>SXGT01508495.1_pt1 | contig 103518 bp, 92 predicted proteins | sample 3176221 | NCBI WGS metagenome assembly SXGT01 (sample SAMN11356862, study PRJNA531348) | freshwater metagenome | isolation source: freshwater sample F1-120 | place: China: Fuxian Lake, Yuxi | collected 2017-12-25 | reverse complement strand
GGGAAGCTCGCCACTCGCTTCATCGCGGAGGGCCGGACGGTCTCGTTCGCGGCGGGAGACACGTTTCGCGCCGCCGCGGTGCAGCAGCTCGAGGTGTGGGGGAAGCGCGTCGGCGCCGCGGTCGTCAAGGGCAAGGACGGCGCGGATCCCGGCGCGGTCGCGTTCGAGGCGACCCAGAAGGCGATCGAGGGCAAGGTGGACGTGCTACTGGTCGACACTGCCGGTCGGCTCCAGACGAAGGCACCCCTGATGGACGAGCTGCGCAAGGTCCGGAAGACCATCGCGAAGGCGCTCGACGGCGCTCCGCACGAGACGTTGCTGGTGCTCGACGCAACGACCGGCCAGAACGCCCTGGTGCAGGCGCAGATGTTCAAGGACACGGTCGACCTCACCGGAATCATCCTCACGAAGCTCGACGGCACCGCGAAGGGTGGCGTCGTGCTCGCCATCGCCGACGAGCTGAAGGTGCCCGTTCGCTACGTGGGCCTCGGCGAGCGAGCCGAGGATCTGCGGGAGTTCTCGGCCGAGGAGTTCGCCATCGCCCTCTTCGGACAGGGCGACGACGAGGCCCGGGCCGCTTGAAGCTTTTCGTTGCTTCCCGCGTAAATCGCGTGTTAAGTTCTCGCGCGCCTCTCGGTGTAGTACTGCCGCGACCGCTCCGCTGTACCCAGATTCGTTTCCATTCGTTAGCGCTGCGTAAGGGGTTGCGATGAATTCTCCGAGCGAGCCTCGTCGAGGCGAGCGGAAATCTTCCAGGACGGTCTCGAGGTCGCTCTCCAGGCTCTCATGTGCGGCCCTCGCGGGTGCCGCTGCGGTGGCCCTCGTGGCCGTCGTGGCTCCGTCGTCGGCGATGGCCCAGGGAAAGAAGGGCGGTAAGCCCGCCACGACTCCTGCGGCGGGCGCGGCGGCGGGTGGCGACATCGAGATCGACGATCCGAACAGCCAGCCCGGCCAGCCCGGCGCGGCGGACCCTGGCGCCGGCGGGGGCGGTATCTGCGACATCGACCCCTCGGTCTGCTCCAAGCCGGCGGACGTGGCGGCGGCCGCCAAGAAGACGGTACACGCCGAGATCTACGCGGTGCAGCAGATCTACGCGCTCCGCTACCACCGGTTCGAGGTGCAGCCGTACTGGGCGTTCTCGCTGAACGACCAGTTCGTCAGCCACAACGGCCCCGGGCTCGGGATCAACTACTACATCACCAACGTGCTCGCGGTCGGCATCAACGGCAACCTCTACTCCGGGTTCAACGTCGACTCCGACTTCAACTTCCAGAACCGCCGCGCCACGCGCGTCGCGGTGCCCCTCAACGAGTACCAGTGGGGAGCCAACCTGAACTTCACGTACGTGCCCATGTACGGCAAGTTCGCGGGGTTCGGCGACTTCATCTTCCACTACGACGCTTACGTCGTGGGTGGTGTCGGCGCCATCTCGACCAGGCCCATCCCGGTCATCGATCCGGACAACCGTAACTTCCCCTACAAGCCGAAGATCGCCTTCAACGCGGGCCTCGGCCTCCGGATCTTCTTCAACCGCTGGTTCGCGGCCGACCTCGAGCTGCGCGACTACATCTACAACGAGCAGCTCGAGAGCCTGTCGATCGGCCGCACCCAGAAGGAGCAGCAGGACCAGAGCACCTGGTACGGCGGCAACAGCCTCACCAACAACGTCGCGGCCCAGCTCGGGGTCACCATCTTCTTCCCATTCAGCTGGGAATACCGGCTCCCGAAGTGAGGATGGCCATGCACAAGACCAGAAAGCACCTCCTCCTCTCCGCCGCCGCCGCCGCGTTCGTCGCCGTGGCTTCGTACGCTCCACGCGCCGACGCGCAGGAGATCCAGCTCACGGGTCCGCTCGCTGGAGCGCCCGCCGTTCGCAAGCTCCGCCTGTACCGCGAGGGCCGGATCGACATCGAGCCGAGCGTCTCCTTCACGCTCCTCGACGAGTACCGGCGCACGATCATCCCGGGAGCGACGCTCCAGTACAACGTCACGGATTACCTCGGCGTCGGGGTTTGGGGCGGCTACGGGGTCATCTCCCTCGCGACGGACCTGACGGATCAGATCGACAGCACGGCGGCGCGCAACTCGCGTACCGCTCCCAACGTGAACCACTCGGGCACGGACGCGGCGTCCTTCGCGAAGGGCCCGTCGTTCGCGGACCAGACCGCGAAGCTGACGTACTTCATCGCGCCGCAGGCTCAGTTCGCGCCGTTCCGGGGCAAGCTCGCAATCTTCCAGAAGTTCTTCGTGGACACCGATCTCTACGTCCACGGTGGCCTCATCCTGGTCGGTGTGCAGGAGCGCGGGAGCTGCGGCTTCGAGGGCAAGCCGGCGTGCACCGATCCGAAGTCGTTTGCGCTCGAGTCGCGCACCGCGGTGGCGCCCACGTTCGGCCTCGGCCTGTCGTTCTACACCTCGAACCTTCTGTCCTTCCGCCTCGAGTACCGCGCGTTTCCTTTCTCCTGGAACCGGCCTGGCTTCGACCAGCGCGGCAGCGGCAACAACGCCAAGGCTCCGGACAACAAGGTCGACGGCGAGGACCAGACCTTCAAGTTCAACCAGATGATCACGCTTGGCGTGGGCATCTCGCTCCCCGGCCAGCCGAAGACGAGCGACTGAGCTCGCGCTCCGACCTTCGTGGGCGGCGCCGAGCTGTGACCTGGGCGAGGGGCCTGAGGGCTCCCCCATGCAACCTGTCCGGCGCCTGCTTCCGCGCGACGCGACGGAAGCGAGCTTGCCCGAGCTTGCGCGGGCGATCCCGCGGCGGGGCTAGGGAGCGCGCTTCAGGAGCTTGCCGTCGCCGTCGATGGAGTAGGCGGGCGGGAGCGCCCTGCGCATGTCGGCGCGAAGATCCTCCTCGACGGGCCATCCGCGCAGGATGAGCCCGTCGCACACCTTGTTCTTGATGCGGATGCTCTCCTCGTCGGCGAGCAAGGCGACGAGCGCGGGGACGCTCGAGGGGTCGTCCTGCGCGAGCACGGTCGCCGCCGCGGCGAAGCGTGCGTCGTCGTTCACGTCCTCCAGGAATGGCTCCACCGCCTCACGGATCTTGGGGCTCCGGTAGTCCTCGAGGGCGACGAGGATCTGGAGCTTCGGATCGATGAACTTGGCGTACTCCGTGTCCCACCGGGAGAGCCAGGCCAGGAGCTCGTCGATGAGCTCCTCCTCGGTCTGCAGCTCCTTCATGAGCTTCATGGGCCAAGCGAGGCTCTCGGCCTTGGCGGCGAAGGCCCGGATCACTGGAACGGCGTCGCCACCGACCTTGAGGATGCCCTCGAACGCGAGGTCCTTCTCCTCCTGGTCGGTGATCGACGGGTCGATCATGAAGGTGAAACGCTTCAGGAGCGCCTCCGCGGCCTCGGGCGTCGCGAGGGCGGCGAGCTCTTGCAGGGCCTCCTGGCGATCGTAGTTCTGGGCGCGCTTGCTGCCGGCGGCCTCGGCCCACTTCGCCGCGGCGCTCCTGGCCCTGCCGTCCCCGCCGGTCTTGTCCTTGGTCTTGGTCTTGAAGAGGTCGAAGATGCCCATCGTCAGCGGCGGATCGAGCGTAACATCAAGCGATCGGCACGGCGAGGAGCGTCACGCCCTCGGAGCTCGAGCGCACCTGGTAGCGGACCGGACGCCCCTGCTTCTGCGCCGCGTCTTGCTCCATCCCCTGGATGCGAGAGACGAAGGCAGCCTCCGTGATGTGGTCCGTCCCCTCGCCGAGCACCTTCTTGGCGGCGATGTATTCGCCATAGATGCGCGCGTAATACGCGTCGGCGGCCTCGCTGGCGAGCGCGCTTATGGAGGCGGCGCTGAGGGCGTCGGCGGGGATGTCGGGGGAGCTTCCAGGATCGACGGCCATGGCCTCCTTGAAGTCGGCGGCCGTGGGCGCCATCGAGGAGCGGCCCTGCTCGTCGGTGGTGTCCTCCTCGATCCCCATCAGCTGGTTCAGGAGCTGGTTGATGCGGTAGGCGAGGCCGCCGAGCTCGGCGTGGTCGAGCTCGAAGCGTTTGTCCGTCTGGCCGTTGAGGACGAGCAAGAGACCCTCCTCGAGCTCGGTGATCGGCGCCAGGATGTATCCCCCGAGGAACCACCCCGCGAATCCGACGAGGATGAGACCGAGAGCGGTGACGCCGAGGATGGGGAACGCCATCGTCTCCACGCCGGGGACCAGGGTCCGGGGGGAGATCGTCGCGAGCGCCGCGTGGTGGCCGTCGCCGAGGCCGTCAAGGGGAGCGGCGGCGACGAACACTTCTCCGGCGGGCCCGGTGAAGACCTGGCCGCTCTTGAAGACGGACTTGAGATCGCCTTGGCTGCGCTCGACCGTGGCCTTCACTTCCTCGCTCGAGCTCGATCCCGCTGCGGCGCGAAGGCCGTCGCCCTCTGCCACGATGACGGCGACGCCGCGGCCCGTCGTGGCCTCCGCGACCTGCGCGAGCTCGTCGTTGAGCGGCATCCCGATCACGAGACCGTGGCCCCGTTCGTCGCGGATGGGCGCGTAGACCGCGAGGAGCTGATCGCTCCGCTCCTTGCTCACCCACACGTCCGCACCGGATTGGCCCTTCGCGAGCGCCTCCTTGAGCCCCGGGTAGGGGGTGCCATAGTCGTCGCCGCGCGAGAGCGGCGTGCCGTTCCGGCCGGTGACCTTGCCCGCCTTGTCGACGATCATGACGAGCGTCGGCGGGCTCGAAGGGAACTCCTTCTTCGCGCTGACCAGGATGGCGTCACAGGCGGCCATGGCCGCGTCGCCGCGCGCCGTATCCGTCGCGCGTGACACCGCGTCCCTCGGCCCCGGCTCGGTCGCCCGGGAGGCCGCCCACTGGGCCATGCGGAGGGCGTCGACCTGCAGGCGTGCGGAGGCGCCCTGCACGTCGCGCTTCGCGCGCTCCGACAGGAGTGGGGCGCTGGTCGCCGCCGCGATCAGCGACTGACGGACGATGACGAACGCCAGCACACCGAGGATGAGGACGATGATGGCGTGAACGGCGATGATCTTCTGGCGCATGGCTCCCCGGGGACGCGGACGTGCTAGCCTGCCGGGCACGCGGCCCCCCAGGAAGGACGGGGGCGCGCGCGTGGCTGGCGTGTCGGCGGAATCTCGACGGGCAAGCTACCATCCACCCGTTCGCGCCCGCAACCCCCCTCCCCTGCAGGCGCGATAAAACTCCCGAGAAAATCCGCATGGCCATCGCTCCCCGCGCCCACGAGACGCCCCACGGCGACGGCCCGTCCGCAGCGGGCGAACAGGTCTGCCTGCTCGTGGACGATCCTTTGTTCTCGCGGCACGAGCCACCCGCGTATCACCCCGAGCGCCCCGAGCGCCTCGTGGCCGCGCGGGCCGCGGTCGCGAGGGCGCCGGCGCGCTGGCAGCCAGTACCTGCCCGCGACGCCACGCGCGAGGAGCTCGGGCGAGTGCATGATCCGCGGTTCCTCGATCGGCTCGGCAGCCTCGCCGGACAGGTCGGCTACATCGATCCGGACACGTACGTGGGCGCGGACTCCGTCGCAGCCGCCGTCCGCGCCGCCGGCACCCTCATCGCAATGGTCGACGCGCTGGCGGCGGGCCCCCTCGCGAAGGGGGTGGCGCTGCTCCGACCACCCGGCCACCACGCCCGTGCCGCCCAGGCGATGGGCTTCTGCCTGCTGAACAGCATCGCCATCGCCGCGGCGCATGCCCGCGCCTCAGGCTTCGAACGCGTGGCGATCGTCGACTGGGACGTCCACCACGGTAACGGCACGCAGGAGATCTTCCTCACCGAGCCGAGCGTCCTCTACGTGTCGACACATCAATACCCGTTCTACCCCGGCACCGGCGCCGTCGAGGAGACGGGGGACGCCGACGGCCGGGGTTACACCGTCAACGTGCCGCTCGGCGCGGGCGGGGGGGACGCGATCTACAGGGGCGCCTTCGAGCGCGTGATCCTGCCGGTCCTCGAGGGTTTCGCGCCGGATCTGGTCCTCGTCAGTGCTGGCTTCGACGCGTCGGCGCGCGATCCGCTCGCCGAGATGGCGCTCGGACCGGACGCGTTCGGGTGGATGGCGCGCGAGCTCGCTCGCGTGGCGGACGCGTCGGCCCGAGGCCGGATGGCCCTCGTGCTCGAAGGCGGCTACGACCTCGTCGCCCTGGAGGCCGGGCTCACGAGCGCCATCGCGGGGATGCTCGGCGACGCCGCCGACATCGGACGTGACGTCGACCACCCCGAAGTGGCGAGCGCCGCGAAGGTCGCCGGGCGAGCGTGGGCGGTCGCCTGACGGAACCCGCGGCGACGATGATGACGCTTGCGCACGCCGGGCGAGCGCGGTATCGACACGAGGCGCGCTCGCGCGCGTGGTGGCCGTAGCTCAGTTGGTAGAGCGCCGGATTGTGGTTTCGGCTGTCGCGGGTTCGAAACCCGTCGGTCACCCTGTCTTCCCCTGTAATTTCGGCCGGTTCCGTGCGTGAGTCTCGGCGGCGACCGGAGCTCGACCGAAACCTCCGCGGCGCCGCGTGCGCGCTCGGGCGGGGCACCTCGCGCGGATCATCGCCCCCCTCGAGGCGGAGGCCCCCGGGGACGACGAGGCGCTCGATCCCGTCGAAGAGCGCCTGCACCAGGAGCGCGAGCGCGGCCGCCGGGAGCGCGCCCTCGAGCACCAGTGAGAAGTCGTCCAGCCGGATGCCCGTCAGGATCGGCTGCCCGAAGCCCCCCCGCTGGGCCGAGACGCCCCCTCGAGGTCAAGCTCGCGGGGGCTGAGGGCCCAGATCGGCATCCGCCGCGGGTTCGACGTGCACGAAGGTGCGCGCGACCACGTCCACCGCCTCGATGGCCTGCTGCACGCGGACGCCGATGTCGTGCCCCTCCACGGCGCTCAGCGCCGGCCCGATCACGATTGTGATCTCCACGTGGAGCTGACTGCCGACGTGGTGCGCGAGGATCTCTCCCACGGCCGAGACCCCGGGGACGGCCTCTGCGGCCCGCCGCAGGGAGGCGAGGACCTCCGGGGCGGGTGCCTCGCCCATGAGGTAGCGGAGGTTCTCGCGAAGGAGCCCCGCGCCATTGTATGCAATATACAAGGACACGGGGAGCGCGAGGAGGGCGTCGGCGAGCGGGAAGCCCGCCCGAACCGTAGCCCACCCGAGGAGCGACGTGGACGTGGCCACGAGATCGTTGCGCGTATCCGTGACGACCGCCTGCATCGCGGGGCCGCGCTCGCGGCGCGCGCGCCTCGACAGCGCCGCGAGCAACCCCGCCTTGATCACGAGCTTCGCGCCGAGGACGCCCAGCGTCGACGCGTCCATGTCCGGCTCGACGTGGGCGAAGGCGGCGGCAACGGCGGATCTCCCGACCTCGAAGGCGAGCACGAACGCGAGCACGGAGGCCACCAGGGCGCCGATGGGCTCCGCCCGTCCGTGCCCGAAGGGGTGGCCCTCGTCCTTCGGCTTGGCCCCGACCCACGCGGAGACCGCGAGCACGGCGTTGACCGCGACATCCATGAGCGAGTCCGCCCCCTGCGCGAGCACGAGCTGGCTCCGCGTCAGCCAGAAGACGGCGACGTGCGCGAGGACCAGGCCAAGGTTCAGCGAGAAGACGACGACGACCCAACGGGTCGGCGAGCCGCCGCCGCTGCTCATGGCGCGCCCTGCAGCGGACGCCCGTAGGTTCGCCAGCCGTCCTCGAAGACCCGCGCGAGCCTCGCGCACACGTCCGGCTGCCGCACGAAGACGCTGACGTTGCGGCTCGAGAGGAAGTAGTCACCCTCCCAGTTGCTCGTGCCCACCCACGCATCCTCCGCATCGACGACCATGTACTTCGCGTGCGCCACGCGCGCGTAGGGGATGTCCCCTCCGGACCAGCGGGGGATGGTGAGGATGGAGACGGTGACGTTCCGCACCGTGGCCAGGGCGCGGAGGGTGTCATCCTTGGCGCCCCACGCGGAGACCATGAGGCGCACCGAGACCCCGCGCGCGGCAGCGCGGCGGAGCGCGTCGTCGAGGACGGTGAACGACGTGCCGTCGCGCGTCCGTGCCTTGTAGGTGAGCACCTGGACGAGGATCGACGCGCGCGCCCGGTCGATCCGGGCGACGAGCCGCGGGAGATCCCAGGCGTCCTCGTCCGGGAGGAGGCCTCGCGGGCTCGCCGCGAGCTCCAGGGCACCGTCCTGCGATCGCCAGGGCCCCGCCTGCGGACCACGCGCGCGCGGTTCACCTCCGGCGACCTTCCAGTCCGCGTCGAAGAGACGCGAGAGCGCACCGACGACCTGGGGCTCCCGTAGCGCGAGGCCGATCTCCTGGATGTGCTCGAGGGCACGCCAGTCGAAGTTCTGGCTGCCGACGAACGCCTCTCGCCCGTCGACCACGAAGTACTTGGCGTGCAGGATCCCACCGGTCTCGCGATCGAGGTCGAGGACCCTGACCTCGATCCCTCGCGCGCGACCGAAGCGCGCCAAAGTGTCGGGGTACTTGGACAGGAAGCTCCGGTCGACGAGGAAACGCACCGCGACGCCCCGATCGGCGGCCGCCTCGATGCGCTCGATCACACGTGAGAGCCGGCTGTCGGGGACGTCCGAGGCATAGAACTCGGCGAAGGCGAGAGAGACCCGAGCCCGATCGATCATGGAGAGCCAGACGTCATGGGCGTCCGGGATGTCGGCGTGATCGAGCGAGGTCTCGACGGGGGCGGTCTCGACGACCTCGACGATCGGCCCCGCGAGGACGGCTGGCTCGCGGGGTACCTCGATGGCGCGCCCACGACACGCGGTTGCGCCGACGACGACGGTGAACAAGAGGAGTCGGGCGCCCATCTTCACGGGCGCCCAGGCTACCAGCTGTGCGAAGCGATCCGCCGCGCTCTACTTCTTCTTTCCGTGGCGCGCGCGGCGGTGCGCCTGACGGACCTCCTTGGCCTTCTCTCGCACCGTCTGCGCCTCGTCCTTGGTCACGATCCCGTCGGCGGTGGCGCCGGTGACGACCTTCTGTATCTCCGCGACGCCGGCGTCGAAGCGGGCGCGCGCGGCCTTCTTGTCGGCCTCCGAGGCGCTGCGCTTGGCGAGTCGTTGCTCCATGTGCTCGCGCGCCTTCTTCGTGCGAGCGTCGACCTTGGCCTGGAATTCGGCTGCCTTCATGGGGAACGCGCGGGCGCCGCGCGCGCCAGCCGTCGCCTGTCCCTCGGAGGGAGCGGCGAAGGCGGTGGCGGGGATGAGGAGAGCGGTGGAGAGCGCGAGGACGATGGCTGCAAAGCGCACGGAGTCATCTACCTTTCAGGGCGTCGGCCCTCCCTCAATAAGGGTCGACGGAGCTCCGGACGCACGCGGCTTCACAAAGCTTTACGGGCCGCCCCGCCACCACGCGAGGGCCGCGGCCCCGGATAGTTGCTCATCGCCGGCCGTTTTGGAATGATCCGGGCATGAGACGACTCCTCGCGACCCTCCTCTTCCTCGGTGCGTGCGCAGAGGCGATCCCCGAGAAGGTGGTGCTCAAGCCCGAGGCCGAGGCCGTGCAGGTGGTGACGGACCGACCCAACGCGGATCAGTACGTCGCCCTCGGCGAGGTCACGGGCACGGCACAGGGCGCCGACAAGGAGGCCGTGACGACGCAGGCCAAGAACGAGCTCAGGAACCAGACCGCTCAGCGCGGGGGCACGGTCGTCAGCGTCGACTCGGTCGACCCGAGGCACGAGTGGCAGGGCCGCAGGGTCGTGGTCAAGGTCACGGGCACGGCGTACAAGCCCAAGGACTGACACCGGTCGAGCGCGTGTCTCAGAGCGGCTTTCCGGCCGCGTGATCGGCGAGCACGGTCGACTCCACCGTCTTCACCGCGGCCGCATTGTCGAAGATCACACCGAGCTCGCGGTTGTTGAGCAACGAGTTCGTCGTGAAGTTCTGCGACCCCACGTAGGCGCGGACGCCATCGGCGACGATGGTCTTGGAGTGGATCGTGGGCGTCGTCACCGTGACGACCGAGATCCCTGCGGCCTTCAGCGCTGCCATCGCGGTCTGCTGCGCGGGCGTGGCGTTGATGTTTCCGTCGAGGACGACCTTGACCGCGAGGCCACGCTTCTTCGCGGCCACGAGACCCGCCGTGACCTCGGTGTCACTGAACGTCTCGGCCTCGACCGAGAGCGTGAGCCTGGCGTTGTTGATCAGGGAGAGGATCCTCGAACGCGCGTCGGGGGTCGACGCCTGTTGCGGGGAGACCACGAGCTTTCCCTTCACGGTGACGTCGACGTTCTTGAAGTCCGCCTGGAAGATCGCCTCGGCGTCCGCCACGTCCGAGGGATCGGTGTCGACGACCAGGAACTCGCGGTTGTCGGTCGGCGAGCTGTTGGTCATGTTCATCGTCATGATCCACGCCTCGGTACCGTCGATGATGACCGACTTCTGGTGCGTGAACTGGTAGATGGGGGGCCCGTACACCACCGGGACGCCAGCGGCCTTGAACGCGTTGAACTGGCCGAGGTTCGAGTTGACGCCGTCGGGGAAGCGTCCGTTCAGGACGACCTGCACGTCCCGGCCAGCCTTCTTCGCGTCGATGATCGCCTGCTCGTACATGTTGCTCGTGAAGAGGTACATGGTGACGTGCACCGACTTCTTCGCGTTCCTGATCGCGTCCCGGAGGGCGATCCCCTTGTCGGTCCCGGGAAGGACGATCACCCGGACGGCGCTCGTCGCGGGGACCACAGGGCCCGCGTCAGGCGCGAGGCTTCCCCCTTCAGGGCTGGCCGTGGCAGAATCGTCGTCGAGGCCTGCGTCGGCCTCGGGCGCCACCGGCAGCGCGAAGGAAGGGTCGCTGCTGCACGCCGCCATGCCGTAGAGCCACACCAGCGCCAGCGCCGAAGCAAGCCGGCACGCGGAAAGTAAGCGCACCTCCCCAGGTTGACCGGAAACCCACCATGGCGCCAGAGAAATGACCCTCACCCTGCGAGGACCCTTCGTCACGATAGAACCGACCGCGCTCGGGCTGCAGAAGCGCCTCGGCCCGCGCGCCCTCGCGGACGCCGAGGCGCGCGCCGGGCTGGTGCGCGAGGCCGACATCCTCGCCGCGCTCGCGGGTCGCCACGCCCCGCGGCTCCTCTCGCGGGACGACGAGGCACCCTCGTTCGTGATGGAGGTGATCCGGGGACGCCCGCTCGACGCCTTCGTCGACGTCGAGATCGCGCGGGCGTGCTTCGCCGCCCTCGCATCGATCCACGAGGCCTCCGACGCGTACGGAGCGCTCGGCATCGTCCACGGCGACGTCTCGCCTGCCAACGTCCTCGTGGAGGACACGGCCCGCGTCGTCTACCTCGACTTCGGCCTCGCGCGGTTCAGGGGGGGTGCGCCGCCGCGGGACGGCGCGTTCCGCGGCACGGTGGGGTTCGTCGCGCCGGAGATCGCGCGCGGGGAGCCAGGGACGCCAGAGAGCGACGTGTTCGCGCTCGCGGCATCCCTCCTGACGGCCGCGATGGGGCGCCCGCTCCGGCGCGCGACGGGGCTGCACGCGGCGATCGTCGAGGCCGCCGACGAGCCCATCGCTGTGCCCGACGCACCGGAGCGCGTCCGCCCGCTCGTGCACGCCCTCGCCCCGTGCCTCGCCCTCGATCCCCGCGCGCGCCCAGCGACGGCTCGCGCCGTGCTCGAGGTCCTCCTGTGCTAAGCGAAGGGCCATGACGACGACCCGCGAGAAGGCCGGCTTCGACACCCAGTGCATCCACGCGGGCCAGTCGCCCGATCCGGTGTCGGGCGCCGTGATGGCGCCGATCGTCCTGTCGAGCACGTTCGCGCAGGACGGCCCGGGAGGCCACAAGGGCTACGACTACTCCCGCGCCGGCAACCCGACGCGGACCGCCCTCGAGGCGTGCCTCGCCGCGCTCGAGGGCGCGAAGCACGGCATCGCCTTCTCGAGCGGGTGCGCGGCGACGACGGCGGTGCTCATGACGCTCGCAGCGGGCGATCACGTGCTGGTCGGTGATGACGTGTACGGCGGCACGTTCCGCATCTTCGACAAGGTACTGAAGCACTTCGGCGTCGAGACGACGTTCATCGACATGCAGAACCCGCTCGACGTCCTCGAGGCCGTCCGGCCGAACACCCGGATGATCTGGCTCGAGACGCCATCGAACCCGATGCTCAAGATCTTCGACATCGCGGCGATCGCAGACGTCGCGCGGAGGCGCGGGCTCAAGCTCGCGGTCGACAACACCTTCGCGACCCCGTACCTGCAGCGGCCGCTCGAGCTCGGGGCGGACCTCGTCGTCCATTCGACGACGAAGTACCTCAACGGCCACTCCGACGTCGTGGGCGGGATCGTGATGACGAGCGACGACGAGCTCGGCGAGCGGCTCCACTTCCTGCAGAAGACCCTCGGCGCCTGCCCGAGCCCGTTCGACTGCTACCTGGTCCTGCGGGGCGTGAAGACGCTCGGCGTCCGCATGCGGCGCCACATCGAGACGGCGCGAGCGATCGCCGAGGATCTCACGCGGCACCCCCGCGTCGCGCGTGTCCTCTACCCGGGGCTCGAGGCCCACCCCGGCCACGCGATCGCGAAGCGCCAGATGTCCGGCTTCGGCGGGATGATCTCGTTCGAGATGCGCGGGGGCCTGGACCACGCGACGCGCTTTCTCCGGGCGCTCCGCGTGTTCGCGTGCGCGGAGAGCCTCGGCGGCGTCGAGTCCCTCGCGGAGCACCCCGCGATCATGACGCACGCCAGCCTGACCGCCGAGGCGCGACAGGCGCTCGGCATCGGCGACGGGCTGATCCGGCTCTCGGTCGGCCTGGAGGACAGCGAGGACCTGCTCGAGGACCTGCAGCGCGGCTTCGGGGCGAGCGCGTGAGCGAAAGGCATTCACGGCGGACGCGAGCTTTGGTACCGTGACGCGAGGAGTCTTGATGAAGCGCACCTTCCTTTCCGCATCGGTCGTCTGTTTCGTCGTGGTGGCCTGCTCCGATCCGCCACCCCCGACCTCCCGGGCCATCATCGAGTCGACCGTCAACGCCGTCGGCGTGAACTCGAAGCATACGCAGAAGGACTGCCCGGGAATCGCCGCCATCCAGTGGCTCAACATGGGCGGGTTCGGCAACCCGTCCACGGGCACGCTGCCGCGCGCCGTCGAGAACAACTCGTCCGAGGGCGGCGGCACCGCGGTCATCAACTGCAGCGTGAAGAAGGCCGGCGACAAGTACGACGTCGCCGCGAGCGCGCAGATCACGGGTGGCAGCGGCGGGAACATCGCGATCACCGGTCGCTTCACGGAGAGCGGCGAGCAGGCCGGCATCCGCGGTGTGTTCACGCGCGGCGACTTCGGCCGCTTCGAGCAGACCGACTGCAAGGTGACCTACGGAGAGGCGCCTCAGGGCATCGCGGCGGGCCGCATCTGGGGCAACCTGTCCTGTCCCGACATCAAGGGGTCGGACGGGCTCAAGGTCTGCAACGCCGAGGTCCAGTTCCGCTTCGAGAACTGCGCGCAGTAGGGTCAGTTGTTGCGATCGGGGGTCTGAGACGCGATGCGCGCGAGGATCGACTCGACCTCCACCTTGACCTCGAACTCGGGCCCCGCCCGCAGGAAGGCCGACAGGTAGCGCTCGGCGGCGGGCAGGTCGCCGCGCGCCCAGTGGGCCATTCCGACCGCGTAGAGCGCGTCGCCGTCGGCCGGCGCCTGCTCGAGCGCGGCCACGCCGGCCGCGATGGCTTCGCGGTGTGACCCCAGCTTGCGCAGGACGTGACAGAGCGCGACCCGGGCGCCGAGGTGCCGGGGACTCACGCGCAAGCAGGCTCGGTACGCGTCCCGCGCGCCCTCGAGCTGACCGCACTCGAAGAGCGCCACGCCGGTGAAGAAGTAGGCGTAGCCGTTCGCGGGGTCGGCGCGCAGGGCGTCCCGCAGCGCGCCGAGCGCCTCCAGGTAGCGCTCTTCGTGGATCAGCTCGGCGGCCTCCTCGACGGCCACCCAGCGCGCTCTGTCAGTGTTCGGATAGTCGTCCTCGGCCATCGAATGGAACGGGCGCTGCTTCGGCGCCCGTTGGAGTAGCTTGGCCTGGAAGGAGCGGCGCCGGCAAGCCGAGAAACGTGGACGTTCGACGATCGCGCGGGGAGCTCCTCTTCGACGCCGCGCTGGCGGCGTTCGCGGGCGCGCGCTTTTTCGCCGCCGCCTTCCCTTACACGCACGGCGCGTGGCCGATCCCGCTCGACGACACCTACATCCACTTCGACTTCGCGCGCGCCTGGGCCGGCGGCCACCCGTTCTCGTGGATCGCGGGCCAGGGGTACTCGTCGGGGGAGACGGCGCCGCTCTACGCGATGGTGCTCGCCGCGGGCCACCTCGCCGGTTTCGGGGGAGCGCGGCTCGGTCCCTTCTCGGCGTTCATCGCGTGGGCGTCCATGACCTCCCTCTTCGGATCGATGCGCGCGCTCGTCCCGCGGCCCCGGTGGGCCGCGCCGGCGGGCGCGCTCGTCCTCGCGGCCTCCGGCTGGCTGGGGTTCGTGTGGTGGAGCGGGATGGAGGTCGCGCTCCTCGGCGCCGTCCTGGGGAGGGCGCTCGTGTGCGTTCTACAGGCTTCTCGCGCTCGCCTCGCGCCGGGCACGAACCGGCCCCGCGCGGCCCTTCGCGCCGGCGCGTGGCTCGCGCTCGCCACGTGGCTGCGTCCGGAGATCGCCGTGCTCGTCGGCTGCGTCGCGGTGCTCGTCGGCCGCGCCGCCAAGGATCGGAGCGCGCTCTCCCTCATCGCCCGCGTGGCCCTCCCGCCCGGGCTCGCGACGGGTGCGATCCTCCTCCTCAACCGCGTGTTCACGGGCACGTTCGCCTCGGCGGGCGCCGAGCTGAAGCTCCTGTCGTCGAACCCGTTCCTCACGGACGTGGACCGGGCGCGCGAGCTCGTCACGAACCTGGTGTCCTTCAAGTGGAGGATCGTCGACCTCGACCTGGCGACGCCGAGGGGCACCTTGCTCCTGTGGGTGGGCCTCGGGGTCGTCGCGCTCTCGGCGCGGAGGACGAGGGGCCTCGCCTCGGCGTGTCTCGCGGCGGCGGCGGCGTACGGGCTCCTGGTCTCGTGGAACGGCGCGGCGCGATACCAGAACTTCCGCTACTACGCGCCGGCGTTCGTCCTCATCCTCGTCACCGTGCTCCTCGGTGCGTCCGAGCTCGGCCGTCGCGCGAGCCGCTCCGTGCGTGTCTGCGCCGCGATCGCGATGGGTGCGATCGCGATCTCTGCCATCGCGGCCAGCGGCGCACAGGTGCGCCTCTTCCGCCAGGCCTCGCGCAACGTCGCCGAACAACAGGTCGAGGTGGGGCGACGGCTCGCGCGCATGCTGCCCCGCGACGCGATCGTCATGATCGGCGACGCGGGCGCGATCCCCTTCGTCTCCGGGCTGCGGGCCATCGACGCGCTCGGCCTCGGCGGCGGCTCCGCCGACGGCGCGCCTCGCTTTGCAGCGGCCGCACCCCACGGCGAGGCGGCCACGCTCGAGCTCGTGGAGCGCCTCCCGCTTGCAGGGAGACCGACCCACTTCGCCCTCTACCCGAACTGGTTCCCGGAGACGACCGCGCGCTTCGGCGCCGAGATCGATCGCGTCACCATCGAGGGCAACGTGATCTGCGGCGGGCCGACCAAGGCGATCTACCGGGCCGATCTTTCGGCCCTGCGGGCGCCGGGAGCCCCGCCGCCCGATTTCCGCGAGCTCGTCCCGCACGGCGTCCTCGTCGACGAGGTGGACGTCGCCGACGTGGTCTCGGAGCGCGCGCACGAATATGTGCATCCTGCACCTAATGGAGGCCACACGACGCTCGACGTGCGGGAAGGACCGGAGGGCCGCGTTTTCGACGCCGGACGCCTCCTGCCCGAGGGAGCGTCGGAGTCCTTCGTGCCGCGAGCCGACGGCGACATCGTGCTCGTTTCGCGGGTGGACGATGCGACGCGCGGCCTCGAGGCGAACGGCCGGCTCGCGACGCTGTCACCTCCGCGGCGTGGCGTCTGGCGTCACGCCACCCTGGGCCTGACGGTCCGGCGTGGCGAGCACATCGTCGTGCGGGGCGTGGGGGCGATCACCAGCCACCACCACTGGATCTTCATCCCGTGACCGCGTCCCGAGGCGGAGCACACGCCGCGGTGGCTCGCCGAACGCGACGCGGACGCTCTCGGGAATGCGCTTCGGGCGACCGGTCCGGACGTCCACGAACGTCCAGGTCGTCGTGACCCGCGCGAGCAGCGCACCTGACGGGGGATCGCGAAGCTCCCCCTCCCGGACGCACGCGGCAGCGGACGCGCTGGATATCCAGGTTCGCAGTTCCAGCATGTCACCGCGTAACGCAGGACGCAGGTAGTCGATGACGTGCCGCCGGACCACGAAGACGCCGCCCTGCGCCCGGTAGGCGTCGACGGGGAGGCCCACCGCCTCGGAGTGCGCGACCGCGGCCTCCAGGAACCAGCGCAAATACACGAGATTGCTCGCGTGGCCGAGCTCGTCGATGTCGCCCGACTGGACCTCGACGGACATCTGGAAAGCGCTTCGATCTCTCATCCGTGCAAGGCGTGCTCGATAACACGAGCGACACGAAAAATTGGCACTGCGCGCACGAATCATGCTTCAAGAGATCGTGATGGCGATGGCCGACCTCTGGCGAGGACGCAGCGCACCAGAGCCTGCGCGCCGACGCTTCACCGACGTGCGAGAGACGCTGGCGACCCTGCGCGAGGTGTCCCTGTTCCCGTGGGACCTCGCGCCCGTCGTGCCGGCGACGCGCCCAGGTGAAGACGTGGTCGTGCTGGTTCACGGCTTCATGGCGACGGCGGGCGTCTTTCGCCCGATGAAGCGACGACTCGAGGAGAGCGCGCGCGCGGTCGTCGCGAGCTTCACGCACCCGCCGGGCGTGGGCGTGGTGCGCATCGCCCACAAGCTCCGCGAGCTCGTCGACGCCATCCCCGAGGGCCGCAAGATCCATCTCGTCGGACACAGCCTGGGTGGTCTGGTGTCGCGCTGGTACGTGCAGGAGCTCGGCGGGCACGCGCGCGTCGCGCAGACGATCTCACTCGGCGCGCCCTTCCACGGAACCACGCACGCCCACAAGATCCCCGTCCTCGTGGGCCGTGACCTCACCGCGCACAGCAAGGTCCTGCGCAGGATCCGGGAGCGCGCGCACCTCTTCGACGTGCCGCACACGAGCATCGTCGCCAAGGAGGACCGGATGGTGGTCCCGAACGAGAGCGCGGTGTTTCCGCGCGGCAAGGTCGTCCTCCTGCCCGGGCGAGGCCACAACACCCTCCTCTACGACGCCGAGTCGATCGGCCACGTCGTCTCGTCGGTCCGGTTGCGAGGCGGCTGACGCCCCCTCGCGCTCCCCGTCACGACCGTGCTAGACCTCGCGGCGTGAGAAGGGTGCTCGTCGCGTTCCTGGGCTCCGCGCTCCTGCTGCAGGCCACCCCCGCAGGGGCGGCTGACGTCTCGTCGTGGATGTCGGCGGGTGGGGGATGGGCCATGCAGCGCGAGGGGAACACCGGAAACGACGATTGGATCGGCGCGATGACCCTCACCCTGGGCGTCGGGACGACGCCGGTCAACCGCATCGTCGTCGGCGGCCTGCTCCGGAGCACGACGTACATCAGCCAGGGCACCGACCTCGGCTTCGCCGCCCGCGTCGCGCAGGGATCGTACGCACGCGGGGGCTGGGGCGTCGCGATAGACGCGGGCCTGGGCGCACGCTGGTACAAGGGGGGCGCGTACGGGCGATACCCCGTCCAGGCACGCATCGTCGGGGGCATGCCCTGGGGCGTGCAGCTCGCCGTCGGTGCCGACCTCCTGAGCCTGGAGTCGTCGCCGGCGCGGGAGGCGCGAGGCTTCGTGATGGCGATCGAGCTCGACGTGCTGCGTTTCACGGTGATGCGCCAGGGTGCTACCGAGCGGCACTGGAGGAACCCTGCCCCCGCCGGCGGACACGTGCGGGAGACCGAGTAGACTTTTCCTCCGCCAGGCCCGGCCAGGCGCGCATAGGATGGGGGGATGAGCGACGAGAAGACCCGCGCTCCCGCGAGCCGCGTCGGCACGCGCATGATCGCGCTGCAGAGGGGGGCACCGGTCGTGAACGACAGCGTCGCGCGCACCGCGTCGAGCGCAGGTCCGGCGGTCATCCCGGACGTGACCGGCGAGCTCCTGGCGGCGATCCGCGAGACCCCCGCGTCGCGCCTGCAGCCGGAGGAGCCGATCGCCAAGGGCGGCATGGGCTCCGTCTTCCGCGTGTACGATCGCGGCCTCGCACGCCGCGTCGCTAAGAAGACCATCCACACGATGCTCCGCGACCAGGAGGGCATGGTCCGCATGTTCCTGCGCGAGGCCCGCATCAACGCGCTCCTCGATCACCCGAACATCGTGCCCGTCTACGACATCGGCGAGGACGCGCAGGGCGATCTCTACTTCACCATGAAGCTGGTGTCGGGCCAGCCGCTGAAGCAGGTCATCGGCACCCTCCCCGCGCCCATCGAGAAGCAGATCGACTACGGCTCGCTGTTCAACCTGCTGGACGTCGTCGTGAAGGTCTGCGACGCGCTCGGGTTCGCGCACGACAAGGGTGTCCTGCACTGCGACGTGAAGCCCGACAACGTGATGCTCGGGGCGTTCGGTCAGGTGTACCTGATGGACTGGGGAATCTCCCGCGTGATGGGCAGCCGCGAGTCGTCCGCCTCGATCCCACCGCGGGCGGCGGGAGACGAGGCCTCGGCGGGCGAGCCCGACCCCGCGGAGACCGACGAGTCGATCATCGGGACGGTGAGCTACATGTCGCCGGAGCAGGCGCGCGGCAACCGGGCCCTCCTGGACGCGCGCGCGGACGTCTTCCTCCTCGGGGGCCTGCTCTACGAGATCCTCGCGCGGCGTCCCCCCTACGCCGCGGAGTCCTTCGAGGAGACGCTCAAGCTGGCGAGCCTGGGCGCCTGGCCTCCCCTGAAGAGCGTCTGCAAGGAAGGTACGGTGCCCACCGAGCTCGATCGGATCGTCCAGAAGGCGATGGCGCGGAACCGGAGCGACAGGTACGCCTCGGCGCTCGACCTCAAGGAGGACATCGTCCGCTTCAGCCGCGGCGGCACGGAGTTCCCGCAGACGACGTTCCCCCGCGGGACGTACGTGGTCAAGGAGGGGGAGGAGGGCGACAGCGCGTACATCATCGTGAGCGGGAAGTGCGACGTCCTCAAGGCCATCGACGGGAACGTGAGCGTGATGCAGCGCCTCGGACCCGGGCAGGTCTTCGGCGAGATGGCGATCCTGACCGCCGGCAAGCGGACCGCGACCGTGCTCGCGACCGAGGACACCACCGTCCACGTGGTCACGCGCGAGGTGTTCGAGCAGGAGCTCTCGGCGATGAAGCCCTGGATGCGCAGCGTCCTCGAGCTGCTCGCATCGCGCCTGCGGGATCTCTACACCCAGAAGCGCGTCACGCACGTCGGCATGCCGAACCCCGTGCGCATCGCGCGGCAGATCTACATGCACCTGCTCGCGTGGGGCACGGCGGAGCCCGACGGATCCGTGTCGATGCCCTGGACGAAGGCGTGCGCGGCGGTCGAGGCGCAGCTCGGCGTCCCGGTGGCCATGGCCATCCTCGTCGTGACGGCGCGGTTCCCGTCGATCCACGTCGACTTCGCGCAGGACCGGCTCCGCATGCGGGACATCCCTGGGCTCCGCGAGGCGCTGGCGAAGACGGCGTGAGCCACGTGAGGGTCCGGTGTTGACTCATCTCTGAGTTACGCTACAACCGCGGCATGGGGCTGACAGGCTTGCTCGCGACGGCTCTGTGCGTCGCCGCGATCGGGTGCTCCGGCGTCGGCGACGCCGCGTCTTCGGGGTCGCCCACCGCGCCGGGCGGGCCCCCGCCTCCCGCGCCACCGGCGAGCACGACGGTCACCGAGCCCCCGCCGACGGCGCCGACTCTGATCCACGTCCACTATCCGACGAAGGGACGCAGGCTCACGCTCCGCGGCGACGGCGCCGGCCTGTCGTGGGATCGCGGCGCGGCCGTCACGTCGATCGGCACCGACTCGTTCGAGTACCGGGTCGTGACACCGGGGGACGCGCCGCTCGCGTTCAAGCCGCTGCTCGACGACGTCTGGTCGCGGGGCCCGAACTACACGGTCCGGCCGCACCAGACCACCGACATCTACCCCCGCTTCGTGGAGGCGAGAGGTTCGGTCGAGGTCCCCTACCCCGCCTTCACGTCCAAGGCGCTCCCGAGCACACGGAAGATCCGCGTGTACCTGCCACCGACCTACCGGGAGAACCCGCTCGTCCGAATGCCCGTCCTCTACATGCACGACGGCCAGAACCTCTTCTCGCCGGTGACGGCTTTCGGGGGGAACGAGTGGAGGATCGACGAGGCGATGGACCAGGGTGCCGAGGATGGCTCGATCCGCGAGGCCATCGTCGTCGGCATCGACAACACACCCGAGCGCGTCGCGGAGCTGACCCCGACGATGGTCCCGGGGTACGGGGGCGGAAAGGCAGACGCTTACCTCGAGATGATCGAGAAGGAGCTCGCGCCGCTCGTCGAGAGGGATCTCCGCGTCCTCCCCGGCAGGGAGAACCGCGGGATCGCCGGCTCCTCGCTCGGCGGCCTCCTGTCGTCTTACGCGGGTGTGCGCCGCGGCTCCGTCTTCGGGCTCGTCGGATCGTTCAGCCCGTCGACGTGGTGGGACGGGCGCGTGATCCTCGAAGAGGTGGCGAGCCTCCCGGGCCGCCCCGCGAAGCCGATCCGCGTGTACGTCGACAGCGGCGACGCCGGACCGAGCGCGGACGACGTCGTGAACACGAAGGAGCTCGCGGCGAGCTACCGCAGCGCCGGGTACAAGGACGGCGTGGATCTCCTCTACCTCGTCCAGCCGGGCGCTCGGCACAGCGAGGTGTTCTGGGCGGAGCGCGCGCCGAGGGCGCTCGGCTTCCTGCTCGGGCCAGGGCGCTGATCGCCCGCCGCCTGGACGGCGGCGTGGCACCCCGGAGGCATCGGCGCTAGGCTCCTCCTTTTCCTTCCGCCAGGGGTCGACATGCACGCCCGTTCGTGGCTCCCGCCTCTCCTCGTCACCATCGCCCTCGCGAGCCAGGCCTGCGGATCGCGGACGGGGCCGCTCGAGGACGAGGTGCTGTCGGGCGCCAGCCGCGATGGCGGCCTGGCCGGGGACGGCGGGCTCAAGCCGCTGGCGTGCACGCCCGGTCAGTTCAAGCTGTCGCGGGCGTCCGGTCAGCTCGTGTTCACCATCGACCGATCCGGCTCGATGCGGCTCACGCTCGACGGACAGCAGGCAACCCCGAGCCGCCCCTCGAGGTGGACCGTCCTCGGAGACGCGCTGACACCGGTCCTGGCCTCCCTCGAGGCGAACATCGAGGTGGGCGCGAAGTTCTTCCCGGCGCGCATCGACAACCCGTCCGCGGTCGATCCCATCACAGCCTGCGTGGTGGACAGCGCGGTGGACGTGCTCCCGGCGAAGGGGGGGTCGGAGAAGATCCTCGACGTGTTCCGGAGCACGAGCCCCGGCGGTGGTACGCCCACGTCGGACGCACTCCGCGCCGCCGCGACCTACCTCTCCGCGCCCGAGCGTCGCAGCATCGCGCGGTACATCGTGCTCGCGACCGACGGCGGGCCCAACTGCAACGCCGGCATCGGCAACCCCGGGACCTGCGTGTGCACCACGACGGACCCGACGGCATGCCGCACCAGCCGGGATGGCCAGTACAGCTGCCTGGACGACGTCCGCACGATCGCGACCGTCCGCGACATCGCCGGCAAGCAGAAGATCCCCACGTACGTGCTCGGACTCGGCGACCCCGGGCGTCCCGAGTTCGTCGACACGCTCGACGCGATGGCCGTCGCCGGTGAGCGGCCTCGTGCCGAGAAGCCCTTCTACTACGACATCCGCACGCCCGACCAGCTGGGCTCCGCGCTCGCGTCCATCCAGAAGAGCATCTCGCGGTGCTCCTTCGTCACGCCGTCGCGACCCGACCATCCCGACGCCATCGCGATCACCGTCGACGGCAAGGCCGTCGTCCGCGACCGGGCCCAGGGCTGGGAGTGGATCGACCGCGACTTCGGCCAGATCGAGTTCTTCGGCGACATCTGCGCCGCCCTCGCCACGTCCGGCGAGGCCCCGAACGTCTCGGCGACCGTCACGTGCAACACCAACTGATTTCGGCTACCCTCGGGACGCCCGCGCAAGGACATGGCGGGCGGAACAGGTGCGCCGGGACGGGCGTTCACTCGGAGAAGGATCGACGGATGACGAAGACGAAGATGCAGGGGCGCTCGGCGGGCAGGGTCGCGGGGTTCGCCACCTTGGCGGTCGTGGGCCTCGTCCCATGGCTCGCCGCGTGTCCGAAGAAGGACCCGCCGCCGGTGGTCGACTCCGGCGCCGCGCCCTCCGCCACCGTCGTCGACGTGCCGGACACCGGCGACTTCCTGCCGCTCGAGCTCGACTCCGGCACCGACTCGGGCGACTCGGGCGACAGCGGCAAGAAGGCCACGGGGCCCTACGTCCCGCCGAACGTCGCGCGCATCCGGCAGTGTTGCGGGCAGATCCAGCAACAGGCGAAGGCGCTCGGCGCCTCGCCCGAGGCGGGGATGCTCCTCGGGCTCTCGGCGCAGTGCAACGTCGCCGCGAACGCGCTCCAGACGAACCCGAACGCGCCCGAGGTGGCGATCTTCAAGCAGGCCATGGCAGGGCGCACGCTCCCCCCGGTCTGTCAGGGGTTCTGATCCCGGAAGTGATCGTGGCCGCCCTCGGGGATCGGCGCGAGCTCGCCGTCCTCCGTCTCGAGCCACATGCCTGGCTCCGACAGGATCACGCCGATCGCCCGGAAGCCGGCGATCTCCGCCGGGGACGTGGCGATCAGCGCGTAGTCTTCACCCCCGAGGAGCGCGTGGTCGAGCGGCGCCCGTCCGAGCGCGGCCGCGGCCTCGCGGACCTCGGGCGTCAGCACGTGGTTCGCGACGAGGCGAGCGCCCACGCCGGACGCGCGGCAGAGGTGAGCCAGATCGCGCGCGAGCCCGTCGGAGAGATCGATCATCGCGGTGGCCACCTCGCGCGCCGCTCGGCCGCCGTCCAATCGGGCTAGCGGCGCGCGAAAGGCCTCGAGCGCGCGCGCGAGCCCGGACCCGCGCGGCGGCGCAGCGCCGCGGCGGAGCGCGAGGAGCCCCAGCGACGCGAGCCCGGGGCTCCCCTGGATCCACACGCGATCGCCAGGTCTGGCGCCGCTCCGCAACACGGGCCGTGCCGCCGTACCGAGGATCGTCGTGGTGATGGAGATCTCCCCCGCGCGCGACAAGTTGCCCCCCACGACGGGCGCGCCCACCTCTCCGGCCGCGGCGCGCTGGCCTCGCGCGATCGCGAGGACCGCGTCGTCCGGGAGATCGTTGGGAAGCGCGAGGGCAGACAGCGCCGCGAGAGGCTCCGCTCCCATCGCGGCCAGGTCGCTGGCCGCCGCCATGAAGCTGCGCGCGCCGAGCTCCTCGAACGAGAGCCACGCCCTCTCGAAGTGAACCCCCTCGACGGCCGTGTCGACCGTCCAGACGAGGTCGGTGCCCGGAGCGGCGATGACCGCGGCGTCGTCGCCGATCCCGACCCTGACGCCACCCTTCCCGAAGATCCGCACGAGCGCGTCGATCCGCGCCAGCTCGCTCGAGACGGACGGGCCCGTCACCCGGTGCCCACGGGCGGAGGGGGGAGCGACGTCTGCGTCATCGGATGGGAGGCCGACGGCACCGTGACGACGAACACGGTGCCCTCGGGCTCGTTCTTGTCGACGGTGATCGTCCCCCCATGCGCGAGGACGAGCCGCCGCACGATGGACAGGCCGAGGCCGGTGCCTCCGTACCCACGCCGCGTGGACGAGTCCACCTGGTAGAACGCATCGAAGATCTTCGCGTGCTCGTACCTCGGGATCCCGATCCCGGTGTCCCGGATCCACACGCGCACCTGCGACTCCGTCGGCGCGAGGAGCGCGAGTCCCGCCTGGTCGTCGTCCGCAGGGTCCTCCATGACCCGGGATTCGATCGTGACGGTCCCGCCGGTCGGCGTGAACTTCAAGGCGTTGTCCACGAGGTTGATGAACACCTGCCGGAGGCGCTCGGGATCCGCGTTCAGCTCGCAGGATTCGCGGGTCGCATCAAGCACGAGCTCGACGCCCTTCTTCTTCGCCTGCGGGAGGACGGTCGTGTAGACGTCGTGGAGTATCGGCTGGATCTCCATCATCCGGCGACGCAGGGTCATCGTTCCGCTCTCGAGCTTCGACATGTCGAGCAGGCCCGTGATGAGGTCGAGGAGCTGCATGCCCTTGTCGTGGATCGTCGCGGAGAAATCGAGCTGCTCGCTCGTCAAGGGACCGGCGAGGCCTTCCATGAGCATCTCGCTGTAGCCGATGATGGAGGTGAGCGGCGTCTTGAGCTCGTGGCTCACGGTGGCGAGGAAGTTGGACTTGAGACGGTCGAGCTCCTTGAGACGGTTGAACGCACCCTCGATCTGGCGGTTCTTCTCCTCGAGCTCCTTGTAGCCTGCCGTGACGGTGGCCAGGTGCATCGAGCTCGTCAGGAGCGCCTTGTGACCGCTGAACACGATGAGTCCGAGGGTCGTGGTGAGGTGTTTGCCCAGGTTCCGGATCGTCGCATCCGAGGCGCGCGGCACGCGGGCGAGCGCCTCGACGAGCCGCGGCTCCTCGTACTGCTGGAGGATGGGTGCGCTGGCTCTTCCGGCACCGAGCGGCAAGTACGGGCCGACGACGATCTTGCCGATGGATCGCCCCTCGTACACGAGCGGCGTGATGCGGTAGGCCTGGCCGGTGAAGCAGGGGTGGACCACGTCGACAGCCGGCTGGGCCGTCTTCACGCCGTCGACGACGGCGCCGCACGCCGCCTGACCGGCGGCGACGGTGTCGATGTAGGCGCACACCTCGTGGACGGGCGCGACGGCGGCGAGCAGGGCACCGTTCGCGGCGAACACGCGCACGGGGATGCCGAACAGCGCGTGCGCGCTCTCGCAGAGCTCGACGAGGGATTCACGATCCAGGAGATCCTCGAGGCCGAGGCGCGCGTCGTGGACGAGCTCCTCCGGGGTGTGCGTGCTCATGCCCTGAAGCCTCCGAGGCAGGCGCCGAGAAGCGTCTGGCCGCTCGCGCCGCCGAGCCGCTGGCTGACGAGCTCGAGGAGCTCGGGCGGTGTGATGGCGAGCTTTCCGGACAGCTGATGCTCACGGTCGAGGCGGGAGTAGGTGAGGTGGAGGAGCCCCACGAACGTCTCCGCGACGCCAGCGCCCGAGGTCGCGACCGCCTGGTACACCGGCTCCTTCCCGCGCTGCGCCAGCGCGAGCACCTCCGCCTCGGGGCGAACGTCGGGGAGGTCGCGCTTGTTGAACTGGATCACCACGGGCATGTCGCCGATCGCCCGGCCGAGGTCCTCCAGGTTGGCCTTGAGATCGAGAAAACTCGCGGCGTTGCTCTGGGTCTCGCTCCGGCGCGAGTCCGCGATGAACGCGACCCCGTCCGCGCCCTGGAGGACGAGCTTGCGCGTGGACGCGTGGATCACCTGGCCGGGGACGGTGAACACCTTCACGCGGAGGCTCAGGCCGGTCGACCTCGCGTCCTCCGCGGTCGCGGAGGCCAGACCGTGGAAGACGAGCGGGAGCATGTCGAAGAACAGCGTGCGATCGTCCTTCGTCTCGAGCGTCATCAGGCGGCCCTTGCAGTCCTCGGTGACCAGCTGGTGCAGGGCCCTCAGGTTCGTCGTCTTGCCGCTCAGACCAGGCCCGTAGTAAACGAGCTTGATCGCAACCTCGCGAGCGGCGAAATTGAGCTGCACGGCCCCGAAGGTACTTGAGGAAACGCCAGCGTGCCAGATACACGCCGGGCAGGCCGTGAAATCCTGGGGTCGCCCGCGGTCGCGGGCGCGAGCGAGAGGAGACGAGGGTGCTCAAGATTGGAGACAGGACGCCGAGGTTCGTTCTCATCAGCGACGACGGCGAGCGCATACGGTCGGAGGACCTCTCGGGCAAGGTGGTCCTCTACTTCTATCCGCGCGACGACACGCCGGGGTGCACGCGCGAGGCACAGGGGTTCACGTCCGCCGGGTCGCGTCTGGCGGCGCTCGGCGCACGCGTGCTCGGCGTGAGCCGCGACGGGACGGCGAGCCATTGCCGGTTCAAGGCGAAGTACGGCCTGACCTTTCCGCTGCTCTCGGATCCCGACCTCGCGGTCCACAGAGCGTTCGGCGCGTGGGGGGAGAAGACCATGTACGGGAAGAAGGTCGAAGGCGTCATCCGCAGCACGTTCATCCTGGAAGACGGGCGCGTCGTCCGCGCGTTCGGCAACGTCAAGGTCGACGGCCACGTGGACGCGGTGCTCGCTGCGCTGGGCGAGCCCACAGCCTCCGGAACCGCCCCGAAGAAGGCCGCCCCGAAGAAGGCCGCCCCGAAGAAGGCCGCCCCGAAGAAGGCCGCCCGCGACAAGCCGAAGCGATAGGGGCGCGGTGGACGCCGTCGATCTTCCCGTCGTGTGGGATCCCGCCGGGCCGTCCCCTTCCGACGAAGCCACCCGCGCGCTCCACGAGTGGGCGCGCTCGCGCGGCATCCGCGTCCGGGAACGCGACGAGGTGCGCGCGGGGCCGCCCGAGGTCGATCTCGGCGTCGCCGAACGCGTGGAGGCGGACCTCGGACGCGCGCGCGAGGCACTCGTCGCCGAGGATGTCGACGCTGTGGAGCGAGCGCTGGCGCGGGCCGAGGCCACCGTGCGGCGACACGCGGAGTTGCCGCAGGCGCACTGGTTGATGGGCGAGGTCCTGCGGATGTGGGCCCAGCGGCACGCGCGCCTCCAGCCCCGTCAGGTCGCACTCGCGCGTCGGCTCTGGCAGGACGCCGAGGCCATCGCCGGTCCGCGAACGCCAGGGCTCGGCGAGGTCCCCGCTCCGACGGCCCCGCCGCGCGTGACGATCGACCTCCGGTACGCCCCGATGCGCGGCGTGGACGTGCTCCTCGACGGGCGCGCGGTGGACGGCCCCGGCCCCGTGGAGGTCGCGCTCGGACCGCACCTCGTCGTCGCGGCCCGCGGCGAACCGGCGTGGGCGTCGTTCGTCCACGTCGAGACGGCCGGGCAGGTCGTGTCGGTCCCCGTCGGCGCGGACAGTGTCTGCAGCAACGAGGACCTCGCGCGGGCGCGCGTCGAGGGAGATCGCGTGGAAGCGGCCGCCGTCGCGTGCGGATCCTGGGTCTTCGCCACCCGCGCCCGGGAGGCGTCGAGCATCCGGATCGCGCTGTGCGAGCGCTCGTCTTGCGGGCCGCTCCTCGAGTGGCGGGGGCGTGGGCATCCGGCGCTCGCGGCACCGCAGGATCTCCCACGCGGGAAGGCGTGGCCGGCCTGGGCGACTTGGACCTTGATCGGGATCGGCGTCGCCACGGCCGGCGCCGTCACGCTCGTCGGCAGCGGCGTGCTCGAGAGCCGACCGACGGAGCCACGCTTCGTCAGCGGCGGGGCCGATGTGCGCTGATTCTACCGGCCGGGCGGTCTGAGCGGGAGCACGCTCGTGGAGACGGGCGGCGGCGGGATCTTGCCGCTGGGCCGCGCGTCGGGGACCGTATCCGTCGCCTCGAGCGCCATGAGCGCGCCGAAGATGCGATCCATCCCGTACTCGGCCGTCGCCTCGCGCATGAAGGTGTTGACGATGCGGATCAACCGGAGGCTCGTCGTCTTGCCGAGGTCGATCTCACGCTCGAGGAACGCCTCGAAGGTCCCGAAGCCCTTGGCCTCGTAGAGCTTCTTCGTCTGGATCTCGCGCAGGACGATCCCGATGTCGTAGAAGCCCTTCGGCATGTTCTTACGGAACTGCTTGATCTGGACGAGCGCGTTGTGAAGGTTCGAGATCCGCTGCTTGATGTCCTCGGCTCCGCTCGGCGTCCGGATGGTGGCGCGAGCGCTCCCCGGGAGCGGCGGCTCCGCGGCCCGGGCGCGCGCCTCCGCGGCGTGCTTCGCGGCGTGCCGCGCCGCCCAGGGTGCCGCGCCACGCAGGCCAAGCTTTCGCTTCGGCTCGCCCTTGTCGGCGCCCTTCCCCGCAGCCTTCGCCGCAGAGCCTGACCGGTGCGAGTTGCCCTTGGACTTTGCGTCCTTTCCCTTCGCTGCCTTCTTCGTAGCCATGGGGTGCTGTTGGTTTCCAGACACGGCGCGCCGGCGCGCGGGTGCCGATGAGGAGCCCCTCCCCAAGGAGGGGACCGTCTCGGAAAGAGAAGGATTGCACGCCATTAGCAGATCCTTCTCGAAGAGGTAAATGAGATTGTCTTTGCCAGGTCGGCCCCGGCGCCGCAGGATGGGCGTCGTGGCGGCGTACACGGTCCCGTCCGAAACGGATCTGGCCGGGCTGGCGGAGGCCTATGGCCTCGCGGCGGTGAGGGCGTCACCGGTCGCGAGGGGGACGGTCAACTCGAGCTTCAGGCTGGACGGCGCCTCCGGTCCTCTCTTCCTGCGGATTTACGAGGAGCAGGCCTTCGAGGGGGCCCGCCGCGAGGTCGCCCTCCTTCACCACCTGGCCTCGCGCGGCGCCCGGACGCCCCGCCCCGAGGTGGCCCGGGACGGGCGTACGGTCGTCGAGGTGGCCGGCAAGCCCGCCGTGGTGTTCCCGTTCGTGAACGGGGACATGCGCTGCCAGCGTGCGGTGACTGCGAGCGCGGCGCGGGCGGTGGGCCTCGAGGTCGCCCGGCTCAGCCTCGCCGCGCGGGGTGCGCTGGCCCACCCGTCCCGCTTCGACGAGGACGAGCTGCGCCGCCGCGTCGCGATCATCGCCCGGAGCCCGCTCGCCGATCTGGCGAGCCCGCTGGCCGAGGCGCTCGAGCGTGTCGCGCGTTCGCGTCGACGCGATCTCCCCACCGGCATGATCCACGGCGACGTCTTCCGCGACAACGTGCTCTGGGAGGGCGAGGCGCCGAGCGCGGTCCTGGACTTCGAGAGCGCCGGGGTCGGCGCGTTCGCCTACGATCTCGCCGTGGTGATCCTCGCCTGGACGTTCACGGATCGCTTCGAGACCGCGCTCGTCAGGAGCGTGGTCGAGGGCTACCAGTCGGTTCGTCCGCTGGAGGCCAGCGAGGCGGCTGCGCTCCACGACGAGCTCCGCTTCGGCGCCGTGAGGTTCACCATCACCCGCGTCACGGACTGCACGCTCCGCGGCGACACGCGCAAGGACCACCGCCGCTTCCAGGCGCGGCTCGCCGCGCTCGAGGCGATGGGCGCGCGCGGGCTGCTCGACGCCGCAGGGCTTGTGCGCGCGACCTAGTCGAACGTGAGGCGGGAGGCCATGACGCCGCTCGCCACGCCGGAGAGCGGCAGATCGTCGCTGCTGCGCCCCTCGCGGTAGATCTGCGTGAAGTTGCCCTCCGCCGCGATCCGCCACCGGTGCGACAGCGAGAGCTGGAAGCCGGCGCCGACCTGCGCGGCGGTCTCGGAGCGCTGCGGCAGGGAGAGGAGGAGCGATGGATCGACGCGGAACTGACCGATCGACACCTGCACGAAGGGGGCGAACGCACCGCCCACGAGAGACAGCCGGGTCACGACGGCGCGGGTGGATCGCGACACGCGCTGGACGTCGGTGAGCGAGAGCTCGGGCCCGAACAGACGATGCGACTCGGCCCAGTCGCGCGCCACGACCGTGAGGCGCGGCGTGATCGGCCCGCTCTCCCTGGGCGCCGCGTCGGGCAGCACGGTCCTGTCGTCGCCGCTCTTCGCCAGGGCCCACGCCCGCCCCTCGACGAGCGCTCGCTCCCAGTCGGTCATGGTGCGCGGGGATTCGGCGTGCGCGAGGGAGGTCGTCGTGCCAGCGGCGAGCAAGCAAGCGATCAAGCAAGGACGTCTCGGCATGAACGTTTCCTCGTGAAGTATACGGCGCGCCGCGCCGGAGCTGAAGTCGAACGCTGCGAGGTGCAAGCTCCGAACCACGGCACGCCGACGTTCCGTGGAGGTATTTCGCAATGCTTTCGCGTGCACGACGGACGAGCGTGACGCCCCCGTGGCGCACCCTGAGTCTTGGCGTAATCAGCGTGGATATCCTACACGCAGCGTGTCGGGTGCCCCTCGCGTCCCCGCCCGGATCGACTAAGCTCCCATCCCCTCGATGGCCCCGGATACGATCACCACCGAGCCCTCAACGCGAGTCGACTGCGTGCACGCTGCGCAGTGCGGAGGGTGCCCGCTCATCGGCCTCACGTATGGCGAACAGCTCAGCCAGAAGCGCGGGCGCGTCGTGCAGGCGGTCTCACGCTACCCATCCCTCGAGCTGACGTACACGCACCCGGTGGAGACCGCCACCCCGGTCACCCGCTACCGGACGCGCGCCAAGCTCATCGTCGCCAGCGGTGGACGGGTCGGGCTGTACGCCAAGGGCGGGGACCACGAGGTGGTCAACATCCCGGCCTGTCACGTGCTCTCGGCCGAGGTCGCGCGGGTGGCCGAGCGCCTGCGCGCGATGATCGCGGCGGCGGAGGCGAGCGGCGACCCACTCGGGCCTGCGGGCTCCGGCAAGGGTGCCCTGCGGGCCGTCGACATCCGCGAGGCCGTGACGGACGCCGGCCCGCGGGTGCTCATCACGCTCGTCCTCGACCGCGCCCTCGCCCCGGATCCCGCCACGCTCAGGCTCGAGGCGGCGAGGATCGCGAGCTCGATCGGCGGCGTCGAGGGGGTCGCCGTGAACTACCGCGACGCGGACGGTCCCCAGATCCTCGGCAACGAGACGGTCCACATGTTCGGGAACGCCCACGTCGCCGATCGGCTCGGCGGCTCGGTCCACGTCGCGACGTACGGCTCCTTCGTACAGGCGCACCGGCCACAGACGGCGCGCATCCACGCGCGGCTCGCGGACCTGTGCCGCACGGCCGGGGCTGCGTCGAGGGAGCCTGCCCGCGTGCTGGATCTGTACGGCGGCTCCGGCGCCATCGCCCTGTCGCTCGCGCAGAGCGGCGCCAACGTGCACATGGTCGAGTCGTTCCTGCCGGCCGTGGAGGCGGCTCGAACGGCGGCGCGCGCGCAAGGGCTCGCGCTGTTCGCCGAGTCGGAGGACTGCGCGACGACGCTCGCCCGGCTCCACGACGAGCGCGCGCGCTTCGATGTCGTCGTCGCGAACCCGCCGCGGAGGGGCATGAGCCCGATCGCGCGCGAACGGCTCGCGCGCCTCGGGCCCAGCACCATCGCCTACGTGTCGTGCGATCCCGACACGCTCGCGCGCGACCTCGATCACCTCGCGCAGCTCGGTTACGCGGTGACGCTCCTCCAACCGCTCGACATGATCCCGCTCACCGAGGAGGTCGAGACCGTCGCCGTGCTGCGACGCAGCACGCCCGCGACCGCCCGCATCGCGTGGGAGGACGACGAGATCCTGATCGTCGAGAAGCCGCCCCACGAGCCCACCACCGGGGACGGCCCGGACGCGCCGGGGTCGCTGCTCGCGCGCGTCCGGCGCCACGATCGCGCCGAGCGAGCCATCCCGCTCTACCGGCTCGACGTGGGCACGAGCGGCCTCGTGGCGCTCGTGCGCCGGCCCGAGGATGAGAAGCGTTGGCTCGAGGTGTTCGCCGCCTCGTCGATGAGGCGCGTCTTCGTCGCCGGGGCACGCGGCGTGACCTCGTCGAAGGGGGCGATCGTGCGCGATCTGCGCGAGGATGGCAGGCTCTTCTTCGCGCGCACGCGGTACCGACGCCTCGCGGTGGCGAGCGGTCACAGCGTGCTGCGCGTGATCCCCGAGCAGGGCCGCACACACCAGGTGCGGCGGCACCTCGCCGCGATCGGCCACCCGCTGCTCGGGGACAGCCGCTACGGGCACCCCCCGACGAACCGCTTCTTCGAGGAGAGGAACACGCTCGATCGCACCTTCCTGCACTGCGTGCGCCTCGAGATCGATCACCCGGGGACCGGCCAGCGCCTCATCGTGGAGAGCCCGCTGCCCGGCGATCTCCGGGTGGTCCTCGAGCGCACCAGCGGTCCGGGGACGCTCCGCTTCCTCGATCACAAGAACGCCCTCGGGACGAGCTCGTCGTTGCCTCCGGACCCCGAGGCGGTCCCCGGTCGTGGAAGCGCGCTCGACGTCGACACGTCCCCGCGGATCAGGCCCGAGCTGACGTCGGACGACGAAGGCTGATCGTCGCGAGCGCCGCGCCGAGACCGATCGCGAGGCGGGCGTGCGCACCGAAGCCGAGCGGCTCGCCCTTGTACCACCGCGCGCCGGAGGCGCACGCGTACGGCGAGCGCGTGAGGTATCTACGGAACACACCGCCACGGGGTCCGTACACGTGGGGGCAGAGCCACGCGCTCTGGAGCAGGTGACGGCCCACGCGCGACGCGCGGAGCTCACGCCCGTACGCGGCGTGATCGAGCGCTCCCGACCGGATGGCCGCCGCGACGTGACGCGCGGCGATCCGCGCCATGAGGATAGCCTGGGCGATGCCCTCGCCCGTCGTCGCGTCGATGCCGCACGCCTCGCCCACGAGGAGCCAGCCGTCGCCGCCGGTCTGCGAGCCCGCGACGAAGGGCCGTGTCGGGAACGGCTTGAGCCGCACCGAAGCGATGTCGAGGCCCCGCTCGCGCAGGCTCGTCGCGAGCGCGGGCTTCGGCTCGCGGCCGCGGGAGAGGTTCGCGTGGTAGATCCCGCGGCTCACCGCGCGCGTGCCGGCGATGGTCGTCGGGAAGTCCCAGTAGTAGCCCTCGATCCCAGCGCCGTTCGGGGCGAGATCGAAGTCGCACAGATCCCCGCGAGGCCCGGCGTCCTCGGGGCGCTCGCCGGTCTCGAGCACGTAGAGGTGGCCCTTGCGGTGAGGCTCCCCGAGGCCGAGGAGGCGCCGCGTGACCGAGCCCGCTCCGTCCGCGGCGACGACGACGCGCGCGACCATGTCCGCGCCCGCGCTCGTGCGGAGCGTCCAGCCGTCCGCGCCGCGCGTGAGCCCCACGAGCCCCTCCCCCTCCCGCACGCGTGCGCCGTCGCGTTCGGCCCCCCGGAGGAGCGCGTGATCGAAGTCCGAGCGCCGCACGACCACGCCGAGATCGGACATATGTGTAGTTTGCACATTATCGCCGTCCAGCACGCGCACGCCCCGCATCTCGACGCACGGGACGTCCACGTGCACGTCCACGTCGCGGAGCGCGCGGAGTCCCCAGGAGCTGATCGCACCCGCGCAAGGTTTCTCGCGAGGGAACCGCGCCTTGTCGAGGATGACGACGCGGCCCGGGCCCACACCGTGCTCGCGCGCAAGGAACGTCGCGAGGCTCGCGCCCGCTGGCCCCCCCCCGACGACCGCCACGTCGAAGGAGCCGCTCACGGCGCGCGCTCCCAGAGGGAGATCTCGGCGGCGAGATCGCGGAGGAGCGCGGTGACCTCCTCGCGGCGATCCTCGGGGAAGGCGATCTCCAGATCTCCGCCCGACGCCGCGCGCACCTGCGCGAGCCCCTCGTGAGCCTCGAGGATACCCTTGAGGAGCACGACGTCGCGCGCGTTCACGGTCACGGCGATCGTGGCGAGATCGTCGTCGGGCGTGCTCATGCGGCCAGCCCGCACGCGTCTAGCCGGCGCGGAGGCGTCCTACGAGGGAGTGTCGACCGCATCCGCCTCCTTCTGGGCGCGTCGCTCCCCCATGCGATCCTCGACGTAGGCGACCAGACGATCGACGTACGTCTCGAAGGGTGGGCACTGCAGGTCGCCGACGAGGGCGTCGGTGCCCGCCGTGCTGTACTGCACGCGCGTCGCCATCGCGTCGATGAACGATCGCGGGCTCTGCGCGATGCGGTCGAGCCCGGGTGCCTTCAGGATGGCGCGCGTGACGTTCGCGGGGAGGAAACCGCGCGGCGCGGGCCGGCCGCCCACCTCGGCGACCAGCTCGAACACCCGCCGCGCCGTGACGGGCGCCGGATCGGCGATGTGGAATGTCCGCCCGACGGCGTGCGGATGGCGCCCGAGCGCGCGCGCCACCCGGACGACGTGATCGATCGGGACGAGGTTGAGGAGCGCGTCGCCGCGACCCGGGAGGGGCATGGCGAAGTCCGGAGGCGAGGTCAACATGAGCAGGATGAGCAGGTAGGGGCCGTCCATGCGGTCCACCTCGCCGGTAACGGAGTCCCCCACGATCGTCGCCGTGCGGACGATCACCGACGGGATCTCGCGCGCCTTCCGGTGGACGAGCTTCTCCGCGATGGCGCGGGTCTCCTCGACGACGTTGCGGAAGGACTGGCCTCGGTCGAGCTCCTCCTCGAGGACCGTGCCCGTGCGATCCCCGGAGACGTGGACGGTGGAGTGGTGCACCATCGCCTCCAGCTTGCGCGCGCGAAGCGCGAACTCGAGGACCTCGCGCGTGCCGACGACGTTGGTGTGTTCGGCGGTCTTGCGGTCGATGCCGAGGTACGAGACGTGCGCAACGTGATGTATCCGCGTCACGCGGGCCGTGAGATCGCGGAACTCGGCGCCGGAGAGGCCGAGGTCCATCGACGCGACGTCACCACCGACCAGCTCCACGCGACGTCGCGCGTCGTCGTCGAGCTTGGCGACCAGCTCCCTCGCCTCGTCCCCGAACTTGGCGCGGACGATGGCGAAGACGAACACGCCAGGAGAGCGCAGGATCTCGCCCAGCATCTTCTTCGCCTGGAACGAGGGAAACCCGGTGAGGAGGACGACCTCGTCAGGAGCCGCCATCGGTTCCCTCTCGCTCGCCCGTCACGGACCGCAATACGCGGTGCCGACGCCTGCGATCCAGGCGCCGTAGTTGCCCGCGTACGCCGGGTTGGCCGGGTTGCAGAACGCGCCGGGCCCCACCAGCAGCGCGGAGGTCGTGCACGTCGCGGCCTGCGTGACGAACGGGTTACACTGCCCACCCGTGACGCCGTTCCGGCAGGCCGCCTCGGCACCGGCGGGGCAGAGGCCGCAGCTCGTCTTCACGCAGTCCGTGGTGCAGCCCGTCGCGCGGTTGCACGCCGGGGTCACGAACGGCGCAACGCAGGCGAACACTCCCGTGCCCTCCGCGAACGGGAACGTGAAGGGCGACAGGCACGTTAGGCACGCGGGCTTCGTGACCTTGAGGAACGCGAGGAAGTTCTGGCACGCGACCGACTGGGGCCCTGCCGCACACGCGACGCGGAGATCGGCGATGTCGGTGCCGACGTCGCACACGTTCTGCGCCTGCGCCTGTGCGGGCGTCGTGATCCCGACGCCGCACGCGGGATAGGGCGCCGGACAGTTTGCGCCGATGCACGTGCGCGGGACGACCCCCGTGTTGCACGAGCCCGCGGGCGTGCAGTCGGCGCACGTGGCGCCGCCCGAGCCGCACCGCGTGTTGAGGAAGCCGCCGAAGCACGAGTTGCCCTGGCAACAGCCGGCGCAGGTCATCGGACAGGTCACGGTCGGCGTGCATTTCCCGCCCACGCACGTCTCCGTGGCGCCACACGGCGTGCAGGCAGCGCCGGCGGTGCCACACGCGGCGTTCGTGGGCGGCGAGACGCAGGTGTTTCCGACGCAGCAGCCTGTCGGGCAGGTCGCAGCGCTGCACGGCGGGGGCACGATGCACGTGCGCTCGCTGGGCGATCCGAGCGGCGCGCAGACGCGGCCGAACGCCGAGCAGTTCGTGCAGGCCTGCCCGAACTTGCCGCACGCGGTGTTGTCCGCGCCCGTGACGCACGAGTTGCCCTGACAGCAGCCACCGCAGTTCGCGGGCCCGCACGTCGGCGTGCCCTCGCAGCGACCGCCGGCCCCGCTGACGACGCACGTCTGCCCCTTGATGGCGCAGTCCTCGCAGGCGCCACCCGTCGAGCCACACAGCTTCGGGTCCGTGCCGACGAAGCACGTCGTCCCCGCGCAGCACCCCTTGCAGTTCGCGGCGTTGCAGGTCGAGGCGGAGCACCTGCGTGTGAGGGTGTCGCACGAGCTCCCCGAGAGCAGGCAGTTCACGCACTCGGCGCCCTCGACGCCGCACGCCGAGGCGTCGCGACCGCCGAGACAGACGCTCGTGCCGTCGGAGAGCTTGCGGCAACACCCCGTCGAGCACGTGGTCGAGTTGCAGGTCGTGGTCTTCTTGCCGCAGGCGTGGGTCGCCACGTCGCAGACGTCGAAGCCGCCGACGGCGCAGTCGATGCACCTCTGGCCGAGCGCGCCGCACGTGCGGAGATCCGTGCCGGCACGACACGCGCCGGCGCCGTCGCAGCAGCCCGTGCTGCACGTCTGCAGACGGCAGCCACCGCCGTCGACCGAGCTGCCGTCGAGCGCTCCACCCTCGAGGAGCAGGGCCTCCTCGAGGCTCGAACGTCCGCAGGCGGGTGCGACGAGCCCCACGAAGAAGGCCACGAGGATCGCGCCGAGGGCCGGCAGGACCCAGGACAGACGCGGGACGAGCGTGTGGGTCCTCCTCGACATCCGCGGATCGTACCTCGAACCGACCCGAAACTCCACCGCTGATCGCCGCTCGATCGAGGCGCGATCACCCCGGCGCGGCGGCGCGCGCCCGCCTGCGCGCGCGTCGCAGGATGACCGCGAGCACGAACTCGAGGGCCAGGGTCAGTACGATCGCCGCGCCCTCCGGCCAGGCCAGCTCGTGGGCCACCGCGAAGCCGAGGATCACGCCGAGAACGCCCGCGCCCATGGCGGACGCCACGACGCCGGCGAGGGAGCGACCGACGAGCCTCCCGGTGGCCGCCGGGATGACCAGGAACGCGCTCACGAGGACCACCCCCGCGAGGCGGATCGACGCCACGACCACGGCCGCCAGGAGCGACAGGAGGGCGCTCTCCAGCCAGCCCACGGGGATGCCGGACAGGCGGGCGAGCTCCTCGTCGAACGTCGCGTACGCGATGCGCGTCCAGGCGAACAGGAAGAACATGGCCGTGATCGCCGCGATGCCGACGACGATGAAGAGGTCGTCCGATCCGACGAGCAGGATGTTCCCGAACAGGAGCTGCTCGGGGTCGAAGATCCCCCCCTTCTGACGCGGCGCCTTTCGCAGGAGGATGACGCCCATCGCAAAGCAAACGGCGAACAGGATGGCCATCGCGACGTCCGAGCGGAGGCCGCTCTTGCGGCGGAGCGCGCCTATCCCGATCGCCGCCGCCGCGGTGAACGGGATGGCGAGGAACAGCGGCGACGTGAGGCCGAGGAACATCCCGAGCGCGATGCCGCCGAACGCGGCGTGGGACAGGCCGTCGCCCAGGTACGCGAGCCCGCGCGCGGTGACGAGCACGCCGAGGAGGGCGAGGAGCGCGGCGAGGAGGCAGCCCGCGACGAGGGCGCGCTGGAACAGCGGGATGGTCAGGTAGTGGAGATCCACGCGCGAACCTTACATCAACGGGCGGCGCGACGGGCGCTCCTAGAGGCCGAGCTGCCGCCGCGCGAACGCGTTCAGCGCGGCTCCCGAGATCTCCGTGCGGAGGACGGCGCGGTCGCCCCTCTTGCCCCACGCGAGCACGACCGGTGCGGGGCTCGCGCCGAGGCGCGACGGATCGAGCTTGAACGGCTGGAGCGCCAGGGCGACGCTGCAGTCCCTCGCCACGCGCTCGATCGGCAGCCTGATCGCGTCGTCGTCGCCGAGCCTGCGTTCCTTCGTCCCGTGGGCCGCGAGGAGCTTCGCGGGATCCTCGCCGACGACCACGGAGACCTCGCCGCCCACCTCCGCCCAGGCGAGGCCGATCGTCCGGTCCTGCGGCTTCGCCTTCCGCGCAGGATCGGCGGGCGCGGGCACCCTCCCCGTCGTCGCCTGGACCCTGCCGAGCCTCGGCTCGTCCTTCTCGACCGTGGCGACGTCTCGCAGCCGGAGCGCGGCCTGCAGGTTCGCGATGCGGAGCACGTCGCCGACTCCGCGCAGGGCGCGGACGAGCGCGTCGCGATCCTCGGGGCGGGTCGTCACCAGGATCCCCTTCGACGGCAGCCGCAGCGCGGACATCGTGACCACCTTGCCTCGCCCCGCCTTCCAGTCCCCGGCCATCGCCGAGAGGCGTCTCCTGTCGGCCTCGACGAGGCGCGTGCCCATCGCGACGCTGCCCGCCTCCAAGATCCTCGTGAGATCCTCCCCCTTCTGGCGCTCGGTGTCGGTGAACACGAGCGTGGCCTCGGCGTCCGCCGTCGCTCCGAGGAGGGGCTCCGGCCCCATGGCAGGCATCGCCTCGATCCGGCGCCGGAAGGGGCCCGCCCCTTCGCGGGGCGCGAGCTCGGCGGCGAGGAAGACGGATGCGTCGCCGACCTCGAGCGCCATGTGGCCCGACGACACGTCGCCGAGCTCCTCGATCCTCGCGGAGACGAAGGCGTCGGCGTGGGCGACGATCTCGGCCGGATCGCCGAAGTCGGGGGCGCGTCCGCTCTTCTCGCGCATCGCGCGATCCTGCTCGCCCAGCTCGACCTTCTTGGCCGTCCACGCTGCACGGAGCGCCGGCACCAGCTCCGCGAAGGCCGACCCCGGGACGTCGAGCGACACGGCCTCCGTCCCCCCACCCGCGGCGGCGTCCGGACCGTTGCCGCTCGCGGAGGCCGCGGGCGCGACACGCGCGGGAAGGGTACGATACGTGTAGTTTGCAAGCTTACGCAGGGACGCATCGTCCTTCGCCACGAGCAGCCAACCGTTGGAGGTGACGGCCGCGGGCCCGGGCAGGGATCCTCCCCGCGCGACCACCCACGTCAGCCCTTCCGCCTCGCGGGCGCCGTAGCGCGCCACCTCCCCCTCGAACATCACGCCGCGCGCGTGCCGCGCGCTCGAGAGCCGCGCCGCCACGACCCACGCCGGATCCGCCGCCGCCCCGGAGAACGTCGCGAAGGCCGCGGAGGCGCCGTCGATCTCCGCCGCGACCGCGGGGTCGAGGCCCGCGACCGCGCACAGGACGCCTCCGAACGTCGGCGGCAGGAGCGCCGCGGCGCCGCCCGTCATCCGCTGGAGCTTGCGCCAGGTGGCGTCGGGCGTCGCGGCGGTGGCCGCTCCGAGCAGCCCGTCGGGCGCAGGGACGGGAGCGAGCAGCTCCGCCGCGGCGTCCGCCGGTGGCGGGGCGGGCCTGGTGCACCCCAGCGTGACGAGGGCCGCGAGGGCCCAGATCGCCGTCCTCACGCAGAGACCCCTATCACACGCAGTGCACGCCTCGCAGGTCCGTGACGCAGCGCGAGAGCCCCAGGGACCGGCAGAGGTATGCGCGCGGCCGCCCCTCCGCGCAATAGAGGATCCGGGCGCCGTCACAGCGCGGGGGCGATGACCGATCGCAGGCCGCCTCGCCCGGGGCGGCGGGCACCGTGCACGCCCCGATGGAGGGACGATCCGCGGGCCCGCCGCACGTCAGGCCCTGCGCCGCGCAGTCGATCTCGACCTCGCGGCCGCCCTTGCACGCGACGGCGACGTCCCCCCGGCAGAGCACCCCCTCGTGGGTGCATCGCGCCGTGTCCGGCGCGCACGCGGGACCGGCCGGCGTCTCGGCGCACCGCTGCCCGAGCAGCGCGCAGTCGAGGGAGAGGAGCCGCTTCCCCCTGCACTCCACGAGGCGAGTGCCCGAGGCCGAGCACGCCGGGGCCTTGTCCGCGAGGCAGGCGCCGAGCGTGCACACGGCGCGGCCGTCCAGCACGCTGCACTGCTCGCCACCCCGCGGGCAGTCGCGCACCGCGAACACCTCCCCACGAAAGCACGTCACCGCGCGTCCCTCGCCGTCACACAGGTCCACGGAGCCGGCCTTCCCCCGCTCGCCGCACACGGAGGGCTGCGTCCCGCGGAGCGCGCACGTGCGCAGCTGCGCGCAGGAGCTCGCTGCGAGACCGCACTCGCGCAGGCTGAGCGACGTCTCCAGCGCCTTGGCCGACGTGAGATCCGCCGTCATCCGCCTCACGCACTGCGCGAAGTCGCGCGGGACGAGCTGGGGAGGGATGGGGAGCTTCTCGCAGCCCGTGAGGAGCGCGCACATGTGCTCGACATCCTCCGGGTTCGGTGGCCGCACGCGAGCGGCGTGGCCCCCCGGGCCCGCGTCCCGCGCCCCCGGGTCGTCCGCGAGCGCCACGCGATCGGGCACCAGCGCCAGGACGCTGGCGAGGAGCGCGGCGAGGAGCGCGGCGAGGGGGGCGGGTCGGCGGGACACAGCTCTCGTTGGACGGGGCGGGCCGGCATCGCATTCTGGGCCGGGTGAGGGGCGCGGCGGCGTGCTCGGGTGCGACGCCACGCAAGTAACACGCCACGGCCCTTCCGCCGACCGCCGATCGCGGCTAGGATGCCGCGCAAACGGAGACCCCGATGCTCGACGACGTCCATAAAGAGCTTGTTTCCTCGATCGCGAAGGCCCACGAGGCCCTCAAGCGCGACCTGGGGAAGCTGCGCGCGGGCCGGGCCTCCCCGAACCTCCTCGACGGGATCCGCGTCGAGTACTACGGGACCATGACCCCCCTGGCGCAGATGGCGCACATCAACGTGCCCGAGCCGCGGCTCATCACGGTGAAGCCCTGGGACAAGAGCGTCATCAAGGCCGTCGAGAAGGCGCTCCGCGAGAGCGATCTCGGCCTCAACCCGCAGCCCGACGGCGATGTCATCCGCGTGCCTCTCCCGCCCCTCACCGAGGAGCGTCGGAAGGAGTTCGTGAAGGTGGCCCGGAAGTACGGCGAGGAGTGCAAGGTCGCCATCCGAAAGGCGCGCCACGACGCCCTCGACATGCTCGACGAGATCGATACGGCCGGCGACGCGAGCGCGGACGACGTCGATCGCGCGAAGAAGAAGGCCGAGGAGACCGTCTCCGACGGCTCGAAGCACGTCGAGGCACTCGTGAGCCACAAGGAAAAGGACATCATGGAGGTCTGAGGGCCCCCGCCTCAGGTTTCGGGGGGGAGAGAGCCCCTAGGACCCTCCCAGGAAATCTCGATGAAACCGCTAGGTCGCCAGCGCCCCCAACCCTTGACACCCCCTCGGCAGGGTGAAAGCCTGAAGCTCGCGTGAGCCGCCCCCACGAAGCTAGAGACATCTCCGGCAAGGGCGCGCCCGTGCGCGCCATCGCCGCGGGCCTGACCGACGTGGGCCGGCAACGCGAGCACAACGAGGATTCCTTCGTCGTCCTGAAGGAGTACGACCTCTACGTCGTCGCGGACGGCATGGGCGGCCACCGCGCCGGGGACGTCGCCTCCAAGCTCGCCACGGAGACGATCTCCGAGTTCTTCCGCTCGACGGCGAACGAGGACGTGACCTGGCCGTTCCACTTCGACACCAACCTGTCGGAGGAGGAGAACCGCCTCCTCACCGGGATCCGCGTCGCCAACCGACAGATCTTCGAGCGCAGCACGCGGTCGCGCGAGTGCCACGGGATGGGGACCACGGTCGTGGGCGCCATGTTCAGCCCGCGCAAGCGGCGCATGTACATCGGCCACGTGGGGGATTCCCGCTGCTACCGCGTCCGCGGCGGCGAGATCCAGCTCATGACGCGGGACCACTCGCTCGTGAACGACTACCTCCTCGCGATGCCCGACCTCACGGAGGAGCAGCGCAGCGAGCTGCCGAAGAACGTCATCACGCGCGCCCTGGGGATGCAGGACCAGGTGGTGGTCGACCTGCAGCATGACGACCCCCAGGTGGGAGACGTCTACGTCCTCTGCTCGGACGGCCTGAGCGGCATGATGCTCGACGACGACATCGAGCACATCGTCACCACCACCCGGGACATCCAGGAAGCCGCGACGCGCCTGATCGCGAAGGCGAACGAGCGCGGCGGCGAGGACAACGTGACCGCCGTCGTGATCCGCATCGAGGAGGCCATCGACGAGGCCCGGACCATCGAGATCGAGGCGGCCAAGATCCCGACCGCGGACCAGCTGGGCGCCCCCGAGGAGCCGACCCAGCCGCTCAACGTCGAGGGGGACACGCCCCGACCGCCCCGGGAACCGGGGGGCTGAGTCTCATGGAATCGCTGAAGAAGCTCGTCGACATCGCGCTCCACCTCGACAAGTACCTGACCGATCTGACGGCCCAGTACGGGGGCTGGACCATCGCGATCCTCTGCCTCATCGTCTTCTGCGAGACGGGACTCGTGGTGACGCCGTTCCTGCCCGGCGACTCCCTCCTCTTCGCGGCCGGCGCGGTGTCGTCGCTCGGGCAGCTCAACCCGTGGGTCCTCGCGACCGGCATCATCGTGAGCGCGATCGTCGGGGACACGGTCAATTACCACGTGGGCCAGTCCATCGGCCCGCGCGTGATGAAGAGCGAGAAGTCCCGCCTGTTCAACAAGAAGCACCTGGTGAAGACGGAGAAGTTCTTCGCCAAGTACGGCGGCAAGACCATCATCTTCGCCCGTTTCGTCCCCATCGTGCGGACGTTCGCACCGTTCGTCGCCGGGGCCGGGGCGATGAACTACCGCAGGTTCATCCTCTTCAACATCACGGGCGCCATCGCCTGGGTCGTGTTGATGTTCGGTGCAGGGTACTTCTTCGGGCAGATGGACATCATCAAGCGGAACTTCCATCGGGTCATCCTGCTGATCATCTTGATCTCCATCATGCCCGGCGTCATCGAGTACCTGAAGGAGCGTCGCGCCGCGAAGGCGGAGGCGGCGGCGGAGGCAGAGGCGTTGAAGGCGGCGGAGGGGAAGTAGGTCCGCTGTCCGCCGCCTGTGGCGGCGCGTGGTAATATCTGCCCATGGCAGCCCACCCCAGCTTCGACGAGACCTCCGCCGTAGGCGAGATCCCCGGCGATCTCGCCGCCCTGCGCGCCGCCAAGGAGGCGTGGCGCCGCAAGACGGTCGCCGCCGCCGAGGCCAGGATGCGGCCGCGCAAGGAGCGCTTCGCCACCTGGAGCGATCTCGAGTTGCCGGACGTCCTCACGCCCGCCGACGTTCGCATCGACTACGCGAGCGACCTCGGTATGCCGGGGGAGTACCCTTTCACGCGCGGCGTGCAGCCGACCATGTACCGGAGCCGCCTCTGGACCATGCGCATGTTCGCGGGCTTCGGCACGCCCGAGCAGACGAACGAGCGCTTCAAGTACCTCCTCCGCGAGGGTCAGACGGGGCTGTCCACCGCCTTCGATTTCCCGACCCTCATGGGATACGATAGCGACTCCGATCGGGCGCTCGGCGAGGTGGGCATGTGCGGCGTCGCGGTCGACACGCTGCGCGACATGGATGTGCTCTACAAGGACATCCCACTCGACCAGGTGACGACCTCGATGACGATCAACGGGCCGGCGATCGTCCTCCTCGCTTTCTACGTGGCGCTGGCGGACCAGCGCGGGATTGCGCGGGATCGCATCGGCGGGACGATCCAGAACGACTGCCTGAAGGAGTTCATCGCCCAGCACGCGTGGGTCGTCCCGCCGCGGCCCGCGATGCGGATCGTGACCGACATGATCGAGTTCTGCTCGCGGGAAGTCCCGCGGTGGAACACGGTCTCGATCAGCGGCTACCACATCCGCGAGGCCGGGGCGACGGCGGCGCAGGAGCTCGCGTTCACCCTCGCGGACGGCATCGGCTACTGCGAGAGCTGCCTCGAACGGGGAATGAAGATCGACGACTTCGCGTCGCGCCTCTCGTTCTTCTTCGACGTGCACAACGACTTCTTCGAGGAGATCGCGAAGTTCCGCGCGGCGCGCCGCCTGTGGGCACGCCTCGTGAAGGAGCGGTTCGGCGCGCAGAAGGCCGAGAGCATGAAGCTCCGGACGCACGCGCAGACAGCGGGTGTCTCGCTCACCGCGCAGCAGCCCTACAACAACGTGGTGCGCGTCTCGCTGCAGGCGCTGGCGGCGGTGCTCGGCGGCACGCAGTCGCTTCACACGAACTCGCTCGACGAGACCTACGCGCTCCCCACGGAGGACTCGGTCACCATCGCGCTGCGCACGCAGCAGATCATCGCGGAGGAGAGCGGCGTCGCGGGCACGATCGATCCGCTCGGCGGGAGCTGGTTCGTGGAGGACCTCACCTCGCGCCTGGAGGCGGAGGCGATGGACTACATCCGGCGGATCGACGGCATGGGGGGGATCGTCACCGCGGTCGAGCAGGGTTACCCGCAGCGCGAGATCGCGGCGAGCGCGTACCGCTTCCAGCAGCAGATGGAGAGGGGGGAGCGCGTCATGGTCGGCGTGAACGGATACGTGAGCGACGGGGGCGGCTCGAAGATCCCCCTCCTCCGCATCGACGAGCGGGTCCAGGCGACGCAGATCGCGAACCTCCGCGCCGTGAAGGCGTCGCGGAACCCTGCCGAGGTGCACGAGAGCCTCGCCGCCGTCCGGGCGGCCGCGGGCTCCCGCGAGAACCTGATGCCCCCCGTCATCCGCGCCGCGAAGGCCTACGCGACCCAGCAGGAGATCTGCGACGTGCTTCGCGACGTCATGGGCGTGTACTCGGATCCCGCCGAGTTCTAGCCGAGAGGCGGCCCTCGCGAGCGTGCGCCGAGCCGCACACGCTTTGAGGGGAAAAAGTCGACGGGCGAGCGTACCATCACGACCGTGAACGCCCCTCCCTTCTACCGCGCCATGCCCCCCTCGGTTTCGCCGGCCGGCGGGCCCTCGGCGCCGGGGTGGATCCGCGGCGGGTACCTCGGTGTCGCCATCTTCATGAGCCTCGGGTGGCTCGCCGGCGGCGCGCTGATGACGGCGGGGATTCTCGACGACATGGACCGGCAGATGGGCGAGCCGGCGGGCGACCTCGGTCCGATCGGGCTCGTCGTGATCGTGCTCGCCTCGCTGATGATCTACGCGCTGATCCCCTTCGCGATCGGGTGGGTGGTGAAGACCTGGACGTGGCTGCCCGCTCACGAACGGTGGACGCGCCACTGGAAGAACTGGATCACCCCGGGCATGGCCGGCTTCTTCCTCCTCATCCCCTACTTCCACTTCTACTGGATGTTCGTGATCACCTGCGGGATCTGCGACGCGGTGGACCGGCTGCGCGTGCAGCACGCGGCCGGCCCGCCCGCCCCCAAGGGGCTCGCCATCGCGGCCGGGATCTCCTACTTCGCCTTCCCGATCGTCATGCCGTTCCTCTGGTACGCGTTCATGTCGAAGATCGACGCCGCTGCACGCGAGATCGACGCCGCCCGTTCGGCGGCGACGGGGCCGTTCACGCCCTACGGGTACGGCTGATCACCGCCCGATCGCGCCGACCAGGAGCGGCACGACGCTCACCACGTCCTCGGGCGGCAGCCGCCGCGAGCCGGGGTGCGAGTCCGTGCCGACGAGGTGGGTGAAGACCCCCGCCGCGCGGATCTTCTCGAGCGAATCGCCCGGGAGGACGAGGTGCGACGCGATCGCGTGGACGCGCGCGGCCCCCTGCGAGAGGTACGCGCGGCCGGCCTGCACGAGGGACGAGCCGGTGCGGATCATGTCGTCGTAGAGCACGACGTCCTTGCCGCTCACGTCGGCGTTGATGCCCGTCACGGAGAGCCCGCCCGTCGACGGATCCCGCTTCTTGTAGACGAACGCCGGCTCGACGCCGAGCGACCGCGCGAGGCTCTGGACCCATTTCGCGCGGCCCGCGTCCGTCGCCCCGAGCACGTAGGGCGTGTCCCCCATCATCGCCTTCACGGACGAAGTGACGATGGGTGCACCATACAGGTGTCGCGTGGTGTGGTTGTCCGAGAAGTAGAACTCGATGCCGTCCGTGTGCAGGTCGAAGAGGAACACCCGCGATCCGCCCTCGCACGGAGGGATGGCCGAGATCAGCCGCGCGCGGCTCTTCGCGGTCACCACCTCGCCGGGAAAGACGGCGCGCTCCATCGTGGCGTACCCGAAGTACGGCATCACGATCGCGAGCGAGCGCGCACCCGATCGCGAGATCGCGCAGCCCAGATCGTAGAGCTCGAGCCAGTCTCCGTCCGTCGGCGTCCCGCCGAGGAGGACCACGTCTCGCCCCCACGCGTCGTCGAGGAGGCGGAGGTAGCGCTCGCCGTCGGGGAAGGTCCTGCGCTCGATCGCGCCCCGGTCGAATCCGCCCTCCGCGACGAAGGCGTCCGCCATGTAGGCGTAGCTCGAGATGGTGAAGACGATCTTCTTCGACACGGGCCCCTCGTTCTACGGGTGTTGGTCGGCGCGCGCAAGGTCGCGGATTTCCTCGGCCACGGCCTCGGCCTGCTTGATGCAGTCCGGGATGCCCGTCCCCTCGAAGCCGTTGCCCGCGACGAAGAGGCCCGGGCGATCCGCCAGCAGGCGACGGACCCGCGCGACCTTGCCCAGGTGACCGACGACCGGCTGGGGGCTACGCCGCGGGAAACGGAAGACCCTGCCGAGGACGCGTGGCGCCGACAGCCCCATGAGCCGGTCGAGCTCGGACTCGGCCAGCCCGAGGAGATCGTCGTCCTCGCGATCGAGCACGTGCTCGCCGTGCGCGCCGCCGAGGAAGACCCGGAGCAGCACGTGCTGCGCGGGCGCGCGGTGGCTCCACTTGCTGGAGACCCACGTGGAGGCGAGGATCGGGCGCTGCATGGACCGCGGCACGATGAAGCCCACGCCGTCGAGGGGGTGCGCCACCTGGCGGCGCCTGTAGCCCAGGAACACGGTGGCCGTGGAGGCGTAGTGGAAGTCGGAGAGCGCCGCGCCGAGGCTGGGATCCTCGGCGCCGACGAGGCGGGCCGCGACGTGAAGGGGGGCCGTGAGGGCGACGGCGTCCGCGAAGCGATCGGCGCCCGGGGTCTGGACGAGCCAGGGGCCACGCGCATCCCCGAGCGGCAGGCGCTCGACCACCTCGACCGGCGACGACGTCTCGACGGTCGCGAACCGGAGCTTGTGCGCGAGCGTGGTCGGCAGATCGGCCATCCCGCCCGCGAGGGAGACGAACATGCTGGGGGGCTTCACGCTGGCGCCCCCGGCGGCCGCCGCGCGCTCGCGTGCCTGTGCGCGCATCGCGCGGATCAGCGAGCCGTACTTGGCTTCGGCCTCGACGAACTGCGGAAAGGTCGCGCGAATGGAGAGGGCCTCGGCGTCACCGGCGAAGATGCCAGAGAGGAGCGGCCCGACGAGCCGATCCGACACCTCCTCGCCGAGGCGCCGCCCGACGAAGTCCGCGATGGACTCGTCGTCGTCCGGGCCGAACCTCCGCGGGGGGATCACGAGGTCGAGGCCCATTCGGAGCTTCGCGTCCCACGAGAACAGCTCCGTCTCGACCATCGGGCGAACCGCGGTGGGCACGCCGAGCACCAGCCCCTCCGGCATGGCGTGGAGGCGGCCGGCATGCGCGATGTAGACCTTGCGTGTATCCGGGTTGGTGCCGATGAGCTCCTTCTCGAGGCCGAGCTCGCGCGCGAGCCGCGTGGCGTGCGGCTTGGTTGCGACCCACGCGTCGGGGCCGGCGTCGAGGACGAACCCGCTCCGTTTCTCCGTCAGGATGTTCCCGCCCAGATGCTCGGACGCCTCGAGGAGCGTCACGTCCGCGTCGATCCCCTCGAGCGTCGACTCCAGGGCGTGCGCCACCGAGAGGCCGGTGATGCCTCCGCCGACGACGATCACGCGCAGCCGCCGCCTCACGACCAGATGTCCCGCGCCAGGAGCTCCTCGGCGACGCCGCGCAAGACGAGGACGAGATCGTCGTCCGCGTTGGGCGAGCGCGCGCGCGAGAACGAGAGCCCGAGCTCGGCGGCCCACGCGCGAGCCTCGACGTCGAGATCGTAGAGGATCTCCACGTGGTCGGCGAGGAAGCCGATCGGGCTCACGACGACGTGTGTCTTGCCCCTCGTTCGCGCGACCTCGAGGGCCGCGCGGAGGTCGGGGCCGAGCCACGCCACCGGGCGACCCGTGGGCGCGCCCTGGCTCTGGAAGGCCACGTCATGCTCCTCGTCCCGCAGGCCCAGGATCGTCGCGACGTTCGCGGCGGCCGCGCGCACCTCGGCCTCGTAGGGATCACCCGCGTCGAGCACCGCCATCGGGAGGCTGTGCGCCGTGAAGAGGACGTGGGTGCCCGCGCGATCCGGCGGAAGCAGCTCGTGAATACGTGCAGCATACACATTGGCCAGATCGGCCCGGCCCCCCCAGTTCGCGGCGCACGCCAGCGCCAGCGGGGCGCGACCGGGGAGGGCCAGCCCGTCGCGCGCGGCCACCATCGCGGCGCGGTACACGTGGCTCGAGTGCTGGGCGAGCGGGATCGCGCAGATCCGCCTCGTGCCTCCGGCGGCCAGCCGAGCGAGGACGTCCCCCGGCGTCGGCGTGGACAGCCTCGACGCGACGGCGACCGGGACGCGCATCACCGCCTCGAGCCTCCCGGCGAGCGCGCGGCAGATGTCGAGGAGCGGCGACCGTCCGCCGATCGCCTCGTACCTCCGCCGGACCTCCGCCACCAGCGCGGGGGGCGCGGCGTGTCCTTGCCGGATGTTCCCGAGGAACGCGGGCAGATCGTCCAGATCCTCCACCGTGCCGTGACCGATGAGGACGATGGCCGTGTCGGTCATCCCACGCTCGGACCTCGCGGACGCCTCTCGCTGGTCTCGTGCACGAAATCGACCACGGCCTTCACCGTGTCCACCGGGGTCTCCGGCAGGATGCCGTGGCCGAGGTTGAACACGTGCCCCGCACGGCCCTCCGCCGCGTCGAGCACCCGCTTCGCGTGACGCCGCGCGAGATCCGCGCCCGCGAACAGGACGGTGGGATCGAGGTTGCCCTGCACGCCGCGATCGTGACCCACGCGACGCCACCCGTCGGCGAGCGGGGTGCGCCAGTCGAGGCCGATCACGGTGCCGCCGGCGCGTCGCTGCAGCTCGAGGAGGGTCGCGGTGCCCGTCCCGAAGTGGATCACGGGCACGCCCCGCGTCTCGACATCCGAGAGGATGTGCGCGACGTGCGGGAGCACGTGCTCCTCGTAGTCCGCGGGTGAGAGCTGGCCCACCCACGAGTCGAAGAGCTGCACCGCGTCGGCACCCGCGTCGATCTGCGCGTGCAGGTAGCGGCGGACGACCTCCGCGAGCTTGCCCATGAGGACGCTCCACGCGGCCGGCTGTTCGTACATCAGGCGCTTCGTCTTGACGAAGTGCGCGGATTTTCCCCCCTCGACGAGGTAGCTCGCCAGCGTGAACGGCGCCCCCGCGAAGCCGATGAGCGGGACCGAGAGCTCGCCCTTCAGGAGGCGGATCGCCTGCATCACGTAGCCGAGGCCCTCCTGGGGATCGATGACGCGAAGCGCGTCGATCTGCTCCACGCGCGAGATGGGCTCGTGGATCACGGGGCCCTCCCCCTTCGCGAACTCGAACGACGCCCCCATCGGCTCGAGAGGGAGGAGGATGTCCGCGAAGAGGATCGCCGCGTCGAAGCCGAGGCGGAGCGGCTGCAGGGTGACCTCGAGCGCGAGCTCCGGCGTCTTGCAGAGCTCGAGGAGAGTGCGCGTCTCGCGGAGCTTGCGGTACTCGGCCATGTACCGCCCGGCCTGACGCATCATCCACACGGGCGTGTACGGGACGGCCTCGCGCCTGCACGCGCGGAGAAAGGTGTCGTTCTTCGGCATGGCAGAGGGTCAGCGTACGCCGGAGCCGGTTTTTTTTCAGCTCTTCTGGTTGTAGTTCGTGTTCTCGAGCAGGATGACGTTGCTCTTCGAGCGGCTCTCGCCGACGCTCGTGATGTACACGGCGGGTTGATCCTGGACGGGGCAGACCTTCTCGCAGGCGCCGCACCCGATGCACAGGGCCGGGTCGACGTGGGGGCGCTGCAGCTTGACCGTCTTCATCGCGGGCTCGGCCCCGTTCGCGCCGGGCTTGCTGTCGCGGACGGGGGCCTCGACCTCCTCGACCCAGATGGCCTTGGGCGACGTGGGGCAGAACTCCTCGCAGACGATGCAAGGCGTCTGCATGCTCCAGGGGAGGCAGCGACCGTGGTCGTAGAAGGCCGTGCCGATCTTCACCGGGGGCGTGCCGAGCCCGAGCTTCTCCTTCTCGGTGATCTTCTGGATGGCACCCGTCGGGCACACCTGGCCGCAGAGCACGCACGAGTGCTCGCAGTAGCCGATGCGGGCGATGAGGATGGGCGTCCACACGCCCTCGACGCCGCTCTCGAAGAAGGCGGGGTGGAGGGCGTTGTTCGGGCACACCTTCATGCACTCGGCGCAGCGGATACACCGCTCGAGGAAGGCGCGCTCCTCGACGGCGCCGGGCGGGCGGATGACCTTCGCGTGGTAGTTCACGTCGAGCGAGTCGGCGACCCGCGCGGCCGGGATGAACGCCGCGCCGGCGGCCGCGGTGGCGAGGAGCGTGCGGCGCTGGAGATCCGGCACCGTCGTCGTGCTCGCGCGGCTGGGCAGGATGCGGAACTTGATGACATCCTCCGGGCAAGCGTTCTCGCAGTTGAGGCACACGTGGCACTCGTCCTGCCGCCACTTCACGCCCCCCTGCGGGCTGTCCGCGCCCTGGCAGTTCACGAGGCAGAGGTTGCAGTCCGTGCACTTCGCGTGGTCCTTCTCCATCCCGAAGAGCGCGAAGCGCGCGAACACGCCGAGGAACGAGCCGAGCGGGCACAGCACGCGACACCAGAAGCGCGGGATGAAGCGGTTCGCGAAGAGGACCGCCACCAGGAGGAACAGGATCAGCCACGTCTGGTGGAAGTAGAACTGGTGCGACTGCCACACCGTCTTCGCGAGGAAGTCCTGCGAGTGGTCCGCCGCGGCCTGGATCGGCCGCGCGGGGATGTTCTGCGCGGCGCCGAGGCCACGGCCGGTGAGGTACTGCGCCGCGGGGATGACGCCGAGGCCGATCGACCGGACCGCAACGCAGATGGGATCGAAGAGCCCACCGATCGCGCTGCCGCCGACGGACGCGAGGAGGAAGGCGTACATCAGGTAGTACTTCGCGCGCTGGTAGCCGCGGGTCTTGTTCGCTTCCACGCGGGCGGCACCGCGTCCGCGGCGCGACGGGAGGATCCAGCCGAAGAAGTGGTGCAGGGTCCCGAACGGGCAGATCCACCCGCAGAAGACGCGCCCGAAGACGAGCGTGAGCGCGAGGAGCCCGAGGCTCCAGAGGAGGCCGCGGTACACGGTGTGGGTCGAGAGCAGGGTCATCGCCGCGACGAACGGATCGGCGAGCAGGAAGGCCTCGACGGGGAGCGGGAGCCGCACCTGCGTGTCGGCGCTCGCCGCGAAGTTGCCGCGGAACGCCGTCTGGAAGAGGAAGTAGAGGAAGATGGCGAGGAAGCCGACCTGCGAGACGCGGCGCACCCACAGGAGGACGCGGATCGACCGCCGCGGCGGGATGCCCGAGCCGGGGAGCTTCGGATCGATCTTCTGCTTCTTGCCCGGCGTGGCGGCGGTGCCGCCGTCGGCCATCCCGAGCATCGCGGCGATCTCGGCCGTGCGCGAGCGCTCGGCGGTCGCCATGGCCGACGAGGACTTCGCCGGCGTGGCCTTGCAGCCGCAGGCCCCGGAGGCGCATCCGCTGTCCGCCGGCCGCTGTCGGCTGTCCGCCGTCCGCCGTCCGCCGGCCGCCGTCCGCCGGCCGCCGTCCGTGGTTCGCTGTCCGCCGTCCGCCGAGCCGTCGAGCGGCGCCACGACGCCGACCTGACCCGTCTTCCACGGGATGGGCTCCGCGTGGCCCGCGAGGAGGTCCGCCGCGTTGATCGCCTCGATCCCGGTGAGATCGAGGGACACGCCCGCGTGCGGCCCCGCGGCGGCCTTCATGTCAGACCTCCCTCACGCGGAGGTTCTCGTAGTACATCGTGCCGAGCCCGCGCTCGTGGCCGAGCTTGAGGTACGGCAGGTTGTCGCGGTGCTGCCCGATCAGCGTGCACCCGAACGCGTCCGCCGCGACCTGGTCGACCGACGCGATGATCGTGTTCATCGGCTTCGTGTCGTCGATGTTCCCGCCCTGGGGGCCGTTGCGCACGAGCACGCGTATCGCGTCGACGACCACGAGGGAGGGCCGCATGAAGGTCGCCAGATCCGCGATCGACACGTCGATGTTCTGGTGCAGGCGGTTCCGCCGGCCGCCGAGGACGCCGTACCAGTTCTTCATGGCGGCCGTGTACTTCGCGAGGTTGTGGTGCTTCGCGACCGGGACGTTGATGACCTTGTCCGCATCGACGAGCGTCGTGAAGATCGGCCACTCGTCGAGGACCTCGCCCTTCATGCGCACGGTGCGGAAGCGGTGCTCCGCGGGGAGCACGACGTCCGCGCCCAGGTCGTAGGCCATCTTCCAGATCCCCGATCGCTGGAAGCACCGGTGCGGGTCGTTGCAGGAGCCGTCCGCGACGACCACGCGCTTCGCCCCCGCGTCGAACGCCTGCTTCACGACGGCCGCGACCACCTCCGGGTTGGTGTTCGCGGCGTGGATCGGGGCACGATCCCACCCGATGTTCGGCTTCACGACGACGACGTCGCCGCGGCTCACGAAGCGCTTCATGCCGCCCATCGCATCGAGCGCGCGCTTCACGAGCGCCTCCGCGCGCACCGCCTCGTCGTCCTTTCCGCGGGCGATCGCCATCTCGGCCACACCCTGCAGGGCGCCCGCGACCCGGTAGTCACGGACCTGGCGCGCGCCCGAGAGCGTCGCGGCGCCGAAGCCGCCCCCATCCCACGCTACTCGGCCGAGGGCCGCGGCTCCGACGGTCACCCCGAGCGTCGCGCCGACGCGCGTCAGCAGCTCCCGACGACCGGGCCGCGCCGTCTCGGAAGGTCCTGTTTTTTCCGTGCTTTTCGCGTCGCCCACGCCTTCCTCATAACGCGTCGGACAGGGGGGCCGCAACCTTTGCGGATGCTTTTGTGGGTCCAGGTGTGCAGGATCCATGTCGTTGAAATCACGACATTTCGTCGGCGGCGTCCCGCGGCGTCACGAGACGTCGCCGCTGGATGCTAGGGTCGCGTTCCGATGGACGGCGTCCGCGCGCAGCCGGGGTCGAAGGCCGGGTCGGCCGACGGCCCTACCCACGACGGCACGCGCCGCATCGTAGAGGGCCACCTCGCGTGGGAGGTCTTCCGCTTCGGGGGACCGATCGCCGTCGGGATGGCGCTCCAGACCACGTTCAACCTGGCCGACGCGTGGCTGATCGCCCACCTCCCGCCCGAGGAGGTGAGCGCGTCCGTGGGCGCGCTCGGGATCTGCGACCAGATCACCGCGCTCGGCACGATCGTGAGCTTCGGCGTCTCGACCGGGACGGGCGTGCTCCTCGCGAAGCAGAAGGGCGCGAACGACCACGAGAGCATCGCCCGGACGGCGTGGCAGTCCGTCCTGATCGTCCTTCTCCTCTCGGCGGTCTTCGGGGTGATCGGGGTCTTCGGCGCAGGCTTCCTCGTCCGCGACCTCGTGGGCGCGAAGGGCGCGGTCGCCGACGCGGGCGTCAAGTACCTGCGCGTGATGGTCGGTGGCAGCTTCTCGATCTTCCTGTTGCTGCAGCTCACGAGCATCCAGCGGGCGCTCGGATCGTCGAAGACCCCCGTGTCGCTCCTCGTGCTCGGCAACGTGCTGAACGTGCTCCTCGCCGTCGTCTTCATCTACGGCGACGGTCCCTCGCCATCGTTCCTGTCGTGGGGCGGAACCATCGCGCGGGCGCTCCACGTGCCGCGGATGGGGATGGTCGGCGCGGCGTGGGCGACGCTCCTCGCCCGCGGGCTGGTGCTCGTGCCCAACGTCCTCGTCCTCGTGCGGCGCTTCCGGATCGGGCTCCCACCCCCGGGACAGCGCGGCCCGGACCTCGCAGAGGTGCGTCGGATCCTGGGGGTGTCGTGGCCGACGTCCGCGCAGTTCTTCCTGCGCATCACGGCGATGCTCGTGACGAACTCGCTGGTCGCGCGCTTCTTCACGACCGATCTCGACCAGACGGCGTCCACGGCGATGGGGCTCGTCTTCCGCCTCGACACGATGGCGCTCTTCGTATCCATGGGGTGGGGGTCCTGCGCGCAGACCTTCGTGGGCCAGAACCTGGGCGCGGGCAAGGCCGCGCGCGCGAGGCGCGCCGGGGTGTGGGCGGCGGCCTTCGGCACCCTGTCGAGCGTGCTCCTGGTCCTGGTCGTGTACCGATTGGGGGAGAGCATCCTCCGTCTCTTCGACGATCACGCCGCCCCGATCGCGCTCGGCATGGACTACCTGCGGGTGGTCGCACCGTCGTACTTCGGGCTCGGCGTCGGCGTCGTCCTCGGGAACGGGATCGCCGGCGCAGGCGCGACGCGGACGACGCTCCTGGTCGACATGTGCGTCGTCCTCGGAGCCCAGTTCCCGCTCTCGATCCTCTCCGTGGCGGTGTTCCACGGCTCCCTCCACGCGCTCTTCATGTGCGTGGCCGTCACCAACTTCACGAGCGCGCTCGTGTACGCGGTCGTGTACGCGCGTGGCGGGTGGCTCCGGGATGGGGCGCGCTGACCTACTTCTTCCCGTGGCCCTTGCCGAGGACGAGATCCATCTTGGACGCGGCGTCGAACGCGTGCACGTGCGGCGGGTGATGACACGCGGCGCACGACTCGGCCGCGGGCTTCGGAACGGGCACCTTCACCTTCTTCGGCTCCTTGACGTGGAGAGATCCGGGGCCGTGGCACTGCTCGCACTGCACGTTCTCGAGGTCGGATACGAACGTGACGGTGCTGCCGCCGGGGCGGTCGTAGCCGGTGACGTGACAGCTCACGCAGTCGAGGTTGTACTCCTTGGACTGGTCCGCGAGCGTCTTGTAGGCGCGCGCGTGCGCCGTCTTGTCCCAGACGGCGCGCGGCTCGTCGTGACAGTTGGTGCACGCCTCGACGCCGCTGTAGGAGGGCTCGCCCGCGGCCGGCTTCGCGGGCTTCCTGTCCTTGAAGCGCGCCTTGTTGTCGTCGTTGACGCGCTTGTAATACGCAGAGAGCTCCGCCTTGGTGCCAGGATCCTGGCCCATGCCCTCGCGAATCTCGACGGAGCGGAAGCGAAGGTAGCTCCCCGTCGCGGGCGGGGGGGCCTTCTCGAGCTCGGCCCGCTCGGCCTCCAGCTTCGCGAGATCGCCCTTGCGCGCGGCGATGTCCGCGGCAGCGACACGGCCGTCCCGCTCCCAGTCCGCGATCCTCGCGCGGAGCTCGTCGATGCGGCGCGCCACGTCGTCACGCTGCTTCGCCCGCTCGACGCCCGTCGTGTCGGCGAAGGTGAACTTGCGGTCGCGTACGAAGAGATCCAGCACGCCGACCGTCTGGAGGTGATTGCCGGTCTCCAGGACGAGGGTGTCCCCGACGCGCTCCGGCGGTGGGCCGTCGGTGTTCCGATCGCCGGAGCCGCCCGGAGATCCGACGACGATGGCGGTGAGCTCCGGGACGGCGTCGGCGAGGCGCTTCGCCGTGCCGCGACCGGTCGCCGCGAGCAGGACGAGCACGTTCGCCCCCTGCGCCTTCAGCGTGGCCACGCCAGCCTTCACGGCCGCCTCCGCGGGGCCGACCTGCGCCCCGAGCGCGGCGGGCGGGTCGAGCGCCGTCACGCCCACGAACCCGACCTTGACGCCCTGGAACTCGCGCAGCTCGGTCGACGCCGCGCCGGGGAGCCCGGTGACGTTCGCGGCGAGCATGCGCGCCCCGCTCGCGCGCACGAGCGCCTCGAGGCCGGGCGCTCCGCCGGCGAGCTCGTTCCGACCTGGCGCGAAGGCCAGCAGGCCCAGCTTGCCGAGCACACGGGCCAGGGTCTCGGCCTTGGCCCGATCCTGCGCGGCGTTGTCGGCCTTCAGCTCCGGATCCATGTAGAACAATGGCCCTGCGCTCACGATCGCCGCGTCCGGGGCGCGCTTCCTCTCCTCGGCGATCCACGCGGCCGCATGATCGAGCCCGCCTTTCTGGTCCTTCACACACCCGCAGGGCTCGAGCGCGCCCGCGAGGTCGCTGACGACATACAGCCTGACGGTCGGCCGATCGGGATCCGTTGGCCGGCCGGTCGCGCCCGTCGCGGGACCCTGGGTCGACGGCCGGCATGCCTCGCACGCGGCGGTCGCGGCCGAGAGGGCGAACAGGGTTGCGCAGACGAGGTTGGTTCGCACTTTTGTCCGACACTACCCACGATTGGGCGTAAGATCGAGCGGCCGCCGACGACATGACCGCGAAGCCCGTTCGTTTCGGTCCGTTCTACCTCGATGCGCGCATCGCCGTCGGGGGAACGGCGGAGGTGTTCCTCGCGCACCCGGCCGAGGTGGGAGGCCCCTTCCCGGACCGGCTCGTCGTCAAGCGCCTCCTCCCCCACTTCGGCGCGGATACGGAGGGCCGGACGATGTTCGACCGCGAGGCGCGCCTCCACGCGTGCGTGCATCACGAGAACGTCGTCAGCGTCTTCGGGGCGGGCACAGACGAGCAGGGCGAACCGTACCTGGCGATGGAGTACATCGAGGGTGCGGATCTGTACCGCCTCCTTCGCGCCCTTCGGCAGGACGGCGACGCGCTCAGCCCGGGCGTGTCGGTGTACGTGGCGCGCGAGGTGCTGCGCGCCCTCGCGAGCGTGCACGAAGCGCGGGGCGAGGCCGGCGACCGGCTCGACATCGTGCACCGGGACGTGTCGCCGTCGAATATCTACCTGTCGCGCACGGGCGGCGTGAAGCTCGGGGACTTCGGGATCGCACGCTCCCTGGTCGGCCCCGCGTCGACCGGGGCGCAGGTGCTGAGCGGGAAGTTCTCGTACTTCGCGCCGGAGCAGGTCGCCGGTGAGCCGGCGGACCAGCGCGCGGATCTCTTCAGCTTGGCGGTGGTCCTCGCGGAGATGCTGCTCGGCAGGCCACTCTTCCCCGGCACGGGCCAGCTGGCGGTGCTCCTGCAGATCCGGGACTGCAGGACCGATCTGCTCGACGCGGCGAGGGACGACCTGCCCGTCGGGCTGTACGAGGTGCTCAAGCGGGGTCTTTCGTGCTCCGCTGCGGAACGCTTCCCGTCCGCGCTGGCGTTCAACGAGGCGCTCTCACCCTTCGAGGCGGATCCGGCGATGGCCCGACGGGACCTGGCCGCGGGAGTAAAGCGCGTCGAGCGCCTCGGATCGGCGGACGGCATCAAGGCCGTGCACCAGAGCGTGCAGGCGATGCGCGCCGTCGCGGCTCCCCCCCCGCGCGAGCAGGGACGAGCCGACTCCCCGCCGCCAGACAGCGGCAACACGACGGGCCAATACGCGCTTGCGCCGTCGCTCGTCGAGTTCAAGGACGGCACCCGAGGGGGGCCGTACACGTTCGCGAAGCTCGTCGAGCTCCTCGCGACGGGGGCCATCGGCCGCGGGGATCGCATCGATTACCTCGGCGGGGGCATGCGCGACATCGAATCCATCGAAGATCTGGCGCGCTTCGTCGCTCCAGTCACGGGCACGAAGGGCCACACCCTGTCCGACCCCGACGGCCCGACGTGGACGCAGGATCTCGGCACGGTCGGCATGCTCGACGTCCTCCTGCACCTCGTGGCAGACCGGGCGACGGGCGCGCTCGTGGTCGAGCACGAGGCCGACCCGCGCGCCGAGGTGGGCGAGACGCCGGGGCGGAAGGAGCTCTTCTTTCTCCACGGAAAGCTCCACCACGTCGCTTCCAGCGACGCCACGGAGCTCCTCGGTGAGTACCTCGTCCGGCGAGGAAAGCTGGCGCGAGAGGAGCTCGACCTCGCGCTCGCCGTCCTGCCACGATACGGCGGACGGATGGGCGACACGCTCATCGCCCTGGGCCTCATCGGCCCGGTGGGCGTCTTCCGGGCGATCCGCGACCAGGGGCGCGATCGCGTCGCCGACACGTTCAGGTGGCGCCGCGGCAAGGCCTCGTTCTACGACGCCCGGAAGCCCGAGCACGTCGAGTTCCCCCTCGACCTGGACCTCCCCACCATCCTGCTGTCGGGCCTCGCCGTGCAGCACCCGGACGGGGACGCGTTCGAGTCCTTCGGGCTGCCGCTCGGCGCGCGCATCCGGACCGGAGACGGACACGTCGCGGGGACGCGCCGGACCACGACCGACGTGGTATGGCCACCGTCCGTGTCCCGCGTCCTCGCCACGGCCACGGACGGGACGACCGTGGGAGAGATCCTCGAGGCCACGTTCGGCGAGCGGCGCCCGCCCGGCCACAAAGCCGACCTCGTCCGCGGCCAGCGACGTGACGTGCTGCTGGCGCTCAAGCTCCTCTTCGCCGCCGGTCTCCTGGTCCGGGAGCGCGCCACCTGACGTGCGAAACCAGATCCGCCGTCCCGCGTAACGCTCTCGTGACGCTCGTGCCGATCGAGGCCTCTGTTCTTCCGCGCAGCCCTCACCCTCCCGGCCTCCCTCTCCGCGGAGGGAGAGGGGGCGGGGTGACGCCTGCGTGGCAGGCCGGCGTCGTGGTAGACGGGGTGCTCGTGGCGACATCCCGCGACGACTCGAGCCTCGACCGCGCGATGGATCGCTATGCCGCGGGCGATGACGCGGCGTTCGGAGAGCTCTACGAGGGCCTCGCGCCGCGTCTCTACGGGTTCCTCCATCGGCAGACGCGCGACGAGGCGCTGGCGGACGATCTCCTGCAGCAGACGATGCTCCGTATCCACGGCGCCCGTGGGCGCTTCGTGGAGGGCGCCGCGGTGATCCCCTGGGCGTTCGCGATCGCGCGGAGGGGCATCATCGACGCGCACCGCCGCGGCCGGCGCATCGTCCTCGCCCAGGACGCGGACGAGGGCGACGCCGCCGACCTCCTCGCGTCGGTCGATGCCTCGGCGGAGGAGCTCGTCGACGCGCAGGGGCTCGCGGACGTCCTCCGCGCGACGCTCGCGGACCTGCCCGAGAACCAGCGCGTCGCATTCGAGCTGGTCAAGCAGGAGGGGCTCAGCCTCGGCGAGGCGGCGGCCGTCCTCGGCACCACGGTGGCGGCCGTCAAGCTGCGCGCTCATCGCGCCTACGAGGCCCTGCGCGCCGCAATCGCCCGGAGGCCCTCGTGACGAGAGACCGCGAAAACGCGCGCCGGCTCCAGGCCACGATCGAGGACGCGATCAAGATCGCCCCTGCCCCGTCGCGGGCGCAGGTCTCGCGCACGCGATCCCGCCTCCTCGCGGCGGGTCTCGTCGCGAGCGTCGTCGCGGTCGGCCTGACGGGCGGAGTGCACTTGAACGGCCGCCCCACGACGCTCGTGTACGGCACGTTGCTCGGGTGGGCGGCGATCGCCATGGCGGGCGCGTGGCTCGCGATCGGGAGGCGAGGCGCGATGCTCGGGCCGCCCACGCGCCTGCTCGTCGCCTGCGCGGCGGCGATGGGACCGGTGCTCCTCGCGTGGTACGCTCTCCTCGAGCACCTTCTCGGGGCGGCGGGCGAGGCGGCCGTCCCGGTGTCCATGCATGTTACATGCTTCGCGATCACCCTCGCGTACGCGGCGGGCCCGCTCGCTGCGGTCGGCGCCACGTACCGCGCCATCGATCCGGTGCATCCTCGGGCGACGGGCGCGCTCCTGTTTGCGGCCATCGGCGCCCTGGGGGGGGCGCTCATCGTGCTCCACTGCTGGGTCGGCGAGCTGGCGCACGTCGCGCTCGGCCACGTCCTGCCGCTCGTGGGGCTCGCCGCGGCGGGGGCGCTCGTCGGCGACCGGCTGTTCGGCACGACGTCCCTTCCAGGCCGCGGGAGACTCGGGTAGCCTCAGGGCGTGCAGCGCATTCTCCCCCTCGCGCTCGCCGCAGCCGCTTGCGGCGGCGTGGAGCTCGTCAACCAGGAGAAGCCCTCCAACGTGGGCGGTCCGCAGGTCGTGCAGCACGCCCATGCACACGAGAACGAGCGCCTCGCCGAGCTGCCCGACAACGACTCCGCCGTCGAGCCCGACCACCCGATGGTCGGGACGCGCGAGGAGCGCGCCCTCGTCCACGTCCACACGCCAGAGGCCGTCTGCTCCGGCGTCGTCATCGGTCCTCGGCTCGTCGCCACGGCCCACCAGTGCGTCAAGAAGGCGCGCAACGCCGTCGTCGTCCCCGCCGACCAGGAAGTGAGGGTCGAGCTCGCCTCGAGCACGCTCACGTGGACGCAGCGCAAGGTCGCGATCGTCGTCGCGCCGAACTGCTCCTGGAAACACCTCGACGTGGCGGTCCTCGTGCTCGCGGAGCCTGCGGAGTGGGTCGAGCCGCCGAAGGTCGCGATGGCACCGGGCATCGGCGGGAGCATCTCCGCCCTCGGCTTCGGAAAGTGCGCGGGCGAGCCCATCCGGGCGAAGGGCCGTCCGGGCTCGGTGGTCGCGATCGAGTCGGAGGCGATCACCATCGACGTGCCGCTGTGCAAGGGCGACGTCGGCGGACCGATCGTCGACGGCAACGGCGGCGCGCTCGTGGGGCTCATCTCGCACCGCGACGATCCCGAGGGCTCGCCGCGCAGGACGACCACGGCGTTTCGCCTCGACACGACCCACGCGCGGAGCCTGCTGCAGATCGCGACCGACGTCGCCAAGGGCCTGGACCCTGCGAAGGTCGGCCCGATCGGGTGCGACTGACCGCCCCTATCGCGAGCGCAGCCGCACCCGGCGGCGCTCCTCGCCCGCCGCCTGGGAGGCGCGCGTCTCGTCCGTATCGAGCGCGAGCGGCGCGACCGGCGTCGGGATCCCCGCCTCGTCGATCGCGACGAACGTGAGCTTGGCCGCGACGCACGGCCACCGGCGTCCGCTCCGGCTGTCCTCCCCGGTGACGACGATCTCGATCTCCATCGAGGTGCGGAACGTCGCCGTCACCTGCGCGACGAGGTGGACGACCTCACCCACCTTGACCGGGCGGTCGAACTTGAGATCGTCCACGAACGCCGTCACCGCGACGCGCCCGCTGTGCCGCTGCGCGGCGATCGCGCCGCAGAGGTCGACCCACGCCATGATCTGCCCGCCGAACACGTTGCCGAGCGCGTTCGAGTGCTGCGGGAGCACATACTCGGTCATCTCCGTCCGCGACGCCGCCTGCGGACGCGCCGTCAGGGGATCGCGCGCACGTCCAGGTTCCATGGGCCCTCGTCCTTGTTGAAGCCGTCGACCTGCAGGAAGTAGGTCCCCGCGCCGAGCGAGAGGTCCAGGAAGCTGCGCGGCCCGGAGGTCCCCGCGTAGCACGCGTCGGGGACCTCGGCCCCTGGGCATGCGAGGCCGCTCCGCACGTCCAGCACCGTGGAGTAGGTCGAACCGTCCATGTTGAGCACGACGCGCCGAGGCTGCGTCAGGACGAGCTTCAGGATCTGATCCTTGGCGCCCCCGGCCGGGAGACCCGCCACGTCGCACCCCGCGCTGAACGTCGGCGTAGCGGTCCGCGTGTCGCCCGTGAAGAAGCCGCCGGCGCCCGGGATCGTGAGCACGGACGCGCAGTCGTCCGCTCCGGAGACGACGGTGGGCGGGACGGTGGGCCGCACGAGGACGTCGAGGCGCGCGGTCTTGCCGTACTCCTCGGCGACCACCACGCGGTAGGTGCCCGCCGGCACGTTGCGCCGCGAGATGCGCACGGGGGTGGCCCCGGCGGCGCACACCAGCGTGTCCGCGGCCGTGCAGGCGGTCCCGCCGAAGGCGACCGCCCCTTGATCGCCGGGCGGAAAGCGACCGATGACCATGACGTCGCTCGGCTGCGCGAGGACGAGCTCGTACGCCGCGTTGGGCGCTCCGGGGAGGCAGCCGTTCTGGATCGCGTCCTCCTGGCCGGAGAGATCGACCGACAGCGGCGCGTTGACGACGGCCGGAGGCGGCGCCGCACAGGTCTGGTTCGCCGGCGCGACGGTCGGAGGGTAGGTCTTCACGAGCAGGTTCGCGTCGATCGGCGAGGTCGCCGAGACCGCGACCGTGTACGTTCCCGCCGGGAGGCTCCGCGCGAAGAGCGGAGGCGCGTTCCCCACGCGGCACCGGGTCTCGGTCGTCGCGCACGGCGAGCCGCGCAGGCTCACGACGGCCGCCCCCGTCCCCGAGACCGTCTGCGCGAAGACGCGCACGTCCTTCGGCGCCGCGAGCGTGAACGCGTAGGTGAGGTCGCCCGTCGCGCTCTTCGTGCAGCCCGTGGCGAGATCCCTCGCCGCGTCGACGATCGAGACCGGCACCACCGTGTCCGTCGGGATCGCCGCGGGCGAAGCGCAGGACTCGTTCGTCGGCCGGGTGGTCGCGGGCTGGAAGTCGATGCGCAGATCGACGGTCGCCTCGTCCTGCGTGGAAACGAGGAGGAAATACGTCCCCGGCGCGAGCGATCGGCCGAGGAGCCGCGTCTCCACGCCCTTCTTCACCACCTGGCAGCCCACGTCCGTGGCCGCCACGCCGCACGTCGTCTCGAGGGCGACAGCGATCTCCGTGGTCGCGGACGACGCACGGATGGCGACGTCCCTCGGCCCTCCCGCCGGGATCGTGATGGCCACGACGACGTCGGTCGAGGCGGCCGGGGTCGTCACCGAGCAGGACGCCGTGTGGTCCTTCTTGGCCGCGACCGTCGACACCACGTACGCCCCCGGCGCGGTCACCGCGATGGCGGCCGCGCAGGTGTCGCCCACCGGGACGCCGCAGGGCGTCTCGTCCACGCGGCCGTCGCAGTTGTCGTCCTTGCCGTTTCCGCAGATCTCGCCGCGCTTGCTCGACACCGTGGGATCGTCGTCGTCGCAGTCCCGCTTGGACACGCAGTGGTCCGTGGGATCGCCGTCGCCGTCGGCGTCCCGCGGGAGGTGCTCGCACGATCGCGTCGCCTCGACGCACCGGTCCACCGTGCAGGCGTCGCCATCCTGGCACGTGACGGCTGGCCCGGGCTGGCACCCGAGGCGCGGCGCGCAGATCTCCTTGCCGTTGCAGTGGTTCCCGTCCTGACACTGGGCGTCATCCGGGCTGAACCTGCAACGCGAGATCCCCTTGTCGCAGCGATCGAAGGTACAGAGGATGCCGTCCTGACACTGGGCGTCGTCGAGGCACGGACCGCCGAGCGTGGGATCCACCGTCTCGGCGTCGCCGGCCTCGCACGCGTCGCACGGACGGGCATCGGCGACGCCTGAGTCGTAGGGGCGCACGAAGAGGTCGCGCGCCGGATCCCCACACGCGGCGAACGCAGCGCCGAAGGATCCAAGGGTGACGAGCACCAGCGCGTGAACCCGGCGGCTCCTCATGCGAACCGATCGTAGCACCGCTCACACCACGAGCGTCTCGGTGTGCTCGCCGAACACCCCGCGGAGGACCCCGGAGATCTCGCCGACGGTGGCCCCCTTCTTCACCGCGTCGAGGACGAGCGGGAGCAGGTTGTCGCGGCCCCGCGCGGCCGCCTCGATGGCCGCGAGCGCGGCCGCCCACGGGCCCGCATCACGGCGACACTTGAACGCGACGAGACGCGCGATCTGCTCCTCCTCCACCCTTGGATCGATGCGTGTCACCGGGACGGGCGCGGCGTCCTGCACGTAGGCGTTCTGACCCACCACGACGCGCGACTTCCGCTCGATCTCGAGCTGGTACGCGTACGCGCTGTTCTGGATCTCCCGCTGCGGGTAACCCTGCTCGATGGCCACGGCCATCCCGCCCATCTCGTCGATACGTGCAATATACATCATCGCCGCAGCCTCGATGCGCGACGTGAGCGCCTCGATCGCGTACGCGCCGCCGAGGGCGTCCACGAAGTCGGCCACGCCGGACTCGTTCGCCACGATCTGCTGCGTCCGCAGCGCGATCGTCGCCGCCTCGCTCGTCGGGAGGCCGAGCGCCTCGTCGTAGCTGTTCGTGTGGAGCGACTGGCAGCCACCCAGCACCGCGGCGAGCGCCTGGATCGTCACGCGCGCCACGTTGTTGAGCGGCTGCTGGGCGGTGAGCGTCATCCCCGCGGTCTGGCAGTGAAAGCGCAGAGCCCTCGCGCGGTCGGTCCGCGCGCCGAAGCGGCGCTGCATGATCTCGCTCCACATGCGCCTGGCCGCCCGGAACTTGGCGACCTCCTCGAGCAGGTTGTTGTGCACGTTGAAGAAGAACGACAGCTGAGCGCCGAAACGATCCACGTCGAGCCCCGCGTCGAGCGCGGCCTGAACGTAGGCCATCCCGTCCGCGAGCGTGAACGCGACCTCCTGCGCCGCGTCCGCGCCCGCCTCGCGGATGTGGTACCCGCTGATCGAGATCGTGTTCCAGCGCGGGACCTCGCGGCCGCAGAACGCGAACGTGTCCGTGATGAGCCGGATCGACGGGCCGGGGGGGAAGATGTACGTGCCCCGCGCCATGTACTCCTTGAGGATGTCGTTCTGGATGGTGCCGCGCAGGGCGTCGCGGGGCACGCCCCCCTCCTCGGCGACGGCGATGTAGAGGCCGAGCAGGATGGCCGCGGTCGCGTTGATGGTCATCGAGGTCGACACGCGATCGAGGGGGATCCCCGAGAGCAGGACGCGCATATCCTCGATCGAGTCGATCGCGACCCCGACCTTGCCGACCTCGCCCCGCGCGCGAGGATCGTCCGAGTCCCGCCCCATCTGGGTCGGCAGATCGAACGCCACGCTCAGGCCCGTCTGACCCTGCTCGAGCAGGTAGCGGTACCGCTCGTTGGACTCGCGCGCCGTGCCGAAACCCGCGTACTGCCGCATCGTCCACAGGCGGCCGCGGTACATGTTCGGCTGGATGCCGCGCGTGAACGGCGGCCTCCCCGGGACCCCAAGGTCGCGGACCGCGTCGAAGCCCTCGAGATCGTCGGGCCCGTAGAGGGGCGCGGCGTCGCCCTGCCCCGCGAGGAGGCCAGCGCGCGGCCGAGGGGGTTCCTTCGCTTCGAGGGGGACGAGCGTCTCCTTCTGCCAGGCCTCGCGGAGCGTCCTGTACCCGGACATGCCCGACAACCTAGCAGCAGATCAGCGCCGCGCGCGCAGGATCCTGCCGAGCGCCTCGCCCGCCACGCGCGCGAGCTCCTCGAGGCGCCGCGTTGCGATCATCGTGTCCCCGAGCTCGTCCGCGAGGATCACCAGCGTGGGCTTCCCCGCGACCCTCACGGCACACGCCGCGACATCCCGCGAAGCGGTGCGCATCACCCGCAAGATCGGCGCGTGCGCCTCGTCATGGCGGAGCGCCCCGAGGTACAGCCCCTCGTTGGCCGCGATCGAGAGCACGCTCGGCAAGGCCAGCGGAACGAGGAGGGACTGGAGCTGCGCCCGCTCGCCGAAGTCGGGCGTGCACGACCACCCCACGAAGCCGCCGCGCTTGACGACGAAGATCGCCACGCGACCGGCCACGGCCCGCGCGCCGGTGAGCAGGAGCTCGAGCACCTGATCACGATCGAACGCGGCCTTCATCGCCGCAACGACGGCGCTCGTGTCGGGGACGAACTGCGGCGTCCCGGAAGGCGATCGGAAAGACGCGACGGGCGGCGGGCCCGGGATCAGCGACGTCAGGGGATCGATCTTCGTCGTCACGGCCTCGGCCACCTCGTCGGTGGCGCGTGCCGCCGGCGCCGGCGCCTCGACGGCGACCGGGGCAGCCGCCAGCATGTACGCGCGCGTGATGCGGTCTCCGTGCGTGGACGCGTCGTCCGCGTCCGGCAGGTCGAACGCCGGCGGGCGCTGCGTCCCACCTGGCGCGGGCGCGTACGTGCGGCGTGTGAGGGGGATGGGGATCTCCGATCCGAGGCCATGTGCCGGCTCGCTCGCGCGCGCGACCCGCACCGCGGGCGTCCCCCAGGGAGGCGTGTCACCGGGTGGCCTCGAGCTCCCCGGGCGCGCCGCCACCGAGGCGCGCATGACGAGCTCGTGCTCGTACGAGTTGCGCGCCGCGCGCGCCTCCTCTGCCAGGCGATCCAGAGCGTCCTGCATCGCCGCGAGGGGTGCGCGCAGCGGCCGGACCGGCGCGGCGAGGTGGAAGCGGACCTCCTCCTGCGCGTGACGGTCGCGGACGTCGGCCATCGCGACGTCCACTGTGCCCGTGACGGGATCGAGCCGCACCGGCACGAGGAGGAGGCGCGCGCACAGGCGCGCCGGCAAACGCCGCACGAGCTCCGGCATCGGGGACACGCTCTTCGCCACCGCCGCGTCCGTGCGTCCGAGGAATCTGTCGAGCGCGGCGGGCTCGAGCGCGCCCGTGGACAGGAGCGCGCGGACGAGGTGCACGTCGTGGGTGACGGCCGCGAAGAGCGCCGCCGATAGCGCGGAGGTGGAGACGACCTCGCTGGCGAGGAGCGCACGGCCGAGCTCGTAGCTCACCCTCGTGACGCTATCACGGTTTCCTGAAGTGAAACACCACCTCGCTCCTGCGGACGAGACCGAGCTGATCGCGCGCGATGCGCTCGACGGCGCGCGGATCCTCGCGCAGACGCTTGACCTCGACGCGGAGCTCGCCGATCTCGCGCTTCGCCTGGGCGTTCTCCTTCTGCACGCCCGCGAGCTCCTGTTCGAGCGCGCGCATGCGCGCGAGGCCCTCCGGGCGGAGGATCATGACCGGGACGCTCACGAGGGCGACGGCGAGGATGGCCATGGGCAGGCCTCGCTCGACGAAATCGGCCAGCATGGCTAGACCGTAGGCGACCCTGGCCGGGGCCGCCAACAAACCGCGCTTCCCAGCCGACACCGTTCGCCCTTACATGAGCACTTGCATGAGCACGCCGACGTTCGAAGCGACCATCGGACTCGAGGTCCACGCGCAGCTCCTGACGCGGACGAAGCTGTTCTGCGGCTGCGAAGCGACGTTCGGCGCGCCGCCCAACACCCACGTCTGCCCCGTGTGCCTGGGCCTCCCCGGGGCGCTGCCGGTCCTCAATCGCGAGGCCGTCCGCATGGGCGTCCGCGCGGCGCGCGCCCTCGGCCTCACGATCCTGCCGCGCAGCATCTTCGCGCGGAAGAACTACTTCTACCCGGACCTGCCGAAGGGGTACCAGATCACCCAGTACGACCGCCCCTTCAGCGAGGACGGCGCCCTCGAGATCGCCGTGCCGGGCGCCGGGCCGAAGATCGCGCGGATCCAGCGGATCCACCTGGAGGAGGACGCGGGCAAGAGCCTCCACGAGCCCGGCCGCGCGCGCGTCGACCTCAACCGCGCGGGCGTCCCGCTGATCGAGATCGTGGGGCACCCGGACCTCTCGAGCGGCGAGGAGGCGGCGATCTACCTCCGCGCGCTGCGCGACGTCCTCGTCTGCGTCGGCGTGAACGACGGCAACCTGGAGGAGGGATCCTTCCGCTGCGACGCGAACGTCTCGATCCGCCCGGTGGGGCGGGCGGACCTCGGCGCGCGCGTCGAGCTCAAGAACCTCAACTCGTTCCGCTTCGTCGAGCGCGCGATCGGGAGCGAGATCGCGCGCCAGCGCGCCGTCCTCGAGACCGGCGGGACGATCGCGCAGGAGACGCGCGGCTGGGACGAAGCCACCGGCACGACCTTCGCGATGCGATCGAAGGAGGAGGCGCACGACTCCCGGTACTTCCCGGATCCGGACCTCCCTCCCCTCGACATCGACCTCGCCCTCGTTCGAGAGATCGACCGTGCCCTCCCCGAGCTCCCCGCGGCGAAGCGTGCACGCTACATGGACTCCCTGGGCCTCCCGCGGCAGGCCGCCGAGGTGCTCACATCCCACCCGCGGCTATCGGCGTTCTACGAGGACGCCCTCGCGGCCGGCGCCGATCCGGTGAAGGCGGCGAACTTCGTCGGATCGGAGGTCCTGCGCGAGGCGCGCGCGCACGGCCTCGCGATGGACCTCCCCGTCCGCGCCCGGCACGTGGCACGGCTCCTCACCCTCGTCGAGGAGGGCACGATCAGCGGCAAGCAGGCCAAGGCCGTCTTCGCGCGGATGTGCGGGACCGGGAAGACGCCGGACGACGTCGTCGCCGAGCTCGGGCTCAGCCAGATCCTCGATCCGGACGAGATCCGGCGCCTGTGCGTCGCCGTCGTCGCCGCCAACGAGAAGAGCGCCATCGCCTGGCGCGCCGGCAAGAAGGCGTTGCTCGGCTTCTTCGTCGGCCAGGTGATGAAGGCCTCGTCCGGCCGAGCGAACCCCGCGCTCGTGAACGAGATACTCGTGCAGGTGCTGTCCACCGTCGCGGAGGAGCCCTGAAGCGCGACGCCCGGATCCTCATCGTCGACGACAACGTCGATCTGACCAGCACCCTCGAGGGCGTGCTCCGGACGCCCTCATCCGGGCCGCTCGCGGAGGGGCTCCGCGTGATGGTCGCCGGCGACGGGAACGAGGCGCGCCGCGTGGCCGAGGAGGAGGGCTTCGACGTGGCGATCGTCGACGTGAAGCTTCCCGACGTGAGCGGCGTCGACCTCATCGAGCCCCTCCGCGAGCGCGCGCGGTTCTCCGAGGTGGTGCTCATCACGGGCTTCGCGAGCGTCGACGCGGCCATCGCGGCGCTCCGCTCCGGCGCGTTCGCCTTCGTGCTCAAGTCGTTCCGACCGGAGGAGCTGATCAGCACCGTGGAGCAGGCGCTCACCAAGGTGCGGCTAAAACGCGAGCGCGACGAGCTGGAGCGGCGCTACCGCGACCTGGTCGACGTCACCGACGTGCTGGTCGTCGCGCTCGATCCCGAGAACCGTGTCGTCCTCGTCAACCGCAAGGCCCTCGACATGGCGCGCGCGACCGAGGACGTCGTGCTCGGGCGGCCGTTCGTGCGCTTGCTCCCGGAGGGCGATCGAACCAAGATCGAGGCCGCGCTGGCGGGCGTGCGCTCGCAGCGCAAGGAGCGCGATCTCGCCATCGTCGTCAAGGAGGTGGAGACGGGCATGTCCGACATCCGGCGCCGCGTGCGCTGGCATCTCTCGCCATCGAGGGAGTCGGGCGGCCTCCTGTACGGCGTTGGCATCGACGTCACCGAGCGCCACGCCCTCGAGAGGCGGGCCGCGGACGCCGAGGCCATCAGCGCGATGAGCACGCTCGCGCTGAACCTGGCGCACGAGATCCGGAACCCCCTGAACGCCGCGCTCCTCCAGCTCCGCCTCCTCGGGCGGGACGTCGACAAGCTGGACTGCGACGCGGCCCACAAGGACGCGCTCAAGCAACGCGGCACGATCGTGGGAGACGAGATCGGCCGCCTCGAGCGGCTCCTCACCGAGTTCCTCGAGCTCGCGCGCCCTCGCGGCATCGCGCGCCAGCCCGTTCACGTCGGCCGCCTCGTCGCGGATGTACTCGAGCTCCACGCCATCCCGGCGCAGACGCATCGTGTCACGCTGCGCACGGAGATCGCGCACGACGGATGCGTGGCCATCGGCGACGTCGAGAAGCTGAAGCAGGTCGTCGTGAACCTGGTCGTGAACGCGCTCGAGGCGATGAAGGAGGGTGGCGAGCTCGTGGCGCGCGTGCAGCCGATCGCCGACGCCGTGGTCGTCTCGGTCGAGGACACGGGGCCCGGTGTCTCTCCCGAGCACCTCGAGAGCATCTTCGATCCGTTCTTCACGACGAAGCCTGCGGGCACCGGCCTCGGCCTCTCCATCGTTCGCAAGATCGTCGACCAGCACGGCGGCGACGTCCGCATCGACTCCGAGCCGGGCCACGGCACGCGTGTCCACGTGCGGATCCCCGCAGGTAGGTGAATGTAGGCTTGACGCGTCCCTCTCGATGGTCCGCGTTGCGCGGGGTTCGGGGCGTCGTTAGGCTCTACGGCGCGATCGACGCACCGCCCAATCCGTAGAGAGGACGAGGAACCCAAGACGATGGCGCAGCCCCCGCAGCTCGATTTCGACGCGTTCGTGGCACGGAGGAAGGGGGAGCGTGTCGCGAACCTCGACGTCGGGCGGGAGTACACGTACGTCCTCGACAAGCAGACGCGCGCAGCGTTCGCCAACGCGAGGCCCGTCGAGATGGCCGTGTCGAGCGCGGTGCGTGTCTTCAAGGAAGTCGAGCGCGGCCGGCTCCTCGGCTCGGCCGTGAAGGTCGGGGATCGGCAGTTCCCCCGCATCCAGGCGATCGCGAAGAAGGCCGCAGGCGTCCTCGACATCCCCACGCCCACCGTCTACATCGTGAACTCGCCCGTCCTGAACGCCGCGACGTACGGCACGGAGGACGAGTCCTTCATCATGGTGCACTCGGCGCTCGTCGATCACTACTCGGACGAGGAGCTGCTCACGGTCATCGGGCACGAGTGCGGCCACATCCACAACTCGCACGTTGTCTACCTGACCACCCTCTACCTGCTCACCCAGGCCGGCGGTCTCATGCTGTCGCGGGTGCTCGGCCCGCTCACGCAGATCGCCCTTGAGCCCATCATCATGGCCCTCCGCGCGTGGTCGCGTCGCGCCGAGATCACCTGCGATCGCGCGGGGATGCTCTGCTCGGGGGACACCGTCATCTCGCAGCGCGCCCTCACGAAGCTGGTCCTCGGGTCCCACAAGCTGTACGACGAGTTCAACTTGGACGCCTTCCTCGAGCAGTACGAGGAAGGGAAGGACGGCATCGGCCGTTGGATGGAGGCGTTCGCCACCCACCCGTACCTGCCCAAGCGCGTGCTCGCGATGCGCGTCTTCCAGGAGAGCGCCGTCTACCGAAGGTCGGCCAGGCTCGGCGACGGCGGCCTCGAGATGAAGGAGGTCGACGATCGCGTGAAGGCCATCCTGAAGGACAACGCGTGACCGTTCGAGGGCGCTGAGAGGCCCCTCGAGCCGCCCCCCGGTTCGAGGGGGCCGAGAGGCCCCTCGAGCTCCCCAACACACACGGCAGACGAATCACAAGGAAGAGAAGGTTCAGGGGAATGATGCTCGACGCATTTCGTGAGCGGAAGCTCGACGTGACTGTGGCCATCTCGGAGCTCTCGCTCGTCGCCGACGGCGTGGGGGCGCGGACGCTGAAGGAGCGGGTCGACAGGGAGCTCGTGAAGAAGCTCGAGGAGGATCGCTTCCACCTCGTCGTCGTGGGTGAGTTCAACCACGGCAAGACGTCGTTCGTGAACGCGCTTCTCGGCGAGACGGTCCTCGCGGTAGGCGTCACGCCCACGACCGCCGCGATCCATCACCTGAAGCACGCCGAGTCCCCCGAGGCCGCGGTGGTCTACCAGTCGGGCCGACGTGAGGTCATCCCCTTCGAGGGGGCGCGGAGGTTCGCCGTCGGCGGCGGCGAGAGCGCCGACGACGTGGACTACCTCGAGGTGGGCTACCCCGCGCCGCTGCTCCGCGAGCGGATCCTCCTCGTCGACACCCCAGGCGTGAACGACCTGTCGCTCTCGCGCGCGGACATCACCTACAGCTACATCCCCCGCGCCGACGCGGTGCTCTTCCTCCTCGACGCGGGGCAGATCCTCAAGGAGTCCGAGCGAATCTTCCTGCAGGAGAAGCTCCTCAAGGCGTCGCGTGACAAGATCGTGTTCGTCATCACGAAGTGGGACATCCTCGACGAGAACGAGCGCAAGGAGGCCCTGGAGTACGCGCGCGCACAGCTCGCGACCCTCGTGAAGGACCCGGTCGTCTTCCCGATCAGCGCCGAGACGGCCCTCGCCGGTCGCGGCGCCGAGAGCGGCATGCCGGAGCTCCTCGATCACCTCACGCGCTTCCTCGCGGAGGAGCGTGGCCGCATCCTCCTCGACAACGCGCTCGGCGAGGCGCTCAACGTACACGCCATGTTGCAGAAGGGGATCGACGCGCGCCGACGATCGCTCGCCATGAAGGGCGAGGAGCTGGACCGCCGCATCAAGATGCTCGAGCAGGACCTCGCGGGCCAGGCGGGCACGATCGAGCAGCGCCGCATCAAGATCAAGGAGGAGGTCAGCGCCATCAAGATGCTCGCGAAGAAGGACCTCGAGCGCTTCGTTGACGAGACGGTGCGCCAGCTCCCCACGATCATCGAGAACGCCAAGAAGGACGAGCTCAACAAGCACCTCCCGGCCTTCCTGGAGGACACCTTCAAGACCTGGGTCGAGGCCGAGACGAAGGACATCGCCGCCAAGCTCGAGGAGCTCGCCGAGACGACGGTGGCCCTCGTCCGGGAGGACGCGCACGAGAGCACCAAGCGCATCGCCGAGCTCATGGGGATGGACCAGAAGCGCCTCGACGTGCACGTGGACAGCCTCAAGTACGACATGGGCGTCGCGGGCGTATTCGCAGTTGGGCTCGGCGCACTCCTCGTGAACGTCTTCGTGGGGCTGGCCATCATGGCGGCGGCGCCCGTCCTGGCGATCGTCTTCAAGGACCGCCTCGACGCCGAGTACAAGAAGAGGGCGAAGGAGCTGGCTCCCGACCTGGTCCGCCAGGCCGCCGACAAGATGGCGCCTCGCTTCGAGGAGATGATCGACGAGTTCGCGACCAAGCTCGACGCGTGGGTCGTGAGTGCGGGCACCGAGCTCCACCGCGAGGTCCTCGAGGTCCTGAACGCGACGAAGGCCGCGCGCGAGGCCGGCGGTCGCACCGACGAGCAGATGAAGGAGGACCTCGACGTCCAGGCGGGCCGCCTCGACGCGTCGAAGACCAAGCTCGACGACCTCCGCGCCGCCCTCTGGGCCCCCAAGGACAAGGTGCGCGTCGCCTAGCTAGGGCCGCCCGCGGGCCTCTGGCCCACGGGATCCGGCCTCGTGAATCGTCGTCCCCCTTCGAGCCAGGTCACCGTGTGGTGGTGGCCCCGCCCGTGAAGGGAAGCACCGTCTTCAGATCGTCGTCGGTGAAGCGAAGCTGGAGGCCGAGGAAGTAGTCGCGTCGGTTCGTCAGGAAGACGTGATCCACGCCGCCGAGGAGCCAGAGGCGCTTGATGAACTCGTACCCGATGTACACGCGGTACCTGGGGCGAATCTCCTCCCCGAAGCCGAAGAAGTCGCTGATGATCTCGAAGCGGTTGGAGAGCAGGTGGAGGTCGAGGCCGACCCCGCCCGTCGACTCCTTGATGCCGAAGCGCCCGGTCACCGGGCCGAGGCGCCGCGCGAACTGCAGCGAGAACCGGAAGGCGTCCGTCGTGGTGGTCGTCACGGTGCGGTAGTGGGCGGGATCGTTCGGGTTGGTGGTGTCGACGTCGGTCTGCGTGAAAGTCGTCTTCCCGCGCGGGTCGTTGATGAGCTCGATGAGGTAATACTTGTCCTCCCGAGGCTGGAGCCTGAGCTCCACGTAGCTCTTGATGGTGTTCGCCAGGAAGTTGTAGTCGCTGCGGAGGCCCATGACCGTCTGAAGGCGCTGGAGGCGATCGACGTAGTCCCCTACCCCCTCCGCCACGCCCTGGACCTCGTTGACCAGCGCGTCGTCCTTGGACAGCTTGCCGAGGCTGCCCTCGCCCCGCTCGATGCGGCCCGCGATGACGTCGGTCTTCTCGAGCGTGGACTCCAGGCTCTTCGACGCGCGATCGAGGCGCTCTATCGTGGCCCGAAGCTCACCTGTCTGGCCACTCGCCCCGCCCTTCGCCATGAGGGCGCGGACGTCCTCGGTGATGATCCGGACGTTCTCGAGGATCTTCGCGATCTCGGGCTGACCACGCGTGGTGATCGCGTCGATGCTGGTGAGGGTCTCCTTCACGGCCGCGCGGTTCTCACGCACGGTGAGGTTGATGGCCTCGGTGGCCTCGGTCAGGTTCTGCAGGATCGTCTTCATCTGCTCGCGGCCCTGATCGGAGCCGATGGTGGCCGCGAGCTGAGCGGCCACCTTCTCGACGAGATCCGCGATGCGCCCCATCTGATCCTTCAGGTTGTCGAAGGTGCGCCCCTCCGGGATGACGTCGATCTCGTCGCCGTCCTTCTTGCGCGGCTCGCCGACGCCCGGCGTGAGGACGATGATGTTCTCGCCGAGCAGCGAGGCGCTCTTCACGCCGAGCCGGGCGCTCTGGTTGAGCGCCACGTCGCCCGCGACGCGAACGTCGACGCGCGCTCTGCCCTGCTCGAGCGAGATCTTCTGAATCGAACCGACCGGGATGCCCGCCATGGTGACGCGGGAGTGCGGCGCCAGGCCGGTCGCGTCGACCAGGTACGCGTGCACGACGTACCCGGACCCGCCCCCCACCTCCTTGCTCACGGTCCGGTAGACGAAGTAGCTGGCACCGCTCATGGCGATGACGAACGCCCCTACCTTGGCTGCCTGGGTGAGCTTGGCCATCCGTTCAGCACGAGAGAGGTATCAGGAAATCGCTTCCGCAAGCGACGATTTCTGGTGGGTGCGCGGGCCACGCGACGCGCGTTCGAGGGGGCCCTCACGGCTCGCGAGCGAGGACGTCAGCAGAGCTTGTTCGGATGCTTGCCTTCGAAATGGTGGATGATCACGTTCCCGATCGCCTCGATGGACGCGCCGGCGATCGCCGCCTTGATGACCCATCCGACGACCGGCACGAGGCCCGCAGCTTCGCGGGCCACCGTGCGCAGGCCGACGCTCGCGAGCTCGAGGCCGCTGGCGATCATGAGCGTCTCCGGGTGGGTCGGCGCGTCGTCGTACGTCCGACCGATCCAGTAGATGAGGTGCGTCTCCAGCGCCGTCAGGCCGGGACTCGTCGCCATCGGGATGGGGATCGCCGCGAACGCCGTCCCCGCGATGGCGTACTTGTGCACGAGCGCGCGCGCCCGATCGCGACAGTACACCTTGGGCTTCTCGAGGGGTGCCGCCGCAGCCTTCGGCGGCGCGACCTCCGCGACCGGATTAGCCTCGGCACGGGCGGCGTCGGGGGGCGTTGGCTCCGTCGGAGTTGCGGGCGCATCCGGAGCGCGGGCGTCGTCGTTGGCCACGGTTCCATCCTAGGGATGGGCGGCGCCGCCGTCCAGATCGGGCGCGTCCGCGATGAGCTCGTCGTCCTCCGCAGGCACCGCGCCGTCAGGCTCGACGGCGCCGGGGAGCAGGATGGCGTCGAGCCGGCGGTCGAGCCCCTCGCGGGCGCCGTCGAAGGCAGCCCGTTCGCGGGCGGGAAGCGAGACCACGCCGTCGAGCTTCATCGCGAGCGGGTCGATGAACGCTTCGCCGCGCTTCACTGCGAAGTGGAGGTGCGGGCCGGTCACCCTGCCGGTCTGGCCCACGTACCCGACCAGCTGCTTCGCCTCCACGTGCTGGCCCGCGTGGAGGCCCGGGGCGAAGCGCGAGAGGTGGCAATAGGCGGTCGTGAGGCCTTTGTCGTGGTCGATCTGGACCATGTTGCCGCAGGGACCGCCGTCGCCCACGCTCTTCACGACACCGGGCGCGGTCGCGTACACGGGTGTCCCGGACGCCGCGCCGAAGTCCACGCCGTTGTGGGGCATGACGACGTGGAGGACGGGGTGTAGCCGCTGCGGATTGAAGCGCGAGGTGACCCGCGCGGAGGGCACGGGGGAGCGCCACTGGCCCCGGTAGGGACGCTGTCCACGCGCGTCGTAGTGGCCGGCGTGGCGATCTCGGTGGCCCTCCTTGCGCGGGCCGTGCGCGCGCTCGTGGTGGTAGACCCGCAAGCTCGACCCGCGCGGGGGCGTGTACTCGAGCGCGGAGATGCGTGGAAAATACACGGTGTCGGCCTCGATCCGCTCCTCGTCGGCCAGGACGCGCAGCCGCGCCCCGCGCCGGACCGAGCCCAGGTCGACGTGCCCGTCGAGCGCCTCGTCGAGCGCACGGAGGAGGTCCGGGGCCAGCCGCGCGTCCTCCACGGCGCCGGCGAGGTCCTCCTTCACGGCGAGGCCCACCTCCACGGTGCGGCGCTCGATGTGCAACTCCAGCTTCTTGCCGACGAGCCGGCCTTCCTCGGTGCGGGCCTGGAAGATCTCGTCCGGCGAGACGATGTGCTCGAAGGCGACCACGCGACCGCCAGCTTTCTCCTTCGCGAGGGCGAAGGTGGCGTGCGCGGGGTGCTCGAACCGCACGATGCCGTCGAACGCCTTCGCGACGCGGAGCGCCTCTGCGCGCGTCACGTGGGCGTGCGCGAGGGCATTGACGAGCGACCGGCGCCCGAACGCCCCCTCCACGACGACGACGTTCGGGTCATCCTTCATGTCAGCCACGCGCCATGCGCGCACGAAGGGCGCTGCCGCGATCGCGAGGCGCGCGCCCCCGTCCTCGAGCGCCTCCTGGCCGCCGGCGCGTGCCGCAGGCTCGGCGGACGGCGAGGCGACGGCCTGCGCACCACGTTCCCGCTGCGCGCCGAGCGCCGCCAGGAGGTAGAGAAGCCCGACCAGCACCGGAAGGAACAGCGGACCGTCTGCACGCCGCCCCGTCTGGGCGGGAGGTGTGTCCACGAGGTCCGTCACAGCACAGGCCGAATACACGCGACGGGCTGCGCGCGCAACCGGCCGCCCCCGGGGTGGCGCCAGGAGGCGTCGGCGGTTCCCGTTGCTCGCCGACCCCGTCGGCACGTATCCTTACGCGACCCGCGGCGGGAGAGACCATGAACGAAAACGTGAAACAGCTCCTCATCCTGGGCCGCGAGCACTACGCAAGACGCGAGTTCGAGAAGGCCGAGCAACTCCTCCGTCACGTGCTCGAGGAGGAGGACCGCTACGCCGACGTGCACGACATGCTCGGCGTGATCGCCCACGGCCGGGGCAACCTGGTGGCCGCGGAGCACCACTTCGAGCGCGCCCTCGCCATCAACCCCTCCTACACGGAGGCGGCCCTGAACCTCGCCGTCACCTGCAACGACCGAGGGAAATACGAGAAGGCGCGCGAGGTCTACTCCCGCATCCGCGCGGGGAGCGCGTCGCCCCAGGCGCTCGATCCGTTCGCGCGCGGCAAGATCGCGAACATGCACGCGGACATCGCGCAGGCCTACGCCGACGCCGGCCTGCCGCTCGAGGCTATCCGGGAGTACGAGCGCGCCGTGCGCCTCTGCCCGCACTTCGCGGACCTCCATACGCGGCTCGGGAACCTCCTCCGCGAACAGAACGACCTCGCCGCCGCGAAGGCGCACTACCTCGCGGCTCTCGAGCACAGGCCCGGCTACGTCCCCGCGCGCATCCAGCTCGGCGTGACGCTCCTCGCCCTCAACGACGTCACCACCGCCGAGGAGGCCTGGGCGAGGGTGCTCGAGGTCGAGCCCGACAACTCCCAGGCGAAGATGTACCTGCGGATGCTCGAACGGACCCGCCAGACGGTGCCACCACCTCCGGTGGCTTGACGTTCGCTGGACCACCAGCGCGGGAGGTAGGCCGCTCCGCCCCCTCGAAGCCCGTCAACGGCGGGGCCGCGCAAGCAGCGACGACATCACGAGCAGCGACGCGGCGACGACCGTGACGCCGAGGAGCAGGCGTGCGTGCGCCTCCTCGCCGCGCCCGTGGAAGCTCATCGCCGCGAACCCGGACGCGATGGCGATCGCCGTGTAGATGAGCTGCCGGCCGATGGCGTAGACGGTGCGCGCGCCCTCCTGCAGGCCGTGGACGCGCAGCTCCATCTCGCCGCGGTTGGCCTTCTGGAGGTACTTCTTCATGTCCTCCGGCAGCGTGACCGCCGAGAGCGCCATGTCGCGGATCGTCTCCATCGCGATCTCGCGCCAGTCGCGATTTCCGAGGACGAACTCCTGCAGGTACGGCTGGATGATACCCATCGGCTCCAGCTCCGGATCGAGGGTCGCGCACGACCCGTACACCAGGAGGAGCGTCCGCTCGAGGAGCACCCAGTCCTTCGGCACATGGAAGGCCTCGGCGAGATCCTTGAGGCCGACGTTCATCCGGCGGAGGTCGAGCAGGTTCTCGAAGCCGCGCTGGGGATCGATCTTGATGTCCTTCAGGTTGAGGCTCTCGAGCTTGACCTCCTCCTGGAAGCGTCGGTGGAAATACTCGATGATCTTCTCGCTCGTCCCGACGTCGCTCGTCCGCGACAGAAAGCCCATTTTGCGGAGCGCCTTCACGACCTGGTCGGTGTCGCGGCGGATGACCCCCTCGAGGAACTCCGGGATCCCCTCGCGCATCTCCTGAGAGAGCTCGCCGACGGCTCCGAAGTCGAGGAGGACGAGGTCACCCTCCGCGTTGACGAGCACGTTCCCGGGGTGCGGATCGGCGTGGTACACGCCGTCGACGAAGATCATCTGGCAGTACGCGCGGACCAGGCGCGACGCGAGGTCCTTCCTGTCGACCCCGAGCCCCTCGACGGCCGCCGCGTCCCCGATCCTCACGCCGTCGACGAAGGACGTCGTGAGCACGCGCGCGGTCGAGTGCGACCGGATGGGCACGGGGAAGCGCACCCGCGGGTTCTTCTCGAAGTTCTTCGCGATGCGCTCGATGTTGTCGGCCTCGAGCTTGAAGTCGAGCTCCTGACGGAGCAGCTCCTTGATCTGCAGGTAGTATGCGTCGAGGCCCTTGAGCGGCACGAACCACTGCACGATCATCACGATGCGACGGATGGTGCCGAGGTCGAGGCGGACGATCTCGTCGATGTCCGCGTGCTGTACCTTCACCGCGACGTGTACACCTTCGAACGTCTCGGCCTCGTGCACCTGGCCCAGCGAGGCGCTGGCGATGGGATCGTGGTGGAACTCCTTGAAGAGCACGCCGAGCGGCGCGCCGAGCTCGCCCTCGACGCGGGGCGCGATCTCGGAGAAGGGGCGAGGGGGTACGCGGTCCTGCAGGCCCTCGAGCTCGGCTCGGAACTCGCTCGGGAGGAAGTTCGCCAGGATCGAGAGGAGCTGCCCCACCTTGATGAACAGCCCCTGGAGCGCCACGATGGTGTCGTAGACGCGCCGCGCGTTCCTCTTGTGCACGGCGTCGATGCGATTCTCGCGGTAGGCGCGGCCGAGGAGGCGGGAGCACCAGCGCAGCCACAGGTAGCTCCCGATGACGGTGAAGGTCGTGCTGTACGCGCGGATGAAGCGCCACCGGTTCGCGCCAGCGCTCCGGTAGACGGCCTCGGCGACAGGACCTCGAGCCGCGGCGGGCGGGGCGCCCTTTCCGTCGAGCGCGAGGGCGCGACGGCTCGTCCGGAACGCCCCCGACGGGCTCGGGGGCGTGGAGGCCACGACCGCGTCCTCGGGAGCGTGCGCCTTCATCGCCGGATCATACCCTCGAACGCGCCGCCCTACGAAACAACGCGTCGTGCACCTCTGGCCGGAGCTCCCGGATGCGCGCGTTGTTACGTGTAGGATGCACACGATTCGAGAGGACGGCGACGACGGCTCCCGCCTCGAGATCGATCCAGAGGCTCGTGCCGGTGAAGCCGAGGTGGCCGACCGTCTCCGGCCCGCAAACCGTTCCGGCGCTCGAGGGTTCGCTCTTGCGATCGAAGCCCGCCGCGAGCGAGCCCCCCGGGCGGGCGGCGACGAGCCACGCCCCCACGTCGCCGGCCGCGAGCGGTCCCTCGCCGCGGAGCGCGAGCGCCACCGCCTCCCCGAAGCGAACCACCGCGCCGACGGCGCCGAACATTCCCGCGTGGCCCGATCCGCCCGTGCCCGTCAGCGCCCAAGCGTTCTCGTCGTGCACCGCGCCACGCACGACGCCACCCCGCCACGGAACGTCCTCCGTCGGCTGGACGCGCTCCAGGTCGACGCCGCGACCTGCCAGCCCGCGGATGGTGCCGAGCTCGTCCAGCGCGTCGAGGCGCGCGACGACGAGGCGCTCGATGGCCGCGCCCGCGTCCTCGACGTCCATGGCGCGCGCGAGAGCCACGCCGGCGAGGATGTAGCCGAGATCGCTGTAGACGGGAGGGTGGCCGCCGTGCGGCGGGGGCCACGCGAGCCCCTCCCGCAGCGAACCCGCGATCCGGCCCAGCGCCTCGTCCTGGTCGACGGACTCCCCGACGACCACGGGCAGGTAGAGCGGCAGGTGATCGACGAGGCCGACGCGATGCGACAGCAGGTCCTCGAGCGTCGCCGCGCCCAGCGGCGACGGGGAAAGCTCCGGGAGCAGTTCCCCGAGGCGCCTGCGCCGGAGCCCCGCGCGCGCGATCGCGAGGGCCGTCATGGGCTTCGTCACGCTGGCGAGATCGAAGATGGCTTCGTCGGCGCCGCCCGTCTCCTCCGCCCACCCGCGTCGCCCGAGCGCCGCACACCCGACCGCACACGCGGGCGCAGCACCACCCCGGACGACCCTGTCCGCGATGCCGTCGAGCGCGCCCACGAACCCATTGGAGCGGAACGGCCATGGCGCGCGCAAGTTCTTGGGCGCGGCGCCGGAATTGACCATACCCCCCGAAGATGGATAGCATCGAAGAACGATGGCCGAATTCGCATGGGAGGCGCGGTCCAAGACCGGGGAGCTCCGCAAGGGGACGATGGAGGCCGAGGACGCGGCCGGCGTCACCGCACGCCTCAAGGGCCAGCAGCTCAACCCGACGAAGATCAAGAAGAAGATCGATCTGAACATTTCGATCGGGTCCGGCGTCACCGGCAAGGACCTCGTGACGTTCACGCGGCTCTTCGCGACGATGATCGACGCGGGGCTCCCCATCGTGCAGTGCCTCGACATCCTGCAGGGCCAGACCGAGAACAAGGCGTTCGCAAAGGTCCTGCGCGACGTCAAGGGGAGCGTCGAGCAGGGCGCGACCTTCAGCGACTCGCTGCGCCGTCACGAGAAGGTGTTCGACCCGCTGTACTGCAACCTGGTGCAGGCCGGCGAGATCGGCGGCATCCTCGACACGATCTTGAACCGGCTCGCGAACTACTACGAGAAGAACATGAAGCTCATCCGCCAGGTGAAGGGCGCGATGGTCTACCCGAGCGCCGTGCTCGTCGTCTTCTGCGCGGTGCTGGGCGTCCTCCTCGGGTTCGTCATCCCGTCGTTCAAGACCATCTTCAAGGATCTCGGCTCCGCCGACGATCTCCCCGGCATCACGCAGTTCGTCATCTCCGTGTCGGAGGCGTTCATCCACAACCTCCCGTTCATCGTCGTCGGCGGGATCGTGGGGGCCGCGGTTGTCGCGTACACCTACAAGCGCCCGCAGACCCGGCGCATCTATCACATCGTCTTCCTCAGGCTCCCCATCCTCGGGCCGGTGATCCGCAAGGTCGCCGTCGCGCGCTTCACCCGCACGCTGGGGACCCTCCTCTCCTCGGGCGTCCCCATCCTCGACGCGCTCGACATCGTGGCGAAGACGGCCGGCAACATGGTCATCGAGGCGGCCATCATGAACGCACGCACAAGGATCTCCGAGGGCCAGAACATGGCGGGCCCCCTCGCCGAGAGCAACGTGTTCCCGCCCATGGTCGTCCAGATGATCGGCGTCGGCGAGCAGACGGGTGCGCTCGACGCGATGCTCAACAAGATCGCGGACTTCTACGAGGACGAAGTGGACGTGGCGGTCGGCTCGCTGACCAGCCTCATCGAGCCCGCGATGATGGTGAGCATCGGCGGCACGGTCGGGACCGTGCTGATCGCGATGTACCTGCCGATCTTCAGCCTCGCGGGTAAGATCAAGGCCGATTGACCGAGCTCGACCCGACCGAAAACGAGGATCTCCGGACCCGGCTGGCGTGGATCACCGCCGCGAGGCTCGGGTTCCTCGTGCTCCTCCTGACGGCGACGACGTTCTTCTACCTGCGCGGAGATCTGAACCAGTTCGTCACGAGCCAGGGCGTCGTGACCGTCACCATCGGCACCGGGTTCGGGCTCGCGATCGTCTACGCGGTCGTCCTGAGCACGGGGCGACAGCTCCGCCCCCTCGCGTACGCCCAGATCGTCTTCGACCAAGCCACGTGGACGGTCATCGTCTACGTGTCGGGCGGCGCCGCGAGCGGCGCGACGTCGTTCTACGGGCTCACGTGCCTGCTCGCGGCCATCCTCATTGGACGCCGAGGCGCCGTCGCCGCCGCGATCGTGGGGTTCTCGTTCTACCTGACCCTGTGCCTGGCGTTCCTGAACCACTGGCTGGAGGCGCCGGCGGACCAGCTCACCCGCAACTACGCGACCAGCAGCGAGACGCTGAGCTACCCCATCCTGACGAACGGGCTCGGCATCGTCGTCGTCACGATGCTCGCCGGCTACCTCGCCCATCGCCTCAAGAGGACGGGCGGAGCCCTCGAGGTCGCGAGGGAGCGCGCGGAGCATGCCGAACGCCTCGCCGTGCTCGGGCGCATCGCTGCAGGCCTCGCGCACGAGATCCGCAACCCGCTCGGAGCGATAGCCGGGTCGATCGAGATGCTCCGCGAGTCGCCGGCGCTCTCCGACGAGGATCGCCGACTCTGCGACATCGTTCACCGCGAGTCGGACCGCCTGAACAGCCTCGTGACCGACATGATGGAGATCGCGCGCCACAAGCCCCCGGAGCCGGAGCTCACGGACGTGGCGCGGCTGGCTCAGGAGGTCATCGAGCTCGCACGCCACTCGGAGCGCTCCGGAGCCGGTGACGTCTCCGTCCGCTTCGAGGGTCCCGAGGCCGGCCTCTTCGTCCAGTGCGACGGCGCGCGGATGCGTCAGCTCATCTGGAACCTCGTCCGCAACGGCGTGCAGGCGAGTCCCCCTGGCAAGGACGTGCTCGTGTCGCTCGCCCGCGAGGGGCAGCGTATCGTGCTTGTCGTACGCGACCGCGGGCCGGGCGTGCCCGAGGACTCCAAGGGGCAGATCTTCGACGCCTTCTTCACCACGCGATCGCACGGCACCGGCATCGGCCTCGCCGTCGTGAAGCGCGTCGTGGACGACCATGGAGGCAGCATCGAGGTGATCTCGCCGGAAGGTGGGGGGGCCGAGTTCCGTATCTCCTTGAGCGTCGCGTGAACCCGCGTTCACGAGTCGCCCGTGCCCCCCGTCGCCGTTCACCCTTTCTGATGAATGATTCCAGGAACTTGCGCGACTTTCGGTTTGGCATGCATGACGCTTTTTGACTTCTCGTCCAACGCGGATAGATCCACGCGGGCGGGCACCCCCCCTCGTGCCCACGTTCCACCGTCGGAGAACCATGCGAACCCGTAACGCCCTCGCCGCCCTCGTCCTCTCCACCCTCTGCCTGGTCTCGCTCCCGGCGTTCGCCGGCGAGAGCGAGGCGCAGTCGTTCATCGAGCAGAAGCACGGCAAGATCTCCCAGCTCCTCCGCCAGCCGTCCACGGCTTCGCGTGACGGGCAGGTCGACCAGGAGCTCGGCATCACCTTCGATTACGACGAACTCACCCGGCGCATCTTCGGGATGTGTCCGGCGGGGATCTCCTGCGTGGACAACTGGACGAGCCTCTCCTCGGCGCAGAAGGCCGAGATGACGGGTCTGTTCAAGAAGCTCGTGCAGAAGACGTACCGCAAGAACCTCATGAAGACGCTCGACTACGACATCACCTACAAGGGCTCGCGCGCGACGGTGCAGAACGAGTCGAAGATCCGCACCGAGGCGAAGTCCAAGGTGAAGCCGCGCGATCCGTCCGTGCAGATCGACTACGTCGTTCGCGGGTCGGGCGAGGCGTACCGGGTCGTCGACATCGTCACGGAGGGCTCGAGCCTCACGGCGAACTACCGGGAGCAGGTGGCGAAGATGCTCCGGGAGCACGACTACGCGTACGTCGCGAAGAAGATCGGCGACAAGGCGAACGCGCCCTGACGCTGCGAGGGGGTCGAGAGGCCCCCGCGTGTTTCCCGAACGGGCGCGATGCGCCCGGTGGAATCAGAGGGGAAACTCGCAGAGGACGCCCTTTCGGGCGTCGGTGGGGGGTTCGGTTCCTTGATCGGCGCGGGCCAGCGCGGTGTCGTAGAGCGCAAGGCCCAGGACGAGGAACGCGCGGCCAGCGCGATCGGGCACGGGGGGAACCCCGGGCGCGCTCTCTCCCCAGACCGGGGGATGAGCGGACTCGTCCGCACCGTCTTCCCACAGCCATGGCTTCCCGGCCGTGCGCGACAGGCCGATGAAGAACGTCACCTTCTTCTGACCCAACGACAGGAGCCTCCGGCCAAGCTCGCGGGTCACCTGCTCGCGCTCCCGCGTGGACGTGAACACCACGAGGCGTCCGCCGAGCTGGGTGCATGCCCGCGGCGCGTCCTCGGGCAACACCGGCTGATCCGCGAGGAGGTAGCGCTTCCTGGCGAGCGTCTCGACGACGCGCAGACAGGACCCACCGAGGCAGTCCTCGGTCCGTGCACCTGGCGGCTCCCGCTCGCACACGACCCCCAGCGCGCCGGCGTCGCCCCGCACGCAGGGCACCGTGAGCCAACCCGCGTCGGCGCGGGTCGTGAACCCGGCGATGCAGAACTCCAGCGCGCCGCCATCCGAGGACCAGCTCGGGAAGGTGCCCGCTTCGTTCGTGGGACGCACGGGTGCGTAGCAGCCGGGGCAGGCCCGCGTCGTCAGCAGCGGCGGGTAGGGCCAGCCGGGCTCCTCCGGATTGGCCGCCTCGTAGCCGCCGAGCGCCGTGCTCACGAGGAGGCCCGTCCAGTAGGCGTCGACCCTGGCCCCGAGAGAGGAGGTCACGAACTCGAGCTCGTCGGCCCCGCCCAGCGTGACGACGTGGGCGCCGCGCTGCTCGCACGCGGCGCGCGCCTCCGCGTAGGTCGACGTCGCGCCCGCTGGGAAGTAGCAGTGTCCCGTCCGGTCCTCGATGTGGCCGCCATCCTCCGAACAGTCGAGCCGGCAGCTCGCGCAGCCAGGGAGCTTCCCGGCCTCACCCTCGTCGCACTGCTCGAAGCGCGCGTCGGTCGTCTGCACGATCCCGTCGCCGCAGCGCGCCGAGGATCCGATCACAACACCGCCATCGCCCACCGACGCGGGCGGGTAGACGGCGAGATCCGGGAGGCAAGCGTTCGCGATCCATGCCGCGATCGCGACCGACGTCACGCCGAGGACGGCGGCGCGCCTCCGGTCTCGACGGGCGACGGACCGCACGAGGCTCCTCGGCCGGCAGGTTGTCGCGATCGGGCGCGTCACGAGCGAGGGGGATGCTAGCATGTGCTCAGGATGGGGGATTCCCCGAGCGAGAAGACCGAGTCCGCGCGACGAACGCTGGAGCAGCGTTACCGGACCCTGTTTCGCGTCGGGAAGGGCGGGATGGGGGCGGTCGAGGTGGCCCTCGAGCGGGGCGAGGGCTCCTTCCAGCGGATCGTGGCGCTGAAGCGCCTCCTCCCGGAGTCCACCGGGGACCGGCGCATCACCGACATGTTTCTCCGCGAGGCGCGCCTCGGGGCGCTGCTGTCCCACCCGAACGTGGTGCGCGCCTACGACTTCGGCGAGATCCGGGGCGAGCTCTTCCTCGCGATGGAATACGTCGAGGGGCAGACCCTGTCCTCGATCGTGAAGCGCGCGCGTGAGCGCGGGATCACGATGCCTCTCGCAATCGTCGCGCACGTCCTGGCGGAGGCGTGCCAGGGCCTCCACGCGGCGCACGAGCTCCGTGACGTGAACGGGCAGGCGCTGCAGGTCGTGCACCGTGACGTGTCGCCGCACAACGTGATGGTCTCCTACGACGGTCACGTGAAACTCCTCGACTTCGGCGTCGCGAAGATCGACGAGGCGGGCTCGAACACGAGGACGGGCGAGATCAAGGGCAAGATGGCCTACATGTCTCCCGAGCAGGCCATGGGCGAGCCGCTCGATCGCACGAGCGATCTATGGGCCGTGGGCGCCGTCCTGTTCGAGCTCGCGAGCGGCTCGCGCATGTGGGGCGAAGGCACGGACATGGATGTCCTCAGGCGGCTCGCGCTCGAGGAGCCCCCGGACCTGCCCGAGGCGCCGCCCGGACTGCGCTCGCTGTACCGCGCGCTCGTGGCGCGGAGGCCCGGCGACCGGCCGCCCACCGCGCGCGACGTGGCCGAGGCTCTACACACGTTCCTCGCCGAGCGCGAAGAGCGCGCCGACGAGAAGGCCTTGCGCGCGTTCGTCGGTCCCCTCTTCGAGGACGAGGCCAGCACAGATCGCGCGCGCCTCCGCGAGGCGCTCGAGGTCGCCGCCCCCGAACAGGCCGACGAGCTCCGCGAGAGCCTCGCTCCCTCACCCCCGCCCGACCTCGCCGCTGCGCCGGGTTCGACACGCGTGGCCGACCGCCTCGCGCCCACCGCGGGGACCGCGACGCTCGAGGCCGTCGAGACGTCGCCCGCTGAACCGGCGCCCGCGCCGCGATCCCCCCGGTGGGCCATCGGGCTCGGTCTCGTCGCGGCCGCGCTGGTCGCTGTGGCCGTGGCGCGATCCGCGGCGCCGCGGCAGGTCACCCCTCCGTCGACCCCGGAGCCGGCGGCCGCGGCGCCGTCCGCCGCCGCGATCGCGCCGCCTACCCCCGGCACGAGCGTGGAGCCGGCGGTCGCCCCGCCCCGCGTCGACTCTTCGTCCTCTCTCGCCCCCCCGAGGCCCTCCCCGCTCGCCCCGGTCGTGCGCGCGCCCGCGAGACCGCTCGTCGCCGTCCCCGCCGAGAGGACGAGCGCCACGTCGGGTGTGGCGAGCGCGGCCCCCACCCCACCGCCGCCGAGACCGAGCGTGAGCGCGGGGGAGGTCGATCCTGCGCCGTTCTGATCGTGCCCGCTCGACTGCGCTCGCGATCACGATCGCCCTCGCCTCGCTCGCGACGACGGCGCGCGCGGACGACGATCTCGAACGATACCGCGAGCGCTTCCGGGCCGGGATGGAGAAGTACAAGCAGAGCCAGTTCGCCGACGCGATCGTCGACTGGGAGTCCATCTACCGCGACCTGGGTCCGAAGCGCGGCTATCGGCTGGCCTTCAACCTCGCCCGCGCCTACGACGCGTACGGCGACTCGACGCGTGCGGCCGAACGCTACGAGACGTACCTCGCGGAGGTCGATGTGCGCCGTACCCTCGGTGAGGAGCTCGAGGCCATCGTCCAGAAGCAGGAGGCCGACGCGCGCGCGCGCCTCGACGACCTCGCGCGGTCACACGCACGCCTGCGCGTCGTGGTCGGTGCGCGACCCGTGCCCGTCCAGATCGACGCGGGCGAGCCGCGGGTGTCGGGCTTCGTCGCCTACGTGCGCCCCGGCGAGCACGTCGTCGTGTTCGAACCCGGCACGCCGCGCGCGCGGACGGAGCGTCACAGCGTCAAGGAGGGCGTCGAGATCCGCATCGAACCGCCGCCTCCGGAGGAGGCGCCCCGGCCCGTCGCGTATACGACGGTGACCGAGCGACCTTACCCGCTGTGGGTGGTCTACGTGTCGGGCGGACTCGCGGCCGCGTCGACGATCGTGCCGATCCTCACCTACGATCGCGCGCTCGGCATCCGAGCCGAGCACGACGCGCTGGCCTCGGCGGATCTGCAGCGCACGCGCGGCGCGGCCCTCGAGAACGAGTACACCGGGGCGCGCGCCACCGCCTACGCGACGTTGGCGGTGCCGCTCACGCTGTCCCTGGTGACGGGCAGCCTCGCCGCCTTCTATTACCTGGGGACGCGCCAGACACAGGTGCCTCTGGCGGCGGGCCCCGGCGCGCTCCGCGTCTCGTTCTGACGCGCGGATACCGCGTCAGTCCTTCTCGCGATCGATCCCGTACTTGCGGAGGTACGCGCGGACGTGGTGCCGCTCCATCCCGCTCTGCCTGGCCATCTCGCTCACGTTGCCCTTCGCGACCCTCGACAGGCTGCCGAAGTACTCGCGCTCGAACGCCGCCACCGCTCCGCGCTTGGCCTCCGCGAACGCCGTGTGGGGGTGGCGGGGGGGCTCGGCGTCCCCCCGCGAGAGCGTGAGCACGTCGTCGATGGCCTCGGGTGTGTCGGCGAGCTCGGCCGCGACCGAGACGACGTTCACGAGCTCGCGCACGTTGCCCGGCCAGTCGTACGAGGCCATGCGGCTCTGAATCCACTTCTCGACCGCGGGGGCAGCCGATGGGCGATCGGCCTTCTTGCAGATCTCCTCGACCAGGAGCGGCAGATCCCCGAGGCGCTCCCGGAGCGCGGGTAGCTCGACGCGCACCTGCGCGATACGGAAGAAGAGATCGCTCCTGAAGCGCCCCCCGTTCATCTCGGCGCCGAGGTCGCGGCGCGTCGCGGCGAGGACGCGGATGTCGATGGGCTCCACCTGCGAGCCGCCCACGCGCTTGATCTGACGCTCGGAGAGCGCGCGCAGGAGCTTGGGCTGGAGGTCGAGGGGGAGCTCGCCGAGCTCGTCGAGGAAGAGGGTCCCGCCATCGGCCTCCGCGAGGGCTCCCTTGCGTCGCTCGTTCGCACCCGTGAAGGCTCCCTTCTCGTGCCCGAAGAGGATGCTCTCGGCGAGCGTCGCGGGGATGGACCCGCAGTCCACGACCACGAAGGGGCCGGCCTTGCGTGGGCTGCCGTCGTGGACGACGCGCGCGACGACCTCCTTGCCGGTTCCGGTCTCTCCGAGGATCAGGATGGACAGCTGGGTCGGCCCGACGCGCTCGAGCACGTTGAACACGCGGCGCATCCGCGGAGACGACCCGACGAGGGCGCCGTACCGGTCAGCGAATGCCACATCCACGCGATGCTTGGTGAGCGGCTCGACGACGAGCTTCGTCGCACCCACGACGACGTCCGTCTTCTGCGTGACGACGGCCTCGGCGATGCGCACGGATCCCACGTGCGTGCCGTTGGTCGAGCCGAGATCCCTGACGAGAATCCCCTCGGTCACCGCCCGGAGCTCGCAGTGGAGGGCGCTCACCTCGAGATCTTGCAGGGGGATCTGGGCGTTGGCGTCGCGACCGACGACGATCGGATCCACGTCGATCGACACCGTGGCTCCGTCGGGCAACGTCACGGTGCCGCCGCGGACGAACCAGTGGAGGACCCGGGTGCGTGTGGAGCCGTGCGACATCGCGGGCCAGCCTAGCACCGATCACGTCGTGAATCGTCCAGGGTGGACGTGGACGCGTCCACCCTGACGCGGATAGAAACATGAACTTTATCGAGCACTTATAGAAGTTGCTACCGAGCGACCCGGGAGGCACGGCGCTTGTATCAAGGTTGTCCGATCGCGACCGACGAGGGACACTTCCGATATGATGCACCAGGGCGCATTCGACCGAGCACGCGGCTGGGGCCGTGCGCCTCCGGTGCTGGTGATCCTCGCGATCGCCCTCGCCAGCTCGGGGTGCAAGAAGGACGACGGGCCGATGAGCGACGATCCTGCGGAGCTCGCCGCGGATGGATCGAGCACCCACGCCGCCGAGAGTGACACCGAGGCCCTCACGGCGTCCCTCATCGGAGTCGACGCGCGGCCGAACGCACCGGCCGGCGCGCTGGATCTCACGGTCGAGGGCAAGTACCTCCCCAAGGGGTGCTTCACCGCCACCCACGTCGCCGCGACCAACGAGATCCGGTACGAGCTGGTGAAGTGCTACGGCAGGTTCGGCCTCCGGGAGGTGAGCGGCGTCATCGTGGCGCGGCGGGAGCAGGTCCGGGGCAACCTCATCGTGAACCTCACGGGCAACGACCTCGAGGTGAACAAGGCCAAGGTCGACTGGGCGGCCCGTGCCGAGATCTCCGGCTCCGGAGCGGCACGGGAGATGCGCTGGGAGGCCTCCATGTCAGGGTCGTCCACCTCCGGGAAGGCGTTCAGCCGAAGGACGGTGAAGACGGTGAAGTGGTCGCTCCTCGAGCCGTGCTTCAGCGTGGACGGCAGCTCCACGGGCGAGGTCGGCAAGCGGAAGGTGAAGATCGAGATCATCGGTTTCAAGCGCTGCGCGCTCGCGTGCCCGGAGCCCGGGAGCACCATCCGGGTCACGAACGAGACGACGGGGAGCTTCGTCACTCTCGCCTACGACGAGCAGGGGGCGACGCTCACCACGCCGAACCGGAACACGCGATTCACGCCCCTGTGCAGGGGCTGACGGCCGCTACTTCTCCGGCTCCTCGACGCGCGTGCCCGGGAGGCGCCGCGACGTGATGGGCGCCGGAGGTACGGAGCGATGCACCCCACTCAGGCTCGTGAACTCGATCCCGACGATGGCGCCGTCCGGCTCCTCCTGGACCCACACGATGCGACCCCGGCGCGAGACCTCGTCCTCACCGACGGTGATCTCGAAGTCGCCGCCGAGCCCGAGACCCTTCTGCTCGACGATCACCCGGAGGCCACCGCGTGAGACATTGAGGGCCCAGCCCTCGAACGGTGGGCCGCGATCCGTACCCTCCCCCACCTCGCGCATGACCACGCGCTCCGACACCTCGTGCCGGACCCCGACGCGCCGCATCGCGCGCTGCGAGCCCTGCGAGGGCGAGCCGACCGGAACACCTTCCGGTGGCGTGGGGGTCTTGTGGGTCACCGTCCCGATGATACCAAGAACCGGAATTCCTGGACAACGGTTCCCGTCCTGTCGGTTTCGCTACGCTTTTGGCCGATGTAGGTGTAAGAGCCGACAAGTGGGGTGCGCCCACCGTCGGCGCGCCGCCGCGTTCATGACCCCTCCGCAACTGAAGAAAGCGCTCGTCTCCGCGGGCTTCGAGGTCTTTCGCACGCTGGCCGACGAGATCGTCCTGGCAGAGCGTGTGCGGGAGAACCTCATCCTCGATTCGGGTGTCCGTGTGCGGGCGCATGGGGATGAAGGCTTTGTCATCAAGCTCGTGATGCGGGCCGAGAGCCGTGATTTCCCTCACGACGACGAGCAGATGCTCTTTGCGCGGGTCCGCAGGCTCGCCTCCCCCGCGCTGGACGACGGCTTCCAGGAGCTCGGAACGCAGGTCACCCACGTGCAGGATCCCAGCGATCCCACCAAGACGCTCGACACCTTCTTCGAGGTCATCCACACCAAGGCCGTCGACGGCGGCCTGGACCGCCTGACGACCGAGCTGCGTGCAGCGCTCGCCTTCGAGAAGGCCGCGGGAGCGTAAGCGCGATGCTCGATCTCTTCCGCAAGAGCGGTCTCAAGTCGATCGTCTACGGCGCGATCATCATCGCGACCGTGCTCGCCTTCGTCATCGGCTGGCCGAACGCGGGCCGCAAGACGGCCTCGCTCAAGGAGGCCTGCGTCGCTACCGTGCGCGGCTTCTGCGTCGATCCCAAGTCGCAGAAGGCATCGTACCGGATCCTGATCCCGCGCGATCAAGGCGGGAACCTCCTCACCGCGCGCGCGAAGTCCATGGGCCTCTCGCGCATCACGCTCGACGGACTCATCGAGCGCGAACTCCTGATCGTCGAGGCCGAGCGCCTCGGCCTCTCCGTCACGGAGGACGAGATCAACGACTCGATCTTCGGCGGCTTCATCTACGTCAGCGTGCCCGTGGCCGACCCGTCGAAGGGCATGAGCCTCGGGGTCCGCGACGGCCACGTGTACGCGGGCTTCCGCGATCCGAAGACGAAGCAGTTCGACATGAAGACCTACGAGCGGCAGATCCGCGTCCTCACGGGCCGCTCCGCCGTCGAGTTCAGGGAGTGGCAGGGCCGCGAGCTGCTCGCCGCGAAGATGCGCGACCTCGTCCGCGCGCCGGTCCGCACGAGCGACACCGAGGCCTTCGAGCTCTACCAGGCCGAGAAGAGCTCGGCGACGGTCGACTACGTCTCCGTCAAGACCGACTGGGTCGAGCGCTGGGCGGTCGCGGCGACGCGGGCGCAGATCGAGGAGTGGGCGAAGGACAAGTCGAACGCGGCGCAGGTCAAGGCGCCCAACATCCGACACATCCTCATCAAGCCCGACGCGAAGGGCGACGCCGGCGACGGCAAGGCGGAAGCGAAGGCCAAGGCCGAGGACCTCATCGCGCGCATCAAGAAGGGCGAGGACTTCGCCAAGCTCGCGCGCCAGTTCTCCGCGGATCCCGGCAGCGGCTCGAAGGGCGGCGATCTCGGCACCGACAAGACCGACGGGTTCGTGGAGCCCTTCAAGAAGGGCGCCGACGCGCTCAAGGCCGGCGATATGACGGACGCGCCGGTGGAGAGTCAGTTCGGCTTCCACATCATCCGCAAGGACGACCCCGCGCGCGCGGCCTACGTCAAGGCGAAGTCGCAGGAGATCGCGCACGGGCTCGCCTCGAAGATCCACGCGGGGCTGTCCGCGAAGAGGTCGCCCGACGCCGCGATCCGGGAGGCGATCGGCGCGTACATCAAGGACGAAGCGAAGAAGACGCCCCCGGCGCCCGCCCCGGTGGCCGACGCGGGCGCGCCGGACGCCGCGCAGGCCCAGGCCAAGGTCGAGGAGTCGTGGGAGACGGATCCCGAGCGGCCCCAGCTCGTGACGTCCAGCGCGTTCAACCACGGAGGCGACCCGATCCCGTCCCTGGGGATCGACGTGACCACTGCGGTCATGGGCTTCGCGTTCAACGCGAAGGACGGCGAGCTCATGAAGGAGCCGGTGCGCGCAAACGACGGGTACGTGATCGTGTCGCTCAAGTCGCACAGGGCGGCGACGCGCGAGGACTTCGACAAGGAGCGCGACGCGTACGTCGCGGGCATCGTCGGGGTCAAGCAAGCGGAGGCACTGTCGTCATACGTTCGACGCCTGCGTGAGGCGCACAAGGAGGACATCAAGATCGACGAGTCGTACCTCCTCGACGGCACGCCCAAGGCAGACGGCGGCGCGCCCGCCCACACCGACGACGACGAGGAGTAGGGCCCCGCGCAGGATGAGGTCGTTCCTCACGCAGCGCCTCCCCTCGGGGCTCGACGTGATCGTCGCGCCGGGGCCCCACCTCTCGCGCGCTCACGTGGCGCTCTACGTGCGCGTGGGATCGCGGTACGAGACGCGAGCGACCCACGGCCTGTCGCATTTCCTCGAGCACATGCTGTATCGGGGGACGCCTCGCCTGCCCCGGGCGCACGACGTCAACCTGGCGTTCGAGTCGCTCGGCGGTTACCTCCACGCGGCGACCTACGTGGACCACGGCGTGTTCTCCGTGACGGTCCCCTCCGAGTGCATCGGCGAGGCGACGGCCCTCTTCGGCGACGTGATCACGCGCCCGACGTTCGCGGACATCGAGGTCGAGAAGCGCATCGTCGAGGAGGAGATCCTCGAAGACCTGGACGAAGACGGCCGCGAGGTCGATCCCGACAACCTCTCGCGGGCGCAGATCTACCCCGGCCACCCGCTCGGCTGGACGATCACGGGCGACGTCGCGAGCGTCCGCTCGTTCGACGAGGCCGCCCTGCGCGCCCACCACGCGCGCCATTACAACGTGGCCAACATGGTGCTGGTGTTCTCGGGTGCGATCCAGGAGGGGACCGCGCTCGACGCCGCCGCGCGTGCCTTCGGGGACGTGGCGAGCGGCGAGCCCGCCCTCGCGACCGCGCCGGACGACACGCAGCGCGGCCCGCGGTTCTCGTTCGTGGAGAACGCGGGGAGCCAGACGGATCTCCGCGTCGCCTTCCGCGCGCCGTCGCTCGCGAGCGATCGGAGGGCCGCGATGGACATGCTGATGCGCGTCGTCGACGACGGCATGGCGACGCGCCTGTACCACCGCCTGTGCGACGATCAGGGGCTCTCGTACGACGTCAGCGCCGCGTACGACGGGTACGCGGACTCCGGCGTCCTCGACTTCGCCGTGGGGTGCGTGCACGAGCGCGCGGGCCAGATCACCCGGGAGATCCTGGCCATGATGGTCGAGCTCGGCGCCGAGGGGCCCACGCCCGCGGAGCTCGAGAAGGCGCGACGGCGCTCTCTGTGGGACATGCGCGCCCTCACGGACGCGCCGGAGGACCTCGCTGCGTTCCTCGGGCTCGGGTGGCTGCAGGGCGACGTCGAGACGCCCGACGCCCGGGTCGCACGGAACGTCGCCGTGGCGTCGAGCGAGATCGCCAGCGTCGCCGCACTCGTCGCGCGCCCGGACCGACTCAACGTCCTCGCGGTGGGCCTCCTCGATCGAGCCGACGAAGACCGCCTCCGCTCGCTCGTGCGGGCCTTCGGCGGCGCCTGAAGCACGGTGCCGCGGACGGGTGTCGCCCTGGATCCAATGCCGTTCGGATAAGGCATTCGTTCGAGCGAGGGTGCCCCCACCCGTCGCGCGTAGCGCGGCGAGTGGGGGCACCCCTCCTCTTGCGCTGGATCGCGCCTAACCGAACGGCATTGGCCCTAGGGCGCGCACCCGCGGAGAAAGTCCAGCAGGCCGACCGCGAGGTCGACGGGCCGCGTCCAGTGGAGCATGTGGCCCGCGTCGGGCAGCGTGAGCCGTGTGAGGCGCGCGAAACACGCGAGGCGCTCCTCCTCGTCCTCGGGATGGAACCCCGTCGCCCCGCCGCTCACGAACAGGACCGGGCAGGAGACGCGCTTCGCGAACTCCCGGTAGACGGCGGCGGAGAACGCCACCGGCGACGTCGTCTTGTGCAGGGGATCGTATCGCCAGGCGACGCCGCCCTCCACGTCCCGCACGAGGTGTTCCAGACGCGTGGCGAGCGTCTCCGGGCCGACGCGCGGGTGGTTCATGGCGAGCCGCGCGAGGGCGTCCGCGCGAGAGAGCGGCTTCGGATCCCCGGCGCGCACCCGCCGGACATCCTCGATCCAGCGCCGCATGCGGAGCGGCGTGAACTCGGCCGGCGTCTCGGGAGGGCCAACCCCCTCGAGCACCGCGATCGCGCGCGGCCGCTCCGGGAACGCGCCGCCGAAGAGGGTCGTGACGGTGCCGCCCATGGAGTGCCCCACGACGAACAGCGGCGCGCTGCCCGCGAGCGCCTGGGTGAGATCCGCGACGTCGAGGACGTAGTCGGCGAAGTGGTAATACCCGCCCGCGGACACGCGCGCGCCTGCCCCGAACCCGCGCATGTCCGGCGCGAACACCCGGTAGCCCGCGTCCGCGAGCGTCGGGGCGACGAGGTCCCACGTCCCCGCCGCGTCCATGTACCCGTGCAGGAGGAACACGACGCCGCGCGCCTCGCGCGCCTCCTCCCACCGGAGCACGTGGTGAACGAGCCCGTTGGCGGGAGTGTGGCACGAGGTCGGCACGAGCAGACGCAAATATCCGCGCAAGCGGGGGTCGAACACAAGTAGCTTGCTCCCCGATGGCGCACACGATCACGCTCGTCCCGGGAGATGGAATCGGGCCCGAGGTCGCGGACGCGACGCGGCTCGTCGTGGAGGCGACCGGCATCGACGTCGTGTGGGAGGTTCACCATGCGGGCGCCGAGGTCGCCGAGAAGCGGGGCACCACCCTGCCCCCGGAGGTGATCGAGTCGATCCGCCGGAACAAGGTCGCGCTGAAGGGCCCGATCGGGACGCCCATCGGCAAGGGCTTCAAGTCGGTCAACGTCACCCTCCGGCAGACGCTCGACCTCTACGCGAACGTGCGACCGATCAAGAGCCTCCCTGCCCTCGAGCCGCGCTTCGAAGGCACCGACATCGTCATCGTGCGAGAGAACACCGAGGGCCTGTACGCGGGCCTCGAGCTCATGATCATGCCCGGCATCGCCCAGTCCATCAAGCTCATCACCGAGCCTGCCTGCACCCGCATCTGCGAGTACGCGTTCGCGTACGCGGAGCGCATGGGACGCCACCGCGTCACCGTGATCCACAAGGCGAACATCATGAAGCTGTCGGATGGCCTCCTCCTCGAGTGCTTCCGGCGCGTCGCGCAGCGGCACCCGAGGATCGAGCCGTTCGAGATGATCGTCGACGCCTGCGCGATGCAGATGGTCAGGGACGCCAACAAGCTCGACGTGATCGTGACCGAGAACCTCTACGGCGACATCCTGAGCGATCTGGGCGCCGGCCTCGTCGGCGGGCTCGGCATCGTTCCAGGCTCGAACATCGGCGAGCAGGCGGCCGTCTTCGAGGCCGTCCACGGGACGGCGCCCGACATCGTGGGCAAGGGCCTCGCGAACCCGACGGCGCTCATCCAGAGCGCTGTGATGATGCTGCACCACATGAACGAGCCGCGCGCGGCAGACCGGGTCGCGCGCGCCATCGTCGAGAACTTCCGCTCCGGGGGCCCACGCACGCCGGACCTGGGCGGGAGCGCCTCGACGATGGAGTTCGCCGGCGCCCTTGCGCGGCGCGTGGCCGTGAGCCCGGCCTGATCCGCCTGGGTCCATGCCTCGGCGTGGCCTGGTTCGTGATCGATCCATGTGAGTGTTGGCGGCCGCACCCTCCCCCTGGACAGCGGCCTTTTTGCAGCAGGTTCTGCGCTCCCTCCCCTTGACCGACGTTGACACGACTCTTGCAGGAGGCGGGGCCATGTTCGTCTCATGTCCCACCTGCGCATCGACCTACGAAGTCTCGGACGACAAGGTCCGTGGCCGGACCGCCCTGATGCGATGCCCCTCATGCGGCGCTTCGTGGGTGGTGGCGGGCCCCGCGGAGGCCGCCCATTCGTCCGCGCGCAGCTCCGTGGCCCCCGGGCCGACCTCGACGCGGTCCGTTCCGCCCCCAGCGTACGTGCCGCCCGCCGAGGAGTCCCGCGCGGCTCGAAGGAAGCCCGACGAGCGAGACCAGCGCGACATGTTCGCCACGCCACGCCCCTCGGAGAGCCCGCCACGTCCGTCGGAGGTGCCTCCGTCCGCGTCGATGATTCCCCGTGGCCTCTGCGGTGAGCGGCACGAGAACTCCGTCCTCTTCAACGTGGCCGACCTCAAGCAGGCGATAGCGCGGAGCAGCGAGCCCCCCAAGGCTCCGTCCGTAGCGCCGGCCGCGATGACGGCAGACGACGCCGGGGAGATCGATCTGCTCGCGATGTGCCGGAACGGCGGCACGGTCAAGCCGCCCGGGGCCCCATTGTTCGAGCCCGATCCGGTGCGCGAGACAGGGTTCAGCATGTCGATCCCGCCCTTCGCGCCGCACCGGCAGCGCGCGTTGTTCGCGGGAGCCGCGGCCGCGGCCCTCGCGTTCGTGGCCTTCGTCGGCGTGGGGATCGGCTTCGCAATGAAGACGGGCAGCGTGGAGGACGCGAAGGCGACCGCCTCGCTCACGGCGCCGAGATCGAACGCGGAGCCCAGGCTGACGCCGACCACGCCCGCCGTGCAGGAGAGCGCGTCTGCCGCGGCGTCGAAGGGCAGCGAGGACGCCGCGAAGCCCAAGGCCGAAGAGCCCACGAAGGCGAAGACTCCGCAGGGCTCGAGCGTCGCATCGTCGGGAGGCTCGTCGGGCGGGTCGAAGACGAAGGCGCGCGCGACGGCCGGCAAGAACGCGACGATCGTGCAGAGCTCGGGCGTCCAGGGCTCGGCGACGTCGAAGGCCAAGAGCGCGCCGGACAACAAGGTGTCGCTGCCGCCCGCGCCGAAGGTGAAGAAGAGCGGGTCCGATCCCTGCGGCTGCCGCGGCAACCTGCAGTGCGCGATGAAGTGCCAGGGCTAGCGCAGCCCGGCCCGCGTTCGGCGCGCCGTCCCGCCTGGCGGGCGCCCTCTCCGCGCGCGCCTGTCCCGTTCCCGATTCACGAAATCGGATCCGTGGGCCAAGCTCCCCCGGGGCGGCACCCGCTCGCGACCGGGCTCAGTAGCGCTCGGGCGGCTCCGTCGGGGTGAGGATCTCGAGCTTCGGGAACACCTCCTTCGCGAAGCGGTCGCGGACCTCGCGCGCGCGCTCGATCTCGCCGCGTCCCGGGATGGCGATGCCGACCGTCAGGCACGCGTTCTTCCACGCAGGGTAGGACGCGAACGCGACCGCGAAATCATCGCGAGCCACGAGCGTCGCGGTCTTGGCGGTCAGCAGGTCCACCTCCACGACCTGCCGGTTCCACATCACCGCCTGTGGCGGGTCGTGCTTGATGGCGACGTCGAATGCGTCCAGCCACGGCCTCGCCAGGTCCTCGATGCTCCGCCCGCACGCCCCGGTCACCGTGTTGTCGGGGACGCGGGTGACGAACCCCGCGACGATCGCGTGGTGGTCCTTGCCGTAGCGATAGCCGACGAGGCTCTGCATCGCCCAGAACTTCACGCGCACCCATCGCTCGCCGTCCGGCAGAGAGATCTTCACGGCGTCCTGACGGTCGACGCGCGCCAGAAAGGGGGCGGTCTTGAGCTGCTCGAGGGCCGCCGCGTGGGTCTCGCCTCCCTGGCCACCCTTCGACGCGCTCCCGTCGTCCTTCGGCGGGGGGGCGGCCATCACGGCGCCCTTGGGCTGCGTCGTTGCGGAGGAGCACCCGAGGAGGGCGACGGCGGCTACGGCGAGCAAGGGACCACGCATCGGCGACTTCTTCATGTTACCCCGGAAACGTCCGTACGCTTGGACGGGGTGAGGGCCCGCCGCATTCCGGCGGGCTCGCACAGCGGTGCGCAGCGCGGAAAATGGCGATGCATTCCGCGGTCTTGTCGACGCCGGCGAGCCTCGGAACGTGCGCGCCGGGTCAAAGTCGGGTAAATGCCCGCCCGATGATCACCGCCGAATCCCCCACGAAGAACGTCCACCTCGAGAGCTGGGTCGCCGAGATGGCGCGCCTGACGAAGCCCGACCGGATCGTCTGGTGCGACGGCTCCGCCGAGGAGGCCGCGAGGCTGACCGCCGTCGCGACCTCCGAAGGGATCCTCGAGCCCCTGAACCAGGAGAAGCTCCCCGGCTGCCACCTCCATCGCTCGAACCCGAACGACGTGGCGCGTGTCGAGAACCTCACGTTCATCTGCACGCCAACGAAGGAGGAGGCCGGCCCGACGAACAACTGGATGCCGCCGAAGGACGCGTACGACAAGCTCGGAAAGCTCTTCGACGGATCGATGAAGGGGAAGACGATGTACGTCATCCCCTACGTCATGGGGCCCATCGGCTCCCCCATGAGCAAGGTCGGCGTCGAGCTCACCGACAGCGTCTACGTCGTCCTGAACATGCGCATCATGACGCGCATGGGCGCGCGCGCTCTCGCGATGCTCGGCGCGTCGAACGACTTCAACCGTGGCCTCCACTCGGTACTGGACTGCAACCCGGAGCGGCGCTTCATCTGCCACTTCCCGCAGGACAACACCATCTGGAGCGTCGGCTCCGGGTACGGCGGCAACGTGCTGCTCGGGAAGAAGTGCCTGGCGCTCCGCATCGGCAGCTACCTCGGAAAGAAGGAGGGCTGGCTGGCCGAGCACATGCTCATCCTGGGCGTCGAGAGCCCGGAGGGCGAGATGACCTACGTGGCCGCGGCGTTCCCGAGCGCCTGCGGCAAGACGAACTTCGCGATGATGATCCCGCCCAAGCGCTTCAAGGGTTGGAAGATCTGGACGGTCGGCGACGACATCGCATGGATGCGCGTCGGCGAGGACGGGCGCCTCTACGCGATCAACCCCGAGGCCGGCTACTTCGGCGTCGCACCGGGGACGAGCAACGACTCCAACCCGAACGCGATGAAGACGATCTCGCGCGACACGCTGTTCACCAACGTGGCGAGGACGCCCGACGGCGACGTCTGGTGGGAGGGCAAGGACGGTCCCACGCCGCACGAGCTCATCGACTGGCAGGGCCGCCCCTGGACGCCGCGGTCCACCGAGAAGGCGGCGCATCCGAACTCGCGCTTCACCGCCCCCGCCACCAACAACCCTTGCATCTCGCGCTTCTCGGACGATCCGAGCGGCGTCCCGATCAGCGCGATCGTGTTCGGCGGACGGCGCGCATCGACGATCCCGCTGGTGATGCAGGCGTTCAACTGGCTGAACGGCGTCTTCTACGGGGCCACGCTCGGCTCCGAGACCACCGCCGCGGCGACCGGGAAGGTGGGCGTCGTGCGGCGCGATCCGTTCGCGATGCTGCCGTTCTGCGGGTACAACATGGGCGAGTACTTCGCGCACTGGCTGGGGATGCAGTCGCGACTCCTCAACCCGCCGAAGATCTTCATGGTGAACTGGTTCCGGAAGGACAAGGCCGGCAAGTTCCTCTGGCCGGGCTTCGGCGAGAACATGCGCGTCCTGAAGTGGATCGTCGACCGGGCGCGGCTCCGGGTGGGCGGTCAGGAGACACCCTTCGGCTGGGTTCCGAAGGCCGGAGACCTCGACCTCTCGGGCCTGGACATCCACCACGACCGCGTCGACGACGCCACCCACGTGGACCTCGCCGAGTGGAAGGCGGAGCTCGAGTCGCAGGGCGAGTTCTTCGCCTCGCTCGGGACCTCCGTGCCGCGCGTCCTCGAGCTCCAGCGCGAGCTTCTCCTCGCGCGCGTCGACGCGATCCGCGCCGCCGAGCACCACTGACGCTTCCGTGCGTCCGAGGGCGACGAGGGCAGCAGGGGTCGGGGCCGGCTCCCTCGCGCTCCTCGCCGCTTGCTCGCGCGAGGCGCCCGCCCGCGTCGACGAGTTGCCATCCGCGGCTCCCCGGGAGGTCGAGCTGGCGGCCACCCTCGCGGAGCTGTTGAAGGATCCCCGCGCGCGTCCCCCGCGCGACGTCCAGTCGGCCAAGAGCCTCGCTCTCGGGGCGGTCACGGCGTACAGCTACGAGATCCCCCCGCTCAAGGGCATGGTGCTGCTCGACGTGATGGACCGCACGCCCTCCGCGTTCGTGATCGTCGTGAGCGGGGGGAAGGCCGACAAGGAGGTCCTCGGACCTCGTACGAAGCTCGCGCTTCGTGTGGAGGGGCGGGGTACGCCGCCGCCCAAGTGGTACGAGATCACCGCGGGTCCGCTCGCCGGCAACTTCGTGCTCCAGCGGCCCCGCGACTCCTCGTTCGAGGTCCAGAGCATCGACTGGATCACGTCCCACGACCAGCACGACATCGGCGGCTGGCTCTGCCACGATGGCCGGGTTGCCGGCGTCACGCCCAGGCGGCACGGCGAGCTCGAGACCATGTGCCAGGCCGCGGTGAAGGCGAAGCTCTCGTTCACCGAGGGGCTCACCTTCTCACCATCGGCGGCTCCCCCCCACGAGATCCGCACGTTCGCGAACTGCACCCAGGCCTGGCAGGGCTGGGCCGAGGCGGACACCCCGTGGGGCCGATCGCGGCGGGCGTTCGCGTGCTCCTACGAGCCCCGCAAGGGGAAGCTGTCGCTCTACATCGACGGGCAGTAGCATGAGCGCCATGTCGTTGTCGTCGAGGGAGTTCGTGCACGAGCTGGAGGAGGCGAACGCCCGCGCGCTCGCGCGCATCGCGGACCTGTCCGCGAGCGGCGACGAGAAGGGCGAGATCTCGGTGAGGAGTCTCCTCATCCTCGCGCTCAAGAGCGAGCTCGAGGCCGTGGAGTGCGCGGCCGGCTGGATCTCGACGACGCCCGAGATCAAGGTGAAGGTCGCCTTCGCGCGCCAGGCGGGCGACGAGGCGAAGCACTACCGCCTGATCGAGAAGCGCCTCCTCGAGCTTGGCTTCGACACGGCGGACCATGACCCGTATGCGCACGGGAGGAGCCCGCTGCTCGAGTATCTCTCGGGGCTGCAGGGCACGGTGGCGCGCGTGGCGGCTGCGCAGTTCACGCGCGAGGAGCTCGCGCTCGTGCGGAACGCCGAGTTCATCCGCTACTGCCGCGCCAGGAAGGACGAGGACACCGCGCGGCTCTACGAGGACGTCATCCAGCCTGACGAGCAGCACCACCACGAGCTCGGGCGCGCCCTCCTCCTGGAGCTCGCGACGACCGACGCGGCGCAAGCGGCCGGCCGGCACGCGGCAGCGCGCACGCTCGAGCTCGCGGAGGAGCTCCTGGAGGCCGCGCGGCTCCGCTCCGGCGTGACGCGCGCGCCGGGGTGTTGAACGTGGCGCGGCTTTCCCTCCTCCCCATCGTCCTCGCCCTCGCCGCCGCCGCCTGCGACAGGCCGAGGGACGAATCGAGGCCCACGCCACCTCCCCCCGTCCTCTCCGCACCCAGCGCCGATCTCTCGCGCGCGGGCTCGCCGCCCCCCCCCAACCCCGAGGCTCACGGAGGCGGATCTCCCCGCGCCCCCGGACGTCGCCGCACCACCGGCCGACGCGAAGCGCACGCCGTCTGGCCTCGCGACGAAGGTCCTGAAGGAAGGCTCGGGCAAGGACAGCCCGGCGGAGCTCGACCGCGTGAAGGTGCATTACACCGCCTGGACGAAGGCCGGGAGGATGTTCGACAGCTCGCGCACACGCGGCGAGCCGTCCGAGTTCCGCCTCGATCAGGTCGTCAAGGGCTTCACGGAGGGCCTGAGGCTCATGGTGCCCGGCGAGAAGCGGCGCCTCTGGATCCCTTCCTCGCTCGCTTACGGCGACAGGCCACAGGGCATGGGGATGCCTACGGGTGACCTCGTCTTCGACGTCGAGCTCCTGTCGCTGGCGCGGGCGCCGCGCGCGCCGGAGGACGTGAAGTCGCCGCCGGCCTCCGCCACGAGGACCGCGTCCGGCCTCACCTACCGCGTCCTCAAGCCAGGCAAAGGCACGCGTCACCCCGGCCCCACCGACATCGTCACCGTGCACTACTCCGGCTGGACGCCCGACGGGCGGCTCTTCGACACGTCGGAGACCGGCGATCCTGGCACGTTCACGCTCGGCCGCGTCATCAAGGGGTGGACCGAGGGCGTGCAGCTCATGGTGCTCGACGAGCGCACCCGCTTCTGGATCCCCGCGGACCTCGCCTACGGCGACAAGCCCAAGCGCCCCGGCGCCCCCGCGGGGCCCCTGGTGTTCGACATCGAGCTCGTCGCGATCAAGTGAGGCCGCCCGCGGTCTGGCCGGTCCTCGTATCGTTCGTGCTCGCGCTCGCGCTGCTCGTCACGCTCAACGTGGCCGGCGCGATCCCCGTCGTGCTGCTCGTCGGATCGCACCGGTTCGAGGCCTTCATCCTCACGCTGCCCGGCCTGTCGTACGCGGCATCGCTCTCGGTCGTCGCGCTGACCGCCGTCTCGCTCGTGGGTGCGCGCCTGTCGCGGACGCCGATCACCGACCGCCTCGCCCTCGGTCCGTCACGCGCCACGACCGCCACGCTCGTCCTCGCGACCGTGGGGCTCGTCGCGACCAGCGTCGCGTTCAGCCTCGCGCTCGAGATCTCGGGGTACAAGGACACCGGCGTCCTCACGAAGATCACGGAGGCGCTCTCGCGCGCGAGCCTCCCCGCCTTCCTGCTCGCGCTGGTCTGCCTCGCCCTCGGACCCGCCGTGGGAGAGGAACTCTACTTCCGCGGGTTCGTCCAGTCGCGCCTCGCCGCGCGGTGGGGGCCGGCGCCGGCGATCGCCGTTTCGTCCGTCCTGTTCGGCGTTTTCCACCTGGACCTGAAGCAGGGCGCCTTCGCGATCCTCGCGGGCTTCCTGCTCGGATGGCTCGCGCACGCCGCCCGCTCGACGCGCGCGTCCGTGGTCGCGCACTGCGCCAACAACGCGGCGAGCCTGTGCCTCACCCGCCTCGGCGCCGACCCCGAGAAGGCCGGCCCCCGGGGCATCGTCCTCGCGGTCGCGCTCGGCGCGGCAGCCCTCGCGATCGCGGCCGCCGCGGCCCGTCTCCGCGCGGCGGATCGACGCTGATCCCTGGCGCCCGCGGCCCCGGACCGGGCCGTCCGCGCTCCGAGATGCGTGGTACCTTCGGCGCATGTCAGACAGCATCGAGTCACGCCTCAAGGAAGATCGAAGGTTCGTTCCCTCGCAGTCGTTCACCGCGCACGCCCTCGTGCAATCACATGCAGAATACATGGATCTCTTGCGGCGCTCGCTCGACGAGCCCGAGGCGTTCTGGCGCGAGCACACGCGGGACCTGGTGTTCCGGGAGCCGTGGACGACGTTCCAGTCGTGGGAGCTCCCGCGGGCGACGTTCTTCGCGGGCGCCAAGCTCAACGTCAGCGAGAGCTGCCTCGATCGCCACCTGGCGACGTCGCGCCGCACGAAGGCCGCCATCGTGTTCGAGGGCGAGCCGGGAGACACGCGGACGATCACGTACTTCGAGCTCCACCGCGACGTCGTGCGCCTCGCGGCCGCGCTGGCGGATCTCGGGGTCGTCGCGGGCGATCGCGTCACGATCTACATGGGAATGGTGCCCGAGGCCGCCGTCGCGATGCTCGCGTGCGCCCGCCTCGGTGCGACGCACTCGGTCGTCTTCGGCGGCTTCAGCGCCGAGGCGCTGCGCGATCGCATCAACGACAGCCAGGCCAAGGTGCTCATCACGCAGGACGGCGCGTGGCGGCGGGGCCACGTCGTCCCCCTGAAGGACATGGCCGACAAGGCGCTCGGTGAGACGCCGACGATCGAGCATGTCGTCGTGCTCCGCCGCGTGGGCCCCGACAGGGCGCCCGTCTCCATGAGGGAGGGGCGAGATCACCACTGGCACACGCTGGTCGAGAAGGCCCCCTCGGAGCGCGCGCGCGATCTCGCGCGAAACCCGTACGCGTTCGACGCGGAGCATCCGCTCTTCATCCTGTACACGTCGGGCTCGACGGGAAAGCCGAAGGGGGTCCTGCACACGACCGCGGGGTACCTCGCGGGCGCGCACGTCACGTCGAGGTTCGTCTTCGACCTCAGGGACTCGGACCTCTACTGGTGCACCGCCGACGTCGGGTCGGGCTCACGCTCGGGAGGCCCACGATCGATCTGGGCAGTCGCCGTCTGGTCGCCCGGAACGACTTCCGGAACACCATCAACGGCTTCACGGGCGCCG
>SXGT01582882.1_pt1 | contig 103787 bp, 84 predicted proteins | sample 3176221 | NCBI WGS metagenome assembly SXGT01 (sample SAMN11356862, study PRJNA531348) | freshwater metagenome | isolation source: freshwater sample F1-120 | place: China: Fuxian Lake, Yuxi | collected 2017-12-25 | reverse complement strand
GTCGTGGGGCGGCATGATCAACGGCCTGCTCACCCTGCGCGGCGCCTGGAACAAGGTCGCCGAGGATCCGGTCCTCAAGTTCTTCGTCGTCGCCATCACCTTCTACGGCATGTCCACATTCGAGGGGCCCCTGCTCTCCGACAAGACGGTCAATGCCCTCAGACACTACACCGACTGGACGATCGCCCATGTCCACGCCGGCGCACTCGGCTGGGTGGGCTTCATGTGCTTTGGCATCGCCTATTGGCTAACTCCACGGCTGTTCCAGACACCGCTTGCGCGACCAGGCTGGGCCACGCTCCACTTCTGGATGGCCACCATCGGCATCCTGCTCTATGTCATCGCGATCTACTGGACCGGCCTCACGCAGGGTCTCATGTGGCGCGCCGTCGATGCCGATGGCCTCCTCAAGTACCCCGACTTCCTGGAGTCCGTCACGCCGCTGATCCCCTTCTATTGGATTCGCGTCGTCGGTGGCCTGCTCTACCTCTCGGGCGCGATCCTCTGTGCAGCCAACCTCCTCCTGACCTGGCGCAACCGCCCCAAGACCTATGAGGTGCCGGTCTACGAGGCCGCGCCCCTCGCCCGCGGCTACCGGGAGCCCCCGATTCCAGGCTCCACGCTGCCCGAGTTCGGCGTTCTTGACGCCGCCAGAAAGTTGGATGTCTTCGCGCAGATGCGTTGGCACCGCAAGTGGGAAGGCTTGGCGTTCGTCTTCACCGTCATGGTGGCCGTGGCCGTCGTCACCGCCAGCCTCTTCGAGATCGTGCCGATGTTCCTGCGAAAGGGCGACACGATTCGAATCGCGACGGTGACACCGTACACGCCACTGGAACTGGCTGGCCGCGACATCTACATCTCGGAGGGTTGCGCCAACTGCCATTCGCAGATGATCCGGCCGCTGCTGGCCGAGGTGGAGCGATACGGCGAGTACTCCAAGCCGGGCGAGTTTGTCTACGACCACCCGTTCCTCTGGGGCTCGCGCCGCATCGGACCCGACTTGGCGCGGGTGGGCCGCAAGATCCCGTCCCCCAACTGGCACCTTCGCCATTTCAACAATCCAACCGACACCAGCCCGGGCACGATCATGCCCAACTACTCGCACCTGGTGACCAAGGAACTTGACCTGCGTTCCGTCCAGGCATCCATGCGAGCCATGCAGCGGATTGGCGTGGAATACACCGATGCCGAGATTGAGGCGGCCCAGAGCCTCGCGCAAGAGCAGGCGAATGCCCTTGGCGCCAAGGTCGTTGAAGAAGGCGGGCCCGACGGCGTGCAGCAGCGGAAGGTCATCGCGCTCATCGCGTACTTGATGCGCCTGGGCACGGACATCGACAAACCTGCCCCAACGGCCGCTGCGCCCGTGGTCGCCACGACGGGAGGCACACCGTGATGCCGCTCTTGACCATCGTGGCCGTCGTGGCCACCATGCCCATCCTTGCCGAAGGAACCCTGTGGAGCCAAGTCGCCTTGATCGGGAGCCTCATCCTCTTCGCGACCATCGTCTCCCGCCTGATTCGCATGAAGCGATCCTCCGTCGATGAACGCTCGCGACTCCCTCTCGAGGACGCCCACTCCACCTCACTCCCACCGAACAAGGACTCTCGCCATGTCTGACCACACCCAACCCGAGGCCCAGATCCTTGACCACGACTGCGACGGCATCCGCGAGTACGACAATGCGTTGCCTGGCTGGTGGACCATGATTTTCTGGGCCACGATCATTTTCTCGCTCTTCTATCCCGTCTACTACCACTGGGGGGTGGGCGCGTCGGTCCACGAGGAGTACGAAGCCGATGTGGCGCTGGCGGCGGAGGAACAGATCGCCCGCCTCGGGCCGATCACGCCGGACAATGCCACGATCGTCGCCCTGTCCATCGATGCCAAGAAGGTCTTGGTTGGCCGCGCGATGTTCCGCACCAACTGCGCCGTCTGCCACGGGGCGGATGGCGGAGGGCTTGTGGGCCCCAACCTCTGCGACGGCGTGTACATCAACATCAAGTCGCCGGAGGACATCTACAAGGTCGTCCGTGACGGCGTCGTGGCCAAGGGAATGCCGGCGTGGAGCGTTCGATACAACGACACGCAGCTCACGCTGCTGGCGGCGTATGTGGCCAGCCTTCGCGGCACCACGCCCGCTGCTCCCAAGGCCCCGCAAGGCACGAACGAACCGCCGCCTTGGTCGACCTTTGGAACCACCGCCGCCGGCGGAGGGGCCAAGACTGACTGAGTGAATCGGTGAATGAATGGCTGCATGACCGATCCCACGGCCCGCACCGACCTGCGACCAATGGAGACCACGCGCACATCCCCGACAGAGGCGGCCTACGACGGACCCGCCATGGCCCCGCCCGAGCACATGCTGCTGGCGACGATGGATGCGCACGGGCACCGACGATGGCTGTCTCCCGTTCTCTCGGCGGGTCGATGGTGGCAGCGACGCCTCGTCGTGGCGTGGGTCCTCATTGCGCTCTACGCGATCACGCCCTTCCTGGAATGGGCGGGCCTGCCACTGGTCCAGTTTGACATTCCGGGACGGCGACTGGTCTTCTTTGGCACCGTGCTGCGGCCCACCGATACCGTTCCGTTGGCACTCCTCACGCTCAGCATTTTCATCTTCATCTTTCTCCTGACCGCGATCCTCGGCCGGGTCTGGTGCGGCTGGGCGTGCCCGCAAACGGTCTACCTTGAGTTTGTCTATCGCCCGCTGGAGCGGCTCTTCATCGGTGATCGCGGCAGCCCCACGCGCAGGAAGGCCGCGGGATGGCGGTTCGCCCTGCTTGCCGCGGCGTATCTCGTGGTCAGCGCCCACCTCGCCAACACCTTCGTGGCGTGGTTCGTCGGCGCGAAGCCGCTCAGCCACTGGATCTTCCAGAGCCCCTCCAACCACCCGGTGGCCTTTGCCACTTTTGCGCTGCTGACCGGCTCGATGCTGTTCCTGTTCTCGTTCTTCCGTGAGCAACTCTGCTCGCTCGTCTGCCCCTACGGCCGATTCCAGTCGGCGCTTCTCGATCGTCGTTCGCTCATCGTTGGCTACGACGCCATCCGCGGCGAGCCTCGAGGTCGCAAGGGCACGACCACGGGCCAGTGCGTCGACTGCGGGCTCTGCGTCCGCACCTGCCCCGCCGGCATCGACATTCGGAAGGGCTTCCAGCTGGAATGCGTGCAATGCACGCAATGCATCGATGCCTGCGATGGCGTGATGGCCAAGCTGCAGCTGCCGATGGGGCTCATCCGTTATGGATCCCAGGATGGGCTGGAACACACGCCCCGTCGCGGAATCCGCATGAGGCTGGTCGTGTACCCAGTGCTCCTGGCGGTGCTGGTGACCGGATTCGTGACGATCCTCGCACGACGGACGCCGATCGCCATCACGCAGCTGCGCGTGCAAGATCAACGGTTTGTGGTGGATGGCGATCGCGTGCTTACGCCCATTCGACTTCGCCTGGACAATCGAACGTCGGAGTCCATCGTGGTCAGCATCGCCCCTGCCCCGACAGCGCAACTGAAGTCCGTGATCGTCGTGACGGTCCCGTCGTTCGAATCGATTGATGCCGAGGTCACCGCCGTGAGCGACATCGACCAGTTCACGGGAGGACGTCGCACGATGGGTCTTCGTGCCACCGCGACGGGCATTGACCAGGAGGCGACGATCACGGTGCTCGGACCGCTCACCCTCCCGCCGATTCGCCCACGCGAAGCCGTTCCCACGGAGCCAGCGCCATGACCAGCGCCACGATCTGCACCATGCTCTGCACCATGCTCAAGGCCACGATCCGGAATCGATGGGTGCTTTTCCCGATCGTGTCCATCGGCGCCGCCGTCGCCTTCGCCGTGCTGACAGTGACGCTCGCCGTGGCCAACCACCCACTTGGCGTTGAGCCCAACTACGACTCCAAGGCCGCCAACTACCAAGCCACGGTGGAGCAACGGGCGACCAACGACCGGCTCCGCTGGCTGGTGACGCCGGGCCTCGTGCGGATGGACCAGACCCTGGCTTCGATCACGCTGCGAGTCGAAGACAGGCACACCATCCCCATCGACGACGCGACGATTTCCGTCGAATGCATTCCACTCGTCAACGGCGACGCCAGGCAATCCGTGGAACTCATCCAGCTCTCACCCGGCACGTACGCCGGGACCTTCGAGGTCGCTGCCGAGGGCAAGCACGAGTTCCGTGTACGCATCTTGCAGGGGCTCGACACCTACACCGACCGGTTCCGGCGCCCGATTCCGGCGCTGGGCAGCACGCAGGTGCCACCATGATGTCACCCGCCGAGGCTGCGCTGGGCGCCGGTGCCATCTTTCTCGCCAGCCTGGTGGGAAGCGCCCACTGCGCCGGGATGTGCGGCCCGCTGGCGATCGCCGCGTGTTCCGACGGCGGCGGATGCAGCTCCACCGGCCCATCGATCCGCGCGCAGTGGCGATACCACCTCGCGCGAGGTTGCTCGTATGGATTGGTCGGTGCGATCGCCGGAGCCGTGGGGAGCCTGGCCGACGCCGCCGGCTCGCTGGCTCGCATCCAGCACCTGTCGTCGATGCTTGCCGGTGCCACGCTGGCCATCGTCGGAGTCGTGATGCTGCTTCGCTGGCGCGGCGTCTCGCTCCACACGCCCGGCCTGCCGGAGTTCCTGGTTTCGCCGATTCGCCGGGTGCATGTGCGCACGCTGCGCCTGCCAGCGCCCACGCGTGCCGTCACGCTGGGGCTGGTGACGCCACTCCTTCCGTGCGGGTGGCTCTGGGCCTTTGTCGCCTTTGCTGCAGGCACTGGACATCCAGTCTCGGGCATCATCGTCCTTGTGTCCTTCTGGGCTGGCACGATCCCCGCAGTGGCCCTCGTTGTGGGCGGGGCTCGACTGGCCGCGCGCCGCGTGTCGTCTTCGAGATTCGGACGATGGCTCCAACCAGCCGTTGCCCTCCTGCTCATCGCCGTGGGAGTGGAGCTGGCCATCCACCGCGCGGACCTGGCGGACCGCGTGATGACGATCGTGGTCCGCGAGATGACACCACAGGGACGGAGCCAGGCTGGCCACCAGTCGGGCCAGCCAGAGGCTTCCCCAGCGATCGAGGATCGTCCCGCCTGCTGTCGCGACACAACGCAGGGCACGCCATGACGGAAGCCATGACGGATGCCATGAGCAAGGCGGGCGCCACCGTCCCGTGTGCCCATTGCGGTCTTGCAGCGCCGGCCCCGAGGCCTCACGCCGCGAACCGTGATGGCGTGGCGACCCCACCGGCGTTCTGCTGCGCTGGATGCCGCGCCGTCTGGCACACGCTCCATGCTGCGGGCCTCTCCGCGTACTACGACCTTGCGGCCGCCGACGAGTCTCGCCCAGGTGCCGCCATTCCCGCATTGGTCACCGGCCGTGGCTTTGAGCACCTGGACCGATCGGATTCCCAGTCGTTTGCGATAGGCACCGCTGCGGGGTCGCGATCGTGCCGGCTGCGGATCGATGGCCTGCATTGTGGCGCGTGTGTCTGGCTCCTGGAGGCGCTGCCCGGCGTCGTGCCAGGCCTGCACCGAGCGCACGTCCTGCTGGCCGATTCGGCGATCGACCTCGAATGGGACCGTTCCGTTGCGCTGAGTTCCATTGCCCGGTCGATGGACCGATTGGGCTACCAGCTGAGCCCGCTCGACGCGCGCGAGGACGCCGCCTTTCGCCGCGCCCATCGCCGCGACTTGCTGGAGCTGGGCGTGGCCGGTGCGCTCGCCGTCAACGCGATGGGACTGGCCTTTGCCCTCTACGGCGCGCACTTCGCCAGCATGGACGTCGCGATGCGATCTTTCGTGCAGTGGTGGAGCGTGGTCCTTGCCGCCGTCGCGGTCGCCTGGCCTGGGCGACACTTCTTCCGCAACGCAATCACCGCGGCACGTGCGCGCGTGCCCCACATGGACATCCCCGTGGCCTTCGGACTCGCCTGCGCACTGGGCGCATCATTGGTGGCCACCGCGCGCGGCAGCGGCTCGATCTATGCGGAGGGGGTGTCGATGCTCGTGTTCCTCCTCTTGGTCGGCCGATTCGTGCAGCGCGCCGCGCAGCGAAGGGCGTTGGGCCGGATCGAGACCGCGATGGCGTTGTTGCCCGCGACCGCACGACGAGTCACCGGCACTGGCACTGGCACTGGCACCGGCGCCGACACTGGCACTGGCGCCGACACTGGCACTGCCACCGAAGATGTGCTCGTCGATGTCCTGCGGATCGATGACGTGATCCTGGTCCCGGCGCACGAGTCCGTGGGCGCCGACGGCGTGCTCCTGAGTGACCACGCCACCTTCGACCGTTCGCACCTCACCGGCGAGTCGCGCCCCCAGGACTGCCGCGCCGGCGATTGGATCGAGGCCGGTTCGCGATGCCTGTCCGCCCCGGCCACCATCCGCGTCGGCCGAGTCGGCGCCGACACGCGAGCCGCACAGATCGGGGAGCTGGTGCGAGCGGCCGCGGCCTCGCGTGCCCCGATCTGCCAACTCGCCGACCGCCTCGCCGGCTGGTTCGTGGCCGCCGTCCTCCTGCTCGCCGTGGCGTGCGCCGCGTGGTGGACACCAAGGCTGGGATGGGAGCCGGCGCTGGAGCGGACCGTCGCGCTCTTGGTGGTCACTTGCCCGTGTGCGCTCGGGTTGGCAACGCCACTCGCGGTGCTGGCCGGACTCGGTGGCGCAGCGCGCGCTGGCGTCCTGGTCAAGAGCGGCGAGACGCTGGAGTGCCTTGGCCATGCCGGAACGCTCATCCTGGACAAGACGGGGACCATCACCTGCGGAAGGCTGCAAGTGACGTCGATGGCGGGTGATGCCAGCGTGCTGCCGCTTGCCGCGGCGCTCGAGCGGCACTCCTCGCACCCCGCGGCGCGGGCCATCGTCGACGCAGCGATGCCATCAGAGCCGACGCCGCTCGTGGCCGACGGCGTCACGGAAATCCCCGGCGAAGGCATCCGCGGGCACGTTGCCGGGCAACGAGTCATCGTCGGCAGTGCACGCGCGCTCGGACGACACGGCATCATGGTCGACAGCCACGGCGCGCCGTCCGCGCCGCGCGACGGCCACGCAGACTCGACGCACGTCTGGGTCGCCGTCGACGGCGCGGTGCGACTTGACATCGCACTCGGCGACCACGTCAGGCCAGACGCGGCGCAGACGATCGCGCAACTGCGCCGCGCCGGCTGGAAAATCCTCCTCGCCAGTGGCGACGACCCTCGCGTGGCACGAGCCATCGGACGAACCGTCGGCCTCCACGATGATGAGGTCCGCGGCGGGCTCTCCCCAGAGCAGAAACTGGAGCTGGTGCGCGATGCCACACTCGCGCACCCCGTCGTCATGGTCGGTGACGGCATCAACGACCTTGCTGCACTGGCCGCGTCCGACTGCGGCGTCGCCGTCCGGGGTTGCGCGCAGAGCACGGCGCGCACCGCCGATGCGTGCCTTGCCGCAGAGGGCGTCGCTCCGCTGGCCACGCTGCTGGGAGTCGCCCATCGCACCATGCGGACGATCCGCCTCAACCTCGGGCTTTCGCTGGCCTACAACGCCGTCGGTGCGGCTGCGGCCTTCGCCGGCCTGGTGAACCCGATCGTTGCGTCGATCCTGATGCCGCTCAGCGGACTGACCGTGCTGGCCACCAGCCTCAGCCTTGCCCGCGCGCCGATTCGCCCGACCACCGGAGGGGCCCGCTAGTGGAACTCCTCTACTTCGCGATTCCCATGGGCCTCCTGGTCGGAGCGATCTTCGTGGTGGCATTCATCTGGGCCACCAAGAGCGGCCAGTTCGACGACCTCGATGGCCCCGCCCACCGCGCGATCCACCCCCAACGTCCGCTCCCGGTTATCGGTGGAAATGTGCCCTCCAAGGGCACATTTCCACCGATAACCGGGGAGGGACCTCCCGGCTCCGACCTCGCCCCGATGCCTCCACCGCCGTGTCAGCCGGCAAGCCAGCCGTCGTCCCAGAGCACGCCCGCGGGCACGGCCGCCTCGTCGCCGGACACCTCCATCTGAGCCACCGGGAATGCGCAATAGTCCGAGGCGAACGCGGCGGCTGGTCGATGATTCCCGCTGCGCCCCAGTCCGCCGAAGGGAAGCTTGCTGCTGGCACCGGCCGTCCCCGTGTTCCAGTTGACGCAACCAGCCCGCACGCGCGGCGCGAGCCTGCGAAATCGAGCCTCATCGCCGGTGAAGATGCTCGCCGCGAGGCCGAAGTCCGTGGCGTTGGCCTGCGCCACCGCGTCGTCGTCATCCCTCGCGATGGCCAGCTGCGCGACCGGCCCGAACACTTCCTCGTCGGTCTCCAACGCAAACCGCGGCACCTGGATCACGCTGGGGGTCATGAACCATCCATCCCGGTCCATCGCGCTGCCGCGCACGAGCAGTGCCGCACCGGCCCGCACGCGCTCCGCCTGAAATCGAAGGGCCGAATCTCGCGCGCGCTTGGAAATCAGCGGCCCCATGAAGACCGGTCCCGCCGACTCGTCGTCCCCGGGGCCCACCAAGAGCGTGGACGTCGCCTTGCAGAACGCAGGGATGAACCCCCCGGCCACCGACTCCGACACGATGATGCGCCTCGTGCAAGTGCATCGTTGGCCCGTCGTCGCGAACGATGCGCGGACGCACTCCAACACCGCCTGGCGCAGGTGCGCATCGCCGCAGACGATGGCTGCATTGCTTCCGCCCATCTCCAGCGCCAGCATGCGGCCAGGGCGGTCGAGGTTGGCGTGCATGATGCTGCGTCCGACTGGCCAGGATCCCGTGAACAGCACGCCGTCCACTTCGTCGCCGGACACCAGCCGCGAAGCCACCGCCGCGCCGCCCTGGAGCACCGTGAACACTCCGTCCGGGAGCCCCGCCGCAGCGGCCAGCCGCGAAAACTGCGCCCCTACCCCCGGACACTTCTCGCTGGGCTTGAAGACGATGGTGTTGCCCATCGCCAATGCAGGAACGATGTGGCCGTTGGGCAGGTGGGCCGGGAAGTTGAACGGCCCGATCACCGCCATCACGCCGTGGGGTCGAAACGAACAGCGCCCTGTCCGGCCCGCGCCCGCATCCACCGTGAAGTCGTTCGTTCGCGCCAGGAGTGCTGCGTCAAGGCTGATCGCCACCTTGTCGGCAACCGACTTGACTTCCAGCCGACTCTCGGAGAGGGTCTTGCCCGATTCCGCCGTGATCAGCCGCGCCAGCTCATCGGCGCTCGCGAGCACCGCATCCCTCCAGCGTTCCAGAAAAGGTCGCCGCCCCTCCACGCCAAGCGCCGACCACGCCGGGAGGGCCGCCCGCGCCGCGCACAACGCCGAGACGATCTCCGCCTCCCCCGCCTCTTCTCCGCACCACACCACCTCGCCCGGCCTGGCTGGATTCCGGCTCTCCAACACGCTCATCGACGTGCGGTCCCGCGCCCCGCGCTCTTTGTCGCGCTCGATTTCACCGCGCTCTTCGCGGCGCCCGCTCGATGCCCGGGCTCGATTGGCGCGGCATCCGCACGCTTGTCAGCCAGAATGCTCGACCCGCGCGGCGGCTGCGTCGCGGCTCCCTTCAGGACCGTCACGCCGATCATGTCGCCATCCTCAGCATGCAGGTGACCGGCAACGGACCGCGGCAGCCAGATGCCCTTCGTGTCGATGCTGGCGCGAGATCGCATGGCCCGGAAACCGGTGACCGCGTGGTGGCTCACCATGACTTCAGCGGTCCCCTTGGTGTCTGCCCCCAGGAGCTTCATCCGCTTCGTCGCCTTCACGAGCGGGATCTGGTCAGTCACGGCCTCCAGGTACGGACCACCGTCAAACGGGTCGCACTGGTCTCGATAGACAAATCCCTGCCGCTCCAGCATGTGGACGGCGGGACGAGTCTCGTCGCCCACCTCGGCCAGCAGGCGCCGGGCCTCGGCGGGAAGGAGCGAGGTGTAGATCTCCACGGCCGGGAAGAGCGACTGGATGAACTCCTTGCTCTTCGCGCTGAAAAGGTCTGCCTCGGTGAAGGAGAGGTTGATGAACCGCCGGCCAAGCGATTCCCACAAGGGGCTGCTGCCGTCGGTCCCCAACGCTCCCATCATCTCCGCGAGGAATCGCGGCGAGAACACTTTTCGGTTGAGTCCCACGTAGTGGAATCGCACTTGGCTGAGGAAGTTGCCCAGCCGCTGGGGGTGCCCGCGGAAGCCGGGCGACAGGATGAGGCCGCCGACCTCGCTCGGCCCCGACTCGTCTGCACACAGCTGGATCGTCTCATGCACCTGCCCTGTCCCCAAGTCGTCGCTCACGTGCTGCCTGCGGCGGACCTGGAAGTAGAGGTTGGGATGCCCCTTCCACGACACCCGCGGAATCACCGCACTGGTGCCGACCACGGACCCGGAGTTGACCTCTTCCATCACGAACATGAAGTCCAGTTCCTTGGGGTCCTTCTCGACGCCAAAGAAGCTCCGACGGCTGGTGGCGATCTTCTCCGAAAGGAGGTCGCGATCCGCGGGCAAGTTGATGAAATGGACCATGCGCGCCAGCTTGAGCAGCACGGGCAGGTCATCGATCGAAGCCTGGCGGATCAGGAAGGTCTGCTCGTGCGCTTTCGTCGTTCGTGCCATGGGTCCCTGCTTCTGTCCCTGCTTTCGGCGATCACGCCGCGGAGATCACCCGCACGATGGCGCGCTCGACGCAGGCAAACACCGGCAGCCACTCCGACGGGTCGAACGCACCGACCGGCGGCATGAACCGGACGTGGTACGGACCGTGCCCGCACGCGAACGTCATGACGCCCTCCTCGAACAGGGCCTTGACGAAGGCATCGACCTTCGACTTCTCGCCGCCGAATGGCGAGAGTCGGCACATCCCGCCGACGCCACCGGCGAAGCCGGCCTGTTCGGTCCCGACGGAATCGCGCACCGGAGGAAACGCTGCGGGATGCCGGGCGACGAGTCGATCGACGGCCGCGCGGAACGCCGCGTGGATTCGCGCATTGCCGCCGTCGGCCCCGAAGGCGCCACCGGCCAGGAGATGCTCCACCGTGGCACGTCCCACATGGAAGGCACTCGTGCTTGCGGTGAACGTCCCGCTCATGAGCCCGGGCTTGGGCGCCATGGCCTCGGTGTAGAGGCAGGCGCATACTTGGCTCATCTTGCCAACGGTGCAGACATCGACCAGCGATCCCAGCCCCAGCCAGTCAAATGCGAAGAGCGCTTCGGTGCGACCGAAGGTCTGGATTTCGTCCAGCCACACGGGGATGCCGGCGGCGCGGCATGCGTCAAACAGCGCGGCGAAGAACTCACGCGGCGCCGTCTTGAATCCGCCCTCGCCCTGCACTGGCTCCACGACGATGCACGAATGTTGCCTGGGATAGCGATGGAGGAGTTCGTGCAGCTGGCGCAGGGCCACCTCCGTGCTCCGCGCACCCGTCGCATGGTCATGGAACGGCAGGTAGTCCACCTGCTGGCTGAGCACCAGTCCCTGCCTGTACGCCGGTCCGTCTCCCAGCTGCGCCATCGTCGTGGATCGACCCATGAAGCAGTCGCGGAACGCGATCACGCGAGGCGCCGCACCGGTCTTCTGCTGGCAGATCTTGAGCGCGTTCTCGTTGGCCATGCAGCCGGAGTTGGTGATGAAGCAATGCCTGATGGCGCTGGTCCGCGACGCCTCGCGCACCAGGAGTTCCGAGATCGGGAGCGCGTCGGCATTGGTCTGCAGGTTTCCCTGCATGCACAGGTCCGAGAGCCCCGCCTCGAGCGCCGCCCGCACCGCGACGGGATGTGCATGCCCCAGCATGTACACGCCGATCCCGGAAATCATGTCCCACTTGACGCTGCCATCGACCAGCTCCACCAGCGCCCCACGGCCGCGGCCCGTCCCCAGGTAGGGAAAGAACGCCCCTCGGCCCCGGATCGCTGCGAATCGCTCCAGCAAGCCATCGCGCTCGGCGATTCGGGATGGATCAGCGGGCTCGGCATCGGCGAACGACTGCGAGTCCGCCTCGACGCGAGCGACAATGGTGTCGATGGCATCGGCCACCGCCGGGTCACTGGAAATCAGCGAACTGGTGCGAGTCCAGTCCTGCGGTCGTGTGGCGACGCGTGCGCTTCCCTGCATGCACCCATCCTACCCGTGCGGTGCCACGCCCCCGCGTGCAGCGATCATCGCCACGAGGTCGCCGACCGCCGCCGCGCGGCGCGAAAGGCTGTCCAGCCGGATGAACTCGTCGTGGCGATGCATGTTCCCACCGCGCGGCCCGATGCCATCCAACGTCGGCAGTCCAGCACCCTCAAGGATGTTGGCATCCGACACGCCTCCCGAGTGGCCGATGCCTGCCGATTCGCCGCGCAAAGCCAGCAATTCGCACAGTTCGCGGCCAAGGGCCTCCACCTGCGGCGTCAGCGGCTTCGCGGGGCGCGACAGGGCCAAGCGAGTCCTGACCCACGGCAACGCGTCGGGCGACCCGCGCTCGACCGCAGCGACGGCGCGCCTGATCGACTCCTCGCCCTCGGCGTCACGCCACCGCAATCCCACCCATGCCGCCGCGGAATCCGGCACGATGTTCGCTGTCTCGCCACCGCGCACTGGCCCGGCCGTGAGCGCGATTCCCCGGGTGAAGTCTTGCGACTCCCCCAGCATGACGATCGCACGCGCCAGCGCGTCCACGGCGTTGATCCCCTTCTCTGGTTCCCGGCCGGCATGCACGGCTCGCCCCGTGGCCTCGACCAGGCACTGGCCGGAACCGCCGCGGCTGAGCACCAGGTCGCCGTTGTCTCGACACGGTTCAAAGACCAGTCCCACATCGTGCTGCGGCGCCAACGCCGCCAGCGCTCGCGCGCTCATGAGCGACCCAATCTCCTCGTCGGGCACGAGGGCGACGGTCCAGTCCACGCCTCCAGCGCTGGCACCGGCGGCGTCCAAGGCAGCGAGGATCGCCACGATGGAGACGAGTCCGCCCTTCATGTCGATGACTCCTGGCCCCGTGGCCACCCGGTCGGTGCCGGCGGCGTCGCACGAGCTTCCGTCCGTCATCGCGACGAACGGCCCGCCGGGATCGAACACCGTGTCCAGGTGCCCACAGAAGAGGACCCGGATCCCGCCGCGCTTGGGACCCCGAATCACGAGGAGGGGTTCGACGTCCGATGCCAGGCGCGGCCAGATCCAATCGGGCCGCGCCTCTCCCGCGACGAGTTCCGGCCGGCCTCCCAGGGCCTCGAGTTCCCGACGCAGCACGTCACGCATCGCCTCCAGCCCCCGCGGATCACATCGTCCGCTCGTGACATCGACCATCTCGCGCAGGAGCGATTCCCATCGCGCCGAGCGTGCCACGATCCAATCGCCGACGGGGCCGGGCGCACGCACACTCACGCCGTGCCCCCGCGCACGCGGCGCCATTCATCCATCGTCGACAGGTTGAGCGCTCCCTCGAAGACCGCCGTGCAACCGCCTTCCATCACCACGTGGCCGCCCGGTGACCACTCGATGGCCAGCGTGCCGCCCGGCAGCCGCACGTCCACTCGCCTCGCCAAGCGTCCCTCCAGCACGCCGGCCACGACCACGGCACAGGCGCCGCTCCCGCACGCTTGCGTGATCCCGGACCCCCGTTCCCAGGTCCTCATGCGCACCGCCGTCGCGGGCGAACCCCGGCTTCCTCCGCACTGCACGACATGGACGTTGGTTCGCTTCGGGAACCAAGACGCTCGCTCCAGTCGCGGGCCCACGGACTCCAGCGGCACCGCGGCCACGTCGGCGCAAAACATCACGAGATGCGGGTTGCCCATCGAAACCAATGTCGCCGCGCGCACCAGGCCGCACGCGCCTGCCCAGTCGCCGTCTACGCCGAAGCCGACCCACTCGCCATCGCTGATCGGGCGGCCCACCACCGAACTGTCGTTCGCCACCCCTGGGACGACGGCAGGGATCGACGAGCACCCCAGTTCGGGCTCACCCATGTCAACCCTCGCTCGCGTGATCGCGCCGCTGCCGTCGCGGAACCACTCCACGACGACTGTTCCCTTGCCGGTCCGCATCGACACCGGATTGGCCGAAGCCAGCCGGCGCTCGATGCCAAACTTCGTCGCGCAGCGGACCCCGTTGCCGCACATGGCGCTCTCGCTGCCATCCGCATTGAACATTCGCATCGACAGTGCGCCGCCACCGCCGCCACCGCAACCACCGTCGCCGCCGTCGTCGCCCGCGTGATCGACTCCCACGACGATGAGTCCGTCGCTCCCGACGCCAAAGTTCCGGTCGCTCACGAAGCGGGCCAGCTCGTCAAGGGCCAATCCACTCGCTTGCGCACCCTCTTCCGTCAGGTAGACGTAATCGTTGCCAAGGCCATGAAGCTTCGCGAAGGGGAGGAACTCCAGGCGCTGGGCGGCCGGGCCACTCATGGGAGCTCGATCACCCCGAGGTCCACCACCACTTGCCCTCGCCGGTACCAGTCAGCGTTGAGCCGGCGGTTGCTCAACGACGTGAAGACGAACCCGTTCACGCCAGTGCTGTCGGCGTACCCGAAATCACCCATGTGCGGGCCGGCGTGCCGCTCATTGTCAAACTCCGTCGCGTGGAGGTGGAAGTGGCCGATGGCGGTGTACGACGCATCAAACATCTTCTGCGAGGCGTGGAACTGGGTGTCGCTTCCACGGGACGATGCCGGGAACTCCACCAGCTCGGGTTGGCCGCTGGCGTCCAGTCGCACGATGCCCCCGTGCTCCGTCGAGCGATCCGAATGGTCGCGCCGCGCGATCTCGAACAGGTGATCGACAAACGCCTCATCCTGAAGGGCCTGCATCATGATCACGATGGCCGCGGCGTCACCCCAGGTGAGTTCCTTGCGCCGGTCATGCAACGACTCCGAGTGCCCGCTGCCGTACCCGCGAAAGTCGGGGCTGTAGACCCGTCCCCCGTGCGCCACCCGAACCGCCTCCAGCCGCGCGATGAGCTGATCGCGGCTCAGCGAGAGCATTTCCGGTGCCATCTGGCGAGCAGCCACGACAACGCCGAGGTCCTTCATCTGCATCGACCTCCGGACCTCGGGCGAGACCGACTGCATCGCCTCGCGAGCCGCCGCCCAGAACTCCTTCCGATCGGGCTCCTGCAGCGAGCGGAGCCAAAGGACTTCCTCGCGCGTGCGAGGCAGCACGCCAAGGTCCACCCAGCCCCGGCGAAGGTCCAGCAGCAAGAGGTCGCTGGTGTCCGCGGGCAATCCATCCAGCAGCTGCACCAGCCGCTGCTCTTCGCCCAGCTCGAACATCAGCTCCCAGCATCGAGCGCGCAGGTTGGCCTGGGTGGCGGGGTCGGAGTGGACCAGGACGTCAAACACCACCTCCCCCACCGTGCCGTCTGGGTACATCTGCGCGATGGCCAGATACTCCGGCCGCTCGCGAACGTCCCGGATCCAGCCCTTCATCGGCCGCCCGAGTGCGCGGACCAGTGCCGGCGTGGCTTCCTTCCAGTCCAGGCCGGCGATCTTCTCGCAGAGGCCGCGCCGCCACTCCAGCGCCTCGAGGGCCGGCAGGTTGAGGACCACCAACTCAAGCAGCTTGCTGCGATCGTCCGCGTAGAGCCGGTCGAAACACTCCGCACGCACGGGTTGGACCACGCCGGGGGCAAAGAGCAACTGCCGCATCGCCGCCCGGTAGGCCGGGTCGGCGGGTGCGGCATCCAGCATGTCCATGGACTGGAGTCGGGACTCGGTCGATGCGCCATTGTTCTTCAGCGTCGCCAGCGGATCGGTCGGCGTCGATGAACATCCTGCGCCGAACCACGCCCACATGGCCCCCATTCCGCACGTCACCACCGCTCTTGCGATCGCTTGGCACCACGACATGCCCGCGAGTTTACGGGGATGGATTGCAGTGGGCTATAGTGCGGCGATGCCACCGAACTCAACGAACCAGCGGGATGATGCCAAGTCCAGCGTGGAGGCGGTGGTCGCCATGCTCCGGCCAAGCATCCAGGCGGACGGCGGGGACGTCGAGGTGGTCGAGGTGAAGGACGGCGTCGTGACGATTCGATTCAGCGGCGCGTGCATCGCCTGCCCAAGCAAGGGGAACACGATGCGCCATGGCCTGCTCAAGGCCATCCAAGAACGCGTCCCCGGCATCCACGACGTGACTGAAGCGGCGTGATCACCCGCGCCGGATGCCGGCTTAGCCCGGGCCGATCTTTCGGATGATGTCCTGACCGGGATCTTCGGCGCCGTCGCGGGCCTTTTGGTCTGCGACTTCCTTCCGGTTCACCTCGATCTCCTTGGGGAAGTCAAATCCGAGCCGCACTCGATCGCCCTTGACGGCAGAAACCCGGATGATGCCCAGCGGTGCCTTCGGGTTGCCGATCACAACCTCTTCGCCTTCTGTTCTGGTGATGACGAGCATGCCGGGGACCTCCTGTCCTGCGGGCCTAGCGGAATGCCAGGCCCCAACCATCGCTTCGAGGCGGTCGACGCCGCCTGCGTCCTGAAGCGTAGTGCTCTTTCGGAAGGTCACCCCGGCCGACTCGACAATTACCGCCCGATGCTGCAGTTATCGACCGCACATTCATCCGAGAGCGACGCCAATCCCCACCCAATCCACAAAAAAGCCTCCGCACCACGCGTGGTGATGCGGAGGCTACGACGGGGTCGGATCGAGTCCCTTCGATCCTCAATGACTTTGGCACCTGGCCATCCTGGCCGGATGCCTCCTCTGGGTCGTCCCTGACCCAACGGACACAACCGTGAGCTCAGCTCGTGGGCACACTCATGCCGACGAACGGCACTCCAACCAACGTCCGCTCAGGGCCACGTCCTGCGGCCAAGGGCGAATGCCTGCCAGCGGCATCCTGCCGCTGTGCGACGCGGACCAGCATCCTCGCTGGCCGTGACGCGTGTTCCGTGCTCGAGTGGCTCATGGGGGTGAGTCCGTTCACGCCCCGGCGAGCCTCTCGAGCTCCAGCGCCCATCCGTGGGTGCTGTGAAGTTCCATGTGTTCCCCGGCTCCGATCACCACGACCTCGCCAGAGAGCCCGTGCTTGGTCAACATGCGATCGGGAATCCGGATGCGGCCGGCCCCGTCGATCGAGACCGATGCCGACTGGCTGAAGAGTCGACGCTGGAAGTCCGACATCCCACGCTCCTGCCGCAGCGAGGTCCCCAGGTCGCCGGCCAGCTTGTGGAAGGTCTTCTCGGGCCACAGCCAGAGCGCACCGTTCTCCCCGGGAGCCGCGACCATCGACTCGCCGTGCTGATCCTTGCGCCAACACTTCCGAAGCTCGTTCGGAATGGCCAGACGCTGCTTTGCGTCCAAGGTGTGTTGGAATTCGCCGAGAAACATGGGTGTGGCCGAGCGGCACAACAACACAGTACCCCACAATGCCCCACAATGCAACACTTCACCACCATTTTCCTCCACTTTTTGGGTTCCAACCCCATCAATCAGCGATTCGAGGTCATAACCATTGATTTTTCAACCACTTGTGCGACAATGTTGAAAACTGGATCCATTGGGTTCTCGGACCGTGAGGCACCGCCTTGGCCACAGACTTCCCCCCCGCAGCTCCTGAGATCGTCGACCCCGTGATGGCACTCCTGCCAGCTGGTCGATTCCTTCTCGTCTCACGAATTGCAGATCACTGCGACGGCGTGGTGTTGGCGGCCGTCACTCGAGTGTCAAACGCTCCGCCGCTGCTCTTTGCCTGTCTCGAGAAGGGGTTGACGCTGAGTCCGATGATCCGCGATTCGCGTCGATTCGCCGTCGGCGTGCTTCCCCCGGAACCGTGCGCGATCTCACGGCTCTTCGGCCGGCCCCCCGCGTTTGATGAAGATCGATTCCTCGGGTTGCCAACCATCTCGTTGCCCAGCGGCCTTCGCATGCCTTCGCGCGTGCTCGGTTGGTTAGACTGCGAGATGGTCCGCCACCTGGACATCGGCGGCGATTGCGAGGTCTACATCGGGCAGGTGCACGCCGCGCAGCGCGTGGCCTCGCCGGCTCCACCGACCCCGCTTCGCGCCCCCCCGGCGCGCAGCGGCGGCACGCGGGTCGCACCGCCCCGCTCCACGCCACGCCTACGATCGCGCGCGTGACCGGCACCGGATTCCTTCCCACGACACCTGGACGGCCGGGATCCACGGTCGGCACGACGACGACCGGGCCGCACAACAGGCTCGGCATCGACTATCTCCGCGAGGCGGCATTCCTCGGGCCGCCGCCGGTCCCCATCCTGGACGCGCACCTGCACGTGAACGGGACGGGAGCGGCCAGGCTGTTCCGAGAGGTCGCGCACGCCTTCGGTGTCACGCGATTCCTCTCGATGACCAAGCTGGAGGAGATCGACGCCGTGCAGTCGATCTTTGGCGACGAGCTTCGGCTGATTGCAACCGCCGAGTACAAGTCCGGCGACGCACGACACTCGCTCGGCCGCGGCTACGCCGACCGACTGCGCCAGGTCCACGCGCGCGGCGCGCGCGTGGCCAAGTTCTGGTGCGCGCCCCGCGCCAGGGACATGGGGGCCGAACTGGGCGATCCCGCGCTCTTTGACCTCGATGCCGAGAGCCGCCGGCCCGCGATGGACGAGGCCGCTTCGCTTGGCATGGTCTTCATGGCGCACGTCGCCGACCCCGACACGTGGTTCGCCGGCAAGTATGCGGATGTCGCGCGTTACGGCACCAAGCGTTCGCACCATGAAGCCCTCGAGCGTGCGATCGAGCGATACCCCGTCCCCTGGATCGTCGCGCACATGGGTGGGTGGCCAGAAGACCTCGATGCACTCGACGGCCTGCTCTCGCGCCACCCCACGCTCTCGCTGGACACGAGCGCCACGAAGTGGATGGTGCGCGAACTGGGGAGGTACACCGACACTCGCATCCACCAGTTCTTCCGACGCTGGAACGGCCGGTTGTTCTTTGGGTCCGATACCGTGACGACCGACGATCACCTCCACGCCGGGAACAAGGTGGGTGAGATGGCGGTGAAGGCCGCCAGCGAGCACGATGCACGCGAGCTCTACGCAAGCCGCTACTGGGCGCTTCGCGTGATGTGGGAAACGGCGTGGCATGGCCAGAGCCCGATCGCCGACCCGGACCTCGCGATGGTCGATCCGGTGAACCGCAGTCCGATGGACGCGCCTGGACTTGTCGGACGTGCGCTGCCCCGCGAGCTGCTGCTGGATTTTTACGCCTCAGCCGCAGCGCCGCTGGTCTGGCCTGTCGGCTGATCGACCTCCGCAAAGAGCTGGCGCCGCCACGCCAGGGCCGCCATGTCCCAGCCCGGCGCGAATGCATCGGGTGGCAGGGTGCCGCGCACCACACGAACGCCGGTTCGCTCGGCCCACAGCACGGCTTCGTCGCGCCGAGCCAGGTCCGTCACCGTCGCTCGCGGGGAATCAAGGGCCAGCAAGACGTCAGCGGCCGTCGATCCCCCCTGACCGCCTGCCGCGGCGGCCTCGCCCAGTCGAGCCACGCGCCTGAGTGCTTCACCGGACCCCAGCGCCTCCCATTGTTCCCTGACGATCGGGCGCACCGACGAGTCTTCGACCAACACGATGACGGCATCGCCGGAAAGCCGATGTGTCAGGAACACGCCGAGCACCGTCTGCATCGCCCACTCGGGCGCCACGACGGCAGCGATCATCGTCGAGCCTGCCCCCGGACCCCCTTGCCGATGGGAACGATCTCGTGCTCGTAGAAGAGCCACGCGATCTTCTCGGCGAGGGCCACGGCGACGGAATCCTCGATCTCGCGGCGCCCCACGCTGGTGCGATAGAGCTCGGGCTGGACCTCGCGCATCGTCGTCTCGACAGGCTCCCATCCTGCGCCCTCGGGAAACAACACGGCGTTGGTCCGGACGTCGATCCCCCGCACCTCGGCCATGGCCAGGGGCTTCGGCTGGACTCCATCGACGGAGAGCTTGAAGTCGAGCATCTTGATGCCGATCACGACATCGGCGCCGACGGCCTTGCCAACCTCCTCCAGGGAAGCCCGGGAGCCCGGCTTGTCATGCTTGCGCACCCACGCCACCGCATCCTTGGTGCTGATCGCGCCAGTGGCCACCCCCTCCGAAACCAGCGTCTCGGCAATCTGGTCGCCGATCTTGGTGCGCAGGGCCACGCGGCTGACGCGACTGTCTTCATCGTCCACCAGGACCACGATCTTGCCGGGCGGCACGTTGTACTTGGCGGGCGCCTTTGGCGGGCCTTCAATAAAGTACGCCGCGGGTCCCACGATGTTGCAGCCACTGGTCCCAAATGCCAAGAGGGCCACGATGACGATGGCCCCGCAGCCGAGCAACACTGATGAGGTGGTGGAGGCGCGCATCTCAATCCTCCGGGTGCTTGGGCACGACGTGGTCATAGAAGAGGAACGCGACTTCTTGATAGAACTTGGTCTGCAATCCCAGCTCGATGTTGTCGCGCGAGGCCTGCTCCTTGGCCAGGCCCTTGATCGTCGGGAACTCGGCCTTGACCAGGAATTCCTCGGCGAAGGCATCGGGGTCAAGGCCATCGACCTCGACCACGCCGACATTCCCGGCCGCCACGCCCTCCCAGATCCACCGGTTCCCCGGCGGCGTCAGGCGGAACTCGTAGAGGTCCACCACCACGATGCGCTCCACGTCCAGCTCGTCCGCAATCGACGAGTACGCCATCGTGGCCCACGACGGGTGCAGGTGCATCCACTGGAGCGTGATGTGCTGGTTGAGGACCTTGATCCCGGGAATCTCTCGCTGGAGCTTCGTGGCCAGGTTGACGGCCATGTTCGCGATCGTCGTGGGGTGCTCGTAGAGCACCGCCATGTCGGCGTTGAAGAGGATCGCCACCGTCTTGTTCTCCAGCCCCTGGTACTTCGCCAGCACCTCCACGTTCTTGCCGCGGTCGATGTTGTCGCCCACGGCCGCGATGACGCCCGGCACCCAGCAGGCGCTGAGCATGGTCGCCGTCACGAGCGACGCGGCAAGTGCCGGCACGGCCCGTGCGGCGAGGGAAGCGATTCGCCGAGGCGAGGCAAGGCGCATGGAGTCGTTCATCACCACCATCCCTTGAAAGTTCCGATCTTGTAGCCCCACCCGAGGACGAAGACCGCACTGGCCACCCAGGCGATCGGCCGGCTGGCCAGCGGGGCAAACAACAGGTGCAGCGGCTGCGCCGTCGCGGCACAGGCCAGGGCGACGACCGCCGCCATGGCCGAGGCCAAGGCCAGCACGAAGCCGGCAGGCTGCGTCACGAAACTGGTCCAGAGGTCCCCATGCGCCGCGTGCGTGAAGGCCGTCGTGTAGCCGCAGCTTGGGCAGGGAATGCCCAGTGCGGTGGGCCAGGTGCAGGTGGGAAGTCCGAGCCGGGTGTGCGTTCCGAGGCCAGCTGCCGCGGGAGTCACCATGGAGAGCACCACGAATGGCGCGGCCAGCGAGAGCCCCGTCCCCAAGGCGGTCAGGCGCGCGCCGACGGCCAACCTCGGGGGTGCTTCTGCCTGCGTCACGGCATGGCTCGCAAGGGGTTGCGACATGGACCGCGCATCGTACCCGGCGGTCGGCGCACCGGCCGGCGCTCACCCGCGAACCCACGGTTTCGCGCAGGAATCTAGCCTCCCACGCCATGACATGGATCGATGGACACCTCGACCTTGCGATGCTGGCCATGTTGGGGAACGACCCCGTGACCGAAGCGGACGGCTCCACCCGCTGCGTGTCGCTCCCTGCCCTGCGGCGCGGCGGCTGCGACATCGTGCTGGGGACGATTTTCACGGAGATGGTGGCGGGCCAGCCGGGCGATCCGGTCCAGTACACGGCGGGCGATGCCGAGAGTGCGCACACGGCGGGGCTTCGCCAGCTGGCGTGGTACGAGACGATGGAATCTCGCGGGGAACTCTCCATCGTCCGGACGGCGGCCGACCTGGGGTGCGGCGCGCTCCCGCGCGTGGTGCTCCTCATGGAGTGCGCCGACCCAATCCGCTCGCCTGATGAAGTGTCGTGGTGGCACGCGCGAGGCGTTCGCGTCGTGGGGCTCAGTTGGGCCCGTGGCTCGCGCTATGCCGGCGGAAACGCGCGGCATGGCGGACTCACTTCGCCGGGCCGGGACATGGTCGATGCCCTGGATGCGTTTGGCATCCTGCATGATGCCAGCCACCTGTGCGATCGGTCGCTGGATGACCTGCTCGCGCGCACGCCGAGGCCGGTCGTCGCCACGCACATGAATCTCCGCACGGAATCGGGCGCGCCGCAGAACCAGCGGCACCTGCGCAGCGACCACTTGCTGTCCATCGCCGCGCGCGGTGGGCTGGCCGGCATCGTGCTCTACAGGGGATTCCTGACGGCGTCGCCCGAGGCCACGATGGCCGACGTGGTGCGTCACGCCAATGCCGTGCGGCGAATCGCCGGCCCAGGCGCCGTGGCGCTGGGCAGTGACCTGGACGGTGGTTTCTTGCCGCTGGACGTGCCAGCCGGGCTCCGTGGGCCAGGGCACTACGGTGCACTCTCGGCGGCGCTGAGCCAAGCGGGCTGGACACCGGATGAGGTGTCTGCGCTGCAGCGCGACAACTGGCTCCGCGTGCTGCGAAGCGCACTCCCCCATCAAGCCGCCTGAGTCATTCCGCTTGCGAGGTGCCTTCGTCGTTGAGGTCGATCCGCGTCGTGCCCGACGCGGTCCTCACGCGAAGGTGGAGCCGGAGGCCGCACCCATGCAGCGGGACGGCGTCGGGGGCATTGTCAACAAAGAGGTGCTCCACGACAACCGCGCGCACGCCACCGCGGAGTTCGCGGCACGCCGTGGCCAGGAGCAGCCAGTTCCGGCCGACCCAGGCGCTGGCGATGCGCAAGTCACGAGTCGACTGGTCCGTGGAGAGGAGGTGGAGCCTCCCACCGAGGTCCGCGGCAAGTTCGACGCCCTTTGCTCCAGCAGCGCGCGGGGCAAGCAGGACGAGGTCATCAAAGAGCGACGCCAACGACGCGGCGCTTGCCGGAGTGGCCGCCGAGTGACCGCCACTCACCGCCGCCGGTGAACCACCGACTGGCGCGGGCCGCGCGGGGCGGGCCGCAGCCCCAGCGGCCAACTCTTCGGCGGGCGCGCGGCGTGGGGTTGGTTCGGGAGCGGTTGACATCGGGGTTGCCGTCGGAGCCAAGGTGTCGGCCAGGAATCCATCGAGCGGATCCTGAGTCGGGAATTGTGCCATGCCGGGCACCCTTCCGGGATTGGTCTTCGGCTGCCCCGCCGGGCCTGTTTGGTCAAACTGGCGGAATCCGTCGAATTGGTCCTCCCCCGCCTCTTCAGGCTCCAAGATGAGCCGAGCCACGGCGGAGGCCGGGCGTCGACCAAGCGCGGCAAGCGTCACCGGCCCTGTGCTCTCGATGCGGTCGATCCGCTGCATCGTCCCGCCTGGCGCCACCAGCATGTCCAGTTCGCGATCGGCGTAGTCCTCCAAGCGGGTGACCAGTGCCCGCGCGACGGAGTCCTTGGCACCGAGCACGACAACGGAAACGGTCCGTGGCCGGAGCCCCTTGGCTCGGGCAGCCTCGGCCAGTTCCACCAGCTTCAGCCGTGCCGCTGCGGCGGCAGCCTCATCGGCCCCCGTCAGGAGCACGATGTCGGCATCTCGGACCCCCACCAAGTCTTCGGCGCGTGTTCCTTCGGGCGCTGCGACGATCCAGCGGCGGACGAAGCGCGATGCGTGCGACATCCAGCCCGCTTCTTCGCTTGGCATGGCTCGGCCACCCGACTGCAGGACCTGGCCCGAGTAGTGCACGCCGTCGTGCGTGAGCAGGCCGACGGGGCCGCACTGGCGCGCGAGACGGTCTGCATACTGGACCAGCCAAATGCCCGCGATGCCGGGGAGGTTGCCGCAGATGGCCAATGCAAGGACTCGAGTTCCACGAGGGTCGATATCCGCGCCGCCGTCCGAGCCGCTCCCGTTCGCGATGCCGGCACTGCCCGTGCTCGCGCTGGCCGATGCCCCGATCGCGCCGGGTCGCTGGGCGCCGAGGAAGCTCTTGGCCAGGTCGTCGAATGGCGAGGAACCGACGCTCATGCGCTCTGGTTGCCTCCGCTGGAGAGGTTGCCGCGAAGCATTTCCATGCGCCGCATCACCTCGGCCATGCGCTCGTTGCGTCGGAGTTCTCTGTCACCAAGCGTGTCCAGCGTGGGCGAGTCGGTGCCAATGCCCCACGGGCTGGCCACCTCGGCCGTCACCTCTGTCTCGACATCGGCCTCGCTCGGGGCGCCCTCGTCAGGGATCGACCATCCAGGCTCGGTCGAGAGCGTGGCGTTTCGCATGACTTTGACGGGGTGCGCTTCCAGCCACTGCGCCAACGCTCGGAAGTCGGTGGCAGCCTCGCTGCCGGGCGCGTATTCGGCGATGGATTGCCCGAGCACGGCGGCCTCGCGGAGGATCTCATGCTCCCGGATCGGCACGGGGAGCAGCCGCTCACCGAATCGACGCTGCAGCACACCGATCACGTCGCCGGCGACCCGGCTGTTGGGCCGATGCATGGTCGGCAGGACCCGGATCGGGAGCTCGCGACCCATGTACCTCGACGCGCTCTCGATGGTGACTTCTTGCTTTTCCGAACCCTTCATCGCCAGGTAACCAGTCTCGACCGGGATCAGGACCTCGTCGGCGGCTCGAACGGCATTGAAGGTCAGGAGGCCGATGTGCGGCGGGCAGTCGACCAGGCACCAGTCGAACTGGGTGCTCAAGACGTCCAGGATCTTGCTGAGGCGTCGATCCCGGTCGGGAGCGATCGCCATCGGGTCGTTGGGACTTTCCAGCTGCGCCAGCCTGACGGTGCTTGGGGCCAGCCACAGGTTGCGCATCACTTCCCAGAGCAGGCCGTCGCCGATCTTCCGGCTCGCGGGGCCTTCCCGGAGGACTTCGCCAATCCCCCACTCCAACTTGCTGTCTGGCACCCCCAGGCAGGCGGCGCAGTGCGACTGTGGGTCCATGTCGACGATCAGGACTCGACGCCCCGACGCAGCCAACACCGACCCGAGGTTGATGGCGGTCGTGGTCTTCCCACAGCCGCCCTTCTGGTTGACGATGGCAATGGTCCGCATCCTGCGAGTGATCTCCCGCCCCATCCGTGGGGCCACGCCCCGACGTGGGGCACGCTGAGGATATCGGTCCTGCCGCTCAGGTCGCTTTGAGGATCATCGCCGGACTTTTGAGGGGGTCCAGCAGCTCGTCACGCCACGGCGTGCCATCCGGCGGCGACGACCTTCAGGCTTGGGCCATGGACAAACTCCGCGCCACCGGCCTCGCGCGGCAGGATCAGGCGAAGCGCCCCGCCCTTCCGCTTCTTGTCGGTGCTCATCGCGGCGGTCAACGCTGCCACGTCCGGGTTCGCGCCTTCCAGGGACCCGGGGAGGCCCACATCCTTGAGCCAGCCCCGAACTCGGGCCAGCATGCTCGGCTGCGCCAAGCCGGATTCCACCGCGGCGGCCGTGGCGGCCACGAGGCCAATGCCCACGGCTTCCCCGTGGGTGTACCGATCCGAGTGGCGTGACTCGATGGCATGGGCAAACGTATGGCCCATGTTGAGGGCCATGCGCGGACCGTGCTCCAGCGGATCTTCGACCACCACGTTGAGCTTCACGTGGGCGCTGCGCTGCACCAGCTCGGAGAGGATTTCGGGGTCTCGGCCCAGGATGGCAGCCCGATTCGTGATGATCCACTCCGCGAAGGTGTGGTCCGCGACCAAGGCGTGCTTGATGCACTCGGCGAGGCCTGATCGCAGGTGACGGTCAGGGAGCGAGTGGAGCGCCGTGACGTCGGCCACGATCGCTTCGGGGACCCAGACGGAACCCACCAGGTTCTTGGCCAGCGAGCCGTCGGGCAGGCGCAGGTTGATGCCGGTCTTGCCGCCGATCGCCGCATCGACCATGGAGAGCAACGTCGTGGGGATCACGGCGAACCGGACGCCACGGTTGTAGGTGGCAGCCGCGAAGCCGGCCACGTCGCTCACGATGCCACCGCCGACGGCGATGATCGCGCTGTGTCGATCGAAGCGAGCGCCCGCCATCCAGTGCCAGATGGCATCGACGGTCTGCAGCGTCTTCGCCTGCTCGCTGGACTCGACGGCCATGTGCGACGCGTGCGGGCGGCAGTGGTTCTGGATGCGCGCGATGAACTCGGCGGGCACGTGCGAGTCGTGCACCACCAGGATCTGGGTCGGCGGCTCGGGGTCGGCTAGCAGCCACGACAGGCCGTCGACGGCTCCCGCGCCCACCACCAACGAACACGTCTTGCCGAGCTGCTCGAACTCAAACCGGGAGACAGTGGTTTCGATCATGGCGAACACGATAGCAAGCCACCAATTTGTAGCATTTCTCCATGATCTACCTTCTCCTGGGGGTTACGGTCCTGTCAATCATCGCGGCGGCCGTCATGGCCGTGGTGGCATCCAACGCGCGCGACAAGCAGCGAGGTGCGGAAGAGGACGCTCAGGCCACTCGGGCCGCCCTGGAACCGCTCCGAAGGTACGAAAACATTCGGGATCTGGATCAGGCCTCGGAGGCGCTCAAAGCAAGGGGATACGAGGCAATCCGGATTGCAAAGGCCCGGGTGGCTCAGCACCGAATGGCCGTCGAGCGCCTCTCACGGGAGGTTGGCGTTCTCAAGCGGTTGATACAGGGATATGGAGACGAGTACATCATCATCCTCGACCCTTCCGTCGAGGCACTCGCCGAGCGCTACCCCAGGCACGAGTGTTCGGAGCGGCTCCTGGAAGCCCGTGCTGAGACCAAGCGCCTCGTCAAATCAGGGGAGGTGATGGTGGGGCTCCATGGAGTCCTGACGCCATCCTCTCGTGCCATTGCCGACTATTTCAACACTAAGGTCGATGAGATCCTCTCGCGAGAGCGATCGGCGAACATCGGGAAGCTCAGGCAGGAAATCATCGATACCGCAGAACTCATCAATCAGTCCCTCGGGGAAGCGACCGGGATTCGGCTCTCGACGGCAATCGTGAAATCAAGAGTCGATGAGTTGAAATGGCTCACCAGAACACGAATGCTCCAGAAGCTTGACCGGGAGCAACAAGCAGATATCCGCAGCCAGATGCGCGAAGAGGCGAAGGCGATTCGCGAAGCCAGGGAGGCGCAGGAGGAAGCTGAACGAGAGGAGCGCATCGTTCAACGTGCGCTCGACAAGGCAAGAAAGGAGGCCGAGTCGGCGTCAGCGGAGAAGCGACTCGAATTGGAAGAAGAAATCGCAAGCTTGAATAAGCGATACGAGGAACTCGAGGCGTCTCGCCAGCGCGCGATCTCAATGGCAGAGCAGACGCGGCAAGGACACGTCTACGTGATCAGCAACATTGGGTCCTTCGGAGAAGGGGTCTTCAAGATCGGGATGACGAGGCGCCGGAATCCACAAGAACGGATCGACGAACTCGGCGATGCCAGCGTGCCATTCTCGTTCGATGTCCATGCCCTCATCGAGACCGAGGACGCACCCACCCTTGAAAAGGCCCTGCATCACGCATTCGCTGGACAACGAGTCAACATGATCAATCCTCGAAAGGAGTTCTTTCGCGCGAGTTTGGTCGAGATACAAGAGGCAGCGAAACTTCACGGCGCCGCCGTCGAATGGACTCTCGCCTCCGAGGCGCTGGAGTTCAAGGAGTCAGAGGCGCTCCGAGCCGGGCGGGTGGCCCGCTCAGACGATCTTGTCGAAGTCGGAGCGGCGGATTCGTTCCGGTCCGACACACCACCCACGGCCACTCCAGCGAAGTGACCCCGACGGGAGTCGAACCCGTGTTACCTCCGTGAAAGGGAGGTGTCCTAGACCAGGCTAGACGACGGGGCCAGTGAACGCGCCGCTGAACGGGCCGTGGCGCGTGCCAATGGCTCAGGTGGTTTGCCGGCGCCTCTCACGCGCCTGGCCTCAGTCCAACTCCTCGAACCAGTGACCCCAAGGGGATTTGAACCCCTGTCCCATCCGTGAGAGGGATGTGTCCTAGACCAGGCTAGACGATGGGGCCAGGTCAGATCGACGAGTATAGGTTTGCGCGGCCGGCCCCGCAACACGGGTACTGTTCCCCCGTGGCGGTTCCCACGCTCATCTTCGGCGGCTCCTTCGACCCGCCACACCGGCGCCATGTCGAGGTGGCCCTCGAGGCCGCGAAGGCACTTCGATGCTCCCGGCTGGTGGTGGTCCCCTCGGCCCGCTCGCCGCTCAAGGAGGGGGCGCCCCGATTCCCTGACCCGACGCGGCTGGCGATGGCGTCGGCGGCGTTCGACGTCCCGGCGATGCGCGATGCGGGCGTGACCGTGCTTGTCGAGGACGTCGAGTTGCGCCGAGGGGGGACGTCGTTCACGGTGGACACCCTCCGAACGCTCACCGGCACGCTTCAGCTCGCGCAGGGGTCGACGTGGCTCTTGGTCGGCTCGGACCAGGCCCTCCAGTTCGCTCAATGGCGAGACTGGGGAGCCATCCTGGCCGACTTGGCGCAGCTCGCGGTCGTCGCGCGTCCGCCGCATCGCGTCGAGACGCTTGGCGGCGAGTTGGCACGTTCGGTGCCCGGTGCGCCAGCGGGATCGATCACCGTGCTGCCCATCGAGCCGGTGGACCTCTCATCGACTGTCGTGCGGGCGGCCTTGGAATCCGGACAGATTCCGCTCGACCTGCTGCCTCCCGGCGTTGCGGCCCTCCTTTCTGTGCATTCGGTGAATCGCTGGGGACGGTGAATCGCTGGGGACGCGGAAATCCGTGCGGTCGCGAGTAGACTCCGCCGTTTCGCCCATGGCGACCGTCGACCCCACTTCTGCCCCGCATTCCGCTCCTGAGGTGGACGACATCCGAAGCGTCGCCTTCGTGTCGCTGGGTTGCCCCAAGAACCTGGTCGATTCCGAGCGGATGCTTGGGGTCCTGCGCGACGGCGGCATCCGTCCCGTCAACGAGTCCGACTCCCCCGACGCCATCGTCATCAATACGTGCGGCTTCCTGGAAGCCAGCAAGGAGGAGTCGCTGGGCGTCATCAAGGACGCGCTCGAGAGGAAGGCTCGCGGCCAGCTCAAGCGCGTGATCGTGGCGGGATGCCTCGTCCAGCGGCATCGCGCCAAGATGCTGGAGTGGGCGCCGGGGATCGATGCCCTCGTCGGCGTCTTTGATCGAGATCGAGTGCTTGAGGCGGTGCAGGGCGCGCGCGCGGCGCGGACCGAGAATTCGCCAGCGTCAGGACCGGCCTACTGGATCCATGCCAACGCGCTCGCGGCGGCGAAGGACCAGGGGCTCCCCACCACCGGCCTCACCGTCCACGGCAAGGATGGCAAGGGCGTGGGCTACTTTGAGGACGACGGAGATCGATTCCGCCTGACTCCCCGCCACTGGGCCTACCTTCGCATGAGCGAAGGATGCAACCAGCGATGCGCCTTCTGCACGATCCCGTCGATCCGCGGCAAGATGCGATCGAAGCCGCTGGAGAAGATCCTCGCCGAGGCGCGGGCGCTCCTCTCCGACGGCGCGTTTGAACTGAACCTCATCGGCCAGGACACCACCTCGTACGGGATGGACATCGGCTACGACGCGGGGCTGGTCGGACTGCTGGAGTCGCTTGATCGCGAGGTGCAGTCGCACGGCGGCGGGTGGCTTCGACTGATGTACGCGTACCCGACTTTCTTCACCGATGAGATGGTCAAGGCCTTTGCGCGGCTCCCCAACCTGGTCAAGTACCTGGACATCCCGCTGCAGCACGCCAGCGACCGGATGCTGGACCTCATGCGCCGAAATGTCACCTCGCAGGTGCAGGGTGACCTCGTGTCCTCGCTCCGCGACAAGGTCCCCGGGATGGCGATCCGGACCACCTTCATCACGGGCTTCCCCGGCGAGACGGAGGAGGACCACGAGGAGCTGCTGGCGTTCATCGAAGAACACCAGTTCGATGCGCTTGGCGTCTTCAAGTATTCGCGCGAAGAGGGCACTCCCGCCGGGACGATGGACCAGGATCCCGCGCTGCACGTTCCCGACGACGTCAAGGAGCGACGCGAGCAGGAGATCATGGAGCTCCAGCAGCGGATCGCCTTCGAGAACGCGGCGTATGTCGCGGAACAGAAGGGCGAATTCGATGTCCTGGTCGACGGCGCGGCAGCAGGTGCCTCCGAGGCCCGCGCCACGACCGGCGTCTCCGAGGGATTGGTCCTCCACAAGGGCCGCGCGTACCACCAGGCCCCGTCCATCGATTCGTGCACCTGGGTCGCCAGCCGCCGAGCGCTCAGCCCGGGCGAGATGGTTCGATGCACGATCGTCGAGAGCGACGGCTACGACCTGGTCGCCCGACCCACCGAGGACCTGTCGACCACGCACTCGCTGCGCGTGCTTCGGTAGCGCGCGCCCTTCGCGCGCCCTACGCGCGCCCTTCGCGCCCCCCTGCCGTTGGGCTGATCAGATTCGACGGTTTTTCGGTCGAATCCGATCAATTCACCGAGGGAGCGTTCGACGCCCGTATCATCCCGCGCCCCGCGCGCCTGACCACAGCGCCTCCGCACGCCGACCACGCCTCCGCCCTCACGCCCGTGCCCATCCGCAACTTCTCCATCATTGCCCACATCGACCACGGGAAGAGCACGCTGGCGGACCGCCTGCTGCAAGAAACGCACGCCGTCAGCGCGCGCGAGGCGAAGGCGCAATTCCTGGACTCGATGGACCTGGAACGGGAGCGTGGCATCACCATCAAGGCCAGCGCCGTCTCCGTCAAGTGGCCCTACAAGGGCGAGGAGTACGAGCTCAACTTCATCGACACCCCCGGGCATGTGGACTTTGCCTACGAAGTCTCCCGCGCGCTGAGTGCCTGTGAGGGCGCGATCCTGGTCGTCGACTCCACGCAGGGCATCCAGGCGCAGACGGTGGCCAACGCGTACCTCGCCATCGGGAACGACCTCACGATCATCCCGGTGGTCAACAAGATCGATCTCCCCTCCGCCGATGCGGACGGCGTGGCGATGGAAGTGGAGCAGGTCCTGGGGATGCCCGCCGAGGACTGCATCTACGTGAGCGCCAAGACCGGGCAAGGCATCCGGGAACTCCTGGATGCCGTGTGCGAGAAGCTCCCCGGCCCGCCGCCGCCGACCACCAAGAAGCTGCGCGCGCTCATCTTTGACGCCAAGTACGACGACTATCGCGGCGTCGTGATCTATGTGCGCATCTTCGACGGCACGCTCAAGCTGGGCGACAAGATCCGCATGATGGGCACCGGTCGCACCTTCCCGGTGACCGAGGTCAATCGATACACCCCCTTCATCCAGCGGATCAAGGAGCTGGGCACGGCGCAGGTCGGCTCCATCTGTGCGTCGATCAAGACGCTGGCCGATGTCCGCGTCGGCGACACCATCACGCTGGAGAACGATCCCGCCGACGATCCGCTCCCGGGCTACGAGGAGCCCAAGCAGATGGTGTTCTGCGATTTCTATCCCTCCAGCGCCGACGCGACCGGCGCCGGCGGCAAGAAGGGCGACTTCGAGGCGATGCGAGAGGCCATCGAGAAGCTCCGCATCAACGACGCGTCCTTCACCTACGAGGTCCAGCACAGCGAGGCGCTTGGCTTTGGCTTCCGCTGCGGATTCCTGGGCCTCCTGCACATGGACATCATCCAGGAGCGGCTGGAGCGCGAAGGCGGCGTGGAAGTGGTGCAGACCGCGCCCACCGTCTCGTACCGAATCCTCAAGACCGACGGCGAGGAAGTGGAGATCCACAACCCGGCGGACCTCCCCGATCCCGGCATCATCTCCGAGATCCGCGAGCCGATCGTCAAGGTGGAAGTCATCTGCCCCGACGAGTGCATCGGCGACCTGATGAAGCTCTGCGATTCGCGCCGGGGCATCTTCAAGGGGCAGCGATTCCTCGCCGAGGGCCGCCAGATCCTGGACTATGAACTCCCGCTGGGCGAGATCATCTACGACTTTTACGACAAGCTGAAGTCGATCACCCGCGGCTACGGCACGATGGACTACGAACTGGTCGAGTTCCGCGCCGATCGCCTGGCCAAGGTCAACATCCTCGTCAACGGCGACGCCGTGGAGGCACTCAGCACCATCTGCCACCGCGACATGGCGGAGCATCGCAGCCGGATGATCCTGCAAAAGCTCAAGGAGCAGATCGACCGGCACCAGTTCGAGATCCCGCTCCAGGCGGCGGTCGGCGGCAAGGTCATCGCACGCGAGACGATCAAGTCGCTGCGCAAGAACGTGATCGCCAAGTGTTATGGCGGTGATATTTCCCGCAAACGCAAGCTGCTAGAGAAGCAAAAAGAAGGCAAGAAACGCATGAAGCAGATCGGCTCGGTGTCGATCCCGCAGAGCGCCTTCCTGGCCATCCTGGACCAGGGCGACTGAGTGACCGAAGCCAAGACCGAAGCCAAGAGAGACACCATGCAGAAACTCACCTCCACCATCGTTGCCGGCCTCGTGGGCGGCGCTGTCGCTGCGGCACTGGTCGCGGCCCCTTGGTCGCGCGAGTCGATCGCCACCGCCACGGCAGCGGCGGATGACCTTGGCCCGGCCTCCACCGTCATCCTGGCGGGCGAACCCGAAGTTCGCGTCGCCGCGAAGGACGGCCGCCTCTCGTGGGGCACGGAACCCGGCGCGCGCGGCCTCACCATCGCCGCCGTGAACACGGGCAAGGTGCTGGGGGCGATCCTTGAGAGCGACCGTTTCGAGGAGCAGCGCGAGACGTTCCGGGCGGAGGTGGAGAAGGCCGGCAAGGAACTTGAGGCGCGGTTCGAGTCGATCCAGTCCAAGTACCAGGGAACCAAGCCAGACAGCCCGGAAGCTGGCGAGGCTCGCGCGGCGATGCAGGCGTTCCAGCAGGAGTACCAGGAGTTCATGGCCCGCACGCAGCAGGCCGAGGGCACGCTGGCCGCGGAGCAGTTCACGGAGGCGTACAGCGACATGCGGACCGCCGTCGACGTGATCTGTGATCGCCGGAGCATCGACCTCGTCTACCGATTCATCCCGCCCGACGAGAAGATCGCACCAGCCGACAACGACACCTTGACGCTCCAGATGCAGGCCCGCACGTTCGTGCGACTTCCGGATGGCCTGGACATCACCGCCGACGTGCTGAAGGAAATGAACCTCACGGCGGAGTGAGGCGGGGCGGGCTCACCCCCAGTTTCCAAGCACGGCCGCCAGGTCCGCGCCGCCCACCACGCCGTCGCCGTCGATGTCGCCGGCGGTGTTGCCACCCTTGGATCCCATCCCGCCGCCTTCCCACACTGGGCCGAGCAATGTCGCCCCGGGGATGGCCTTCTCGACGAAGCCGATGTCGCGGGCCGTAGCGCCATCCAGGCGCATGCGAACGGCGTCAAAGAGCTGCTCGCCGTCACGGACAGTCACCTCCGGCCCGAACGACACCGCGTCTGGAGTCAGCGTGTCGTTGCGAATGATCACCGTCGACTCAGGAAGGTTGGCCCCAAGCACAAGGACAAGGTCGTTGTCCCCGTCCAGGTCCGTATCGACGCTCGAGACCCTCATCGCGCCCACCAGCGGGCCCCACGGTGCCATCTCAGGCCTCACTCCGAGTCCGGCGGTCGGGCTGGTGTCGTTGAGCGCGCAGGCTACCGCTCCTCCGTAGATGGAAGGGGCGTCGACGAGCGAGCACACGGCGTCAATCCAGCCATCTCCATTGACGTCCGTCAGTTCAAGGTCGGTCGCCCGTCCCGGGCCGACACACTGGCCCACCATGGCGTACGACCCCTTGCTCACCGTGAGGAGGGACACCGCCGAGCTGGCGGTCTCGCTGTCGTTGTGAGTCACCACGATGACCTCATGGCTGCCGATGGCATCCCAGTTCGTGCTCTTGACGGCGACCGGAGTTCCGTCGATCGGCACCGACTCGGCCGCGATCAGAGTGGTCCCGGTCACCTTGAGTCGCCGGAAGGTAGAGCCCCCATCACCGTTCATCGCGGTGAGGACGCCAAGCGACAGCGCCATCGACGCGCTCGGGGGAATGATGCAGACCCCCTGCGGCACCTCGTCCGAGGCCGCAGACCAGGTCGCCCAGAGGACGAATCCCTGAGCGCCACTGGCCTTCCAGGCGGAGACGCCGGTCGGGCTGACGGTCGCGATGTCCGGGAGGCCATCGCCGGTGAGGTCACCAACCGCCATCGCCGAGGTGCCGTCCGTAAAGCTCAATGCACTCTCCGGGGAGTGAAATCCACCCTGCCCGTCGTTGCGCAGGATGCGCACGGAGGTGGTCCCGTTCAGTGCATCGCAGAGCAGGTAGAGGTCGTCCCGCGATGGCACCTGCGACGGCGCGACGGCGGACTCGATCGGGACGCCGCCACTCCCGGCGGTCAGGAACGGCGCGCTGTAGCCGGGGGCCGTCGGCGCGGGCACCCAACCGGAGATCTGCAGGCGCTCTCTCCCATTGGCCAGCTGGACAATCTCGAATGTGGGCTGCCAGTCGGCGTAAGCGAGGGCGCCTGTCGTTGACCACATGGCCGGGTATCGAACGAGCGAATCAAACATTCTCGGCGCGACAAATCCGTCGGCATCGATCAAGGGAATCGGGTCCGTCGGGGGCGTGCCCGTCGGGTCGCTCCAATCGCCATTGGCATTCCTTCCGGCGATCATCAGCCGAAGGGTTCCCCCCAGCGAGGCCTCGCCCAAGATGTTCAAGCAGAGCGGCCGGACCGGATCGGGAAGTTCGCATCCTTCCAGGCACAGCTGGGTGACCACTGCACCTCCTCCAACGCCCGGCACGGCGTTGGTGAAATCGCCATCGATCGTTTGCTCCGGGTCGCCCTCATAGGAGTAGCCCCCTCCGACCGTCCCGGCGCTGGAGACCATCGGCGCCTTGACCGTGCACCCTTGAACCGGCGTCGGATCGGGGCCATGGGCGACTCCACTGTCCAATTCGGAGGCGGGCATCAGTTGAATCGGGGCGTCCGACTCCACCGTCAGCTCGCCGCCGACGACATAGAGGCCACTTGGAATGACATGCGTGTCCGGACCCGTCAAGCGAATGACCGTGCCGCTCAGCGCCGAGAGGACGGAGGCACCACCTGCGCCTGGCAATGACGGATCGCCAAGCAGGTCTGGACACTCCAGCGTCAACTGGCCATCGCCCCACGAGATGAGGTATGACGACCCGATCCGAACGGGTTGGCAGGAGACGACGGAATGAACCCCAAAGGTATCAAGTCCCCCCAGATCAGTCGAGCCCGGATTCGACAGCACCAACTGATCAACGACCACGCTCGTGTCAAGCTCCACGAGATGACGCAGTTCAGCAGTGGTGTCGGTCCCCGGGACTTGGCCCAGATTCCAGGTCGAACCGATCGACCAAAGTTGAGCCCCGACACCCGAAACCGAGAAAGCGGACTCTGGACCAGGCGCACCCTGCCCCTCACAGTAGTCGGGCGTGCCATCGTCGTTGCAGTCCACACAGAGCGCGCCGCAAAGGTCCGCCGCCAGAGTCACGCAGCCTTCATCCCACAGTGTGGAACAACACGAGGAGTCAACCGTGCAGACGGCACCCGAACAGGCTGTGTCATCGCACCCGGCAACCGCCCTGCGGGTTGGCAGGACTCATTGCGACCGCCGCGGGCTCGGCAAGGACCGTGGCAAGGATCGCCGCCATGCCAAACACAGCCATGATTCGCGACGCGATTGACTTGGGGAAACACACCATGGCAATCTCCAATGCACACCGGCCCACCGACCAATGACAAGACGGCGCGAGTTTGGCGAAACGCAACCTCGCACAGAGCGAATTGACCATATCCAGGGCGGGCCGGCTTGTCTCTCTCCACAATCGGCCCTGAGTGGCTCAGAGAGCGGGGTCGCCAATGCCATTTTGGGAGAACTGGGCCGCCAGCGCCTGTGCCAGTCGCTCCTTGGCCTGGGACATGGATGGGGCTCTCACGGCCAACGATTGGCATTCCCTAGCCACGCTCGTCACCGGCCTCCCCGCCAGGCCGCATGGCACGATGGCGCTGAAGTGCGAGAGGTCGGGATCCACATTGAGCGCCAGGCCGTGCATGGAGACATACCGGGAGAATCGAACTCCCAGCGCGCAGATCTTGCGGCCGGTGCCAGTCCCCTCCGCCCCAACCCAGACCCCGGTCGCGGTGGGATCTCGCTCCCCTTGCAGACCAGCATTGGAGAGCGTGTCAATCACCGCCTGCTCCAGAAGCCGCATGAATCCGTGCACGCCAACACCAAGTCGATTGATGTCAACGATGACATACGCCACCAGTTGCCCGGGGCCGTGGTAGGTGACATCGCCGCCGCGGTCGGTCTCTCGCAACTGGATGCCGCGGGCTGCAAGCTGCTGTTCTGAGGCCAGGACATGGTCCGCCGCACCCTTGCGCCTGGTGACCGTGACCACCGGCGGATCGTGCTCCAGGAGCAGCAGGTACCCGCGACGCGCCGGCTCGCCGGTCCGTTCGCGCTCTTCGATCACCGAGGCCTGCAGTTCCCGCTGCAACGCCAGCGCGGAGTCGTAGTCGATTCGCCCAAGGTCCCTGACTTCCAGTTCGGGCGGATGCATGAGCGGAAAATCGTATCGACAGTACGCTCCCCCGCCGTGCCAACCGTCCATCCCACAGCGATCATCGAGGGCGCCGTCACGCTGGGCGAAGGCGTCGAGATTGGCCCCTACTGCATCGTGCGGGGTCCGGTCACGGTAGGTGCCGGCTCCGTGCTCATCTCGCACGTCAATCTCCAGGGCCCACTCACGCTGGGCGCCAGGAACGTGGTGTATCCCAACGCCTGCCTCGGATTCGCGCCGCAGCACGCCCGCTACGACCCCTCCGCCCCCGGGGCGGGACTGCACGTTGGCGACGAGAACACGTTTCGCGAAGGGGTGACGGTGCATCGGTCCTTCACGGAACACACTTCCCGCATCGGGAACGGCAATCTCTTCATGAATGGCTCGCACGCCGGCCATGACTGCGTGATCGGCAGCAACTGCACGTTTGGTGGCGGGACCATGATCGGCGGCCATGTGGAAGTGGGCGATCGGGTGCTCACGGGAGGGATGGCTGGCATCCACCAGTTCGTGCGCATCGGCCGCGGCGCCATGGTCTCCGGGCTGTGCGGCGTCACGAAGGACGTCCTCCCGTTCAATACGATCACGGCGCTCAACGTCGCGGGAAGCATCAACCTGGTCGGGATGCGGCGCCAGGGCCTTGCGTCTGAGCAGATCGACAACCTCAAGTGGGCGTGGAGCGTGCTCTGCCGCCGCGGACTCCCGATGCCCAAGGCGCTGGCCGAGGTGGCCACGCGGCTGGATGATCCGATCGTGGCCGAGGTGCATGCCTTTGCGGCCGCCAGCACTCGCGGCTGGTGCACCCTCCGCTCCAACTCCCTGCGGTAGCCGCGGCGAGCCGATAGGATCGTTGGCGCCATGGACGGCCAATTCGCGAACTTGACGGTGCTGGGCAGCGGCTCCAGCGGGAACACCACGGTGCTCTCGTTTGGTGCACTGACCCGTAAGTGCCTCTTGATCGACGCCGGGCTCTCGCCGCTCGCCGTGCGAAAGCGAATGGCCGAGGCTTGCATTCCCGGCCTCGTGGTCGGTGCGATCCTGCTGACGCACCTGGACACGGACCACTGGCAGCGCGGCTGGGCTCGCCAGTTGGAGCGAAACCCGGTGCCCGTCGTTGTCCGATCGGGCCATCGGGCCAAGGCCCTGGAGGCCGGCGTCCCCGCATCCTGCCTGCGGGTGGTGGCCGACACGTTTCAGCTTGGGACCTTGGCCAGCGTGACGGCGATCGAAGTCCCGCACGACGAACGGGGCAGCACGGCCTACGTCGTGGAGAGCGTCGCGGGGCGCGTCGGGTATGCAACAGACCTTGGCGAATGCCCCCGCGCGATGCTGGATGCATTCACCGACTTGGATGTTCTGGGCCTTGAAGCGAACTATGACCCCGCCATGCAGCGGGCATCGCCCCGTCCCGTCTTCCTCAAGGAGCGGATCATGGGGCCGTCCGGCCACCTGAGCAACGAGCAGTGCGCGGACGCCGTGGCGGAAATCAGCATTCGGTCACACCTGCAGCGGCTCTTGCTGCTTCACCTGTCCCGGGACTGCAACACGCCCGCCCTCGCGGCCGGCGCGATTGCCCGACGGTGCGGGGAGCTGGCGGACCGGACCATCGTGGCACTCCGAAACGAGCCGACCGCGTCAGTCTCGTTCGCACGCGCCGCGTGTCCGCTGGCCGCCGCGTGACCTTCGCCAGACCAGCGATTCCAGGCGATTGACCCTACACGGTCCGCGAGCCCGGCTCTGCTAACCTTCGGCGCCCCATGAGCGACCAATTGACGCACGAGTGCGGGCTGGCCCTCATCCGCCTCAAGCACCCGCTCTGGTGGTACCAAGAACGATTCGGTGATCCGCTCTGGGGGGCGCGCCGGCTGTACTTGCTGATGGAGAAGCAGCACAACCGAGGACAGGACGGCGCCGGGATCGGCTGCGTCCGGTTTGACATGCCGCCTGGCGACTCGTTCCTCGAGCGCGAGCGATGCGCCAAGCGCAACCCGATCGAGCGGCTCTTCGACGAAGTCCTCGGCCCGGCCCGGAAGCTGAAGCCGAAGGAACTGGCGACGATCGACCCACTGGAGCTCAAGCGGATGCTGCCCCTGGTCGGTGAGGTCATGATGGGGCACCTCCGGTATGGAACGCATGGCGGCCGGACGGCGGCGGCGTGCCATCCGCACGTGCGACGGTCGAGCCTCCCCAGCAAGACGATCGCGCTCGCGGGCAACTTCAACATGACCAACTCCCGCGAGCTCTTCGAGATGCTGGTGGGCTATGGCCTGAATCCGGCGGGCGTGAGCGACACGGGCGTGGTGCTGGAAAAGATCGCCTACAACCTGGACAAGGAACACGAGCGACTGGCCGCATCGCTCGGCCCCGGTTCGTTCCGAAACCTGGAGGGGCGAGAACTGACCCAGGAAGTCGCGAGCGAGCTGGACTACGGTCGCATCATGCGGGGCGCTGCCGAGCGTTTTGACGGGGGCTACGTCCTTGGCGGCCTGGTCGGCTCTGGCGACTGCTTCGTCGTTCGTGACCCATGCGGCATCCGGCCCGCCTTCATGGTGGAGACCGAGGAGTGCATCGCGGTCGCCAGCGAGCGCCCTGCCCTCATGAGCGTCCTGAACGTCTCGGCGTCAGACGTCCGCCCCATCGAGCCGGGACACGTGCTGGCCATCCGCCGCAGCGGCGAGTCGATGCTGTCCCGGTTCACGCCCGCGCAACCCCTTCGCGAGTGCACCTTTGAGCGCATCTATTTCTCGCGTGGGAACGACCCCGACATCTACGAGGAACGGAAGCAGCTGGGACGCAACTTGGCCCCGCGTGTCCTGGACCTCTTGGGGGGCGACCTCTCCAACGCGGTCTTCTCCTTCATCCCCAACACGAGCGAGACCTCGTACCTCGGCCTCGTCGAAGAGGTGGATCGACTGGCCCGGGCTCGGCGTGCGCGCGAGCTTGCGGCCGTCGCCTGCTCGGGTGGGAGCGTGACCGAGGCTGACCTCCTCTCCCTCGCCGGCATCCACGCCCGCGTTGAAAAGGTGGCCCACAAGGACCAGCGGCTGCGCACCTTCATCACGCACGACGCCGCACGGAGGGACCTCGTGGCGCATGTGTATGACATCACGCGCGGCACGGTCTCGGAGCAGGACACGCTGGTGGTGGTGGATGACTCGATCGTCCGGGGCACGACGCTGCGGGAGTCGGTCATCACGATGCTTTCTCGATTGAATCCCCGCCGGATCATCGTCGCAAGCAGTGCACCGCCGATCATGTATCCCGACTGCTACGGGATCGACATGAGCCAGCTGGGACGATTCATCGCCTTCGAGGCCGCGGTGAGCCTGCTGGCGCAGCGTGGCCGCGAGTCGCTCCTTGCCGAAGTGGAAGCCGACTGCGTGTCGCAGGAGTCGATTCCCGTCGATCGCCAGAAGAATGCGGTCCGCAAGCTGTACGACGCCCTCTCGTTCCAGGACCTGTGCGATGAAGTCGCTCGGCTGGCACGCCCCCGCGACGTGGAGTGGAAGGGCGAGCTGCACATCGTCTACCAAGACATCGAGGGGCTGCACCGTGCGATGCCAGGCCACACGGGGGACTGGTACTTCACGGGGAACTACCCCACTCCCGGCGGCTTCCAGACGCTCAATCGCGCCTACCTCGACTGGCGACGGCACATCGACCGTCGCGCGTACGAGTAGGCGAGTTGCGCCTTGCGCATTTGCGCATTGCGCATTGCGCATTGCGCATTGCGCATTGCGCGCGGCTTGCGGCGTGCGGCGTATTGAGTTTTGTGTTATCGGACTTATTGTAGGGGCGATCCGGTCGAGGCGCGAACCGCGAACACAGGCCTACCTTCGCGGAAAGTTGCCGCCTTCCACACGATTCACACGGTCGCGCCGCCGAGTGGTCGTCGATGTTTGACGAACGGGCCGTTTCGTGCTGTAATGCCCGATTCCCCAGCAGGATTCACCAGACCAGACCCTTCAGAGGCACCCAAGTATCCATGGCTCGTTACACCGGACCCAAGGTCAAGCTCTCCCGCCGCGTCGGCGTGCCGATCTCTGACACCCCGAAGCACACCGCCAAGCGCCAGTTGACCGCGCCCGGCCCCCACGGCTTCCGTGGCAAGCGCCCGAAGCCGTACGGCATCCGCAAGGATGAGAAGCAGAAGCTTCGATACCACTATGGGGTGCTCGAGCGCCAGTTCCGTCGGTACCTCCGCGAGGCGGGCAGCGCCTCCGGCAACACCGGCGAGGCCCTCATGCAGATCCTCGAGCAGCGCTTGGACAACGTCCTGCGCCGTGCCGGCTTCGCCCGCACGATCTGGGCCTCCCGCCAGATGGTGGCGCACGGACACGTGCTGGTCAATGGCCGCAAGTGCGATCGACCCAGCCTGGCCGTCCAGGTTGGCGACGTGATCACCTTCAAGGAAGGCCTTCACACGCTCGTTCGCGAAAACATGGAGTCCCTCGCCGGCCACATTCAGCCGGGCTGGATCTCGGTGAACCCCGCCGAACTGTCGGTGAAGGTCACTTCGACCCCCACGTCAGACCAGATTCCGTTCGACGTGAACACGAACCTGATCATCGAGTTCTATCGCTGATTCGGGCCGCGTCCAGCCGAGAGCATTCCTCGACTTCGACCATGGGGCGCCCGGATCTCAAATCCGTGCGCCCCGTTTCATAGATGGGCCGCCCCTGCGGCCGGACCTCGCAGACGACAGATTCCCATGCTCAAGTTCTTCCGAGAGAACGAGAAAATCGCCAAGTGGATCATGGTCGGCGGCCTCGTGCTGCTGCTCATCTCTTGGCTCGCCTTCGACTATTCGTCCAACTCGATCGTGAGCGACTGGCTTGCTCGCGGTCGCACGTGGGCCATGGTGGGAAGCGAGGAAGCGTCCGCAGGCGACCTCCAGCATTCGCAGCAGCAGCTGGCGATGCTCGAGGCGGTCGGGTCACCCGTCCTCACCAACCTGGGGATCGACAAGGACCCCGGTCACTGGTACCTGCTGGTCCGCGAGGCCGGGCAGGCCGGGCTCATCGGCCCCCCTGCCGATGGCGAGCGTGCGCTGGCGTCCCGACTCCAGGGGCAGCAGACGCCGGTCGACCCCAACCTCGTCATTCGCCAGCTGATGGGCGCCTCGGGACTGTCGCACCGTGAAGTGCTGCAGACCCTGGCCGACGAAGCCGGCGTGATGCGACTCATGCTCCTGGTGTCTGGTGCGGGACCCGGCCGCGTCTCGTCGACGCGCCTCAAGCAGGAGGCCGCCCGGCGATTGATGGCCATCGACGGCCAGATCCTGCTGGTCGATGCCGCGACCGCACAGCTTGGGCCCCTTGCGCCGATCGCTGAACCCACCGAAGAACAGCTCGCGGCGCAGCTCAAGACGTACGGCAACGTCGTCGCAGGCAGTGGCGAGAACGGCTTCGGCTACCAGATCCCCAACCGCATCCGGTACGAGTGGCTGTCGATTCCCGCAACGACCATCTCCGCCGCGATCGAAAAGGGTCCCGACCTCTCCAACATCGCGCTGCGCAAGTACTTCCTCGAGAACGAAGGGCAGTTCATCGGTGCCAACGCCGCTGTCGCGGCCTCGCGTCCCGAGTTTGAGCAGTACCAGGAAGCGGTCCGTGCCGCCCTCCTGGCCAAGCTCACCAAGGAACGGACCGAGGAGATCGCCAAGTTCGCGACTGATCGCCTTGGCATGCAGCTGCGAGGGGTGGCTCGCGCCGGCGGCTACGTGCAACTTCCAGAGGGCTGGGAGTCGCAGCGTCTCGCCTTCGACGCGCTCGCTGGTGACATCGCGACGCGATTCGGCATTGCTGTCCCATCGGTGATCGGCGCCAGCGAAGCATGGACGGCACCGGCCGACCTGGCGGCCGTGCCTGGCCTTGGCACCGCGACGACTGCCGCCTTCGGCGCCCGGGGCGTCCGCGTGTCCGAGCTGGCCGCGGCCATCAAGGAGTTTGGCGGCAACCCGACGTTGGTCGCCCAAGCCGGCGTGGCGATGCCCGTCTTCACCGCCCCCGGTGGCGACCTCTTCATCGCACGCATCACCGACGCTGAATCGGCCCACGCCCCCGTCTCCGTCGACGAGGTCCGCGAAGCCCTCACTCGCGACGTGCGTCGCGTGGAGACGTACGCCGCACTCCAGGGGCAGCTTGACTCGATCAAGGCGGCTGCCGTCTCGGGACTCGCGGCGGCGGCCACCGCCTACGGCGGCACGACGTCCCCGTTCACGGAGATGCGGATCTCGAACCCGCAGTTCCTCCAGTATGGGATCGAGTTTGGGCAGCCGCTCCCGCTGGTCGGCGCCAACGTGGAACTGCAGGCCGACATCGTGAAGACGGCCATGGCACTCCCCAGCGACAAGTCTGCCGCGGAAATCCCACTCGCCGATCGCACGATCGTCGTGCCTCTCCCCCGCCAGCTGGCCGTGGCCGTGGTGCAGATCGACTCCATCTCGCCGATGAACGAGACCCAGCTGGCCGACGCCCTCAAGGGCAATGGACTGCGCGGAATCGTGGGTCGCCAGGGCGCCGAGAAGCCGCTGGATGCGTTCTCGTACTCGGCGATGCGGGTGCGCCACCAGTTCGTGCCGTTGGCCGAGAAGGATGGCGGGCCCGAACCATCAGGCGCTGCGGAAGGCTCGACCAAGTGAGCGACGTCGTGAATGCCAAGCCGGTGGCTGATGCCAAGCCGGTGGTTGATGCCAAGCCGGTGGTTGATGCCAAGCCGGTGGTTGAGGGAGCCCCGCTCCTGGAGAACATCCCCTTCGATGTCTTCGCGAAGCTGGACCTGCGCGTGGCCACCATCGTGAGCGCTGAGCCTCACCCGAATGCGGACAAGCTCCTCAAGATCAAGCTGGACGATGGCACGCCCGGGGGTCGACAAGTCTGTGCCGGCATCAAGGCGTGGTACGCGCCGGAGAAACTGGTGGGCACGCAAGTCATCATCGTGGCCAACCTGGAGCCACGGACTCTCCGCGGCGAAGTGAGCCAGGGGATGATCCTGGCGGCCAGTGCGATCACGGGTGCTGCTGGCGAGCGGGATGTCTTTGTCCTGCGACCCGATGCCGCGGTTCCCGCCGGCTCCAAGGTGTCCTGACAACGCGAGTGAGAGTCCCAGGCGCCGGGGGTGGTGCGCTGGAGTGGTGCGCTGTGCCCGCGCCCAAGGTCCGCACCCGGTTATCGGTGAGAATGTGACCCTGAGGGTCACATTCTCACCGATAACCGCAAGTGGACGTTCGCTCAGTCCGTGTTCCAGGCCCGGCCGTCGCGCGCCATGAGCGCCTCGGCGCATGCGGGCCCCCACGACGCGGGTGCGTAGTTGGAAGCGATTCCAACCCGCGCCGCCGCACTGCGCCCGTCCAGGTAGGGCATGACCGCGTCCCACGCGCCTTCCACCTCAAGCCGGTGCTTGAAAAGCGTCTGGTCGCCGCGCATCGCATCGATGAAGAGCGGTCCGTACGCCTCGACCGTCTCTGAGCCGAACTCCTTCTGGAAATCGACATCCATATGTGTCGGTCGGATCTGGATCCCCTGCCCAGGCACCTTGCTGGCAAAGGTCAGCCGCGCACCCTCCTGCGGCGCGATCCGCAAGATGAGTCGATTTCCCGAAACGCGCCCCTGCGGGTGCGGGACGCCCCTGAAGAGGTCGGCGGCCGGTGCCTTGAACTGCACCACCACTTCGGTGCGCTTCTCCGCCAGTCGCTTGCCGCTTCGGAAATAGAACGGCGTGCCGGCCCATCGCCAGTTGTCTACCTCAAGCCGGATCGCGGCGTAGGTCTCGGTGGTGGATCCCTTGGCGACGCCGGGCAAGTCCACGTACGGCGTGCAATCCGGCCCGCCCCCATACTGGCCGAACGCGCACGACTCGGTGACTTCCGAGGCGCCGACCGGACGAATCGACCGCACCACCTTCAGCTTTTCGGCCTGGATGTCCTGCGCGGCCATGCGCGCCGGCGGCTCCATCGCGATGAAGGCGAAGACCTGCATCAAGTGCGACTGGATCATGTCGCGCAGCGCGCCGGTCTGGTCGTAGAACGCGACGCGGTCCTCCACGCCAAGCGTCTCGCACGCGCTGATCTGCACATGGTCGATGTAGCGGTGGTTCCAGACGGGCTCGAAGATCGTGTTGGCAAACCGCAGGACCTGCGTGGACTGCACCACGTCCTTGGCCAGGTAGTGGTCGATGCGGAAGATCGCCGTCTCGTCAAAGACCTGCGCCAGCTCGCGATTGAGTTCCGCAGCGCTGGCGGCGTCGTGGCCGAACGGCTTCTCGATGACCACCCGCTGCCAGGATCGGTTGGCCGGGTCCAGCGTGCACCATCGACGACCTTCCACCACCATCTCGCTGGCGCCCACGGCGCGCGTGATCGGTGCGTAGAGCGCGGGCGCGACCGACAGGAAGAAGAGGATGTTTCCCTTCGTCTCGTCGTTCGGGTCGATGGTCTTCAGGCGCTGCGCAATGCCCGCGTAATCCTCGGGCTTGGTCGCGTCCGCCGCGTGATAGAAGACCCGTTGCGCAAACGACTGCCACGCTGCTGCATCAAAGTTGGTGGCGTGTTCCGCCGCACTGGCCCGCAGCTCCTCGCGCCACTCGTCGTCCGACTTGTCACGGCGCGCCACGCCGATGATGCGGGTTGCCTTGGGAAGGAAGCCCAGGTGATCCATCTCGTACAGGGCCGGGAGCAACTTCCTGGAGGCCAAGTCGCCCGACGCCCCAAAGATGACGACGATTGACGGATCAGCGGAAACCACCGGCTTGGTGGGGGCTTGGACTGGTGGCATGGCGCGGGAAGGCTACCGAATCAGCATCCGAGCGCTGACAGCGCAGGCATCCACGGCGAGGAAGCCATCGCACCCACCAGCGCGTTCACGCTGGCCACCGCCGTCTCCACGACCACTCGATTCTGGGTGGGATCGATCAGCCAGAGCCAGTCATCGAAGAGGAACTCGCACCGCGCCGCAAAGAGCGCGATGCGGCCCATCACGGTGAAGCCAAAGGCCGCGCCGAAGGTGATCATCAGGTACCAGACGCCGACGCGGGCCGTCTTGCCGACGACGCCCTTGTGCTCGACGCTGAAGAAGAAGTAGACCAGCCCGCTCACGACGCCAATGAAGAGCAAGGCCTGCTTGATGGAGAGCTCCATCGAAAAGCCTGTCGAGGGTTGGTCGCCGATCGCGGGCGCGGCCACCAGGAGCGACTTCATCGTGCTGGCGGTCTGCGCCAGGAGGTCACTCTCCACATAGCTCACGAACTTGAGGCCGGAAGTCGTGCCCACGATGAACGCCAGCGGGATGACGCTCACCGCCGCGAGGCCACGGTTGAGCCGGCACAGCAGCATGATGCCCAGCGCCGCCGGGACGAGGATCCAGTAGTCGGACTTCCCTTCGAGGCCAGGCATGAAGTTGGCGGTCACGATCGCCGGGACCAGGCTCCCAAAGAGCTTGGGCATCAGCGTGTCCCAGAAACCGACCACCATCCAGTACGCAGCCGAGACGCCCACGATGGTCGCTTCCGCAAACTTGTAGAACGGATTGTCTCGGTAGAGGAAGCTGAAGATGAAGAGGGTCAGGAGTGCGGCGACCCACACGCCGATCGTCCGGCTGGCGCTCAGGTGAATCGCCGTCTGGCTCGGGTCGGCAGCCTCTGCGGCGTAGTACACACGCGGCGGGACCTGTGACTGGGCGGTCCACTCGATGGCGCCGTCGGTGCCTGGAGCGACAGCCTCATAGACCGGCTTCATCACGCCGTCTACTTCCTTCTCGCCCGACTGCTTGAGCGACACACGCGTGTCCTCCACATAGACCTTCGCCATGCCCGGGCCGGTGAACGACCGGATCGTCAGCAGCGCGGCCGCGACGACGAAGATGACTGTCCAGGTTTGCTTCTGGTTCATCGTGTGTCCCGACCGATCAGGCCGCGGCCCCCATGGTTCCGCCACGGCGCGACTGCCTCCGCTTGAGGAAGAAAATCGTGTTGCCGACGATGATGAGCCCCACCATCAGGAGGTGGCCAAAGAGCTGCGGCGCCATGCGTCGCTGCGCTTCCATGAACGCGGGCGGCAAGGGTCTTCCTGGATTGGCGGCCTCGATGACCTCGTTGACCATGAACTCGTACTCGGCGGCCCCCTTGATGGCGGCCAGCATTCCCTTCATCTGCACGGGGAAGTACGGCACCAACTGCGGCGCCGAGACGCCCGTGACTCCGGCGACCAGCTGGATCGGCCGCTCCTTCCCCAGCGTGGGCGACACCACATACTGCACCCACTCCTTGGAGCCCGGGTATCCCGCACTCACCACCACGATGAGGTCAAAGGAACTGGTGTTCTCGATCCCCTGCATCATCGGGATCTCGCTCGTGCGAGTCCCCTTCGCGTCCGTTGGGAACGACTGCTTGTAGTCGGTGGTGATGACCTTCATCACGCCCTCATTGCCCGCCTGGTAGCCCAGGTTGAGGTAGTCAACGCCGTAGACCAAGTCCGGGTTCCGCGCGAGCAGGCACTTCTTGAGGGTGTCCTCGATGAGCGGCGGGGCCGGGGCCCAGAGCGTCTGGCAGTAGACCTTCGCCTTCTTCTGGCCCAGGTGCCGCATGAACGCATTGGCCATCGGCTGGAGCTCGCCGGCGCTGGCGGGGTCGAAGTCGAAGGAGAAGAGAACCTTCGCGCCATCGGGCAGCGCCTCGATGGCCTCAAACGCCGCCGTCGACGTGGGGCCAGGCACTTCAGGGAACCGAACGCCAGTCATGCCGATCACGATGATGGGGATGGCAACCGCGCACGCCATCATGGCGAAGATCCAGCGGCGGTCGATCGCGTCCAGTCGGTCGATGAATGACATGATCAGTCTCCCGACCCCATGTAGGAGCGATCAATGCCCAGGATGATCTTGAGGCTGGTGGCCGCGACGCCCAGCGCGATCCCGATGATGATCGCCCGGTTGCCGGCGCTGGCAAAGACCTCGAAGATCGTCGTTGAGAGATTCTCAAAGCGCAGGAACGCCCAGTCGCTGTCAGCCGGGATCCACCCGGTCAGCACCACGCCGGCAAAGGTGCGCCCAAGCAGCACCACGAACGCAGCGACCAACAAGAGCGTGGCCTCGGTGTTCTTGGCACGGAAGGCCCTGAACGCGGCGCTGGCCACATAGAACGCGAGGAGCGAGAACATCGTCGCCGTGATGGGCGACATCACGTAGGTGTAGACCCACCAGAAGGCGCTTCCCCCCGCGTCCTTCTCGCCGCTCATCGCGACATTGGGGAACGCCGGCATCGGGTTGACGCCGACCTTCATGATGCCCACGGCAAAGGTCACGGCAAACGCCAGCAGCGTGATGGCCGAGAAGCCCCACCCGGCGTCGCGCGCCGAGATCTTGGAGAGATGCACCTTGGCGATGTTGGCGGCACCAAGCACGAACGCGATCGCCGCCAGGATGTTGAACCATTCCGCCACATCCTCGCCCCACCCCTCCGTCGGCTTGATGAAGCCGGAGACGACCATGAGGACACCGGCGACAAGCGTGACGATGATGGCCAGCTGCCTGCTCATGCGTCAGCCTCCCACCAACGATTGGAAGAACCCGGTGACCCCATCCAGGCCGCCCACCAGCGCGCCAGCGGTCATCGCCACGACACCCAGCACCAGCACCGCGCCGACCAACGCCTTGCTCAAGTCCTGCCCGCGCAAGCTGCCCATCTGGTCAGGCTCACCCGACAGGTACGCGCTCGCGGCGAAGAACTCCTCGCCGATCAGCGTGTAGTCGCAGGCGGCCACGAAGAACGGCAGCTGGCTGGTTTCGGCGGTTCCCGCGATCTGGATCGCGCCGATGGAGTTGCCCGTCTCAGACAGGATCAGGCTCTCGGCAAAGAACTGCCCCATGTAGAAACAGGCGGCGGGCTTCTTGCGGACCATCAAGCCCGACACATAGGCGGTGTAGCCAAACTGCTCGTCGGTGACGTAATAGACCTGGTCCTCGTTGAATGAGTCAGGGCGTCCCGCGGCAAGAAATGACGCACCAAGCGCCTCGCGCCCGGCGGTCATCACCAGCGAACGGCTCACGGGGACTTCAATCTGCGCGTCGTAGTCGGCGGTCGTCTTGCCCACCCGAGAGAGGATCGTCAGGCCGGCAATCGTCTGGACGTTGTCCATGTCCTGGATGCCGGGGATGAAGAGGACGGGTCGACCCATCTCGGTGGCGCGGCCCACGGCCTCATCCACCGCGGAAAGGCCGGCGATCGGCCGCACCTTGAAGACCTTGCCACCCCGCGCCATCACGATCGACACCAGCACGAACACGCTGATGATCGCCAGCCATCCAAAGAGCGCGCCACGGCCGGAGACGAAGAAACTCTCGGCGGACGCTTCGTCCGCCATGCCCAAGATCGAAACCATGATGGATGCCGTGGCACTGGTCATGGTTCAGCCTTCGATGAGCTCCACATTGGCGCGTGGAATCGTAACGACTGAGCCATCCTGCAGCTTGACATCCAGGACGCGTGCCTTGGAGCCGGAGCCCAGCACGGCGGGAGCCTCGGGAAGCGCGGCGACGGTGCCGATGACGCCAAAGTGCGGATCTCTGATGATGCGGACCTGAACACCGATCTCCAGCGAGCCTTCTTCGTGCGCGACCGATGCCGCCAGGCGAGCAGCCACCGCCGCCTTCGCCGCAGCGACGCCTGCGGCATCCAGCGGCACCACGATTTCCGGGCGCATCACGCCGGCACGAATCTGCGTTGCGCCGTTGACGCTGGCGAGCCGGCCTTCCAGTCCCTTGAGCAGGTGGTAGGTCCGATCCGCCATCGCGATGTCGCCAAAGCCTTCGGTGACGATGACGGTGAGCCCGGTCTTCTCGGTCCCGGTGATCGCCACACCCAGGTCGTAGCCGAGGAAATCGCGCAGGTCGGAATCGTCAAGACCTCCCGACACCAATGCGGCGGCGCCCATGTCCTTCGCCTTCTTGATGGCCGCTGCGGTCATTCGCGCACCGCCCACCACGACGCATCCCTGGCATGAGGCATCGATGTGGTCCGTGTCGCAGACTTCGGTGGGAGCCGCGCAGACAACCTTGATCGGTCCCGACGCCTCGCCCGACACGCCGAAGATCCCCTGCACCACCGCAGCCTGGGCTTCGACGACCACGCCCTCGCCATCGATCACTTCGACGACTGAGCCCGCGATGTACCCGTCCACCTGCACGGGGATCGGCTCGCCGCGAATGATGGCCATGCCGGTCGTCTCGGAGACGCTCTCGATGGTCCCTTCAGCGGCGGACTTCACCTCGGTCTTCATCATCCCGAAGATGCCCTTGCTTCGGGCGATCGGCTCGCCCACCGCAACGCGCGAGCCCACGGGCTTGAGCATGAGCGATGGCAGCTCTCGCGGCTGCGCCCCGAGCAAGTTGGCCAGCTTCATCGGAGTGGCCTCGCCCTCCAAATAGGTGCGAGCAACCGGCGTGGATGGCGTGACTCGATCCCCCGCCTTCACCAGCACCTCGCCCTTAATCGGCAGCAATCGGCGCGATCGGTAGGTGCCGTGGGCAGCGACCTTCAGTCCTGGTGTGTAGGCCTTTGCCACGAGCGGGTGAGCCTAGCCGGGATAGAGGTCCAGTGCCTTGACCCACGAGTCCATCGACCGGCGACACTCGTCCCGGGTCGATGGCAACACGAGTGGCCGACCCCGACCGTCCAGGATGAGCCCCACCGTGCCGCCGCGGATCTCGCGAGTGACCGCCTTGCCCGGCCCCGCCCCCACATCAAAGCCCTTCTCGGGCACGATTTCCGCGCGCGCGCGCTTGTCGCCCGCCATCGCGAATCGCTTCATCTCGCCGCCGAGCAGCGTGCCCTGGGCGGTTCCCGCATCAACCCCGTCGATCGTGTACCTCGCCACCGGCTTGCCCCACACCGCCGTGCCCGCGGGCGCGATGCAAGTGCCCAGGTAGATGAGGCAATCGCGCTCGAAGACTTCCATCGCTGCGCGCCCGTGGACGCTGGCCAGCACGCCAAGGTGCGGCATCATGAAGATCGAGTCCTTGGCCAGTTCCGTGAATCCCTCGGGTTCAAAGGCATCCACCAGCATCATCGCCGTCTGCTCCATGCGCGGCGCGTGGCTGAGGACGCCGCCGGACGCGACCAGCAGGTCCAGCGCCATGTTGTCGACGATCGACGATCCCCCCTGCTTCTGCGCAAAGGTATCGCCGACGGTGCGCTGCTGCTGCACCCCCTTGAGGTTGGTGGCGAACTCGCGGTGCTGGACATACGCCAGGCGCAGCGCCTCGCGCGCCACCGCCTGCTCAAAGATGAGCGCCTCCAGCGACTGCGGAATCGTGGTCGGCCGGATCATCTTGTTCTTGACGCGATTGCGAAGCTCGCGCTCGTCCATCTGGGCCAGATGCACCCATCGGAGGATGTTGGCCATCCCGGCCTCCGCGCACACATTGGAGATCGAATACGACATCCCCAGGTTCGCACTCACGGTCCGGTTGAAATGCGGGCCAAAGACGCTGAACACATCTGTCGTCGCTCCGCCGATGTCCACGCCGACCGCGTTGATGTTTCGGCCGCGCGCGATCGCCTGCAGGATGTCGCCCACGGCACCAGGCGTGGGCATGATCGGCGCGTTGGACCAGCGCATCAGCTTGTCGTAGCCGGGCGCGTGCGCCATGACATGCTCCAGGAACACATCGTGGATGCGGTCGCGCGCGGGGCCGAGGTTCTCGTTCTCCAGCGACGGCCGCAGGTTGTCCACGACCGAGAGGTCAAACCCGCCGTGCTGGAAGACCTTTTGAACGCCCGCCGCCGCGTCCTTGTTGCCGGCGAAAATGATCGGCATGGAGTACTCGCCGCCAAACCGCGGGCGCGGCTTGGCCGGCGCGATGAGCTCGGCCAGCTCCGTCACCTTCTTGGTGTCACCGCCGTCGGTGCCGCCCGAGAGAAGCACCATGTCGGGGCGAAGTTCCCGAATGCGCTGGATCTGCTCGTGCGGCCGACGCTTGTCATTGCTGGCAATCGTGTCCATCACGATGGCACCGGCCCCCAGCGCCGCTCGCTTGGCGCTCTCCGCGGTCATCTGGCGCACGACCCCCGCCACCATCATCTGGAGGCCGCCGCCGGCGCTGGAGGTGGAGATGTAGATGTCGCAGCCGTTGGGGTCAGTCGGCGAGGTCCGCCGCAGGATTGTGCCGTCTGGATTGATCAGTCGACGGCCAGACAGCTCCTCCAGTTCCGTCACCGCGTTGGTCACGCCAACGGTCACATCGGCGAAGGGCTCCTCCACGGTGGTGGGCGCCTCGCCGCGGTGCGTCTGCCGGAACACGCCATCGACTTCTTGAATGAGAATCGCCTTGGTCGTGGTCGATCCACAGTCCGTGGCCACCACGATCTTGATCGCGCCGGCGGCTGGGGCGGGTGCGTGTGCGGGAGCGGCGGCGGGGGCGACCATGGGGTCGCGCAAGTTACTGCAAGTCCCTTCGTGTCACTTCAGGACACTTGGGGACACTTGGGGACACTTGGGGTCGGGTTGGTCAGCTGAACCACCTACGGCAGCGGTCCCCAGTTGCCGAGGATCGCAGCAAGGTCCTCCCCATCCACCTCGCCGTCACCGTTCACGTCTGACTGCCACGCTCCTGGATCGCCCCACGCGGCGAGGAGCATCAAGAGGTCTTCGCCATCCACCATCCAGTCGCCATTCAGGTCTCCCAGCGACCGGAGGCACGATGCGCAATCGTCGGAGATGCACGTGTTTGACCAACCGCCGCCGGAGCCGTAGACCTGCGGCGACGATGCGGCGGTGTTGCTGCAGACGACCGAGTCGAGGACGGTCGGCGCCGTGGTCGCGCCATCAAGGTACAGGCCGCCGCCCTTGTTGGTAGCCGCGTTCCCGCTCACCGTGCAGCCCGTCAGCGCTGGGCTGGACTCCAGGAGCAACAGGCCGCCGCCGCCGTAGGCGCTGGAGTTCGCCGTGTTCCCGCTCACCGTGCAGTTCGTCAGCGTTGAGTTGGACCTCCAGAGCCTCAAGCCGCCGCCGCCGCCGTAGCCGGTGTTCCCGCTCACCGTGCAGTTCGTGAGCGTCGGGCTGGAGTAAAGGAGGTCTAGGCCGCCGCCGCCGTACTCAGTCGCCATGTTCCCGCTCACCGTGCAGCTCGTCAGCGTCGGGCTGGAGTAATAGAGGAACAGGCCGCCGCCGGAGGAGGAGGTCGCCGTGTTCCCGTTCACCGTGCAGTTCGTCAGCGTCGGGCCGGAGTAATAGAGGTACAGGCCGCCGCCCTTGTTGGTAGCCGCGTTCCCGCTCACCGTGCAGTTCGTCAGCGTCGGGCTGGAGGATGCGAGGTACACGCCGCCGCCGTAGTTGGCATTGCCACCCGTGATCAACAGGTTTTCAAGCACCGTCCCGGGGCCTTCGCCGCTCGCGATCAAGAAGACCCCTCGCTGCCCCTGCCCGTCGATCACCGTCGCGGGCGTGCCGTCGGGGTTCGTCGCCCCGCGGATCGTGATCGCCTTGCCCATCGTGTTGAGCGTGGCTGATGGCGCATAGGTCCCCGCTGCGACCAGCACCACGTCCCCGGCACCCGCCGACGCGATCGCTTCCTCGATCGTCGCGTACTCGCCTGGCACCTCGTGCACCCCGTCACCAATGCTCCCGCACTTGTCCGGCCATCCGTCTCCGTCGCTGTCCTCGCAGGAGGACGTGAAGCAGTTGCCTTCTCCCAAGAGCGTGCTGTTCAACACAAAGTGCACCTGCGGGCCGCTTGAAGCTGCGTTTGCGCAGAGCAGGCAGCCCGTCAGCGTCGGGCTGGAGCCCCAGAGCAGTAGGCCGCCGCCGTCGGTCGCCGTGTTCCCGCTCACCGTGCAGTTTGTCAGCGTCGGGCTGGAGTAATAGAGGTCCAGGCCGCCGCCGAAGAGAGACGCCGTGTTCCCGCTCACCGTGCAGTTCGTCAGCGTCGGGCTGGAGTTCTCGAGGTACAGCCCGCCGCCGCTAGAGGCGTAGCCCCCCGTGATCACCAGGTTCTCAAGCACCGTCCCGGGGCCTTCGCCGTTGTTCATCTGGAACACTCGCCGCTTGCCCTGCCCATCGATTACCGTTGCCGGCGTGCCGTCGAGGTTCGTCGACCCGCGGATCGTGATCGCCTTGCCCATCGTGTTGAGCGTGGCTGATGGCGCATAGGTCCCTTCGGCGATCTCGATCACGTCGCCGTTGGCGCTCGCGTCGATGGCCGACTGGATGTCGCTGTAGTCGCAGCCACTGGCGCAGACGGTGATCGTGTCGGCCGTGGCACTGCGTTCCGCCCACATCGCCAAGCCCATGGCACAACTTGCCACGAACCACAACGCTCGCCTGCCGGATGGTCTGATGTGCCTCAACATGCAATAAATATAACACCGGGAGTTCGCGGCGCAAGGAAACGAGGCGGACGCGTCGCGGTGGTGGCGGGACGGAGGTCTACTTCAACACGGTCAGCTGAAGCACCTACGGCAGCGGACCCCAGTTGCCGAGGATCGCAGCAAGGTCTCCACCATCGATCTGTCCGCTGCCGTCTAGGTCGCCAACCGGCGGGTTGGGCATCCCCCACACACTCAAGAGGTACGCAAGGTCGGACGCTGTGATGGCGCCGTCCAGATCGAAGTCGCCTTGACACATGCCGCAGGCATCGGAGATGCATGTCGAGATCCACAGGCCGCCGGAGCCGTAGACCTGCGGCGACGACGTCGCGGTGTTGCTGCAAACCACCGTGCCCGAGACCGTCGGGCTGGAGTTGGAGTAGAGGAACAGACCGCCGCCGACGGTGGTCGCCGTGTTCCCGCTCACCTCGCAGTTCGTCAGCGTCGAGTTTGAATGGTAGAGGTATAGGCCGCCGCCACCGGAGGTCGCCGTGTTCCCGCTCACCTCGCAGTTCGCCAGCGTCGCGCTGGAGTTGGAGAGGTACAGGCCGCCGCCGTAGAGGCTCGCCGTGTTCTCGCTCACCAGACAGTCCGTCAGCGTCGCGCTGGACTGGTCGAGGCGCAGGCCGCCGCCGGCGTTAGTCGCCATGTTCCCACTCACCGTGGAGTTCGTCAGCGTCGCGCTGGAGTCGGCGTAGAGGAGCAAGCCGCCGCCGAAGTCCGCCGCGTTCCCGCTCACCTCGCAGTTCGTCAGTGTTGGGCTGGACTGGTAGAGGTACATGCCGCCGCCCGAGTCAGTCGCCGTGTTCCCGCTCACCGCGCAGTCCGTCAGCGTCGCGCTGGAGTCGAAGTAGAGGAGCAAGCCGCCGCCGAGGTCCGCCGTGTTCCCGCTCACTTCGCAGTTCGTCCGCGTCGGGCTGGAGTTGTAGTAGATGGACAGGCCCCCGCCGTTCTGATACGCCGTGTTCCCGCTCACCGTGCAGTCCGTCAGCGTCGGGCTGGACTGGTAGTAGACGGACAGGCCGCCGCCGTACTCAGTCGCCGTGTTCCCGCTCATGACGCAGTTCGTCAGCGTCGGGCTGGACTGGTAGAGGTACAGGCCGCCGCCACCGGAGGTCGCCGTGTTCCCGCTTACCTCGCAGTCCGCCAGCGTCGCGCTGGAGTTGGAGAGGTACAGACCGCCGCCGAAGTAAGTCGCCGTGTTCCCGCTCACCGTGCAGTTCGTCAGCGTCGGGCTGGAGCCGATGAGGTGCAGTCCGCCGCCCTCACCGCTGGGGCCGTTCGCCGTGTTCCCGCTCACCGTGCAGTTCGTCAGCGTCGGGCTGGAACCGATGAGGTGCAGTCCGCCGCCGTGCTCGGCATAGCCCCCCGTGATCACCAGGTTCTCCAAGACCGTCCCGGGACCCTCGCCGTTGTCAATTTGGAAGACCCGTCGCTGCCCCTGCCCGTCGATCACCGCAGCGGGCGTGCCGTCGGGGTTCGTCGACCCGCGGATCGTGATCGCCTTCCCCATCGTGTTGAGCGTGGTGGCTGGCGTGTAGGTCCCCTCTGCGATCAGCACCACGTCCCCGGCACCCGCCGCCGCGATGGCTTCCTTGATCGTTGCGTATTCGCTTGGCACTTCGTGCACCCCATCCCCGACGCTCCCGCACTTGTCCGGCCATCCATCACCGTCGCTGTCTTCGCACGAGACCGTGAAGCAGTTGCCTTCTCCCTGGAGCGTGCTATCCCCATCAACCAAGACCTGCGGACTTGTTGGTGCTTCGTTTGCGCACAGCACACAGTCCGTCAGCGTTGGGCTGGAGTAGGAGAGGTACAGGCCGCCGCCGGAAAAGGTCGCCGTGTTTCCGCTCACGACGCAGTCCGTCAGCGTTGGGCTGGAGTAGGAGAGGTACAGGCCGCCGCCCTTGCCGTAGATTCCCGTCGCCGTGTTCCCGCTCACCTCGCAGTTCGTCAGCATCGGGCTGGAGTTGTAGAGGTACAGGCCGCCGCCCAGGCCGTAGGTTCCCGTCGCCGTGTTCCCGCTCACCTCGCAGTTCGTCAGAGTCGGGCTGGAGTTCCAGAGGTACAGGCCGCCGCCCTGGCCGTAGGTTCCCGTCGCCGTGTTCCCGCTCACCTCGCAGTTCGTCAGCGTCGGGCCGGAGTTCCAGAGGTACAGGCCGCCGCCCTGGCCGTAGGTTCCCGTCGCCGTGTTCCCGCTCACCGTGCAGTTTGTCAGCGTCGGGCTGGAGTTCTGGAGGTACAGGCCGCCGCCGCTAGAGGCGTAGCCCCCCGTGATCACCAGGTTCTCAAGCACCGTGCCGGGACCTTCCCCGTTATCAATCTGGAACACTCGCCACTGCCCTTGCCCATCAACCACAGTCGCGGGCGTGCCGTCGGGGTTCGTCGCCCCGCGAATCGTGATCGCCTTGCCCATCGTGTTGAGCGTGGCTGATGGCGCATAGGTCCCTTCGGCGATCTCGATCACGTCGCCGTTGGCGCTCGCGTTGATGGCCGACTGGATGTCGCTGTAGTCGCAGCCACTGGCGCAGACGGTGATCGTGTCGGCCGTGGCACTGCGTTCCGCACACATCGCCAGGCCCATGGCACAGCTTGCCACGAACCACAACGCTCGCCTGCCGGATGGTCTGATGTGCCTCAACATCCGATCAATGTAACACCGCCCTCTCGTGGCGCAAGCGGAAAGCGCTCACTTTGCACGGTCGTGGCCCAGCAGGTTCCCGGACGGAGCGCGTTCCATTCCCTCCAGCGGCCTCTGGGGGCCCCTGCCCGCGCCCGTCCCTACACCCCCACCGCGGCCGCGTCCCGATCGCTGAGCAAGCCGCCGTCGCCGCGCTCTCGCACGGTTCCGTCACGGCGCCAGGAGCGCTCGCATCGGGGCTCGTTGCGAAGGTCTTGCACCGTGACCGTCAAGGCACCGGTTCCACGCTCCACCAACTCCACCCGCGAAACCCCGAAGAAGTCCGGCAAGTCCGCGAGCACAGGCTTGAGCGTCGCGGCTGCATCAACAACCGACACGCCAGCATCAAGCGGATTGTCCAGCCCCTCAGCCTTGGCCACCTCCAGCGCCTTGGAGACGGACTCCTTGGCGACCAGCGCCGCATCCCAGGCCGGATGCAGCTGGGCCGCGATCGGCGCGTGTTGCTCAAGCGTGAGCGGCCGGCCCTTCGCCGCATCCACGCCAACACTTTGCCAGAGCGAGTTCCACGCCTCTTCCGCCGTGTGGGGAAGCACCGGCGCGAGCAGCTTGCACAGCGTCTCCACGCACGCCCACATCGTGGCCTGGGTGCGGCGCCTCCGTGGCCCGTTGGCCGCATCGCAATAGAGTCGATCCTTCGTGGCGGCGCAATAGCGCGCGCTCAGGGTCTCGTTGCAGAAGTCGAAGATCGCCACATGCGCGTCGCGGAACTGGTAGCGCTCATAGGCGTCGCGCACGGTGCGCTGCAGCTGGGCCAGTTGAGCCATCGCCCATCCATCGATCGTCTCGGGACCGATGCTCGCGCCAGACTTCTTCCACGCCTCGGGGTTGAAGTCGCTCAGGTTGGACAGGAGGAACCGCAGCGTGTTGCGCACCTTGCGATACGACTCGCCCGCGAGCCGGAAGAACTCCATGTCCACGCGGATGTCGCCGTCGTAGGGGACGCTGCTGGCCCACCACCTGGCCACCTCCGCGCCGTGCAGCTTGAGCAGGTCCTCCACCTCGATCGCATTGCCGAGGCTCTTGGACATCTTTTTGCCGTCCTTGTCCACGATGAAGCCGTGGGTGAGGAGTGCGCGGTACGGCGGCTCGCCGGTCACCGCCAGCGCGGGCAGGAGCGACAACTGGAACCAGCCTCGGTGCTGGTCGCTGCCCTCCAAATAGAGCTCGCTGGGGAAGCCGATGCCACGCGCGCGCATCACGCTGTTCCAGCTGGAGCCCGCCTCAAACCAGACATCGAAGATGTCGTAGGCCTTGGTGAGCGAGGCGATGTCCAGCCCGGCCGGCGCGCTGGCGTCGGCCGATGGGTCGTACGCCGCCAGCAACTGCGCGGGCGATTCCTGGAACCAGCAATCGCTCCCCTTCTCCGCGATGCGCCTGGCCACCGCACGCACGCTGGTCGGGGTCATGAACATGCTGCCGTCGGCCTGCACAAATGCGGGGATCGGCAGCCCCCACGAGCGCTGGCGCGAAAGGCACCAGTCGGGTCGATTCTCCAGCATGCCGCGCATGCGGTTGCGACCCCACTCGGGCACGAACCTGACGGTGGCCGTCTCGCCACCAACCGCCGCAAGCGCCATCTCGCGGAGCGTCTTGCCCGATGACTTCACGGGTCGATCCACACCAACAAACCACTGCTCGGTGGCCCGGAAGATGACCGGCGTCTTGCTCCGCCAATCATGCGGGTACGAGTGCCGGAACATCTGGTGATGCACCATGTGGCCGCTCTGCGTGAGGTGTTCCACCACCTTGGCGTTGGCCTCCCACACGCTCATGCCACGGAGCCACTGCGGCACAGTGTCGTCGTAGGTGCCATCGCCACGCACGGGGCAGTAGATCGCCAACCCTTCACGCAGCCCGGTTCGGTAGTCGTCCGCGCCATGGCCGGGTGCCGTGTGAACCAAGCCAGTGCCGTCTTCCAGCGTCACATAGTCCGCGGCGACGATTCCGCCCTCGCGGTCGCAGAACGGGTGTCGATAGGTCAGCCCGACCAGCGCAGCGCCATCGCACTCGGCGACCACCCGGTGCTTCTCCGCGCTCACCGCAGCGGCCACCTTGGCCCACAGGTCGCTGGCCACGATGCTCAGCGCGCCGTCGTGCTCTACCAGCGCGTATCGATACCTTGGATGCACCGCGATCGCCAGGTTGGCGGGAAGCGTCCACGGCGTCGTCGTCCAGATCATGAAGCTGGGCCGGCACTCCGGCTCCACGCCGAAGGCCCTTCCAACGGCTTCGGCGTCGCTCGCCTCAAAGTCCACATAGATCGACGGGTCATCTCGATCCTCGTACTCCAGCTCCGCCTCTGCCAGCGCGGTCTGGTTGGCGATCGACCAATGCACGGGCTTGAGATCGCGATACACAACCCCCTGCTCCACCATCGACGCGAAGACCTCCAGCGTGGCCGCCTCGTACTCGGGCTGCTTGGTGGCGTAGGGGTGCGCGTAGTCGGCCAGTGTCAGGAGCCGCTCCATCTGGCCGCACTGCAGCTTGATGAACTTGTCGGCGGAGGCGGCGCACTCGCGGCGGATCGCCATGCGTCGAAGGTCCGGCTCGAGCGTGTCCAGCTTGGCCATCTTGCCCTTCTCCACCAGCTCCAGCATCACCTTGTGCTCGATGGGCAAGCCGTGGCAATCCCAGCCCGGCACATAGTGGACGCGCTTGCCCTCCATGAGCCTGGAGCGCACGACAAAATCCTTCAGCACCTTATTCAGGAGGTGGCCGATGTGGATATTCCCGTTGGCATACGGCGGGCCATCGTGGAAGACAAAGTTGGGGGCGTCGGCGCGAGCTTCCAACACCCGCGCGGCCAGCGACCCTTCCGCCCATCGCTTGAGCGTGGCGGGTTCGGCCTGCCCCAGGTTGGCCTTCATGGGAAAGCCGGTCTTGGGGAGATTGAGGGTGCTCCGATAATCGCGCGCGGTCTCGGTCATGAAGGGGCGGAGTGTACGCGCCAGCCCCGGAAAACTGCTTCTACTCCTCTTCGTCCAGGCTCGGCTCCTGCCCGGGCTTGGCGCCCTTCACGGCCTCATCGAGGTACTTCTGGAAATCGGCCATCTTGTAGGAGACGAAGCAGAACACATGGTGCAGCGTGAACCACTCCATGTCCGTGGGGTCCTTGTCCAAGTCCTGGCGGAGTCGATTCAGTTCAGCGAGAACGCGTTCGGCCTTCATGGGCGGGAGGGTACGCGGCCATCAAGCCATCGAGTCGGCGGGTTTGCGGCGAACAACCTGCGATCTCAGGCCAAATAGCGCCTCTCAGGGGTCGAATCTGGCCTGGGTTGGCGAAGTGTGCGCCTCGTCCTCTTGCGTGGCATGTCCGTCCGCCCCATGCTCGTCCGCCCCATGCTCGTGCGCCCCATGTCCGTGCACCCCATGGTCATGCGTTGCATGCTCCAAGCGCGCGATTCCCAGAGCCACCGCGATCCCCGCCAAGAGCGCCACGCTGAGGCCCACGCGGTCATGCGAGTGAAACTGCAACTCAGGCAACAGGTCACTGGTGGCGATGCAGAGGAACATGCCGCCCGCCCCGGCCAGGACCAGCCCCGTCATGTCGCCCAACCCCGAGAGCCCAAACGCGAACACCGCCACGCCGACGGGGATCGCCAGGAAGAGGAGCAGCGCCACGCCGACGATTCGTCCCTGCGACGCCCCCGCCCTCGCCATCAGCGCGGCGATCGTGAGCGAGTCAAAGGGCTTGTGGAGCACGATGGCCAGAAAGGTCCCCACACCGGCCAGCCGCACCGAAGGCGCCTCCGCCGCCACGGCGGCGCCAAGCGCCACCCCCTCCAGAAGTCCATGCACAGCCAGTCCACCAAACGCCCCGACCGCCGCCATGGCGTGTGCATGGTCGTGGGCATGGGAGTGCGAGCCTGCCAGTGCGTGTGCGTGACCGCGTGCGTCCGAGTGCCCATGCCCGCAATCATGCGCCGCTTCCTCGCCCTCCGGCTCCTCGTGGTGGTGGAAGCAGAGGAATCGCTCCAACAGGAACATCGCGCAGAAGCCAACCACCGCCGCGATCATCGCCGCCTCCACACCCGCCATCCAGCTTGGGCCCTTGCCGCCAAGCTCCTCGATCGCATGTGGCAGCAAGTGGAAGCACGCCAAGCCGATCATCACGCCGCTCACGCCGCTGAGCGCAAACTGCATGCCGCGGTGCTTGAGCCGGAAGAGTCGCGGGGCCACTGCCCCGAGCACAGCCGCGACGGCCAGCAGCGCCAGCTCGACGGCGAGGTCCGTTCCATGTTGGACGAGAGCTTCCATGGGTCGATGGTTCGATGCCGCGCCGTGACCTCAAACGACGAACGGGTGCCGCTGCTGCGACACCCGTTGCGTCAACGAGTGGAGTGGATGAGGATCGAACTCACAACCTCTTGAATGCGATTCAAGCGCTCTCCCAATTGAGCTACCACCCCATTGGGACGGGGATTGTAGCACGCGCGGACCGCCGGGGGCAGCCACGGGCACCACGCGCGGGAAACTCAGGGAGTGAGGAGTGAACTGCGAGAAACCAGTCGTCCCGTCCCGGCCTCTTCCCCCTCGAGCGAGAAGACTGGCCAGTGGAGGCCCCAGTGGGGAGGGACCACATCGTCTCCCCCGCCCCCCGGAGTTTCCCACGCGGTCCATCCCCTTAGCACCTCAAATGTCATGGTCGCACGCACGATGAATCGAGTGCCATCCCTCACCGCCGCGTAGCTCGTCGTGGTCGTGTACGAGCCGGTCGGGATGTGGTGAGCGGACACGGAGAGGTCTTCCGGCTGCAGTCCGAGGCTGATCTCACGATGGCTCACCAACGAAGAATCGCACGTTGAGCGTCTGCTTCCACCACTTCATGGGCTGGCCTCCTGTTCAAACTTGACGCGATCGACATCATCCAGCACTCCTAGGCCGACGAGCGTCGCCACCCCTCGCCTGCGCCATTCGGCTACCCGGTCCCGGCTCCTGTTGGAGCGTTCGACACACTGCGGATCCTCCGGATCGACCCCACGCGATTCCAGTCGAAGATCGACGTCGTAGGCATCCGCGTGCGTCTCGCAGAGCTGACTGAACTCCACGCGCAGCATGGCAAGCACCGCTCCCCGCTGCGCGGACGACACGGCATTCGGCTCTGCGCCATTCACGGACTGAAGGGCCTCTTCGATCATCGCGACCCCCGCAGCTCGCGCCAGTTCCGGGAACCGCGCCCGGAGGAGCAGTGAGTCGAGCGTCGCACGCTCTTCAACGGAGAAATGGCGTGCCGCGAAATCCAGCACGTCCTGCTGCGTGCGCAGCTGGCGGCTGCACAGCTCAACCACGGCCCCGGCGGCCTTCCGCCGGGCGTCCCGGTAGACCGTCCACGACTCACCTTGCTCGACGCGGCCAAGCGAACGCAGGGTTGCCACGCCGACCTCGCGCTCCTTCACATATCGCTCCAGTTGAAGTGCGGCCCACGCCTCCCGCGCCTCACAGAGTTTGTCATTCAATGAAGGGAGGCTCGACGCATCGAACCCCATGGCGCGCAGAATCCCGCCTCCATCGAGGTCCCCGTCGGGCATGGCATAGTTGGATCGTGAGTGCCTCACGTACGCCCTCGCCCGTGCCATGCTCTCCAAGCACGCATTCCCATTTCGCGGCTCCTCATGCCGATCAGCCGCGCGCGCGAACAGGTCGCCCCACAACTCGCATTCCAAGGTGGCAAGGCGGCGGATGACCCCTTCGACGCGCGTGTTGATGGTTTGCAGCAACTCTGCCTGCTCCACCACCGTCGCGCTCTTCAGAAAGTCCCCATCGACGGCGGAGAGTCGTTCAATCGAAGGTATCGCCGAATGACATGCGTCGTCATGTGCTTCAACGAACTCGCCCCACCGCTGGAGGGACCACGGGGCGCCTGCATCCCCAAGCACATCAACCGCAACCGCCAGGAACTCTTCGGATTGGAGTGGCTGCCCCCAGTCAACCGACTGAAGGCGTACGCCATCCGCAACCTGATGGGCGGACGGAGGCACGGGGTCCCGCAGCCGATCCGAATGAACAACCTGTCCTCCCTGGGCTGCAACGGCACCGGCAAGAAGGGGAAGCATCGCCGCTCGAGTCCCGATGGTGAGGCGAGGGATGCTCATGGTGTTGGAGACGGGCAAGCGTCACTCCCGACGTGCCGCTCTAGCCTTGCGCAGTCGAACCACATCCCCGTCTCGGCGCAGCCTTTCGGAGCATCCGGACTGCATCGGCGGTACATGCCTCGGCACCGCCGGTACCCCTCGCCCTCGTCACTGAACCCCCAGTGACCGGTGGGCGCGGCGACCACTCGGCGCGCCGCTTCATTCACATCGATTCTGTATCGACATACCGTCCCGTCGCTGCATCGCTCTTGAATCGGCACCTCGCACAACTCGCAAGCAGTCCCTCCCACCTCTCGCAGGCAATCCATCGCCCTTAGTCCCCCTTGACCCTCCGCCCCGTGGTCGGACAACATCGTGAACCCACTCACACCGGCGATGAACGTGAGCAACAACACGTTCGAACCGGACATCGGCTGCAGCCCTCGGCGACGACCACGACTCGACTGGCCCCTCTCGCTCATGGCTAGAGAGCCTATCCCCACACTTCTTGCTGGTCAAGGCTTGCGGTTGACCAACGTAGGCTTGGCGCAGGTGACATGCCCCTCGTACCTGCGCGTTCCACAACCGTGCCGCAATCTGTTCCCAGTGGTACCCCCAACCGCGACACGCCCGCGATGCGCCAGCACGCGCAGTTCAAGGCGTCGCATCCTGATTGCATCCTGCTCTTCCGGCTGGGCGACTTCTTCGAGCTCTTCGATGACGATGCGGTGACGGCCCACAAGGCCCTGGGGATCACGCTCACGCAGCGCACCAACGGCATCCCGATGGCGGGCATCCCGTGGCACTCCGCGGAGGCATACATCAAGAGGCTGGTCGACCAGGGATTCCGCGTGGCGATCGCGGACCAGGTGCAAGATCCCAAGGACGCCAAGGGAGTAGTGGACCGCGCGGTGACGCGAGTCATCACGCCGGGCACGCGTGTGGATGACACGCTGCTTGACGCCGGCGCGGGCAATCGCGTGGCGTGCGTGGCCACCGAGGCCGGCGCCTCGGGGGCCAGTCGTACCTGCGCCGTCGCCACCATCGAACTCTCCACCGGCGCCTTCACCGTCACCACGGCTCCATCCGCCGCTGCCACCGACACGCTCGCGCTTGCGGGCGCCGCGGAAGTGCTGCTCCCCGCCGAGCGCGACGAGCGAGCCGACCGCGACGCCGCCACGATGTGCCGCACAGCCGGTGCATCGCGCACGACTCGCGACGGCTGGTACTGGCGAGAGGCGGAAGCCCGTGAGGCACTCTGCTCGCAATTCTCCGTCGCCGCGCTCGCCGGACTGGGCCTCCCAGAGGCTGGGCCCGCCGTCGCCGCATGCGGCGCGCTGGTGCGATACCTCCGAGAAACACAGGGCGAATCGCTCGCGCATCTCTCCCTCCCACGCGTCCTCACGCCGGGAGACCGGCTCCTCCTTGACGCCGCCAGCCTGCAGAGCCTGGAGATCGAGCGAACGATCCGAGGCGGCTCCGTCGAAGGATCGCTGCTTGGTTCCTTCTCCGGCCAAAGCCAGCCACGCACGCCGATGGGTCGACGACTGCTCCGCGAGTGGCTCTGCGCGCCCTTGGCTGACCTTGCCGCGATCCGACGCCGCCACGCCGCGGTCGCCGCGCTGGCCGACGACACCGACCTGCTGCGCCGCGTGCGCGAGGCCCTCGCCGGCGTGCAGGACCTGGCTCGAATCGCCGGACGAGTGGCGATGCATCGAGCCACCCCGCGCGATGTCGTGGCCGCGGCGCGATCCATCGAATCGGCAGGCGCACTGGCACACCTGCTCGGATCCTCCGCCTCCCCCGCCGCCGATGCCGCGCCAACTCTCGCCGCCGACGCCGCCGCACTGGCGCCGCTCGCCGCATCGATCCGCCGGCAATGCGTCGACGTGCCTCCCGCCCACCTGCGCGAGGGCGGCCTCTTCCGCGATGGCGTGGACGCGGCGCTGGACGAATCTCGCACGCTCCAGACCGATTCGGCTGCGTGGCTGGCTCGATTCCAGAAGCGCGTCATCGACGAGACTGGAATCGACTCGCTCAAGGTTGGATTCAATCGCGTGTTCGGCTACTACATCGAGGTGTCGCGCACGCACGCCGACAAGATGCCCGCGGCCTACGCACGCCGGCAATCGCTTCGCAATGCCGAGCGGTTCACCAACGAGGAACTCAAGACATTCGAGGACAAGGTGCTTGGCGCCGAAGCCGCGTCGCTGGCTCGCGAGCGCGCGCTCTTCGACGCACTCCTTGGCACGATGGACCAGCATCGCCCCGCCATGACCGCGCTCGCCGATGCGCTGGCCACGATCGATTGCCTGGCCACGTTCGCCTCCCACGCCACGCAACATCGTTGGGTCAAGCCAACGATGACTGCGGAGCCGATTCTGGACCTCGTCGAGGGACGGCATGCCGTGGTGGACACGATCTTGGGAGAACGATTCGTCCCCAACGACACGACGCTCGGTGGCGATGCGGCTCCGTTGGCCCTCATCACCGGCCCCAACATGGCGGGCAAGAGCACCTACATCCGGCAGGTGGCGCTCATCACGCTGCTCGCGCATGCCGGTTCGTTCGTCCCCGCCACCCGCGCGCGCATTGGCCTGACGGACCGCATCGCCACGCGCATCGGCGCCAGCGACGAACTCCACGGCGGCCAGTCCACCTTCATGGTGGAGATGACCGAGACGGCCGGCATCCTCAACACGGCCACCCAGCGCACGCTCGTCGTGATGGACGAGGTCGGTCGCGGCACCAGCACGCTGGACGGGCTCAGCCTGGCGTGGGCGATCACGGAACGCCTCGCCACCCTCGGCTGCCGCACGCTCTTTGCGACGCACTATCACGAGCTCACCGAAGTGGTTGAGCGAACGCCCGGCATCCAGAACCTCCACGTCGCCGTGCGCGAGTGGAACGGGAAGATCATCTTCCTCCACCAGATCCGCACGGGAAACACCGACCAGTCCTACGGCATCCATGTGGCGCAGCTGGCGGGGATCCCGCCTCAGACCGTGGAACGGGCGCGGAAGCTCCTGGAAACCCTGGCGCTCCACGCCGACGATGCCGGTGTTCGGCGCGCCCTTCGCGGTGACGATGCCGGCAGCGCACCTCCGCGGCGCATGGCTCGCCGCGATGTTGACGGTCCATCGCTCTTTGACCCGCCACCGTCAACCCATCCGCTGGTGGCGATGCTCACGGCGATGGACTTGGATCGAATGACGCCGCTGGAGGCGTTCGACGCGCTGCGCAAGCTCCGGGAGTCCGCCGTCAGCGAATCTTGATGCTGGCCAGCGCGATGATCGCCAGCACGATGCTCACGATCATGCTGCGGGTCACGATGTGCTGCTCCTTCCAGCCCAGTTGCTGGAAGTGATGATGGAGCGGTGAGCACCGGAGGAGGCGACGTGGTTCGCCGTATTTCCTCCGCGAGTACTTGAAGTACCCCACCTGGAGCGCCACGCTTCCCATCTCCAGGATCAAGACGCCGCAGATCGGGATCAGCAGGACTTCCTGCCGGATCACGACGGCGATGAAGGCCAGGAGCCCACCCAGCGGCAGGCTCCCCGTGTCGCCCATGAAGACCTTGGCTGGATGGGCGTTGAACCACAGGAAACCAAGCAGTGAACCGACCATGGCCCCCGCCACCACCATGAGTTCCGCACTTCCCGCCACGTGGGGCACCATGAGGAAGTACGCAGCCCTGGGGCTGCCGGCGACCCAGGCCAGGATCATGACCGCGACGCTGGCCACCAGCAGGTTGCTGCCCGCTAGTCCGTCAAGCCCATCCGTGATGTTGGCGCCGTTGGACATCGCCACCATCATGAAGCAGCCCAAGGCGGTGAAGGCCAGGACGCCCATGACCCAGACGTTCGAGGCGATCGCTGGCGGCTGGATCATGGAGTCGATGGCCGGAGTGGGCGGGTACGTCCGCTGGAACGGAAGGTTCAGGACGTGCGCGTCGGGGAGTCCCGAGACCCGGTAGGCGAAGAAGCACACGATGCCGCCGATCAAGATCTGCGCCGCCAGCTTCTCGTGCGAGTACAGCCCCTCCCGCGTCCCCGGCGCACGGTTGGCCTTGGTGAGCTTGAGCCAGTCGTCGATCGCGCCCACGCACGCCAGCCAAAGCACGGCCACGAAGGCCAGCTGCACGTAGCGGGAGTGGACCACGTCCGCCAGCAGGAATGTCGTTCCCAGCAGGGTGCCGATCACGAACAGCCCACCCATCGTCGGCGTGCCGACTCGTTCCTTCATCAGTTCGTTGATCGTCTTGTTGTAGAACTCGGGACGGTCGCCGATCTTCTTCGCGGCCAGCCACCGGATCGTGCGCGGTGCCACCCACAGGGTGGCGGCGAACGAGAGGAGTACCGCGAAGAGCGCGCGGAACTCCACTTGGTACATGATGCTGACCAGGCCGCCGAGGCCGAGTTGGTCCAGCCGGTTTTGCAGTTGATCGACGAGATAGAAGAGCATTGCAGCGAATCCCTCAGCGGCCCAGGGCGCGCAGCCCCTCGATGAATCGTTCCATGGCGGCTCCGCGAGAGCCCTTGACCAGCACCGCATCCCCCTCGCGAAGGATGGACCGGATATGCGACGTGGTCTGGTCGCTGAGCGACTCGAAGAAGTGGCTCGTGACGCCGGTCGCAGCGCCCGCGCTGGCCGCCGCTGCGCCGCCGTGCCTCGTGTCGCCTCCGACGAAGATGCACACCTGTGCCGTCGCCGCGGCCATCGCACCGACCTCCGCGTGCAGCGAGGCGGACGCCGGCCCCAACTCACGCATCTCGCCCAGCACGACGACCCGCCGGCGCGCAGGCGCCAGCTCGGCAAATGTCAGCAGGCTGGCACGCATGGCCTCGGGGTTGGCGTTGTAGGCATCGTTGTACAGCGTGCACCAACCCAGGTCTTCACGGACCATCCGCATGTCGGCGGGCTCCACGGAGGCCATTCCCTCGGTCGCCTGCTCCATCGAAGCACCCGCGACAATCGCTGCCGCCAGCGCCGCACTGGCGTTTCTCGCATTGTGCCAACCGGGGAGGCGCAGTTCCAGCGACGCCCGCGCGCCAAAGGCGAGCACCTCCACCAGCTGCCCCGTCGCGGTCGGCGTGCGGGACACGATGCCGACGCCGCCGGCTCCGGCAGCCTCGCTCCCGAATGGGACGACCCTGTGGCCATGCGACGCGACCGCTGCGTAGAGCTCGGGCTGGTCAATCGGCGCCACCGCCGTGCCGCCCGGCTCCAGCGACGCCGCGATGGACGACTTCTCCGCCACGACGCCGGCAAGACTTCCGAGGCCCTCCAGGTGCACGCGGCCGGCATTCGTCACCACGCACACGTCGGGCCGCACGATCGCGCCCAGCGCCTCGATCTCGCCGGGATGATTCGTGCCGACCTCGGCCACGAGAAACGAGGCATCTGAGGGACAGCGGCAGATGGAGATGGGGACGCCGATGTGGTTGTTGAAGCTCTTCGGGCTGGCGCACGTGACGCCGGCTCGACCCAGTGCGGCGCCAAGCAGTCGGTGGGTGGTCGTCTTGCCCGCACTCCCGGTGACTGCGACGACCGTGGCCGTCAGCCGCGCGCGCCACGCGCAGGCCAGGCGCTGGAAGGCCGTCACCGTGTCGCCGACCAGGCACTGCGGCAAGGCCACGCCGGCCACCGGGCGAGACACGATCGCGGCGACGCAGCCGCGTGCAGCAGCCTCCGCGAGCGAGTCGTGGCCATCGAATCGATCACCCTTCAGTGCCACAAAGATCGCGCCGGGCCCGCTGGCCGACACGACCCGCGAGTCCGTGGCCACGCCAGAGGTCCTGCGCGCCAGCGAGTCGATGTCCATCGGCGACAACCACGTGCCGCCACACGCCATGGAGACTTCACCAAGCGACAGGAATCCGGCGGTCGTCGGCGCCGATGCAGCGGTCACGGTCATGATCCCCTCCCCGCGCGTCGCGCGCGCAGCGCGGCGATCGCCTCGATCCGGTCGTCGAATGGACGCTTGGCGGTGCCGATGACCTGGTAGTTCTCGTGCCCCTTCCCGGCGATCACCACGAGGTCGCCCGCGCCAGCGCCAGTGATCGCGGCCGCGATCGCGGCGGCGCGGTCGACGTCGCTGCTCACGCGCGCGAGGTCCGCCAAGGGCACTCCGGAGAGGACTTCAGCCACGATGGACTCCGGCACTTCCGTCCGAGGGTTGTCGCTGGTCACCCACACGCGGTCCGCCAGCTCGCACGCCGCCGCCGCCATGCGAGGCCGCTTGGTCCGGTCCCGGTCGCCACCACACCCGAAGACCACGACCAGCCGCGAGCCGGCCGGCACGCAGGGCCGACAGGCCGCCAGCACGTTTCGAAGCGCATCGTCGGTGTGGGCATAGTCCACGTACACGCCGATGTCGTCGTCGACGGTGCTGGCATTCTGCAATCGACCCGGCGGCGCGTGGCATGCCCGGAGCGCCGTCTCGATGGAGCGCGCACGCACGCCCTGCGACCAGGCCGCGGCCACGGCCTGCAGCGCGTTCATGGCGTTGTGCCGGCCCAAGAGCGGCAGCGGCACATCCAGGATGCCCCAGGGCCCGTGCATGGCGATGTCCAGGCCGTGCACGCCAGACGATCGCACCTGGGCGAAGCACTCGGTGTCTCGGTGTTCAAGGCTGCACCGCAGGACGCGCGCGGGGCAATCACGGAGCATCCGCCGGTGGGCAGGGTCATCGGCATTCACCACCGCCGTCGCACCGGGGGCGAGCGACTTGAAGAGGCCGGCCTTCGCCGACGCATACTCCTCCATCGAGCCGTGGAAGTCCAGGTGGTCCCCGGTGAGGTTGGTGAAGATGGCGGTGTCAAACTTCAAGCCCGCCACACGCCCCTGCGCGAGCGCGTGGCTGGAGACTTCCATCGCCACGTCATCACACACGTTGGAGCGCATGCTGGCGAAGAGCGACGTCAACTCCAGCCGCCCCGGCGTGGTGAGGGTCGATTCCCGCACGTGCACGCCGTCGTCGATCGACACGGTTCCCAGCAACCCACACCGCCGACCCGCCGCGCGCGCCAGCTGCTGGTAGAGAAATGCGATCGTCGTCTTGCCGTTGGTCCCGGTGATGCCCACCATCCGCATCGCCGACGCCGGCGAGCCCCAGAACGCGTCGGCCATCGCCGCGATCGACTCGGGTCGATCCTCGTAGCGGACAACCGGAACGTTGGCCCCCAGCACTCGCGCATCGGAGGCCATCTCGGTGGGGACGGCCAGCGCCACGGCGCCACGCTCCATCGCTGGTGCCACGAACTCCAGCGCGTCGCGCCCGCCCGCGCCCGGACGCACGATGAAGAGCGAGCCCGGCGTGACACGCCGCGAGTCATCGGCAAGCCCCACGATTTCCACACCTGGTCCACAGTTCCCCCCCGCGACCAGCTCCAGCCCCGCCTCGGCCAGCAGCCGCTCGAGCGGCATCGCTGAACCGGCGCTCATCGCGCGCCTCGCGTCGGCAGTCGTTGGCATGGAGACTTCATATCGGCTGCGATCATCGACTCGCTCGCAACAACAACATCGCGTCTCCATAGGAATAGAAGCGATACCCCTCACGCTGCGCCAAGGCGTACAGTTCGTGCACCCGGTCCAGTCCGGCGAACGCGCCGACGAGCGCCAGGAGTGTCGATCCCGGCAGGTGGAAGTTGGTCATGAGCACATCGACCCAGCGGAAGGTCGCCCCCGGCGCCAGCAGCAGCCTGGTGTCGAACGCCAACCCGGACGCGCCGCCCTCCAGCGGCCGAGGGAGCGACTCCAGCACCCGGGCGGACGTCGTGCCGACGGCCATCACCCGGCCGGCCGCCGCCTTGAGCCCTCGGACGGTTTCCGGGGGGACCGCGCACCACTCCGAGTGCATGGGGTGGTCCCGCACGTCATCGCAGGTGACCGGCTTGAAGGTCCCCGACCCCACCTGCAACTCGACTTCAAGGACCGCCGCGACGGCCCCCCGGACCCGGGCCAGGAGTTCCGGCGTGAAATGCAGGCCCGCCGTCGGGGCCGCCACGCTGGGGCGAGTCTCCTCGGCGGCGTAGACCGTCTGGTACCAGGCTCGATCGTCCGCGTCGGGCGCCGACTCCCGGCGCGCGGAGACGATGTAGGGAGGCAGCGGCGTCCACCCCGAGCGCGCCAGCACCTCGGCCGGCTCCCCGGTCAGGAACTCCAGGACCACCCCCTCCGGCGTCCGCTCCACCACCCGAACCCGATCCTCGCCGGGGTTTTGGCCAAAGCGTTGCTTCGGAAGCAACGCTTTGGCCAAAACCCCGGTGAGCCCAGCATCCTCTGGCGGCACCAAGGCCACCTCGTCGCCAACCTTGAATCGCTTGGCCCCCCGGAGCATCGCGGACCAGGTGCTCGGGCCAGTCGGCTGCAGGCAGAGCCCCTCCGTCTCCCGGCCATCGCCCACCCGCCGCCCGACAATCCTCGCGGGCGTCACGCGGGTTCGGTTCACCACCACGGAATCGGAGGGCTCCAGGTACTCCGGAAGGTCGCGCACCCGCCGATGCTCCACGCGGCCGGACTCCACGTGCACCACCATCATCCGCGCCGAGTCCCTGGGCTCGATGGGTCGAGTGGCGACGCGAGCGGGATCCAGCTCGTACTCCAGCGCGGATCTGGGCAGTGAAGCAACTTCCCCTCGCACCGGCTGAAGCACGTCGCACCCGCCGCTCACACGGACACCCCGGGTGCCGTCGGGCACGTGATAGGCGGATCCCCCCCGCGCGCCGCAACATCCCACCGGAGTCCGCGCAGGAAGTCGGGCCAGCGCATGGCCTTCCCCCCGGCAGGCTGGACCTCAAGGACTTCGAGGCGCTCACCAATCGCCCTCGCGCGCAACACCTTTACATGCTTCCCCCCCACGAGGGCATCGACGCCGGGCCAGGGGCTCAACCCGTTGATTCGTGCCGCGACCAACCTCGCGGGCCCACGGAAATCAACCCACGCGTCGGTCCTGGAAAGCTTTCGCGCACGGGTGGCCTTCGACTCATCTTGCGCACGGCCAGCGATCTCGTCGCCCGCCACCCACGAAGCGAGCACGCGGCGAAGGGGCTCCACGCCCAGCTCGGAGAGCCGGTCGTGCAGCGCTCCGGCGGTCTCGCCCTCCCCGACAATCGTGCGCGCCTCGTCGTACACCACGCCCGCGTCCATCGTCGGTGCGATGGAGATGACGGACACGCCGACCTCGGCGTCGCCTTCCATCACCGATCGCTGGATCGGCGCGGCGCCGCGCCAGCGAGGCAGGAGCGATCCGTGCAGGTTGACCGCGAACCGGCCGGCCAGCACCGACTCGCCGATTTTCTGCCCGAACGCGATGATCGCCAGCACATTCACGCCCAGTGCCGCAAGCCGAGCCAGCACCTCGCTGCCATTCACGTCATCGGCACGGACCATCGGCACGCCCCGCGCCGTCGCCCATCCGGCGATGGGTGTCGGCGTCTCCACCTTCCCGCGGCCAGCGGGTCGATCCGGCTGCGACACCACGAGCGAGACGCCCCACGTCCGCGCGATCATCTCCAAGCTTGGGATGCCAAAGGCGCCCGACCCAAGGAACGCGATCCGCGCCTCGCGCTGGCCGCTCACTCCTCCACCTCGCCACGCTGGAGCGCGCGCAGCGCCTTCCGCGTCGCGAGCTTGTCCATCGGGCCCATGCGGTCGATGATGAGGACACCATCAAGGTGGTCGATCTCGTGCTGCCAACATCGAGCCAACAACGCGTCGTCGGCCAGCTCAAAGACCGTCCCGTGCTCATCCATGGCCCGGATGGTGGCGACGGGCGGTCGCCTGACCTTGACATGGATGCCCGGCAGGCTGAGGCAACCCTCCTCTTCCGACACCACCGCGCCGGTCAGCGAGACCAGTGTCGGATTGATGAACGCCCGCGCCGGCTGCCCCTCATGCTCCTCCGTCACGAAGATCCGCACGCTCCGTCCCGCCTGCGGCGCCGCCAAGCCGATCCCACCTTCGTCACGCATGATCTGGAACATCTCGGCGACGAGCGACCGAACGCCTTCGTCCATCGACACCACTGGCGCCGACTTCGTTCGCAGCACTTCGTCCGGGTAGACATGCAGGCGGTGGGCTCGGTCGGGATGCACGAGCAAGGCATCGTACGCAGTCGTTGACCCCATTCGGCCCGATGGCGTAGGCTCCCCCTTCCTCAGGAGCAACGCGTGGCGATCTTCGGATTTGGCAAGAAGAACGACTCAACCGCGGACGAGCATTCCATCGACTCCGACAAGGCCTCAAACCTCGTCGCGAAGGCGCAGGATCTTGCCGGCCGCTACCAGTTCGAGTACGCACTCTCGCTCTTCGCCGAGGCCATCAAGGCCGACGTGATCAACCCCGAGCGCTTCGAGGCCATGTTCGACTGCGCCAAGGCCTACGCCGCCGAGGGGGCCAAGCCGGCCAGCAAGGACGACTTGAAGGCGATCGACGGCCCCGGCGCCCCGGACAAGGTCGCCGTCGCGGCACTGGCGTGGATGCGCGACGTGGAGAGCGTCGACAAGGCCACCACGCTGATGGAAGCCATCATCGCCGTCGGGCATCTCGACCCGGCACAGTGGTTTGCGCCCAAGCTGGCCAACCTGGCCCTGCACGCCAGCACGTCCAAGCCCAACAAGCGCGCGCTGATCCGGACCATGGAGCTTCTCAAGAAGTCCCAGTCCTTCAGCGAGGCCCTGAAGCTCCTCCGGAGGGCGCAGGAGGTCGATCCCACCGATGGCGCGCTGGCGTCCGAGCTCAAGCAGCTCCTCGCGGGTCAAGCCATCGAGTCGGGCGGCTTCGCGGAAGCGGCCAAGGGCGGCGGGGCCTTCAAGGCCGTCCTCAAGGACGCGGACAAGCAGAAGGAACTGGAGATGGCCGCCAGCCTCTCCGGGACCGGTGCCAGCGCCGAGTTCAACCTGCAGAAGGCCGAGGAGGCCTACGCCGCCGCACCGACAAGCGCCGAGGCGATCCAGCGGCTGGTGGCCATCCTTCGGCGGCGTGGCACGCCCGAATCAGAGAAGCGCGCGATCGAGGTGCTCATGGCCGGCTTCAAGGCGATCGGCGAATACCGATTTCGCATGACGGCCGGCGACATCCGCATTGCGCAGTTCCGCCGGCGAATCGAGCAGCTCCAGCCATTCGTGGAGAAGGGGCACGCGCAGGCCAGGGAGGAACTCGCCCAGCGCACGGCGCAGCTGCATGAACTGGAGCTCCGCGAGTTCCGCGAGCGCGGCGAGAAGTACCCCACCGACCGGACCATCAAGTTTGAGCTCGGCCGCCTGGAGTTTGATTCCGGCAACACCGACGCCGCGATGCAGGCGTTCCAGGGTTGCAAGGAAGACGCGCGGCTTCGATTGCGGTCGGCCCACATGCTCGGCCAGTGCTTCGCGCGCGAAGGCTGGCACTCCGACGCCGTGGGCGAGTTCCGGGAGGCCCTCGGGCTCATCGACGTCACCAGCGCCGACCGCGAGCTTGACATTCGGTACGACCTCATGCTGAGCCTGATGGAACAGGCCAGGGCTGACCGCAGCGACGTGCTCGCCAAGGAAGCCCAGGAGGCTGCCTCCACGATCATGCGCAAGGAAATCGGCTTCAAGGACATCAGGCAGAAGCGCAAGGACATCGACACGCTGCTGCGCGACCTCACCGCCAAGTGATTCGCGCAGTGATTTGCGAGTGACCCGCCAAGTGACCCGCCAAGTGACCCGCCCCAACCAAACGGCACCACGCACCGTGGCCGTCATCCCGGCCCGCATGGCCAGCACGCGATTTCCCGGGAAGCCCCTCGCCAACAAGACGGGCCGACCCATGATCCAGCACGTCGTGGAGCGCGCGCGGCAGTGCCACTCCATCGGCCGGGTCATCGTGGCCACCGATGACCGCCGCATCGCCGAGGCCGTGGCCTCCTTCGGGGGTGAAGTGGCGATGACCAGCCCCGACCATCCCAACGGCACCAGCCGGATCGCGGAGGCCATCCGTGCCATCGACTGTGACATCGTGGTGAACATCCAGGGCGACGAGCCGGAAGTCGAGCCTTCGATCGTGGACGCCGCCGTCACCGCGCTCCTCGCTGACCCGGAGTCCCCGGTCGCCACCGCGGCCACTCCGTTCCTCGACGGCGAGGACCCGGCGGATCGCCGCCTCGTGAAAGTCGTGGTCGGCCTCAACGGTCGCGCGCTCTACTTCTCGAGGAGCCCGATCCCCTGCAACCGAGACCAGCGTCCCGATGGCGTGTCGCCACTTCGGCACGTCGGCCTCTACGCCTACCGCCGCGAGTTCCTGGCCGACTACGTCATGCTCCCGGAATCACCCCTGGAACGAACGGAGATGCTGGAACAACTCCGAATCCTGGAGCATGGCCACCCCATCGCGGTTGCCATCGGCACCAGCGCGGCCCAGGGCATCGACACGCCAGAGCAGTACGAGGCGTGGGCCAGCGGCTGGCTCGCCCGGCACGGCTGACGTGCCCATCCTCACGCAGCATCTGCTCCGGCGAGCGTGATCGCTCACCCGCCGGCGGGCGCATTCGCCTTGCTGATGCCGGCAGACCATCGCTTCGCCATCGACCGCCGGAAGCCGTGAGGCGACTCGCTCGCGATCGACTCCAGCACCGGGATCGCCTCGGGCGCATGCATCCGTTCAAGCGCCTGACCGGCGTTCCGGAAGCAGGAATCTTCGGGGTCGCTCAGGCACGCCACCAGCACCTCGACGACCCGATCGCGCGCCGGCCCCTCGTCGGGTGCGAGTCGTGCCAACGTTCGCACGGCGCGGCCGCGCTCTCGATCGGGCTCGCCTCTCGCGGTCCGCGCCTCGACCATCGGCAACGCCTCCAGGATTCCCAGCGCGGCGCACGCCTCCATCGCGGCACCCTCCAGGTCGCCCCGGCTGCTCCGTTCGCCGCACAGATCGACGAGCAGGCTCCGCAACTGGTCCTGCCCCTCCAAGGAGGGCTTCCATCGCTCGATGGCCCGGCAGGCGGCCACGCGCGGGGAAATGCCTTGGTCCTTGGCCAGCACCGCCACCATCTCCGGCAATGCGTCGACTCCTCGATCCGCCGCGAGGGCCTCCACGGCCGCCGCCCGCACCTTCCCACGGTTGAGCGGGGCGTTGAAGAGTTGCACCACCGCGGCGGTCGCAGCCTCCCCCTCGCCACGGCTGAGGCACTCGATCGCCTCGATCCGCACCGAGTCGCGGCGCGCTGGATCCGAGGCGATGGCGACGAGCGCCGCCGCCGTCGACGCGTCCACGTCCGGGCCAATCGCCCGGATGGCGGCTCGCTGTGCGGCAAGGGTCGATCCCTTCTGGGCCTGCACCACCAACCACTCGCGCGGCATGGTGACACTCAGCCTCTTGAGCACGGTGATGCGCGGATCGACCTCCACCATCGTGGGCGCCGAGCCCAATGGAATCTCGATCGAGGCCGATCGCTCGCGCAAGTCGACCCTCCGCTCAACCACTTCGCCGCTGGCCGTCGTCACGCGAATCGGCATCACGCACCGGAACGCCGGCGTGTACTGGTCGATCGGCTGCGTCTGCGTGAGGGACACAGAGAGCATCCCCGCACCCGACTCTCCCGCGACCCAGGTCGTGTTCGCCGCGATCTCGGGACAGCCCGGGCGCTGGCACCACTGGTCAAAGAACCAGGCCAGTTCCAGCCCGCTGACCTCTTCCAGTGCCCGGCGGAAATCGCTGGTCTCCGTCGTCCCCAGCGCGTGTCGATCCATGTAGAGGTGGACCCCGTCAAAGAACACCTTGTCGCCAAGCATTTCCCGCAGCATGTGGAGGATCGATGCGCCCTTGGGATAAGGGTTCGCCGCACGGCCGAACGATTCCGGGCCGCCGAGGTTGATGCACATCGCCTCGCTGTTGCTGGCCACTCGATCCACTTCCGCCACTTCAGCGTTGCCGAACAGTTCGTCAAAGTACCCGTCCGCGCCATCGCGCGCCTCGAACCAGAGGGCCTCGCCGTAGGTGGCCCAGCCTTCGTTGAGCCAGATGTCGCGCCAGTCGTGGCAGGTGATGAAGTCGCCAGTCCACTGGTGGCACAGTTCGTGCGAGATCAGCCCATCCATGTCCCGCTCTGCGCGGCTGCGCCCGTCAAGGACCGCCCCCTCCAGAAGCGTCGTGGCCGACGTGTTCTCCATCCCGCCCGACTGGAAGCCGCGGGCGCAGAGTTGGTCGTACCGGTCCCACGGGTAGGGCACGCCGAACACCTCCTCGAACACGCCGATCATCGCGCCAGTCCTGGCAAACGTCTCGCGCACGTCGTCAGCAAGCCCAGGCCGAGCCCAGACGGTCATCGGCACCCCGCCGGGTCCCGGGGGCAAAGCCGTCCGCTCAAACTCGCCGCCGACGACGCTCACCAGGTAGGCGACGTGCGGCTTGGACTGCACCCAGTGCCAGGTCTCCTCGTCACCGTCCACCGAGTGGGACGCCAAGCGGCCGTTTCCGCTCACGGCCACGCCCTTCGGGACCGTGACGACCAACTCCGTGGTCATTCGCTCATTCGGCGAGTCGTGGCATGGGAACCAGTGGGAGTTCTCCTCGGCCTGCCCCTGGGAGTGAAACTGCGCGGCGACCCCCGCGCCGGGTGGTGCGAAAACGATTCCCATCTCCGGATGCTCCACCCGATATGCCGTCACGATCGTGCCCTCGCCACCTGGCGGGATCGGCGCGGGGAAAGTGACCACCAGTTTCCGGCCGTCGTAGGAAAACGGAATCGGCTGCCCACCTGGGGTCGCCACGCGCAGCTCCTTCAGGTTGACGGCATCCAGGGAAATGGCCTCGACGGGGAGTCCCAATGCCCGGACGGTCAGCGTCTGTTTCGCGCCAAATGACTCGCTCGCGAGGTCATCGACATCCATCTCCAGCTTCATGTGGACGTAATCCACCACTCGGTCAGGTGGCCAGGTCCGGAGGTCGCGCCCGGAGGTCGGGTCCGCGATCGCTGGGCGATCCGCCGGCGGCGTCACGGGAGTGGCATCGTCCGCACCCGCGGCGGCAGCCGCCGCACACGCCACGGTGAAAAGTGCGGAAACAACCAACGGCAGGGCGAGACGAATGACGTGCTTCATGGCGGGATATTCCTCGGCTCTCGCGCTTGCATCGCGAGGCCCAGTCAGGATAGGCTCCACTATGCCCCACTCGGAGCCATCACAGCCAAACTCGGACCGGGAATCGACCACTTCCGGAGGGTTTTTGGCGCAGTTTGGGTCAACCGAACTCGGCTCCGAGCACTACTCACCCGTTCCCGATGGCTACATCAAGGGTCGCACGAAGTTCGTGGTGGTGATTGGCACGGTGATGAGCGGGCTGGGCAAGGGAATCTTCGCCAGCAGCCTGGCCAAGCTCCTCCACGACAAGGGGCTCGTGGTGGCGCCGATCAAGATGGAGGGCTACCTCAACATCGATTCCGGGACCCTCAACCCCTACCGCCACGGCGAGGTCTTCGTCCTCGATGACGGGATGGAGACTGACATGGACCTGGGGACCTACGAGCGCCTGCTGGACGAGAACCTCTCCGGGCGGAACTTCGTCACCGCCGGCCAGATCTACACCCGGATCCTGGAGCGCGAGCGCCGGGGCGGCTACCTCGGGCGCGACGTCCAGATGATTCCGCACGTGACCGGCGAAGTGAAGCTCAAGCTTCGAGAGCTGGCCATGCGCCCCGGCGGCGGTGCCCCCAAGGGCAAGCAGGCCGACGTCGTCTTCGTGGAGGTCGGCGGGACCGCCGGCGACTACGAGAACGGCTTCTACATCGAGGCCCTTCGCCAGCTGGCCTTCGAGGAGGGGGAGGGTTCCACGTGCTTCGTGGCGCTCACCTACATCATCGAGCCATCCATCCTGGGCGAGCAGAAGAGCAAGGCGGCCCAACTGGGCATCAAGCGGCTCATGGAAGCCGGCATCCAGCCCCAGCTGGTGGCCTGCCGCGCGCGACACCCCGTCACCGAGAAGGTGATGGAGAAGATCGCGATGTTCAGCAACGTGCCCACGCGCCGCGTCTTCTCGATGCACGACCGCGAGAGCATCTACGTGATCCCCGACGCGATGCGCGAAGGCGGGCTGGACCGCGAGATCCTCTCGATGCTCGGCCTGCACGACCGCGTCAACGCCACCCACGAAGACCGGGCTCGCCGCGAGTGGAGTGCCTTCACCACCAGACTCAACGGCGCACGCGACCACAAGGTCACGCTGGGCATCGCCGGCAAGTACACCAGCCTCCGGGATGCGTATGCCTCCATCGACAAGGCGATCGAGCACTGCGGCGTGGCGCTCGGCGCGGATGTCGATGTCCGATGGCTGGAAACCAGCGACATCACGACGATCCCATCCGCGAAGAAGACGCTCGCCGGCATCGACGCGCTGATCGTTCCCGGCGGCTTCGGAAGCCGCGGCGTGGAGGGCAAGATCCTCGCCGTCCAGCATGCCCGCGAGGAGCGCGTGCCGTTCCTGGGCATCTGCCTCGGCTTCCAGATGGCGGTGATCGAGTTCGCACGGAATGTCGCTGGCATGGCCGGTGCGCACTCAACCGAGTTCGCGGCGTCTTGCCCATTCCCGGTGATCTCGGAGCTCCCGGAACAGAAAAAACTGGAAGGCATCATGGGCGGCACGATGCGCCTGGGGGCGCAGGACATTGCCATCACGGAAGGCTCCCTGGCCTCCTTCCTGTACGGCGCCACCCTGGGCAAGGCCGGCACCACCAGCGTCCGTGAGCGGTTCCGGCACCGCTTCGAGGTGGAACCCAAGTTCATCGACGAACTCGCCGCGGCGGGGATGTCGTTCAGCGGACGCCACCCAAAGCATCCGATCATGCAGATGCTGGAACTCCCGCTCTCGATGCATCCATACTTCATCGGCGGGCAGTTCCACCCGGAACTCACCAGCCGCCCCGTCCATCCGCAGCCGCTATTCATGGGACTCATCGCCGCCGCGATCGCCAGGACCTCGCCGGATTTCGCGTCAAGCACGCTCGGCCGCCGCTGGGTGCGATCAAGCACCACCGGTTCCGGATCCGAGCGCAACGGAGCCGCTGCTGGCACGCGGTGACGGTCGGGCGTATCATTCCCGCCCCTGCGCCGATGTAGCTCAGCTGGCTAGAGCGAAGGATTCATAAACCTTAGGTCGGCGGTTCGAGCCCGCCCATCGGCACTTCTCCCCGGGGGGCCCCGGGGTCCCCACATCGCGGTGTCTGGCACCCCTCAGGCCCGCTGGGCGGAGCGGCCTGACTGCTCCATGCTTGCGCTCACCCGGGTCCGGATCTCTGACAGGGCCTGCCGCGCCTCCCGTGAGGACGATCGGCCCTTCCACGCCCACCACAGCGCCCCCGTGGCAGCCGATGCGGTCAGGAATGAGTCCCATGGAGCAGGCAGCCACCCGTATCCACCCACCGCAGGGTCTCCGACCAACGACACGGCTCCCACGACCACGAGCAGCAGGACCATCCACCCCCACTGCGACCAATGGTCGGGGACGCGGTCGTTGGTGGCGCGCCTGGCGTGGAAGTGGTCGCCCAGGATGGCCAGGAGCGCGGCGGCCGCGGTCGGGACCACGGCCTTCGGGCCGCACCAACTGACGATGAGGGCATTGGAGGCGAACGCCGCCCACGCAACAAGCGGGGCGAATGGCAACCTGAATGGGCGTCTCCCATCCGGGTCGATTTTCCTCAGCGCCAGCAGGACCACCGCCACGGGGGCCACCGAGAGGAAGTACGCCGCAGCGTTGAGCGCCGCGAGTTGGTCCCACGCGGGGTAGAGCGCGATGAGGAGGGTGCTGATTCCCGCGCAGGCGAGCAGGCTCATGAACGGCACTCCCTTCCCATTGATCTGCGAGAAGAGCCTGGGTGCATAGCCCGCGTTGGACACGGCATACCCCACTCGCGCCGTGGCGGCGGTGTAGGCGAGGCACGATCCGCCCGGCGAGATCACCGCATCCACGTACAGCACGTTGGCCAGCCATGCAATCCCCGCGAGTTTCAGCAATGTCACCAGCGGTGCGCTGTCTCCGCTGAACCCAAGGCTGGCCCAGCCGTCGGCGTGGCTTGATGGATCCAGCGCGCCGATGAACGCCCCCTGCACTAGCACATAGAGCCCCGTCGCGAAGAGGATCGCGATCCCGAAAGCGCGCGGAATGTCCCGCCCGGGATTGGCTGCTTCTTCCGCCATGTCTGCCACGATCCGGAATCCGGAGAGGGAGAAGACCACGCCACCGGCGCTGAGCGCCGCCAGCACGCCACCCCAGCCCATCGGCATGAAGGATTGTGGGCTGCCCGCGGGCTGGTCCCACCCGAAGTTCGACCACTCAAACCGCTCGAGCAGGAGCAACCCCACGACCAAGAGCGGAATCGCGAACTTCCACCAGGTGAGCGTGCTGTTGAGCCGGTTGAACCACCGGATGCTGAAGAAGTTGAGGACGACAAACACCCACGCCACGCCGACCGCCACGCCGCGGCCTTTCCACGAGAGGACCGCTCCCGATTCCTCGACCAGCGACGGGAAGTAGGAGCCGGTGTAATCGATGATCGCCGCTGCCTCGATCGCCGGGGTGGAGACATACCCAAGGTAGAGCAGCCACATGCTCACGAGCCCGATCGTCCGCCCGTGCGTCGCCGTCGCCAGCTGCGCGCCGCCGCCCGAGAGCGGGTAGGCGGTGGCGACCTCCGCAAAGCAGAGTCCCGTCAGCACCATGAGCCCGCCACCAATCAGCCACGCCACGACCGCCGCCGGGCCAGCGAGCTTCGCTGCAAAAAAGGCCGCGAAGAGCCAGCCTGAACCCACCACGCCGGTGATTCCCATCGCCGTGAGCCCCCACAGGCCGAGTTCGCGCTTCATGCGGCCGGTGGGGAGTGCCGCCATTGGATGAGTCTAGGAAGTCGGCGACAACCACGTCGCCATGCATTGCCCCCAGCGCCCGACGACGGGCTCGAACCGTCGACCTCCAGTTTAGGAAACCGGTGCTCTATCCAACTGAGCTAGTCGGGCGAATCAGTCGTCGACCGCGTCGCTCAGCGTGTAGCGCGCGGGGCGACCCCGGTCCGCCTTCGCCTGCACGAAGTAGACGACGCACCAGCCGGTGAGGAGCACGACCCAACCAAGATTTGCAAAGAGGACGCCTGCCATAGTGTGTTCCGAGGCGCAAAGTATAGCCGTCGCGCGCGACGATCACGGCCCCACCGGGCACTGGGTCGGTGCAGGTCCAGCGGGCGCGGGCGAGCCGTCAGGGCCCCACAAACTGGCGTACGAGGCCGTGACATCGTCGCCGGGGACCGATTCATCCTCGATGCTCCACGCCTGCGCAAAATGGGTCGGCCGACGCTTCCATCCCGAGGCATAGAGCCGGTGCATGGGATCGGCAGACCCTGCCGCCGCCAGTGCCGCAGCCTGGGCCGCCCACCACGGCCTGGAAAATCCTTGCTCGCTGAAGGCCTCGACAGGTCGCCACATCGCGCCGTCCCAGACCTCCACCCACGTGTGATTCCCGGTCTTCTCCAGCCACAGGGGAGTCCCGGCCAGCCGCGCGGGAATCCCGCCCGTGCGAAGCGCATCCGCGAGCATCACGCTGAGGCCGGTGCACGACGCGTACCCCGCGTCCCGACTCTCGTACGGGCTCTGGTTGCTCTTGGGACGCTTCGTGGCGTGGTAGACGACCCCTTGATCCTTGAACACACGCTGGTTGAGCGCCAGCGCAACCTGTTCGATGGATTCCGGCGCCTGCGTCATCGCGAAGAATCGATCAAAGTAATCCTTGCGCCACTGGTCCCGGCGCTCATTGACATGCGCATAGGGCAAGACAGCGTCCAGCCACAGTTCCACCGGAACGTCCTTGCTCCACTTGCTCTCACGACGCGCACGCAGCGCGTAGTCCAGGTGTTCGATGAGCAACTCGGCGCGCAACGAGGTGAGGTCGCGCTCCGGCATGTTCGCCACGAGGAATCCAGCGGCCTCCGGCGCGAGCGGGTCCGCAGCACCGGAGTCCAGCGCATGCTGCAGGAAGGCGGCGATCTCGCCCTGGTTGGACTCCGCCACGCTCAATGCCTTGACGAGGTCCCCTCGATACTCCGCCGGAAACTTGGATGACATCTCAAGCAGCGATCCCCACGACGGCACCGTGGCGCGAGCCGACTCGACCGCGCCGTCGTCGGCGATCACGATGGTCCGACGCTCGCCGGCCGGCAAGGCGTCCAGCCCACGGAAGACGACGAAATCATCGGCCACCAAGGGGTCTGCCAGCCCGCCCGCATCCACCACGCGTGGGGCGGCGATCCGCCGAGGCAGGAACACGGCGGGCGGCTTCTCCAGCGTCGCCCCACCCGGTGCAAACACCGTGACCCGCATCTCGCTTCCACGATCATCGATCTCGCTGTCCCACACCTTGCCGCCGCGAGAAAGTCGCGCATCCCGATCGGGTCGACCATAGAACGCGACGCCATCTCGGTCCCATCTCCGGCCCAGGTGCGCCATGACCTGGTCGCGGTTCCATCCAGATGGCAGCGATCCGGCGGACTGGCGGAACAGCGCGTTGGGATCATCGGTCGTGAACCCCGCGACCAGACCCTTGGACGATCCCGGGACCTCTCGCTCAAGCGACTCCACGATCATCTGGTTGTTGAGCCAGAACGCCTCATGCAATGAGTATCGGCCCGGATCCGCAAAGAACCAGTCCTTCGTTCCCCAGCCTCCATGCCCCGCCCAGGTCACCACCGTGTAGCCCACCAGCTGGTCAAAGCCGGCGCGTTCGCCCAACAGCGCCAGCGCCAAGGCGTCGGGGCCGTCCACATGCCCCAGCAGGCAGTTGCCCGCGGCAAGGAACACCTTGGGCTTGCGGGATTCGATCGGATGGAGGCCTCCCTTGCGATCCACGCCAACAACGGCGCCATCGCGCGGCTGCAGCGACCCCGCGGGAAACGAATAGCCCATCTCCCAGCCACGCTCGGTGGCATGGCCGCTGGTCAACATGAAGTCCGGCTGGATCGAGTTGAAGGTTGCGACCAGGTCCGCCGTCGTGTCCGTCTCGCCTCCAGTCGTGGAGATCGACCCATCAGCCGCCTTCGTGGTGCGCTCCCCCGCCGCGCCCTCGTTGAACCAGCAACCAGATGCGAATCGATCCAGCGGGATGCCGGTGCCGCCGAACCCAACGCGCACGCCGATCGGTTCGGTGGTCGAGGCCAGCCGCATCGCGTCCTGGGGTGTCCGTCCGGTGATGATCCCCCACCGCGTGTCACACCAAGGGTCGGCGTCGAGGGCGCGGGTCAACTGGTGGATGTTCGCGACGAAGGCACGCCCTGACTGGTCTGGCTTGGAGACGAAGACCGTGTAGCGAGGCATGGTCACCGCCAGCGCGGCGCGAGCACCCTCCGCGCCCGAGTCACCCCAGACGATGATTTCGGCAGTGGGAGCCATCGATTCCGCGACGGCCCGCCAGGCCGGGTCGGCCATCACGTCGGCCGTGGCCACCACTGCGGGCGGGGAAGCCAAGGCAAGCAGCGCGCTGAGCATTGCGCGAGAATAGCCGCGTGGCCTCCGAGACTGACCCCCTGTTCCATGTCGTGCTGTTCCAGCCGCAGATCCCCAACAACACGGGGAACATCGGCCGGACCTGCATGACGACGGGTTGCCGACTCCACCTCATCCATCCGCTCGGGTTCCAGATGGACGAGAAGGCCAAGCGCCGGGCCGGCCTTGACTACTGGCACCACGTGGACTGTGTCGAGCACACGGACTGGGAGGGTTACCTCCGCACGGCGCAGCCCAGGCGAATCTGGCTCTACACCACGACCGGGGCCAGACCCCACTGGAAGGCGTCGTTCGAACAGGGCGACCACCTCCTTTTTGGCCAGGAAAACGGCGGGGTGCCGGCGTGGCTGCACGACTGGGTCGACGCCAACCAAGGCGCTGGGCATCGACTCACGTTGCCAATGCGACCAATCCCCGAAGCTCGAAGCCTGAACCTCGCCACTGCCGTCGCATGCGGCGTCTTCGAAGGACTCCGGCAGCTTTCCGGCGGCGGGCTCCCCTGGCTCGGGGGAAGCGACGGGGTGAATCGACCCCCGAACTGAGTCGTTATCAACCCTTTGAGGAACCGAAATCGGGACCCCACTCGTATGATTCCCTGTTGCCGGGCCCTTGGGCCCCCACGAGACAACCCATGAACCACACGAACACGCCCCACGTGCGTCGCGCCTTCACCCTGACCGAGATCCTGGTCGCGATCGGCATCATCGTGATCCTGATCGGCCTGTTGTTGCCAGCCCTCTCAAAGGTGACGCAGCGCGCCAAGGTGACCGAGACCCAGTCGCTCATGCAGGAGTTCGCCAAGGGCTGTGACGCCTTCTACCTGCAGTTCGGTTTCTATCCGGGGATCGTGCCGGAAAACTCGTTGGTGACCGCCGATGGCGTCGCGCCAGTCCTCTCCGGGATGGAGAATGCCCTGTTGCATCTCATGGGCGGCGCGGTCCGAAACGACGATCCCGACTACGCGTCGTTCGGTGCCGGCTGGACGGAGTTCACCTTCCCCAACGGCGTCGCGATCAAGATCAACCCGTTCGAGATCGGCAAGCGAACTCGCGTGGCCGGCGAGTGGTTCCCGCCGTTCTTCACGCCCAAGGGCGGGCAGGTTGGCCTCGCGGTCGGCCAGGTGAACGAGGCCGCCGTCGCGGTGCCGGAACTCCTGGATTCGTGGGGACAACCCATCGCGTTCGCGAGGGCGATCCGTGGTTCAGGCCCGCTCACCGGGACTCGGTCCAGCAATCCACAGTTCCTCCTCGAGCCGATCATGTCCTACACGGCGTCGTCCTCGCTTGGCGAGCTCAGCCAGGACCAGACCACGTCCAATGCCACGGGCTATTCGCTGCTGAACAACTCGCTCTCTCCCTACGGCGCGTACGGAGCGATCCTCCGTCACCCGGGCTTCGGCAAGTTTGCGACCCTCGGTGACGCCCAATACGGCACTGCCCGAGGCAAGTACGTGCTCATCAGCGCGGGTGCCGACGGCATCTTCTATTCCGTCAAGGATGGAGTCGGGGCGACCGCGATGACCAATGCGGACTACGCCAAGCCAGGCCTCGCTGAGCGCTACAACGACATCATCGTGTTCGGCGGCGGTTGAGGCCCCCCGCGCCCGCCGCGCCGGCCGCGCCGTCCGCGGCGTGCGCGCCGTCCGCGCCGTCCCTCCCCGCCCCTCCCCGCCCCTCCCCCGTTGGATTGATCAGATTCGACGTTTTTTTGGTCGATTCTGATCAGCCCAACGGGGAAGCCTCGACGCCACTCAGTCGTCAAAGACCGGCTTGTCACCCCCGGCTGGCGGCGGCGGCGGGGCGCCGTCCTTGCCCTTGCCAGGACGCTGCGGGCGATCCGAGTTTCCGCCCTTGCCGTCCTTGCCGTCCTTGCCTTGCCGGTCGCCGCCGCGCTTGCTCTTGGCCGACTCCCGCTGCTTCGCGAGGCCGTCATCGAACGACTTCTGCTGCTCCGGGCTCAGGACATTTCGAACCTTGTCGAACGCTGCCTGCGCGTTCGGGGCGCTCTCCTTCATGGCCTTCATCTTGTCCATGAGCTCGGGGTCCATGCCACCAGCCTCGCGGATCTGCTTCATGAGGTCACGCATCTTCTCTTCGTTCGCGGCACGCCACGTCTCCATCTCGGCCTTGAACGACTCGCGGGCAGCGTCCACCTCCGCCTGCTGCTCGGTGCTCAGTGGCGGCTGGACCGCGGCGAGCGCGGCACGAGCCATCTCGAGTTCCTGCATGGCGCCACCCATCCGGCCCATCATGTCGCCGCCCGGCCCACCGGGACCCTGACGATCGCCACGCTTGGCCTTGTCGCGCGGGCGGTCGCCCTGCTGTCCCTTCTGACCGTCCTGTCCGCCCTTGGCGCCGGTCGGTGGTGGACCCTTGGGAGCATCGCCCGCGGGGGCATCCTGAGCCACGGCGACGGCCATCCCGAGGAACAGGGTCGTCGCGAGAGAGATGATTGTGTTCAGTCGATTCATTGGTTCTCCTTGCCGACGGAGTGTCGGCGTACTTCGGAGATTCTCCCATGGACAGCGGTACGGGACACGAAGGGGCGCAAAATGGCGCATTCCACGCCGGCACTTGGAGGCTGCCCTCGATCAACTACATTCCGGGGCTCCGCACGCCGCCCATGAGCCTCACCCCGGACATCGTGACAACCGCCCTGAGCACGGTCTTGGACCCAGACCTGGGCAAGGACCTGGTGTCCCTCAACATGGTCAAGTCCGTGGAGGTGGACGGCCGACGCGTGAGCGTGGGGATCGAGCTCACCACTCCCGCATGCCCGATGAAGGACAAGATCCGGTCCGACTGCGAACGCGCGATCCGCGCCGCGGCGATGGGCGAAGGCATGGCCGACGCCGCGATCGACATCACCTTCACCGCGGATGTCCGCAAGGCCAACCAACGCGTGACCGACGCCGGCAATCCACTCCCCGATGTCAAGCACGTGATCGCCGTCGGTGCGGGCAAGGGTGGCGTTGGCAAGAGCACGGTGAGCGTAAACCTGGCCGTCGGCCTGGCGAAGTTTGGCGCCAGCGTTGGATTGCTCGACGGCGACATCTTCGGCCCAAGCCTTCCCACCATGCTTGGGCTGGACGAGGTCGGCGCGAGCGCGCGCGGCAACACACTGCTTCCTTTCGAGCGCCATGGCATCAAGTCCATGTCGATCGGCAAGCTGGTCGATCCCGACAAGGCCCTCATCTGGCGAGGCCCGCGGGCGCACGGCGCATTCACGCAGCTGGCCACGCAGACCGAGTGGGGAGCGCTGGACTACCTGATCGTGGACTTGCCGCCGGGGACAGGCGACGTCCCGCTCTCGCTGGCACAACTGCTCCCCCTCACCGGTGCGGTGATCGTGTGCACGCCACAGCGGGTGGCGCAGGATGACGCGCGACGCGCGGTGCGCATGTTTGAGCAGCTGGGCGTTCCGATCCTCGGCGTCGTCGAGAACATGTCGCACTTCATCGGTGACGACGGCAAGGAGTACGACCTCTTCGGTCGCGGCGGTGCGGAGATGATGGCCCAGTCGATGGGCCTCACCTACCTTGGCCAGCTCCCGATCCACATGGAGCTTCGCAGGAATGCCGATGCGGGGACACCGCTGGCCAACTGGGAGGTGCCCGGACTTGGCAAGAACCTGGATGCCCTCTGCCAGCGGCTTGCCGCGCAGGTGTCGATCGCCACGATGGCCGGTGGCGGACTCCTCCAGCCGACGATCAGCGTCAGCTGAAGTCCGCGCGGGACACTGGCACCGCGCGCCACCGCGCGTCACCGCGCGTCACCGCGCGTCAGCAGCGTGGCAAGCCAGCCGGGGCGCCTGATTCAACCGGCAATCCACGCCCCGCCCATGGCCAATAGCCGCCTCGAAGGTTGGCGACCGTGAATCCGCGTCGACGCAGGTAGGAGCAGGCGCGCGCGCTCCGGTTCCCGGAGCGGCAGTAACAGATGATCGGCTGGGATCGATCCCACCCGGCACATCGCTGGGGCAACTGCGTGAACGGGGCGAACGTGGCTTCAGGCAAGTGCCCTCGCTCAAACTCCACGCAGTTGCGGACATCGATGAATCGCCAACCGTCCAGCTCCCATCGATGCCGCGCCGTCGGAGCGGACACTTCCTCGATCTCCTCGATCGGGAGCAGTCGATCGGGGATTGCGTCGTAAGCGGCGCCATCGAGCCATCCCGCAAAGTGCTCCACTCCCACTCGCCACAGCGCCCGCACGGCTCGGTCGACTTCGGGTTGCGCGCAGACCAGGACCACCTCGTCACCGGGCTCAAGGTAACTGCCGGCACTCACCGCGAAGAACTTGTCCAGCGGCGCACTGATGGCGCCGTGCACGAATCCCTCGTTGAATCGAGGCCACGTGCGGCAGTCCACCACCACGCTGGCGGGGCGCGCGAGCGCGGCGAGGAAGGCGTCGGCATCCAGGGCGGGCGCCGTGGGAGGGACATCGCCGGCCGCGCTACACGCGCCAGAGATGTTGAGCCGCTTGACTCGCTCGAAGTACGCCGGCGGGTCCGGGAGTCCCGAGAGGACTTTCTCCGCGAACTCGTCGCTGTCAGCGTCGCAGGACTTGAGCGTCCCGTTGATCCGTCGCTCGATGCCCATCCTGGTCACGGGCATCGAAGCGACCATCCGGCCGCAGGGGCTCCCCGCCGTGTGCCCGGGATACACCATGACATCGTCGCCCAGGTCGCCCAGCCGAGCCAGCGCCGCCTGCATGGTCTTGGCCGCCGCGACCCGGTCGGCCCCCTCCACCCGCAGATGCGCACCCAGATCAGGGCGCCCGACGCCGCCGGCGAAGAGGAAGTCGCCGGTGAGCAGCGCGCGGACGGTCCCCGCCGCGTCCACCACGGCCAGCGAGATCGCTTCGGGCGAGTGTCCAGGAGTGTGCAGCACGCGCAGCCGGATGGCCCCGACGGCGAGTTCGTCCCCATCCTGAAGCAATCGAATGCGAGCGCGCGCCGACGCATCGACCGCGCCAATCCACCGCGGCTCGCCGCACACGCCTGAGACCCACGCGGGAATCCCTTCGCACTTGCACAGGGCAGGCACCCCACTCACGAAGTCGGCGTGCACATGCGTCTCGATCGCCGCGATGATCGACCACCCCTCCTGCCGCGCCAGCGCCGTCACCCGATCGGCGTCACGCTCGGGATCCACCACGACGACTTCCCGGCTGACCTCGCATCCGACGAGGTAGGTCGTCTGCGCGAGTGCGTCGTCGTGAAGTCGCCGGAGGATCATGCCTCGGCCTTGAGCTTCCTGAGCGCGCCGATGAGCGCATCAAGGTGCGCGGTCGTGTGTGCCGCGGAAATCTGGACGCGCAGGCGCGCGTGGCCCTCGGCCACGACGGGGAACCCGAAGCCGATCACGAACACCCCCATCTCGAGGAGGCGCTTGGAGAGCGCGATCGCGCGCGCCGTCTCGTGGACGATGATCGGGCAGATGGCCGTCGGGCTGGTGAGCACATCCCAGCCGGCGGCACGGATCCCGTTGCGCGCGTACTCCACATTGTCGCGCAGTCGCTGCACGCGCTGGGGCTCTCGCATCAGTACTTCGATGGCCTTGTCGGCGCTGCACGCGACGGTGCACGGCAACGCATTGGAGAAGAGCGTTGGCCGCCCACGCTGGACGAGCAACTCGATCGCGCGCTGCGATCCGGCGACATACCCGCCCGCGGCCCCGCCAAGCGCCTTGCCCAGCGTGCCGGTGAAGTAGTCCACCTGCGTGCCGTCCATCCCCCAGTGCTCGTGGGTGCCGCGGCCGGTCTTCCCCATCACGCCAGTGCCGTGCGAGTCATCCACCACCAGCTTGGCGCCGAACTCGTCGCACAGCGCCCGCATGGCCGGGAGGTCGGCAATGTCGCCCTCCATCGAGAAGACGCCATCGGTCACCACCCACGCCGTGCCGGTGATCTCGGGATTGGCCGCCGCCTGGGCGAGCCGCTCCCGCAATGACGCCAGGTCATTGTGCCTGTAGACGGTCTTGTGGAGCCCCTTCTTGATGACCGCCGCCAGGCGGATCGAGTCGATGATCGACGCATGGTTCAGCTCGTCCGAGATGATGATGTCGCCGGGCTCGCACAGCGTGGGAAAGATCGCCTCATTGGCGTTCCAGCACGAGACGAAGGTGTACGCGGATTCGACGCCGTAGAACCGCGCGATGCGGCGCTCCAGCTGCTCGTGGCACTCAAAGGTCCCGCAGATGAACCGGACGCTGGCCGTGCCCGCGCCGTACCGGGTGATGCCATCGTGCGCAGCCTGGACGACCTCGGGGTGGTTGGCCAGGCCGAGGTAGTTGTTGGAGCAGAAGCAGGCGACTTCGCCGTGGCCGCGCAGGCGCACGGTGGCGTCCATCGGCCCCTCGATCACCTGCAGGTGCTTGATCTGGCCGGCCTGGCGCAGCTGCGAGAGCGTGTTGTCGGTCCGCGCGTCAAACGCGGCTGGGGAGGTCGATGCGGCCACCGTGGTCATTCCCGCGATGGTAGTTGGACGCTCACGCGTACCGAGCGCACACGACCGGGCCGAGGTAGGCGCGGAAGGCACCCGGCAAGTCGTGCTCGTGTGACCAGCCCCAGTCGCGACGGGCGGCCGAGTCATCGCAATCCTCCGGCCACGAGTCGACGATTCGCTGGCGAAGCAGGTTGGGCGCGTAGCTGATCCGGGCCTGGGGAAACAGGACCCTGACCTGCGCCGCGATTTCCTCGGCGCTTGGCGCGAAGGCGGAAACGTTGTAGGCGGTGCGCGAGAGCCGGTCCCGGGGCGTGGCGGCCAGCTCCATGATCGAGCGCACGGCATCGGGCATCGTCATGAACGGGATGCGCGAGTCCGCCCGCACGAAGCACTCGTATGGCTTGCCCTGCGCGGCGGCGTGAAGCATCTCGGGGCCATAGTCGCTGGTGCCGCCGGTGGGAACCGTGTCGGCGGAAATGATCCCGGGGAATCGGATCGCGCGGAAGTCCAGCACGCCCGCGGCCGGACGCTGGGCATCCAGCATCCGGTAGGTGGTGCTCGCGTACCGGCCCAGCTCTTCCACCGCGTGCTTGTGCACGCCATACACCGTCGCGGACTGCGTGAACTGGTCCTCGCGAATCGCCCCCGCGGCCCGCTTCACCTCCAGCGACGGCATGCCGTACACGGCGATCGTTGACGGGAACATGAAGAGCGTCGGCGTCCCGCGCCGAGTGCCCGACTGCGCCGCCAGCTCCAGGAGCTGCGCGCTCCCGCCGAGATTGACCTTGAACGCCAGTGCGGGATCACGCTCGCTGCGCGTGGAGAGGAGCGCGGCCAGGTGCCACACTTCATCGATCTCCCGCCCGGCCAACGCGGGGTCAAAGAGGCTCGCCGCGACGGCGGCGTCAGCAACATCCCCCGCGACGGCGTGCGTGCAGTGCGACGACGACGCCTGGTCCAACGGTCGAAGGTCGAAGCCGATGATGGGTCGATCCACGCCGTATCGCTCGTGGAGCGCGCGCAAGAGGGCGTGCCCCATCTCCCCGCCGGCGCCCGTCACGAGGATGGCTCCCGTCCTCGGCGTCACGGCGGGCGACTTCGGCGCATTCGTCGGGTTCATTGGCAGTGACTTGGGCTCAGCCGTGGATGGCATGGGTGAGGGGCGAGTATAGGGGCGTGTCCGACGATCGACGCTCCGCAGGCATGATCCAACGAGCCTCAGACGACGCACCCAAGCTTCACCAGCAGGTCGCGCGTGGCCTTGATCCCATCGGGCTCGCTCATCCGATTTCCCTCGTACTCGATGCCGATCCAGCCGGCATACTTGGCCTCACGGACAATCGACAGCATCTGCGTGAAGTCGATCTTCGTCTCGGCGGCGACGGCTCCAGCCGCGTCCACCGAGAAGTCGTAGCTCTTCGCGCTGACTCCCTTGGCGTACGGCATCAGGTCGCGCACCCCTTGGTATCGGTCGTACTCGTAGAAGTTGCCAAAATCCGGGAGCGTGCCGCAGTTGGGAAGCCCCACGGATCGGATCACGCCCGACAGCCAGTCGCCGTGGCTGGAAAGGCCCCCGTGGTTTTCCACGATGACATCCTGGCCAAAGCCCGCCGCTCGCTCGCTGAGCGCCCGCAGTCCATCGGCCGCCAACTTCGCTTGCTCTTCCGGCGTGCCGTCGCTCTTCGCGTTCACGCGAATCGAATGGCACCCAAGCGATTGAGCCAGCTCGAGCCACTTGAGGTGATTCTCCACCGCCGTCCCCCGAGCCTTGGCGTCGGGCGCACCCAAGTCACCCTCCCCATCGCACATGATGAGGACGCTGGTGACGCCGGCATCGGTGCAGCGCTTCTTGAGTGACGCAGCCAATCCCGATGCGTCCCCCATCTGCGACCGGTAGAAGGAATTCACGTACTCCACGCCGCTGATGCCGTAGTCGCGCTTGGCCATCGTCGGGAAGTCCACGGGGTCGATCGACCCTCCCGCAATGGCGCGGTGAAGGCTCCACTGCGCCAGCGAGATTCGATTGCGGGCTTGGCTCGACGTCGTCCGTTCCTGCTCCTTCGGCGCGGCGCCCTGCACTGGGTTCCACCTTCCGGCGAAGGTCTTCGCACTCGTGGCGGCGGCGGCGGCGGCGGCCGCGGAGAACGCGCCGCCGATCCATTCCCGGCGCGTCGTCACGCCTTGCGCCCGGAATGCGGGTCACGACCCGGGTGCACCATCCGCTCGCTCATGTCGTCGGCGTTGGTCCATCGACCCTGCTTGAGGTGCCACCAGGTCGCCACCACGGCCAGGGCCAGCGGAAGCACGAACGCCAGCACGGCCACCTTCCCGGCGTCGGGCAGGAAATCATCCATCTCGAACCCGGCGAATGCGCCAAGGACGAGGAAGAGGACGGCGTTGAAGAAGAAAAGGCGGAGCGCGTGGCCCTTGCGGCGGACATCAGGCATGCGAGGAGAATAGCGATCCGGCACGGCGCGACCGGCCTCCGCCACGGTGTCCCCGCTCACTCCCACTCGATCGTTGCGGGCGGCTTGCTGGAGATGTCGTAGACGACCCGGTTGACCCCGCGGACCTCGTTGATGATCCGGTTCGAAATCAGGGCGAGCACGTCGTACGGAATTCGCGCCCAGTCGGCAGTCATGAAGTCGTCTGTCGTGACGGCTCGAATGGCGACCACATTGTCGTAGGTGCGGCCGTCCCCCATCACCCCCACGCTCTTGACCGGCGTCAGGACCGCAAAGACCTGGCTGGTCGCCCGGTAGAGGCCGGCGGAGTGGATCTCGTCCAGCAGGATCTGGTCGCACTCGCGCAGGACATCCAGCTTTTCGCGCGTGACGTCGCCCAAGACGCGGACCGCCAGCCCCGGGCCGGGGAACGGGTGGCGCCACACTATCTCGTCGGGGAGCCCCAGGACCTTTCCAAGCGTGCGGACCTCGTCCTTGAAGAGCATCCGCAACGGCTCGATGAGCTCGAAGCCCAGTTCCGCCGGGAGCCCGCCCACATTGTGGTGGAGCTTGATGTTGGCTGCCTTGCCCGAATGGCCGTGGCCACTCTCGATCACGTCCGGGTAGAGCGTGCCCAGCGCGAGGAACTTCACGTCGCCGTCGACATGCTTTGCCTCGTCCTTGAAGACATCGATGAACCGATGGCCGATGCGACGGCGCTTCTCCTGGGGGTCGTCGATTCCGGCCAAGTCGCCCAGGAACGCCTTCCCGGCGTCCGCGACCCGCAGGTCGACGTCGAAGTGCTCGCGGAAGGTGCGCTCCACCAGCTCGCGCTCGTTCTTTCGCAGGAGTCCGTTGTCCACGAAGATGCAGCAAAGTTGTGGCCCGATCGCCTTCGCCAGGAGCGCGGCGACGACGCTGGAGTCCACGCCTCCCGAGAGCCCGCAGATCACGCGCGAGGTGCCGACGCGCTCACGCACGCGGTCGCACTCCGCGCGCATGTAGTCCGCCATCGTCCAGTTGCCCTTGCAATGGCAGATCTCGAAGAGGAAGTTGTTGAGCATCGCCGCACCCTGCGGCGTGTGCGTGACTTCCGGATGGAACTGCACTCCCCAGAATCGCTTCCCGGCGTGACGAACCGCCGCGAAGGGGCATGTCGTCGTGCTCGCCAGCACCTCAAAGCCCGCACCCAGCGCCGTCACCTTGTCGCCGTGGCTCATCCAGACCTGTGCGTGTCCGGGAACGCCCTTGAGCAGCTCGCCCGCCGATGCGACATCGACATGCGCACGCCCATACTCGCGATGCGAGGATGGCTCCACCGTGCCGCCGGTCATGTCGGCCACCAGCTGCATGCCGTAGCAGATGCCCAGGACCGGCACGCCCAGTTCCAACAGCCTGGGGTCGCAGCGCGGCGAACCCTTCTCGTGGACGCTCGCGGGGCCGCCAGACAGGATGATCCCCTTGGGATTGTGCTCACGCAACTTTTCGATCGGGGTGTCCGGGCGGACCAGCAGGCTGAAGACCCCTGCCTCACGAACGCGCCGGGCGATCAACTGGACGAACTGGCTCCCGAAGTCCAGGATCAGGACCGTCTCCACCCCCTCCGGCGCTCGATCCACCCCGTGAACCCCGCTCCTGGCTTCCGCGCGCGAGCCCGCTTGGCTTGACGGACTGGAGGAATGGGTCGCGGCGGATGTGTTCATGCGCGTGGTGGAGGGGAAGGGGTGGAATCTACCCGTTCCCCACCCCATTTGGCCGGAATGGAGCGCCAGACATGGGCCCGGAGGGCCTCCAAGACGTCGTCAGGCCCTCGAGCGAGGGAAGCCCAGCCCTCTCGGATCGCCACCAGGCAGCCCTCGGCGTTCACGTCCGCCGGGCGCCCGGGAACGCAGCAGACTTCCCTCCCGAGGTCGCACGCCATTCGAGCGGTCACCATCGCGCCTGAGCGGATGCGAGCTTCCACGACGACCGTCGCGTCGGCGAGGGCCGCGAGGATTCGGTTCCGCCGTGGGAAGTGGTGGCCCAGCGGTGGCGCAGTCATGGGGAGTTCGCTGAGGATCGACCCACCTGACGCGACGATCGACTGGAACAGCTCGCCATGTTCCGCCGGATAGCAGACGCCAAGCCCGCAGCCGAGGATCGCCACCGTGGGAATGCGGATGGCAAGTGCACCCCGGTGGGCCGCGGCATCGATGCCGCGTGCACCGCCGGAGATGATGTTGCAGCTGGCATCACCCAGCGCACGCGCCCACTCGAACGCGATGGCCTGGCCACCAGATGTCGCCTCGCGACTGCCGACGATCGCCACCCACCAGTCCTCCCAGTCCATCGATCCCCAGTCCCCTCGAACCCAGAGCATGGCCGGCGGATCGTGCGTGGCCGCCAGGCGGGTGGGGTAGTCCGCGTCGCCCAGCACGACGCCACGTACGCCGTGCTCCCGCATCGCGACCCGCTCCGCGACTGGGTCGACCATGCGGACGGCCTCCAGCATGCGGTGCGCCCGGGCCATGGGGACTTCAGCGGCCTCCGCCAGTGCGCCGGCCTCGGCGCGCGCCAACCATCCAGCATCCAAGCCCCGCGCCAACAGCCTTCCCCAAGTGACAGGCCCTATTCCGGTGGCTGACCCACAGGCGCACGCCACGCGGAGGAGTTCATCATCCAGTTCGTCAACATCCCTCGCCATGGTGCCACAGTAACGCCGAATCGGCGCAATCCCCACGGCGGCACCAAAAGGCTGGCTTTCCTTGTCGGACCCGGTCGCTGCCCGGTCCGCGCCGCGACGGCTCAGTCCGCGCCGTGACGGTAATCGGCAAACTCATCGACTGCCTCATCGGGGCGTGTGATGGCCGCCGGCGTGGGCGTCTCTGTCGTCTCCATGCCAGAAAGGCCCGAGCCGACCGGTCGACGTCGGCGCCTGCCCGGGTGCTCCACGCCCACGATGAGCCCGACAAACGCACTGAACGCCCCAAGCCCCCCAAGCCAGAACTGGTGGCGCCCCTTGGTCCATCGATGGAGCAACGTGTCAGTCGGCGCCATCGCTTCGACGGGCGGGATGGGGACTGACGCATCGATCCACTCGGAGACGGGCGCACGGGCGGAGTCCGCCTCGGCCAGGCGCTCGAAGCCGTCATCCACGATCCGAAGCTGGGCAGCGGCCAATCGACGAATCACCGATGGGTCGCCGGCCTCAACCTGGTCGATGAACTTCGCGTAGGCCTGCGCACGCCGTTCGCCAAAATCCTCCAATCGCTCCAGGATGCCAAGCTGCTGCCGAAGGTCGTGCAAGCGTGCCTCCTGCGGAACGAGCACACTGGCTCCGATCAGCAGGAGGCCGGCAACGAGGAACAGCCAACCCGGGTCGATGCGAAAGAGCGGCTGCGTGATGCGCTGCACGGTTGGAACATATCGGACGGCGCGCCACAGGGCGTGCAAACTTGGGAGGCTCCCTGATGGTTTTGACCAAGGCGTTGCTTCGGAGGCAACGCATTGGCCAAAACCAGGGGCAGTCTGCGGTCAGGCCAGCTCGGGGAACAGGTCCATGACCACCTTCACCAGGTCCTTCACGTGGCTGGCACTGGTGTCGAAGAGCGCCCGCTCGGCGGCGTCCAGCTTCACCTCCACCACCTTCTCCACGCCGTTGGCACCCAGGATGACCGGAACGCCCACGAAGTAACCCTTGCCCTTCTGGCCCGGGGCGACGCCGTACGCATCCTCGCAGTACGCCGCGCACGGCAGGATGCGGCGCTTGTCCTTGATGATCGACTCGGCCATCTGGATGCAGCCGCTCGCCGGCGCGTAGTAGGCGCTGGTTCCCATGAGCTTGACGATCTCGCCGCCGCCCACCTTGGCGCGCTCGACGCACTCGGTGATCTCGGCGTCAGAGAGCAACTGGTTGATCGGGATGCCGTGGACGCTGGTGTATCGCGGGAGCGGCACCATGTCGTCGCCGTGGCCGCCCATGAGCAGCGACTTGATGTCCTCGATGCTGCAGCCGAGCTTCATCGAGAGGAAGGTGCAGAATCGAGCCACGTCCAGGCAGCCGGCCTGCCCAATGATGCGGTGCGTCGGGTAGCCCGAAGCCTTCCAGGCGGTGTACACCATCGCGTCCAGCGGGTTCGACAGCACGATGAGCGTGGCGTCGGGGCTGTGCTTGGCGATCTGCTCGCTGCACGACCGCACGATCTTGACGTTGGTCTGGATGAGGTCGTCGCGGCTCATCCCGGGCTTGCGAGGGAGGCCTGCGGTGAGGATCACGACATCGCTGTTCGCGGTGTCGGCGTAGTCGGCGGTGCCGTGGATCTGGCAGTCGAACCCCTCGATCGGCGCGCTGCATGCAAGGTCCAGCGCCTTGCCCTTGGCGACTCCCTCGGCGGCGGGGATGTCCAGCAACACGACATCGCCAAGTTCCTTGCTCGCGGCCCAGACCGCGCAGCTCGAACCCGTGTTTCCTGCCCCAATGACGCTGATCTTTGCTCGACGCATGACGGTCTCCGTGAGTTGTTCGATGGCCCGTCGGTGGGGCCTGAAAGGGCGGGGATCATATCCACGCCCCTCGGCCCCGTGACCCGAAACAGTGAGTCCCCCGGAATCAGAAGTGCGCCGAAATGGACTCGAACCATCGACCTCGCCCTTATCAGGGGCGTGCTCTAGCCAGCTGAGCTATCGGCGCAGGGCCGCGCAGTATAGCGCGCACCCGGGGACGCCGCTGACGATGACGCGTCCCTCATGATGACGCTCCACGCCGGCCAAGTCCCTCGCCCCGTCTCGCTCCGTCACGCTCCGTCACGCCTCGTCACGCCCCGTCACGCCCCGAGCCACGCCGCCTGGCCGACGATGCCTCGCGCCAGGTCCTTCAGCGTGACGATTCCGATCGGCGCCTCCACGGGGCCAACGATGGCCGTCTGCGTCCGCTGCCGACGCATGAGTCCCAATGCCGTGGCAATCGGCGTCTCTGCCTGGACGACCACGGTCGGCGCCATGAGGTCAACGGTGGACAACCCCGGCGACAGCGCCGCGTCGAGCGTCGACAGCATGCCAACCACCACACCTCCCTCGGCCACCACTGGGACGCGGGTGTAGGGAAGCGCGGCCAGCCGGCTCGCGCGGTCGTCCCCACCCAGTTCCGCCGGAACGCACGAGACCCGGCCCCAAGGAACGACGCACGATCCCACGACGACCGAACGCAGCCGGAGCACTCGATCCGCCACCTCGATGTCTTCCCGTCGAAGCAAGCCGGCCCCTTCTCCCTCGCGGACCGCTCGCGAAACCTCTTCTCGGCTGGTCAGCACCCGATCGCTCGCCGCGCCGCCAACCGTTCGCGCCACGGCACCAGCCAACCGTTCGATGGCCCACACCACCCCAAGCACCGTCGCCGCGGAGCGCACCAGCCGGATCGACCACGCCAGCGGGTAGGTCCAGGCTTCGGCATGCACCCGAAACAGGTCCTTGGGGATCAAGTCGCCGACCAGGAACACGATCGGGAGCAGGATGGCGAAGTCAAGGAGCGATATCGCGAACGGATCAAGCCCCAGGCCCTCCAGCCAGACAGCCACTCCCCACGCCTGAAGAAACCCTGCCAGGTTGATGAGGAGCAACAACGCAATCAGTGCCCCGGTGGAGTGATCCATCTCGCCGCGAAGGACTCGTGCGGAGCGCTCGCCCCGGGCCAGCCGCACCGCCAGGCGAACCCGGCTCACCGAATAGAAGCCCGTCTCCAATCCGGAGAAGACGGCCATCCCGACGACGCCCACGATCGCCGCAGCCACGGCGAGTCCCAATGGTGTGGTGGCGTGTTCGACGTGTTCGGCAAGCGTTGTCACTGGTGACCACCGTTTCTGTGGTCGGCACGGTCGATCTCGCCGCTGCCGACATCGACGGCAGGCTCGGCACCCCTCTCGACGCCCTTCTCGGCACGCCGAACCGAGATGGCTGCGGCGCGGCCCTGCTGGACCGCGAGAATCCGCCAATCGTGCCCAGCCAGCCGGAACACGTCGCCTGCTCGCGGCATCCGACCCAGTGCCTCCGCCGCCACTCCAGCCACGGTCGATGCGTGCATGGCGGGAAGCGAGAGTTCCAGCGCCTCGGCGCAGTCCGCGGCGGAGGTTCTCCCATCAAGCATCATCGTCCCATCCGCAGCGCGCGATGGCGGTGCCGGGACGGACTCGCCTCGACTCACCACGTCGCCCACCAGTTGTTCGAGCGAATCCTCGACGGCCACCACGCCGGCCGTTCCGCCGAACTCGTCCACTACCACCACCAAGTCCGTCCGCGATTGTGCGAACCACTCATCCAACTGGCCCAGCGTGGCTACCTCTGGAACGAATGAGGCTGAGGCGGTCGAGCCCGCGACCGTTCCGGCCCCCCCAACGAATGCGCGGACGTCCAGGAGTCCGACGACTTCGTCAAGGTCACCCGCCCGGCACACAACGAGCCGCCGCACCCGACCGCGCCGCGCAGCCGCCGCGACCTGTTCCCGGGAGGCGTCGCTCGACACCCACGCCAGTTCGGTGCGGGGCGTCATGACGTCCCTCACGCGCAACTGGCGGTGCACCATCAGTCGGCGCAGCAGCAGTTCCTCGTCCACCGAGAGCCCACCTGACTCCTCGCCTGCGGCAATCGCATCCACCAGGTCCGTCCTCGTCAGTGCACCTCCACCCCCGGCGGGCTGTCCCACCATCCGCCCAATCGGTTCCACGACCAGGCCGTCGATGACGCGCCTCACGGGAGCCGTCACGGAGACCAGCCACTTGAGCGATGGCGCCAGCGCGGGAGCGAGGCGCTCGCGCACGATCATCGCGGTGGTCTTGGGGAGCACTTCCCCGAACGTCACCAGCCATACCACCTGCGCCACGCCGAGGGCCGCGGCGTGCCAGGTGGATTCGGCATGGACGGCCAGCGCGCCACCGATGGCGAAGTACATGGTGTTCACCACCACGTTTCCAAGCAGCACCGTCGACAGCAGTGCCCTGGGATGGGCGAGCAGCGCATCGACGGCCGCCGCCCGCGACGGCGACGCACGCCGGAGCGCCGCCCGCTGCGAATGGTCCAGCCCGAAGAGGGCCGTCTCGCTCCCGGAGAAGCAGGCGCTCAATCCCGTGAGGAGCACCATGGCACAGACCATGGCCATCGTCGCGACGGCTGCCCCGCCCGTCTCGCCCGCGGAGGCAATCGCCTCACCCACGGAAGGCAGCCTCAGGTGATTCCTCCCCGCGGCAGGCCAGGAGCAACCGGTCCCAGTACCGCCACGCGACTCGTTCCGCACGTGCCGACGGGAAATCACTCCCTGCCCGGAGCGCCGCGGCGCACCGCGCGACACACGCCGCGCGCTCCGCCTCAACCTCGCGCTGCACGCGCGCCCTCGCCTCGGCGCCCCCATCCGCCAGCTCCACGCGGGCCTGAAGCGCGCGAACGAGCAGCTCAGGCGCCAGCGCGGGATCACGCCCGGCGGGATCGAGCAACGACAGCAGCGCATCCACGCGCCGTGCCGGATCCACGAGGATGGCCACCGCGGCATTCACGGCAGCCGCGCGCGCGGCAAGTTCCTCGTCCCCTGCGGCCGTCGTCGCCATCGCCGTCGCCTGCGCCGTCGCCTGCGCCTGCGCCAGTCGGTCCGGATGCCACTGCCGCATGAGTTCCGCCTGCCTTCGACGAACGGCCGCGACATCGATGTCGAAGCCATGCGCGACCCCCACCACCGCAAAGGGATCAAAGGCGGGTCGATCCATCGGTCAGGTGTCCGACGAGGCGACGCGATCCACCTCATCCACGCTGGTCACTCCCTGCGCAACCAGCTGGAGGCCAAAGCCCTGGAGCGAGATCCAGTGCTCGCCCTCAAGTGCCGTGCGAATGTCGGAAATCGTCGGCTTGCGCAAGATGATGTCGCGGATCTGCTCCGACACTTCCATGAGCTCGAAGAGCGCCCGCCGACCGTGGTACCCCGTGCCGAGGCACGCACTGCACCCCTGCGGCACGTACACCTGCGCCAACCCGCTCACGTGCTTGCCCATCTTGAGGACCTGCGCCGGCGTGGGGCGCACGCCCCGCTTGCACCCAGGACACAGCAACCGGATCAGCCGCTGCGCGATGGTCATGCCAAGCGAGTTGGCCACGAGGTACGACTCCACCCCCAGGTCCAGGAGGCGGAAGATGGCGCCAATGGTGTCGCGCGCATGGACCGTCGAGAACACGAGGTGGCCCGTCATCGACGCCTGCGTCGCCACGGTCGCGGTCTCCGCATCCCGGATCTCCCCGACAAAAATGACATCCGGGTCCTGTCGAAGCACCGACCGGAGGATCTGGCCAAACCCATGGCCCTGCTTGTGGTCCACGGGCACCTGGGTGCACCCTTCGAGGTAGTACTCCACGGGGTCCTCGATCGTGATGCAGTTGCGCGTGTCGATGTCGATCTCGCGCAGGCAGGAGTAGATGGTCGTCGTCTTGCCGCTCCCCGTCGGCCCCGTCGAAAGCATCAGTCCCGCGTCGCGAAGCGCCATCCCCTTCAACTTTTCGTACTGCCACGGCAGGAGCCCCAGCTCATGCAGTCGAGTCGGTGCATTGCCGGCATCAAGCACGCGGACCACCAGCTTCTGCCCGTGCACCGCCGGCGTGAGCGACACCCGGTAATCCACGCGTCGACCCGCGACCGCCGCACTGAAGTGGCCATCTTGCACCTGCGCCTTCAAGCTGGTGTCGATCTGGCAGAGGATCTTCACCACGCCAAGCACGCGACGCGACAAGTCGCCGCTCACCGTCGCGATGGTGACCATCAGCCCATCGACGCGCATGCGGACGGTCGTGTCCTCGCGGCGAGGCTCCACATGCAGGTCGGTGGCTCGCGCCCGGAAGCACGCCAACAACAGCAGCTTGAAAAGCCTGATGCTCTCGGATTCCTCGTCGGCCCCCTTGTGCCGGCGGTCGATTCCGGCAGCGCCGGCGTGGTGCAGCGTCGTGCCACGGCTGTCCACGAGCCCGATGTCGGCCAGACCAAACGGCTTCTCCGCCGCCGAGTCGATCGTCTTCATCAGGCTGCGCTCGTAATCCGTCCGAGCCTCCTCGTCCGTGACCGCTCCCGTCGCCGCCTCAACGTCCAGCGTGGCGCCTCGCTCGGTCTCAGTCGCCCGGGCGCGGGCACGCCGCGCCGCCGCCGGATCAAGGACTCCCACGCCAACCGGCTTCCGGGTCGACGCCTCGGGGTCGATGTAGCGGATCTCCAACTGCCCGACCCGAATGGTGTCACCATGCGCCAACTCGACCGTGGGGGCCTTCTCGCCGTTCACCTTGGTGCCGTTGCGGCTTGCCAGGTCGCGCACCTGCCAGCCACCGCCACCCGCCGGCTCGACGACGCAATGCCGCCTTGAAAGCCCCTCATCGTTGAAATGGACATGGTTTTCCGGGAGCCGCCCGATCGAAATCGGCGTCCGGGCGAGTGGGACCTTGGTCACCCCGCGAGGAGTCTTCACTTCGAGGTAGGCCATTGGTACGCCACCACGATAGCGGCATCGGCTTCAGGAACCAGCGATCAGGATCGACCGCTCGGCCCGCCGCCGCCAGCGCCACCAGAGCCGCCGCCGAACGGGCGACCCCCGAAGCCGCTGCTGCGGTGCCATGGGCGCTGTCCAGGACGACGGGCACCGTCAGCGGAACCTGGCCCACCTGGACCACCCGGTCCGCCGCTTCCACCCTGGCCGCCAAATCCACCGGCGCCGCGAGGTCCTTCACCGCTGGAGCCACCGCGGCCGAATGGGCGGCGTGGTCCACCTGGACCGCTGGCCGCACCTGGACCGCGCGGATCACCTGGACCACCTGGACCACGAGCCATCCCAGGGCCGCCCTCGGCCGCGAGCTTGGCGTCGTATTCCTTCTTCGCCTTCTTGTTGAGGGCCTCGGCGACCGTCAATGGACGGCCATGCAACCGCCGGCCTGCGAGGGCGGCAATTGCCGCTCTCCCTCGTTCCGCATCGCGAAACATCGCGATGGCAAAGCATCGCGAAAGCCCGGTCTCCGCATCCTCGACGAGAACCAGGTCCTCGAGGTCGGTGAAAGTGACGAAGAGCCGCCGAACATGCTCAGCGGTCGTGCGTTTGTCGAGATTGCCGATGTAGATCTTGAACATGGGACAAGGAAGGAATGAAAGACCAACCAGTCCCCGGGGAAGTCATGAGTGTAGCCACTTCGCCGAACAGGATCGGGCAGGGAGTGCCACGGCCGCCGGCATCAGGAGGCAGCAGCAAAACGGAGGGCCATACAAAAGGACAAGCCCTGCCGGAGAGGTCTCCGGCAGGGCTTGCAAAGTCGGCGATGACCTACTTTCCCGCGTTGCAGTATCATCGGCGGCTTGGTCTTCACTTCTGTGTTCGGGATGGGAACAGGTGTTTCCCCAAGCCTATGGTCACCGACAAGTCTCCAGGTCGCGTGTCCGCGGCCTGAAGTGGTGAGATCGAAGGTTCATGGCTGCTGGACCTGACCCCGAGGGGCCGGCGCCGCAGCGACGCAATCAAGAACTTGAGCAGCAAGGCTTGCCGCTTCCAGGCCGTCGAATTCGACGGGACCTGGTAGACAAGGCCAAGCAATCGACCGTTAGTACCGCTTAGCTGCACGCATTACTGCGCTTCCACTTGCGGCCTATCAACCCGGTCGTCTACCGGGGGTCTCAGAGCAACACTTATCTTCGGGTGGGCTTCTCGCTTAGATGCTTTCAGCGATTATCCCTGCCGTACTTAGCTACCCAGCGATGGACCGAGCGGTCCAACTGGCACACCAGGGGTACGTCCAACCCAATCCTCTCGTTCACCGGCAGCGGCGCGGTGGTACTGCAGGCGGCCACCAGCACGCTGACGATGGTGTTGAACGGCACCACCAGCACCAGCGGGCTGGACCTGACCAGCACCGACATCCTGGCCATGCG